>Ga0182030_10020211_pt1 | contig 12592 bp, 11 predicted proteins | sample 812S3MmetaG_FD_121299 | JGI IMG/M metagenome (GOLD analysis project Ga0182030, IMG submission 121299) | Permafrost microbial communities from Stordalen Mire, Sweden - 812S3M metaG (Illumina Assembly) | ecosystem: Environmental > Terrestrial > Soil > Wetlands > Permafrost | place: Sweden... | reverse complement strand
GTGCGCAAAGATGCAGCGCGTGCTCTCGGCAAACTTTGCAGCCGTCGCAAAATTAAGAGTGAAGTGACGGCGCAGGCTCTTCGAGACGCAGTCGATGACAAAGATCATGAAGTGCGCTGGAAGGTGCAAAAAGCTTTGCGCCTGATGGGCGAATACAAAGACTAAATCTACGATCAATCTGTCAGGTCAGCTGGCTTAGCATAGTGTCGATTCGTTCTTGGAATCGCCATTCGCTGATCAATTTCAAATGAAAATCGTATTCGTAGTATTGCTCGAGAAAATTCAAGTTGTAGCGCACTATCTTGACGAAATCGGTAAGACTCACGACTAACTGTTCGGTTAACGCGGTCCAAAGTTCTTCTGGAGCCTCCTGGAGGCTTCCAGAGTCGTCTAAAAACCGCTGGTGAATCTTTTCTATGCAAATACAGCAAGAAATCGACAGACGGTGCAGATAGGACTTAATCATCTTCTCTTCCAGAGTTTCTCTTTTGTCTGCAAGTCGGGCCAGACACTCGCTCATTATTTCGACGGCTTTGCTTAATCGAAAGACTTCGCCTAACCAGGAAGCATTAGCAAGAAATGCCTCAGGATCAGGTTCTAGTGAGGGGAACGAGGCTTTATCGCCTGTTTCATCGCCTGTTTCATTGTGTGAATTATGTTTGGAATTAGTCATAGGGTCAGATCATAGCTAAAAAAAGCAGAGACCGCCTGGTTTATAGCCGGACGGTCTCTGTTAGATTTTGTTGAGTGATCTGTGAGTCAGTCGATGATGAGATGCTTGTAACCGTTCAAAAGTCTTATTGTGACTGTCTTTCGGATCTTTGCCACCGCCGGCAGTTCTCTTGGTCGCAGTACTACGAGAGAGGGGTGAAGGATTCAGCAGGAGAGTCGATTGTGCTCACGTTGATGTGGGCACCTTGAGTACGGCGAAAATTGTCGAGATAACGACGAAGAGCTTCTCTTATCAGATCGGATCTGGTGCGATGTTCGCACTGAGCGATGAAGTCCACTTGTTCAAGCATCGCGGGCGGCAGAGCAATGAGCACCTTTTTGGGCATAGCACGTGTTCCTCTTAAAGCAATAGGGATAGTGCGGACTTTCCAACTAGTCTTGTTGGCAATCCACTTTGTTCACGGATCTTAAAGAAATCTCGCGTCGCATGGGGTGTGTTGTTGTTTCGCAAACCACCCTCAACGTCTATTCACTCTACACACCAAAACCAATATCGTAAAGGTCTAAAAGAGGCATAAACACGCATTTTACGTATCCACCACATAAACGTTTTTTCTTAAAGTCGTGAAGTCAACAAACACAGCCATTACAGTCATTCAGGCTGAATTTTAGAGCGTTTATATACGCAGTGATATGGCTCACAGACATATACACCCACTTGCAAATCAAAAAGTTTGTGCTATGCCTGCCACCACTTTAGTCGTCGGTTATCGTACTCAAGCGGTGAAAGCGGAAGGCTAGTTCTAATGCGGATCTCGCAGAAGCCCATAGACTTTAACGAATCGAGTGCTGGTACCAGATGCAGTGCGCCAACGGATCGATGAGTAGAGGCGCAGGTGGCGCGGTCGAAGAAGATAACCGGCGTCTTAATTAGGTCGGGCATAGCTTTAACGCTGCGTCTGTCGAGCAAAGCGCTGATCGCAAGCCACTGAGACGGAAGATGCTTGCTTGTACAGGCTCTTCCGCCTTTTATGTGAATGCCCCTCCCAGGTTCATCGACAATCGATTTTTCCATTGTCTATGTAGGGAGGTAAGCAAATAGACTTATTCTCCATTAGCAAGATCAAAGCGCGAAACTTCGCAAAATACTCTTGCTCTACGCATGCAAATGTGCCGCAAGTAGATGGGCGCTTCAGCATCTTCTATCTTTCGTCTATCTTTTGTCTATATAGATGCGATTCAATTTCGCAAAAAAAATTGAATTCTTTTCTGCGAGCTTTTCTGCGAGCTTTTCTGAGTGTTTTTTTTCGTTGTGATTTACTTTATGACAGAGAAGCATGCTCATACAAAGCTGAACAAATAGCTATAATCGCTTGCTTTTAGGTTGTAAATCCGTTCTATGGCGTCGTGTGGAAAAGCTTTTAAAAAGGTCTGAAAAATGATAGTTGCAAGCTGGAATGTCAATTCTATTTCTGTTCGATTGCCACACATTCTTGAGTGGTTGCAAGAAGTCAACCCAGATGTAGTTTGCCTGCAAGAAACAAAAAGTGTTGATGAGAAATTTCCACTTGCTCAATTGAATGAAGCTGGCTATCAATGCAGCTTTTTCGGTGAACGCGCCTACAATGGCGTCGCCATTTTGTCAAAGCTTCCGGCAGAAAATATCCAAAAGGGCTTCATCGGTGAGCAAGAGCCTTTTTCGCGACGCTTTATCGAGGCCAAAGTTGGTCCAATATATGTACTGAATTGCTATATCCCGAACGGACAAGCAGTCGGTTCGGAAAAATACGAATACAAATTGCGCTGGCTTGAAAGTTTGAAAAGCTATCTTCATCAGCACAAAAATTCCGCTCTGCCTACGGTTTTGTGCGGCGATTTCAATATATGTCCACTCGATGTAGATATTTGCAAGCCAGAGGAATTTTTGGGCACGATTATGTGCAGCGATGTCGAACGACAGGCTCTTGACGAAATCAAAAACTGGGGCTTTGTTGACACTTTCAGAAAGGTCAATGAGCAAGGCGGTGAGTACACATGGTGGGATTATCGTATGGGCGCATTCAGACGCAACCTGGGCTTCCGTATCGACCACATCTGGGCCACTTCCGCTCTCTGTGAAAAAGTTTCTCGCTCCTGGATCGACAAATCGCCCAGAAAAAAGGAGCGGCCATCAGATCATGCGCCGCTCCTTACCGAATTTTCAATTTGATGCTTCGAGCATCAGTGGCCCACTAAACCGCGGCGGTCTGTTTTGTCTCTGTTGAATTGGAAGCCTCATTCTTTTTGTCGTATTGCAAAAGAATTTCAGCTGTTTCAACTTCGGATAAGCCCGGAAATTCACCAGCTATTACACGATCTGCCAGTTTTGAGCAGGCTTTGAAATATTCATCGCTTGGTCGTTCACCGGTCAATTTGCGAGTTAGATCCTGACAGAGCAAATCAGCGCATTCCATATAAAGATCGTTACCGTTTTCATGCGCATACAAAGCAGTGACCAGAATGACGATAGTGTCTTGCACACGTTGCGACATCTCAGCGATTCGACACTGTCTGTCAGCCAGTTTGAGTTGATGCTTGACCATGTTTTCACTCAATTCAAGAGGCAGCTTGTTCAGCATCTCTTGAGCAAAATTAACATGCATCTGTAATCGCTCGGACATACCGGAGATGACATTGCTTGCAGAGCCCTCAAACATCTTGCCAGCACGCCAGGCAGCATAAGGAATCAGTTGATTTCTAAGCAGCCAGACTTGAGCCGGATTAAGTGGATTGAGAGTGCGCAATTTATGTTCGGCAAGTGTCTTGCCAATTGGCTCAAAGAATTGTTGTCCGTGAGCTTTTGCCAGAGACTTAAAGAAGGCCATTCCCAGCACTTCGCCTTCACCTTCGTAAATGCATGGAGCAAGAAAATCATGCACATTGTCACCAAATAGATGACCGTGTACAAACGATCTGCCGCCATGAGTTTTCATGAATAATTCAATGGCCACTTCTTTTTGAGCTTCGCTACCGAAGATTTTGGCGATGACGCATTCGAGTTCGCCTCGATAGCCTTTGTCTAGCAAGTTCGAGCCCCAGTTGTACAGAGCTTCAGCACCAACTATCAAAGAGGCCGTGCGGGCAATTCGGCGTTTGACCAGCTCACGACTTTGAATAGGTTGACCATAAGTTTCACGGAATTTTGACCATGGCAGCATGTTGGCAAGCATGGTGCGCATCACACCAGTGGACGCGGCGCAAAGAGCCAGACGTCCAAGATTCAAACCGTGATAAGCAATCGTCAAACCATCGCCGATTGGTGGAATCAATAAATTCTCTTTGGGCACTTCGAAGTCTTTGAAAATTAGCCCTTGGTTGTAGGCATGCTTTAAGGCGTGAAGACCGTAAGAGTGAATTTTGAAATGCTCGTTTTCTTGTTTGGGCAAATCTGCAATTATCGCCGCTGGTTTTCCATCGATATTGCAAACGATACCGACCATGCGTCCGGGCACTGCGTTCGTGATAAACAGCTTTTCGCCGTTGATTACGTATTTATCGCCTTTGAGTACGGCAGTGGTACGCAGCGCAGTCAAGTCCGAACCAGCACAAGGCTCGGTTAAAGCAAAAGCTGAAAGCGCTTCACCACTTGCCAATCGAGGCAGCAGTCTCGCTTTTTGTTCGTCGGTGCCGAATGCTTGCAAGGGATCGACAGCACCAATGCAACCATGCACAGAAGCGAGGCCAGCTGTAGTTGGATCAAGCAAGGCTACTTGAGCGAGAAAATTCATGAACTGACGAACGGTGGCTCCCTGTCCACCAAACTTCTTGTCGATGAACATGCCCCAGTAACCTGCTGGACCAAGATCTTCCAACAAGCTGGTGGCAACTTTGTTTTGTTCGTCCCAGATTTTGCCGTCTTTTTTATATTTCTTGATCAGGTCAAGAGATTTTGTCATCGCTTCCAAAGTAAAAGCTGACGCTGCCATTTGTGGCGTTCTGAATAAATCAATCGGCACGTCGGTTTCCCAGATTGCCTTGTGAATAGGACTGTTGACCGTCTTATATTGAGGCGCAAACATGGCCTCAACCTGGTCATCTGCTCTGTCCATTGCTCCAGTGCGTGTGGCTTCGTCTTCCGATTTTCCGCCTAGTCGCAATGCTGTTTCTGCAAAGCTGACGTCCTTGTCTTGACCTTGAGTTGATGTCATATGCCGCGCCTTCCCTAAAATACGCTAATGCACTCGTCATCATAACAAAAGGGAATGAAAACTGTGTCATTTTTGCCGGCAATCGCCAAGACTCACAGCATAGAAAGCCAATAGTGCCATTTTACGAGGATGAAAGGCACCACTGTGTATAATTCTGTGCAGACGATAATCTTGATGGAATTCTGCCGATTTTGTTTAAGCGTCAGCGGCCATAGTGATAGTTACGGGTGGATCAAGCCTGGCATCACAAACAATGGTGAATGGTTTTCCATCTATCGCCGACCACAGTCGAGAACCAGCTAAATCAAAACGCCAGCCGTGCAATAAGGGTAAACTCTGGGTTTCAATTTTGTTTTCGCGAAAAATCCTGACCATCGCCTGCACATCATCCCGGGTACCAACCAGTTCAGTAGCTAGATCTGCTTCGTATGCAAATACTTTGAGCAAAGCAAAAAGCATGTCAGCTATCAACACGTCTTTTCGTGGCGGCATTCTCGATGACGGCCAGATAGGTAAATTAACGTCTGGCATATTCAGTCCGTTTTCGACAGCGAGCAATATGCCCGAGCCAAAATTTCTCACCTGGTCAGGTCGAATTGAACGCACTCTTTGAATTTCACCGAGTTGCTTGGGAGGACGTCTGCACAGTTCAAGCAAAGTATTGTCGGACAAAATACTTTTAAGTGGTTTATTGACCCGCATCGCTTCTGTGTTGCGCCATTGACATAAGGCTTGTAGCACCCCGAGGTTGCGTCGATTTAAGCCGCTTGAGCCTTTGATTTTGAGAAAATCGAGAGAATGATCCTTTTCATAGCGCTCGGCGTCGACATAGCGTTTGCATTCTTCTTCGGCCCAACCAAGGCGTCCCATCTTTTGCAAATCAGCAGTTAATCGATCATGAATTGGCAAAAGGTGACAGACGTCGTCGACGGCATATTTCATTTGGGCATCGGTTAATGGTCTCGTTAGCCAATCGGTAAAACTTTCAGTTTTATCGATTGTGATGCCGAGTAATTGATTGAGCAATTTGCCATAGCCCAGAGGATATCCGAGACCGGCAAAGCCAGCACCAATTTGAGTGTCGAAAATATTTTTAGGAACCTGTCCAGATAACGAATTAATGATATCGAGATCTTGATTGGCAGCGTGAAGCACCACTAAAATCTTTTCGTCGGCTATACGTTGCCACAGTTTTTGCAAATCAGGTAAGGCGACTGGATCGATAATGTATGCACCACTATCGGTTGCTACCTGCACCAGACATAGAATCGGTGCATAAGTGCGCTCTGGAATGAACTCTAGATCGATAGCGCAGCGACCTCCTTCGTCGATTTCCTTGACGACATCATCAAGGTCATTCATTTTGGAAATTAGCTTGTGATGCGAAGCGGCTGGTAAATCTTTCATGTTTAAAGCGTTTTTGTCTTCTGAATTCATGCTTGCACAGTTGTGTCATAAAATTTTTGTTTCAAATATTTTCTAGCCCAGTTTAAAGAACCAGGTCTTCCAACAATGATCGGTGTTTCGTGGCGAATTTCCGGTGTTGGAAATATCAACTGATCAGTTTCTAGTGAACCTGCTTCGAGCAAGCCACCAAGGGCAATGGCAACCGGGCCAGCTGTATCCCAGGTTTTCAGTTTGCCTGAAAGATGGATAAAAAGATCAGCTTCTTTTTCCAGCACCTTTGCCACCTTCAAGCCGATACTCCCGGCTTTTACAAGAGTTACTTTAGGGTGCTCTTTCACCCACGGATGTGACTTTCGATCTCTATAGCCCATTAGGACGCGAGCTTCGTTTTCTAGCGGTAAGGGTGTTTGCTTCTTTTCGTAGGCGATCCTGTTGCCATTTTCCAGCTGCTTATAGGCTCCGTAGCCTGGGCCGCCGAGATAAGTGATACCTAGAGCAGGAGCATAAACCCAACCAAAAACAGTTTGGAAATTTTCAAGCAAACCAATCATCACCGAATACTGTCCATCGTTATTGATGTAGTTGTCAGTGCCATCGATTGGATCAATCAGCCATACTCTGTCTTTTTCTGTGCAATGAGCATGGACTTCGTCTTCTTCTGAAACGATCACATCTTTAGTAAAGCGACTACGGATTCTTTCGACGATCAACTTCGACAACGCGAGATCTGCCGCCGTCACCATATCGGAAGGCCCGCTTTTTTCTCTGACCATGACTCCAGCGCGCATTGCTACCGCGATGCGACCAGCTTCCTCAGCTAGATCTTTGACATAGCGAATGTCCTGCTCGCTGAGAGAATGTTTTTTCAAATTCACCTGTGATACCAAAATGAAGGCGCCTTGTCTGTTGGCTTAGGCGCCGCGCATATTAGCGTGCACTTGCTCCGAGTAAAGTTGGGCACCAAATTCATCTGCCAGTTTGTTGTCGAGCAAATCGGCGACATAAGCCACATTCCATACCTGCTCGTCCAATTCTTCTTGCGTCAGTCCTAAAGTTGGACGTTGAACCACAACCAGAACTACGTTTTCATGAGTAGACAGTGCACAATTTGTCAAATTGGTGTTGAGATCAAGCAATTTTCGATAGAAAACTTCTTTATTGTCCTGCGGCAAAAAAACAATTGGGCTCGTTATTCTCAGTAAAGCACCGTTTGGGCTGTCCTGGACAAAAATGTAAATTTTCGCTGAGCCTTCTGTTAACCACCAGCCAAAACCCTCAGACCCTTTCAGCTCATGCTTTCGGGGATCCATGTCGCGATGACGAAAAAACAGTTGCACCATGTCTGCAGCTTCATTAGTGAAGCCTTTGCTCACTTTGTTAGTGCCGAACAAGCTCATTTTCTTTGATCCTCTGCCGAATTCCCTAACTATCATAGAGATTGTTATCTCGAACGCTACAAAGTATAACCGGCCATGTAGCGCTTGCTCTCACCCATGATAATATATTCCAACCAGCTGATCCCGAGTAGCGCAGTGGTAGCGCAGGTGACTGTTAATCACTTGGTCGTAGGTTCAAATCCTACCTCGGGAGCCATTTTTATCCAATTCATTGAAGGTCTGCCATCGGTGGACCTTTTCTGTTTGTGGCGACGCTATTTCATTGGCTCACTTTCATCTAAACTGGACATAATGGTTCGGTCAGTTTATCTGAGTCTCCTCGTAACAGGTCAGCATTAGTGAAAGAACAATCCTGGTGGTCTAATAACCTGCTGCCCCTCTCTTTCGTCATTCTGCTGATTTGCAGTCTTACGGCTGGAGTAGTTGGACTTCTGCACTGGGTTTCGAGTGCTGTTAAACCTGCTCGCACAGGGTTCGATCAAGCAAGAATGGAAAATCAAAACGTGCAAAAGCGAGCTGCTACTGCCGACACCGCCTCCGGCGATGTCTATGTTCCATATATGCGGGAGATTCAAAGAGATATCAAAATGCACTGGCATCCGCCGAAAGGCGATAAAACCGAGCGGGTCACGGTAGTGTTCAAGGTTGATCGCCAGGGTAGGTTGTCCAAGTTAAAAGTGCCTCAACCCACCGGCAATGAAGAATTAGATCAATCAGCTCGTCAGGCTGTCGAAGATACGGCTCCGTTTCCGCCTCTACCGTCTGAATCCAAAGATAAAGATGTCGATATTCAGTTTACTTTCGACTATAACGTCTATGACAAAAGTCGCCGTGCCACTCACTGATTATCACTAAATATCAGTGATTGCCGCCCATAAAGAAGAAAATGGCAGTAATGATCAAGCCAAGTACCATCATGGCGACGATTATGATCAATCCTTTTTTGCTCATTTTTGATTGAGAAGATACTGGAGCAACTTCATTTTCCTTTCTAGAGCGATTTCTATCTCTAGAATTACGTGGGTCTTTTTGTTCTCTGATGTCAGTTCTGACTTCGCGGCGGCCTGGCTTTTTGACATCGACGTCAGCGATTGGATTTTTTGCCTGCTTACGTAGAGCACGTTGACTGCTTGTTGCCGTTCCTAAATCACTAGCTCGATCTGAATCGTTGACTGTGTAATTGGCGTTGATTCTTTTTGCTGGAGCCGCATCAGGAGCGGCGATTTTTTTAGGGATACTTTCGTTGCGACTGGTCGCTCGCGGCACAGGCGAATGTTTGTTTGTGGGTGCGTCGCCAAAAAGCGAGCCTGCCGATTCGTTTGCATTTGCATTTGGATTGGACTGAGTGCTGCCAAAAGTGCCGCCTGCATTTTGCGGATTGGAAATAAATGGATTGGGCAACGCATTGTGTTTGGCTGATGCCGCCGCGTTCGGCGGTGGCACGCGGGGTTCGAGAATTCCCTGTCTGGTATTGCGAGGGCTGAATCTTGGTGATTCGTCTTCAGTCTCGTCCTGACCACCAATGCGCATTGCCGCGTTGATCAAAGCATCTCTAAATGCTGCCATAGAGACAAATCGGTCAGACGGCTTTTTCTCAAGTGCTTTTAAGCAGACTTCCTCGAGCGCCGGCGGAATATTAAGCCCTGGACGCATTTTGGCAAAAGGTGGTGGCTTGGTGGCAACATGCATTTGCATAGTATCGATAATGGTGTCACCCATTAACGGGGGGTGACCGGTGAGCGCTTCATACAACACGGTGCCCATTGAATAAATATCTGAACGTGCATCGAGCTGCTCGCCCATACACTGCTCTGGGCTCATATAAATGGGACTGCCGAAAACTTCGCCAGTTTGAGTCAAATTCTGCTGCTGCTTACCAGATGATGGCATCAATTTGGCGATGCCAAAATCCACCACTTTGACTACATCTTTTTGGCCTTCGATTTCAGTGAGCATGATGTTGCCGCATTTTAAATCGCGGTGCAAGACGCCTTTTTGGTGAGCGTGCTCAAGGGCATCACAAGCCTGAACAAAGATGGTGATGGCTCGCAACGGTGCGACAAAACCTTCTCTGAGAACAACATCAGAAAGGCTTTCACCACTGAGACAGTCCATCACCAGATATGGTTGACCCGATGGAACAAGACCGTAGTCATAGACGGTGATAACATTTGGGTGAGTGAGGCAGCTTGCCGCCTGGGCTTCTTGCTGAAATCTTCTGATGCTGGTTTGATCGTTGACTAGACCGGACTGCAACATTTTTATAGCGACAGTACGATCCATCAATTCGTGCCGCGCTTTGTAGACAATGCTCATGCCGCCGCGTCCGATTTCGGATATGACCTCATATTTGTCGGCGACTTTGGTGCCGATGAATTGATCTTTCATTACCGATATCAAGAGAGTGCCGTCAAACTGGCAAACAGCAAGACCGCCCGTAAACTCTCTTTGACAGGCAGGACATTTTTTAAGTTTTTCCGCGCCTGATGGTCGCTCTTGATTCACTGGCGGAACCGTCTTTATCTACTATGCATTCGTTCTATTGATGATAGCAAAACTAATAGGGCGCCATCACTTCCACAGAGTTGCCAGCTGGATCGTTTATATAGATTGAACGGGTGCCGTCCCTGTGTGTTTTCAGTTGACCGTACGACTCGGCATTAGGAGTGACAAAAGCAAGGTGAGGTGGGTGTTGCTCAGGGATTACAAGAGCTAGTTTGATATTAGCGAATTTCAAAAAAGCCCAGGTCTCGTCTTGATATTCGATTTCACAACCGAAAGTCTTTGTGTACCAGTCGACAGCAGGCTTTATCTCTTTGACCGAAATGGCGATATGGTCGATTGCATCCAGAGGCTGCCTGGTCGCTTCATCCGTTTTTTCAGTCATGATGTACTTCCCCTAAATTTTACTTTTCGCTTCTTTGAGCGCCGCCAGAGCCCTTGTTCTGGCAAAAGCATGATCGACTATCGGTAAAGGATAATCCTTTCCCAATTCTACGCCAGCCTGGAGCAGTTCGTCTTTACTGGCCAGCCATGGGCTGTGAATGTATTTGGTTGGCACTTTTGCCAGCTCAGGTATCCCTTTGCGCACATAGACGCCGTCTGGATCGAATTTTGCGCCTTGCGAAATTGGGTTGAAAATCCTGAAATAAGGCGCCGCATCAGCGCCACAGCCGGCTACCCACTGCCATCCCATTGTATTTGAAGCGAGATCGGCGTCGACCAGGGTATCCCAGAACCATTTGGCCCCTGCCTGCCAGGGTAGCAACAAATCTTTGACCAGAAAGGAGCCCACTATCATGCGCACGCGGTTGTGCATCCAGCCTGTGTGCCAGAGTTCTCTCATGCCGGCGTCAACCATGGGATAACCGGTTAGACCTTTTTGCCAGGCTTTTAGAGCGTGGGCGTCTCTAAGGAAAGGAAAATTGGCATAATCCTCATACAAAGGTTCATTCGTTGAATACGGGAAATTGACGAGCAAATCATAGGCGAATTCTCGCCAGCCAATCTCTTTCAAATAAATCTCAGCGTTTGTTTTGGTTTTGGCACTGCAGGTGGTGCTTAAGGCTTTAGTCACCGCATGCCAGATCATGTTCGGGCTAACCTCACCAAAGTGCAAATGAGGAGAAAGACGCGACACACCATCTTGAGCGGGACGGTTGCGACTCTCGCCATAGCCGTGAATTACAGATTCTGTCAAATGCTTGAGGTTTTTCTGCATGCCTTTTGAACCAGGCTGCCAGACTTCGTTTATCCCTTGTGCCCATTTTATTTTGGGCTCAAGAGATAGTTTCGTCAAACCCAATGATTCTGGCTTCTTTGTGTAGGATTTGATCGATTTGGGCTTGGGTAAAGGTTCTCGCGGTTGATTGGCGGCTATGCAGTTACGCCAATAAGCAGTAAAAACTCTAAATGACCTTCCTTCCTTGTTGTGAATAAGACCAGGCTCTCGAAGCAAACTGGCATTAAATGAGCGAACCGCGATTCCAGCTTTGCTTAATTTGGCCGTAAGTTTTTCTTCGATTTCGCGTGCTTCCGGCTCAAATCTCTTGTTGAACAAGACTGTGTCGGCACCTGTTTCCTTGATGATCGACTGCAACTCGTTAAGACTGTTGCCTTTACGAATAATTAAATAAGAGTGGTGCTCTTCGAGCTCTTTTGCCAGTGCTTGCAAGGAATGGTGCAGCCACCATTTTGTGGCGCCACCGGGAGGCCAGCCGTCATCTTCTTCAGGGGAGTAAATATACACGGGTATGACCGACAATTCGTTTTCGATAGCATCGGTTAAAGCGGGATTATCCGCCAATCGAAGGTCCTGCCGAAACCAAAGAATTGCTGGCTTTGTCATAGTCTCAAATCCTGCTGAGTTACTCACGAATTCAATGTGAGCACTCTAGTCAAACCAACGTGAACATTGGGTGATTTAATAGTCTATTTCGCGATATTGCAGCACTGTTCGCACTTTCCACAGATCCGGAAAACAGCGCTTGGTTAAAGTTGAGCGTAAATATTGAACACCTTCGCTGCCACCGGTGCCACGTTTAAAGCCAATCACTCGCTCTACGACAGTGGCATGATGAGCTCGCCACAGGGCCAGAGATTCGTCGAAGTCAATCAGGCTTTCGGCAAAATCGTGATAGTCAAGAAATTGTTCGGGGTGTTCGTATATCTTGCGCAGCTCTAGCAATCTGGATTCCTGAGCAGGGTCTGTAGTTTGTTCGGGTTGGTGCTGGCTATTGCTGTCTGATGCGGATGAATCTCTTTCCGGTGTCTGCTCAAGCACAAAGCCTTTTCTTCTCAAGCATGCATAGAAAATATCACCTAGACCAGGTTCCTGATTGCGTTTGGCTAGCTTGGCATAAGCGTCTCCGGCTCGGTCAAAATGCGCCATCAGTTTTTTGTCTTTTAAACCACCGACAATTTCAATTT
>Ga0182030_10020210_pt1 | contig 12592 bp, 5 predicted proteins | sample 812S3MmetaG_FD_121299 | JGI IMG/M metagenome (GOLD analysis project Ga0182030, IMG submission 121299) | Permafrost microbial communities from Stordalen Mire, Sweden - 812S3M metaG (Illumina Assembly) | ecosystem: Environmental > Terrestrial > Soil > Wetlands > Permafrost | place: Sweden... | reverse complement strand
GACCACCACGCAATCTTTTACCAATGGATGCGTCCTCAACGCAGATTCAATTTCCCCAAGTTCGATGCGAAAACCTCGCAGCTTGACCTGTTGATCATTGCGTCCAATCAAATCCACATTGCCGTCCGGCAGATAACGGGCGAAATCCCCGGTGCGATAAAGCCGTGACCCGCCATTTAGATCGAACGGATTACGGATGAACTTTTCAAAGGTCAGTTCCGGCAGATTCAGATACCCCAAGGCAAGCCCATCGCCGCCGATGAGTAGTTCTCCGGGTATCCCCATTGGAGTCGGTTGCAGCCTTTCATCAACAATATAAATCTGAGTATTGTCGATTGGGTGGCCAATATTGACCGGCTCATTTGCCTCCTTGATTTGGCGCAGAGTTGACCAGATAGTTGTTTCTGTCGGGCCATACATGTTCCAGAGCGAAGCACAACGGGGAATCAACTGCCGAGCCAGTTCCTGCGGCAAGGCCTCCCCGCCGCACAAAATTTTCAGATCAGATTTGCCAGGCCATCCTGCCTCCACCAACATCGTCCAGGTCACCGGAGTAGCCTGCATGAGCGTTATCCCCTTGGTCTCCAATTCCTGCCGCAGGCTGTTTCCATCGGCCATAGTTTCCCGTGTCGCCACCACCACAGATGCTCCTGACGTCAGGGGCAGGAACAGTTCCAAACCGGCAATATCAAAAGATAATGTGGTTACCGAAAGCAAAACGTCTTCGGGCCGAATGCCGGGTTCCCGCCGCATGGAATTGAGAAAATTCACAACCGACCGATGCTGAATCTGGACTCCCTTGGGCCGCCCGGTGGAGCCTGAAGTGAAAATAACATAGGCAAGGTTCTGCCCTCTCACCGGCACGCTGCCGGGCCTGACCGGATCAATTTTCTGGATGGCGTCCAGGCAAATTGTTTCGGACTTGTGTGGGGGCAGCGTTAAAACCAAATTTGATAGGGTTACGATGACCCGCATTTTGGCATCCTCGATCATCCCGGCGAGGCGAAGTGCGGGAAATGCCGGATCCATGGGAACATAAGCGGCGCCGGACTTCAGAATTCCCATCACTCCCACCACCATTTCCACCGATCGATCCAAATAGATGCCAACCAGGCTGCCAACTTGGACACCCGAACGCGACAACTGCGCGGCCAGCGCATCCGCGGCATTGTCAAGTTCATGGTAAGTCATCGAGTGCACGCCACATTGGACTGCAACTTTGTCTGGGTATTTCCGTGCCTGTTCTTCAAAGAGCGCGTGGATCGTGAGTTCGCGAGAGTAAACCTTCTCGGTCTGGTTCCAACCAACGAGCAAACAATTCCTTTCCACAGGATTGTTAAGCGGCAGGTCTTGGATTGGCAGTTTGGGGTTGGCGGCCACGGCACCCATGACCGTCTCAAAGTGCCCCAGCCACCGCTGCATTGTTGCCCGGTCAAAAAGATCCGTATTGAATTCGCATTCAATGTCCAATTCGTGCTCTCCTTGAACCAAATTGACGAAAAGGTCGAAATTAACGAACTTTTTGGGATTGGTGGAGACCGTCGCTTTGAGATCCCCGAACTTGAGCTGGTCCATGCCCCGCTTGTCAATATTGAACATTACTGAAAGCAAGGGAAGCCGGCTGGCATCACGTGGCAATTTCAACTTTTGAATGAGCGTGCCATAGGTATAGTTTTGATGGTCATAAGCATCTAACACCTCCCCTTTGACTCTGCCCGCAAACTTATCAAACGCCATTTTGCCAGTCACGCGGCTCCGGACCGGCAATAAATTCAGACAATGCCCAATCAGATCATTGCTTTCGATCATCGTCTGGCCGGCGGCGGGAATACCAACGATGACATCAGTCTGGCCGCTTAAATGATAGATCAAAGCGTTGAAAGCAGCGAACAAAGTAGCAAAAAATGTGTTACCCAGCTGTGCGCTGGCGCTTTTCAAATCCTTGACGACTTGGGGAGCACAACAGTGGATCGCGAGCGAACCGTTGTAAGTTTTTAGGTTGGGGCGCGGCCGGTCTGCCGGAAGGTCAAGTGTCGGAATTTCCGTGTCCTCGAATTTCTGAATCCAAAATTTTTCTGCCTTGGAACTTTCGGCCAACTGCGTTTCTTCATAGCTCCAACGGATAAATTCTGCAAAAGGCATCGCCGGAGGGATATCACAGGGCTTCGATGCCACAATGGCGGAATAAAACTGCGCCAATTCTTGAAAGAAAACGCCGAAGGACCACCCATCGCAAACGATGTGGTGGGCGGTAAAAATGAATTGGAACCGTTCCCTGCCGAGCTTCAATAATTGCGCCCGGAACATCGGTCCGTTGGCCAGGTCGAATGACGTGGCCATGTCGCCGGCAATTATTTTTTGAATTTGCTGCGCGAGATCTTCGTTTGCAAGATTCGACAGGTCTTGCAATGGCATTTCTAAATGCGTTTCGGAATCGAAAAACTGGCAGTCGCCCATCGGACTGAACCGGCACCGGAAGGCGTCGTGGCGCTGGATGACGTGTTGCAGAGCTTTTTGCAGCGCTTCAAGCTCGACCATGCCCTGCAAGTGCAGGGAGCAAGATTCATTATAAGCGCAATTTGCGTCGTCACCCATCTGACAAGAGATCCAGACCTCACGTTGGGCTTCGGTGAGCGGGTCCCCTGCCGCGTTGCTTGAGGTCGAGGAATTCACCGGGACAGTTTCTGCCGCGGCGGCGCGGACTGGAATGAGCCCCCCAGCCTGCAGTTCTTCCACCGAAGACTTGAACGCCTCGAACACAAAATTCAAATCTTCTTCCGTATGGGCGGTGCAGATCTGTCCCACGCGACCTTCCCACACATGAACGCCACGATCCCGCAAATGGTAAAACAAAAGTCCGGCAAATTTCAAGTCGGGGTGAAAATCGTAATAGAACACGGAGGTGAACGTTTGCAGCCGGATTGGCACCTCGATGGATGTGAAGTAATCATTAAGACGTCGCACGAAGCGCGCGGTCTTCTCCGTGGTTTGCTTTTGTAATTCGGGCCCGGCATTCTTGAGATATTGCAAGGTGGCGTGAGTTGCAGCCATGGCCAGAGGATGTCGGACAAATGTGCCCGCAAAGAAGGTAACGCCAACCTCCGGGAATGACTCATCGCCGAAGCTCCACATTCCGCCATCCAAGGCATCCATGAAGCGCCGTGTTCCTGCCAGCACGCCGATCGGCATGCCACCGCCAATCACCTTGCCATACGTTGCGAGGTCAGCCCGGACGCCGAAATATTCCTGGGCACCACCCGGAGCCGCTCGGAAGCCGGTCACCACTTCATCAAAAATAAGCGCAATGTCCTTTCCCGCCGTGAGCTGGCGTAGAGCCTGAAGAAACTCCCGTGGCTGAAGGTCAGGATGCCGGGACTGCACCGGTTCGACGATGACTCCGGCAATCTCATTCGCGCCAGCGCGGATGATTTCCAAGGAGGCCGGATTGCCGTACTCAAGCACGATTACATTTGACAGCGGTGGAATTCCGGGTGCGATCGGCAACGCGCCCGGCTGACCACCAACGATTCCAGGGCGGGCCAGCACTTCGTCGAAGATGCCGTGATAATCTCCCGTAAAGTGGACAATCTTGTCGCGACCCGTCACCGTGCGGGCCACGCGGATGGCGGCCATGACCGCTTCCGACCCCGTGTTGCAGAAAGTGGCGCGTTCCATGCCAGTCATCTCGCACAATATCTGCGCAGCCTCACCAGCCAACGGCGATTGTGGGCCAATCTCGAAACCCTTATGGAGCTGCGCTGCGATTGCCTCGACCACAAATTCGGGCGAGTGCCCAAAATAATTGGCACCAAATCCAAGTGTTAAATCGACATATTCGTTTCCGTCTACGTCCCAAATCTTGCCGCCTTTTGATTTGGCGCAAACAATGGGATAAACCATCTCCTTCCAAAGCTGGCGGAAGTTGCCGGCAGCCCGGGGATCGCAGAAATAGGAGCGATGATGCTGGGCATATGCCTTCGATCCGGCCGTCCGAAGATTGTAGCGGACAGTAAGTTCCGCCAGCGACTGCTCCTGTCTGGGGGTCAAGCCTCCCTTGGAACCGATTTCAATGCCCTTGAAAGGGCCAAACCGTTTCAAATCTTCTTTAGCGATATGATCATGCGCATTGCCTGCGGTTGGGGAGGGTATCTGCTTGGCAGCCTCTGGAGGAACGTTGCCAGCCGGAGATAAAATACGCGCCGGTTGACAACGCAACATTTGAAGTTGCCGGGCCATCAATGTTAGTTGTTCATTGATCACGCGTTCCAGCGCGCTGTTGCCGGAAGCAACACCCGTGGTTCCGATGAGCTGGGTAGTCGGAGCGATGGAACTGATTGAATCAACCGGCCTGATCGCCGGTGATGCTGGGGCGAGGGGCGAACCTTGATTTGCCGCGCCGGTTCCGGATGCGTTGGCAGTAACGATGTCAGCAGGCATCTGCCCATCAATGTAACGGGCGATGGCCTGAAGCGAGGTCAGATCCTCCAACAACTGGCGAAAGGTGATTTTTATTTGAAACCGTTTCTTGAGCGATGTGGCCACTTGCGTCAGCAGCAGTGAATCGAAACCCATTTCAAAAAAAGTGGTTTGCGGATCAATCCCGCTCAAGTCTTTGCCAGCCAGTTCAGCCAGCACCGGCCTGAGGGTATCAATTAATTTGGGTATTCTGTTGCTGTCCATAGCGTTGTTAAATTATTTTGCCTGAGCTTGAATTAATCAAACACTTTCTTTCGTCTGGAGCGTTTCAAGTTGTTCCGTCATCAGGCGAAGCTGCTCGTGGATGACATTTTCCAACAGGCCTGCTGTGACAGTTGCATCGCCAGCATGATTTGGGTCCGCGGATGAGCGGGCGCCATTGGCCGGAACAGTATTTCGACCAGAATTTAATGCCGGATGCGGTTCCTTGACTGGCTCGACCCAGTGGCGCTTCCGCTCGAATGGATACGTCGGCAGCTGGATGTGTCGTCGTTTTTCGTTTGCATAGAACCCAGTCCAATCCGGCTTGACGCCGGCCAGCCAGAGCTTGCCAAGTGAAGTGAGGATGAACGCCTGTTCGTTTCCCGAGGCATTTGATGAGTCGAGCGTTGAACAAACAGTGATAACCTTGGATTTCTCCGGATGTTGATGTGCCAGCTGTGCTAGCGCCTGGCCGGGGCCGACTTCAAGGATTATTTTCGGCGCGTCTTTGAGGGCGCAATCGAGAGCCTCGGCAAAGCGCACGGTATACCGCAGTTGTCGTGACCAGTAGGACGGGTCAGCCAGGTCGCCCGGCTTGATCCATGTGCCGGTGCAAGTGGAAATCCATGGAATAATTGGCTCCGCCCGAGGTGTCTGACGGACGATTTCAGTAAATTTTGCCACCATTGGCTCCATCATTGCGGAATGAAAGGCGTGCGAAGTTGCCAGAAAGCGCGAGGCGATTTTGTTGGCTTCGAGTTCACTCTGAAAAGATTTCAGCAAGTTGTCCGGACCTGAAATAGTGCAAAGCTTGGCGCTGTTCAAAGCGGCAATGGATGCCTCCGGGGGCAACATGGCTTCGACCGTCTCGCCATCAAGCCTGACGGCCAGCATAGATCCACCCGGCAACGCCTGCATCAGCTTTGCTCGCGCCGATAGTAATGCCAGCGCATTTTCCAAAGTGAACGATTCCGCGAGCACGGCGGCGACATATTCACCGATGCTATGACCGATGAGTACCGCCGGTTTCACACCCCACGAAAGCCAGAGTTTCGCCAAGGCATATTCGACGGTAAAAATCGCCGGCTGGGTGACCGCAGTCTCGTTAATTTGGGAGTCCGCCCGCTGACGATCCGCCGTCGCAGGATACAGGATAGACCGGATATCGAGGTCGAGATGCGATCGTAAAATTTCCGCACACCGATCAACTTCCTTTTGGAAGACCGGCTCGCTTTCGTAAAGGCCGCGCCCCATCTCGACAAATTGAGCGCCTTGACCGGGAAACACAAAAATCACCGATGGGTCGCTTTGTGGCGGCTTGATCCCAAAAAGTTGCTTCGCGTCACCAGACCGCAGCTTGCCAACGGCATCGGCAATGTCGCTGGCGACAAGTGCCCGGCGATTTACGAATGATTTGCGTCCAACTTTTAGTGTGAAAGCCACGTCGCTGAGATTCTGCTCCGGGTGCGCCAATAGATGTATTGCCAGGTTTTCCGACATTTTTTTTAGAGCTGTTTCAGTTTTGGCGGACAATAGGAGCAATTGTTGCGACCGTGAGGATCCACCGGCTTCAATTACCGGAGCTTCCTCAACGATCACATGTGCATTGGTGCCACCCACCCCAAAGGCGCTTACGCCCGCCCGGCGCGGGATGTCTCCACGTTTCCATTCAATTTTTTCCGTGACCGGAAAAAATGGGCTCCGGGCAAAATCAATCTTCGGGTTGGGACTCTTAAAATGAAGCAACGGTGGGATCAAGCCATGGTAAAGTTGCAGCACGGTCTTTATGAGTCCCGTCGACCCGGCGGCGATGTCGAGATGGCTGATATTGGTTTTCGCCGTGCCAATGGCACAATAGCCATTGCGTTTTGCCCCGCCATCGCGAAACGCCTTCGTCAATGCCGCCAGCTCGATCGGATCTCCCAATGGGGTGCCGGTTCCATGTGCCTCAATGTAAGAGATGGATTCCGGGTCAACATCCGCTGCCGCCTGGGCCATGGCGATGACACTGGCCTGCGCATCTACGCTCGGTGCGGCGTAGCTGACTTTAACCTCTCCATCATTGTTGATGGCGGAGCCCTTGATCACGGCGAGAACCGAGTCACCATCGGCCACCGCGTCGGCGAGGCGCTTCAGCAACAGCACCGCCACACCGTTGCCGAAAACAGTTCCGTCCGCTGCTTCGTCAAAAGTCCGACAGATGCCATCGCCCGAAACCAAGCTGCCCTCTTGAAAAAGGTAATTACGCTTTTGCGGAAAACTGATGGCTGCTCCGCCCGCCAGGGCCATGTCGCATTGGTAGGTGAGTAGATTAGTGCAAGCCTGACAAACGGCCACCAGCGAAGTCGAACAGGCCGACTGGATTGCCATGCTCGGCCCTTTAAGGTTCAATTTGTAGGAAACGCGGGTTGCAAGGAAATCTTTGTCATTGCCGAGCAGAATTGAATAATTTGCGACCTGATAATTGCCGGCAAATCCGGCTGCGAATGCACGATCTTTGCATAAATTGAAGAGCAGGTAGCTATTCAAGCTACAGCCTGCGAATACGCCAATCAGGCCAGGATATTCTCCGGGATCATAGCCGGCACTTTCAATCGACTCCCAAGCGCACTCCAGAAAAAGCCGGTGCTGTGGATCCATGACCTCGGCTTCGCGCGGATTGATGCCAAAAAATTCCGCGTCGAATTGGTCAACATTATCAAGCACGCCTCGGGCACGCACACATTTCTGACCGGCGGCCTGTTCGGCGGCCGTTGACACGGAATATTCCAATTCGTCCTCCCGAAAGTGGGAAATCGAATCCACACCGTTGATCAGGTTCTGCCAGAATTCCTGAACATTGCTCGCGCCCGGAAACCGGCCGGACATGCCAATAATTGCTATGCCTTCCAACTTCATGGTCTAATTGTGAATCATTGCAGGCTTATTTTCGGGGCAATTAGAATGCTCGATTCGATGATCAGGAACTCGGAAGACCACGGCATACCGAGTTTGCCAATCGGCACGCCCTTTGTCCAGCGGCTCCAAACCCCATCGTGTCCACGGCCAGTCCAACATTGCCCGGTCACCTACATGAACCTGTTCGATCCTGTCGGTTATGGGGAGGTAACCCTGGCGTTTGACCCACCGGGCTCTCAGATCCAAGTCCATACCAAACAAAACCAAATAGCCATTGGGTTTCACAATTCGAGAAATGTTAATCAAACACTTTTCGGCCTTCTCCTCAAAAAAAGGCCCTATGAAATTATTCGCCAGCACGAGGTCTTGAGGCCCGAGAATATTCGAAAGTCCAGGATCCAGTGCATCGGCCACGAGCCATTTTAACCCCCGACTGAGAAACGGCTTGATTCTCAGCACTTCGCCCCCGCTGTCGAAGAGGGCAGTAACGTCTGTCTCGGAAAGGTAAGCCAGCTCTTCGTCCGACTTTGAATAATTTCCCGCGCTCGCCTTAGCGATTACCGATTTAGAAACATCCAGCCCGCAAGCTTTAATTTCAAGGTCAGGCCGAGTGGAACGAATAAACCACAGCAGCGAATAGAGTTCCGCGCCCGTGCTACAGCCGATCGAGGCTATGGAAAGTCCGCTGCCCACAGCTTTTTTTGCAGCAAGATCACGCAGCACCTCAAGCAGCGCAATGTTTCTAAAGAATCGGGTATCAGTGCATCGACAATGCCCACCCACTGATTTGCGATCCCTGCGACTAATCACCTCGTGTATTCTCTTTCCGCAGGCACGAAAGAGGGTTGTTGACAGAATACTTTCGGGCAGGTGCTTCCACAACCACCTGACTAGAAACTGGCTCAAACGGAACAAAAAGGTGTAAGCTTTTACCTCAAGCATACGATTAAAAACACTCAATCAGTCCCATAAACTGAACTGCCAGGAGATTGATTTTTGTACGCCCGCGCATACTCAGCGCGGTGCGGGTGAAAAGCTGAATTGTTTTGTATCGCAGAGCACACTTAACAATGCGATTGGAGGGTTAACTAATCTGGGCATTCTCGGGTTTACTTTCAAAAGTTTTTTAACCTTTAAAGGCAATTGATGGAAAAGACACCCGTCAAAAGGTAAATCGGCTTTATTTGAATCGCTCTCTTATTCCCGGAATCATCCTCAATGGACTAACCAGCCTTACGAATCCAGACCGAATCAACTCGTACTTATTTTTCGGATGTGATTTGGAAAGCAAGCCTAGCGCTGCAATTTTAGCGCGGTCGCGCCAAGCCGAACGTCCGGGAGGCGTGGGATGAAGTCGGAGCTTGCGCAGACAGGCGTTGACCTGATGGACGCGGGCCTGACGATCCCAATCACGCAAACAGAAATGCACCCCTAGCGCGATGGAATAGGTAGAACCATTCTTGAACGTGTGAGGTGCCAGCACCGGATGATGGACACCGGTTCCTGGCGTCATCGAATAGCTCCTGGCCTTTGGTTGATTCTCCTCCCGATATTTGGCTGCGCTCACTACATTCCGAGTGTAATAATCTTCGAGCTCCTCAAGTTTTAAGACGGAGCGATCATCGCGATTCCAGATGGAAGCCACTCTCTGACCATGGATTTGGAACAGGAAGGTGGATTCGTGATCGATATGATATTGGGTGGCAAGGTGCGGTGAAGCGAGGAAAATATAGGCGTCCTTCCAAGTGATCTTACTGGACAACGGCACTCCCGTTGCCGCCTCGAGCTCCTGGATGACTTGGTCCATCAGGAGTCGATATTCAGGATCGGTTTGAACCCGATACAGCAATAGTCGGGAATCAGAGGTTTGGAGACCAGCGATAGCATCGGTCAATTTCTGCCGTTGATCTTTCGGGTCAATCTGCGACCAATCCAAGTTCCCTAACACTTTGCTGCGGTAAAAACTAACACACGAGGGACCCTCCTCCCGCAGCAGCGTTTCCGCGAGCGTCACTAGCCGGGGCAGCTCAAAAAGAGAATGTCCCGACAGGTTATGACGAAACTGAAAAGATTCCTGGTCGAATAATTCGCGAAAATTGCGGTCAGGTTGTTCAAATATGTTCGATGGCAAGGGGGCTGGAGACTCGGCGGCATGGTCTTTGGTTATCATAGAATGAATGGTTATTTAGGAGTTAATTTAGCGTTAATCACAAAAATCAAATTTCGCTGGTTGGCGCTTGCACATCCAAAAGAAGCGTTTGCGGTAAATTGCTCAAGATAGTTGTTTATTGTGGCGCATATTGTGCTGTGCGGAAAATGACTGTCGTTGTTGCCGCGCACGCACCCGAAGGGCGTCCACTGTACTATTCGGGTTGCCGCTCGAATTGAAATATGCTGCCAATGAGCGGATGGTTGTATGGGCGAACAGATCGGTAATGGGAAATTGTCGGCCCAACAATTTTTGCAAACGATCATGAACACTGGCAATGCGAATCGAGTCGCCACCTATGTCGAAAAAGTTATGATCCAATTCTGTGACTGTCAGGTGCAAAACATCTTGCCAGATACTTGCAATGCTCTGCTCCAGGGCCGTTTTCGGGAGGGCTGATATGGATCGTATTTCGATTGGTGACCTGCTCGGAGCCGGCAAGGCTTTACGGTCAATTTTCCCGTTGGGGGTAAGCGGCAGGATAGGCAGAGTGATGAAAGAGACAGGCACCATGTAATTCGGGAGTCGTTGCAGTAGAAATTCCCGCAACTCCGCGCCCGTCGGGGCCGGCTCTTGACGAATGACTAAATAAGACACGAGGAGTTTGTGATCAGGGACATCCTCTCTGGCGATTACCACCACGTTGAGAATGTTGGGGTGCCTTCCCAGAACCGCTTCAATTTCACCCAGTTCGATCCGGAATCCCCGGATTTTCACCTGATGATCAATGCGGCCCAGAAACTCGATGTTGCCATCAGGCAGATGACGGGCCAGGTCGCCCGTTTTATAGAGGCGCGCGCCCGGTTCCGGACTAAAAGGGTCGGCAATGAACTTTTCCGCCGTCAATTCCGGGCGATTGTGATAGCCGCGCGCCAAACCATCGCCCCCAATGTGGAGTTCTCCCGCCACCCCAATCGGCACCGGCTGAAGAAAGTTATCTAATATATAAAATGTTGTATTGGCAATTGGCCGGCCAATCGGCATGGAGCCGGCCGGGAATGCGACCTCTTTCTTGATGGGATAGAAACACGCGAAAGTTGTTGACTCCGTCGGTCCGTAAATGTTGGCGAGCTGCAGCCGTGGCAGCAGTTGCATGGCCTTCTGCACACGAGGCACAGACATTACTTCACCGCCGGTCAGCACATGATCAACAGTCTCCAACACAGATGGGCGTGCATCAATGATCTGATTGAACAATCCGGTAGTCAGAAACAGGCAGGTAACACCGTGCTGGCGGATGACTCTTTCCAGTTCCTGAAAGTCGAGAAGTTGCTTCGGGAAAATAACACAGGTGGCTCCGTTCAACAACGGCCCCCACATTTCAAATGTGGCCGCGTCAAAAGAAGTGGAAGCATGCAGCAAAAATCGTCGCCGGTTGTCAAACTCTACATAATTCTGACCGCGCACCAACCGTACCACTCCCCTATGGGGGACGGCCACACCTTTGGGCTGGCCCGTCGAACCAGAAGTGTAAATCACATAGGCCAGATGTCCGGCGTTGTTAATAATATCAAGATTACTCTTTGGGCAGGACTCAATCAACCGAGTGTCCGATGCAAGATTCACCACGGTAATTCCCCGCACGTCCAAATCTTTGGGCAGCGATTGGTCGGCAACCACCACCGGCACGCCGGAATCCACCAGCATGAACAGTAATCGTTCCACGGGATAATCCGTGTCCAACGGCACGTAGGCTCCCCCAGCTTTAAGGATCGCCAGCACGCAGACGACATATTCAGCCGAACGCTCCGCGAACAAACCTACTAATGTTTCAGGTTTGACTCCAAGATTACGCAAATGATTGGCCAGTCGATTGGCGCGTTCATTGAGTTCCAGGTAAGTGAGTTGCTGATCCTTAAACACCAACGCGACGGCCTCCGGGGTGTGCTGTACCTCGGTTTGAAACAATTCGTGCAGGCATTTGTCCCGTGGATAATCTACCTTGGTTTGATTCCACTCCACCAGAAGCTTTTGTTTTTCTGCATCTGCCAATGAAGCGATCGCTTCATTGCGAAGGAAATCCTGTATGGCGCCAGCAGTTTTCATTGAACCTAGCATGAATTTGGAATTTCCGACGTCCTGTAAACCGGGCGAAAGGCAGTATCCAAATCCGGTGACTTGATTACATTCTCCTTGTCAGTTCAGATATTGCGACGACCATAAAGCAATCTTTCTTAGTGAGTCCATAACTATCCGCACGTTGCAAGTCAGTCGGGGTTGGCAGCCTCCCAATTGTAGGGTAAAATGATTGGGAGGTTGCGCCGATTGACACTAATGCTGTTTCGCCGCTTCGAAAATTCGTCCCTTTGTTTTCCATCCTGCTTCAGGGTTTCATCAATCGGTAAAATTCCGCTCCGGGAGAAATTTGGTTGGTTACAACATTCAGGGAGCCAATGATTGCCGGACTGTTCGTCACAAATGTCCAGGAATTGGTGTCTGACAGGTTATTGTTTGTTTCGAGGCCAAAGCCGTCGGCTGAGGTTGGCCAGGAAATGGCCAGATTACTTCCGGAAATCTGTGCCTGCAAAACCGGTGCCGGCACGCTTTGCAAGGCCACCAGGTATAAATGTGCACCTTGCGCTGGCGTCGAAGTCCATGTCACATTGTAAGTACCCGCAGCGGCGACATTCTTTGTCGCAACGACGGCCTCGACTTGACATACAGCCAGCAACTGGGAATCAATTGTCGTAAATCCATTATTTGGAACCGCCGTCACGAGATTGGCACCCGAATCACCGGCCCAGATGGCAACCAAGGTGGCGGCTCCCGTGGTCGTGACGTTCAGGCTGGTCTGGTTGGTTTGGGGCG
>Ga0182030_10020209_pt1 | contig 12593 bp, 10 predicted proteins | sample 812S3MmetaG_FD_121299 | JGI IMG/M metagenome (GOLD analysis project Ga0182030, IMG submission 121299) | Permafrost microbial communities from Stordalen Mire, Sweden - 812S3M metaG (Illumina Assembly) | ecosystem: Environmental > Terrestrial > Soil > Wetlands > Permafrost | place: Sweden... | reverse complement strand
CTTACCCGGGCGGGCAGGGTTCCGGCCAGGGTTACCCGGGCGGGCAGGGTTATGGCGCTGGACCCGCTTATGGCGCTGGCGGTTACGGAGCTGGCGCCTATGGTGCGGGAGCGGGTCATGGCGGCGGGCCGGGATATGGGGGCGGACCTGGGTTCGGCAGCGAGCCGCCGCCGCCGCGGCGCCGGAGCCACAAGCGCGGGCTGGCCATCACCGCTGCCGTCGCTCTCGTGGCGGGAGCCGCGGTGGGCGGGGTGATCGGCAGCACGAGCTCGTCCTCGACGGGGACCGCCACCGCCACCTCCAAGACCGTGCTTTCTACCAGCCAGATTGCCGCCCGGGTGGATCCTGGTCTGGTTGACGTGGTGTCCACCGACGGCGACGAGCACGCGACCTCGGCGGGCACGGGCATTGTGCTGACCTCAAACGGCGAGGTGCTGACCAACAACCACGTCATCGAGGGCGCTACTGCCATCAAGGTCACCGACATCGGCAACGGCAAGACCTACACGGCTAAGGTCGTGGGGTACGACGCCACCCAGGACGTCGCGGTGATCCAGCTGGAGAACGCGTCCGGCCTGACCATCGCCAGCCTGGGGAACTCCTCGAGCGTGCAAACCGGTGAGAGCGTGGTCGCCCTCGGCAACGCGGGCGGCAAGGGCGGCACCCCGTCGGTCGCGACCGGTACGGTCACCGCCCTGAACCAGTCGATCACCGCGTCCGACGGGCTCTCCGGCGCCAGCGAGAATCTGACCGGGCTGATCGAGGACAACGCGGACATCCAGGCGGGCGACTCGGGCGGTTCGCTGGTCAACTCCTACGGCCAGGTGATCGGCATGGACACCGCGGCCTCCACGGGATACTCGTTCCAGGCGCCAACCGGCCAGGGCAGCAGCGGCAGCACCAGCGCCGAGCAGGCCTACGCGATCCCGATCAACGAGGCGCTGTCGATCGCCAAGCAGATCGAGGCGGGCACGACCACCACTGACATCCACATCGGCGCCACCGCCTTCCTCGGCGTTCAGATCGAGTCCGCTAGCCAGAGCTCAGGCAGCGGCTTCGGCGGCCAGAACACCTCGGCCGGGGTGACCATCGAGGGGACCCTGAGCGGCTCCGCGGCCGCCAACGCCGGCCTCGGCGGAGGCGACGAGATCACCGCGCTGGGCGGCCAGTCGGTGTCGACGGCTGAGGACATCTCCCAGGCGCTGGTCAAGTACCACCCGGGCGAGAAGATCTCGGTCACCTGGGTTGACCAGACGGGTCAGTCGCACACCTCGACGCTGACCCTAGCCTCAGGCCCCGCAGCCTGAGGGGGTCGGGCCCTGCACCAGTGATCCCCGGCCGCCCCCGGGGATCACTGGTCCCGCCGTCTTCCGGGCCGTCTTCCGGGCTGTCTTCCGGGCCGTCTTCCGGGCTGTCCTGCTACGCGGTCGCGTTCCCTCGCGCGGCCGCGTTTTTCTTTGCTGGGACACCTGGGTTGGGGTTACCTGGGCGGGAGGACGCGGCACGGCCCGTTCCGGCTAAGAATGGGTGAAACAGACGAGAGGAAATCGGATGCGCGTAGCGAGACTCCACGCGGTGGGCGACCTTCGGGTAGCGCAGGAGCCGATTCCGGTGGCCGATGGTCCATCCACGGTGCTTGTGCGGGTCACCGCGGTCGGGATCTGCGGCTCTGACCTGCACTGGTGGGACCAGGGCGCGATCGGCGACGCCAAGCTCACGCATCCGCTCGTACTCGGGCACGAGGGGGCCGGGGTGATCGCGGACGGGCCGCGGAGCGGTGAGCGGGTCGCGATCGACCCGGCAATTCCGTGCGAGCGGTGCCGCGCGTGCCGCGATGGCTACCGGAACCTGTGCTACCACCTCAAGTTTTCCGGGCACGGGGAGACCGACGGCATGATGCGCGAGTTCATGACCTGGCCAGCGGCGCAGCTGTACCCGCTGCCCGACCGGCTATCCGATGTGGACGGCGCCGTGCTCGAGCCCCTCGGGGTAGCGCTGCACTCCGTCGACCTGGGGCACCTGCCGTTCGGCGGCTCGGCCTCGGTGGTGGGCTGCGGGCCGATCGGGCTGCTGCTCATCCAGCTCCTCAAGGCGGCGGGCGCGAGCTCGGTGCTCGCCATCGAGCCGCTGGCCCACCGGCGGGAAGCGGCGGCGCGGCTGGGCGCGGATTTCGTGGCCGATCCGGGGTCGTTCGGCGACGGTCTCCTGCACGAGCTCACCGGCCACGGGGTGGACGTAGCGTTCGAGGCGGCAGGCAACGACGAGGGCGTCGGGCTGGCGATCTCCTCGGTCCGGCCGGGCGGCCGGGTCGTGCTGGCCGGCATCCCCGGTGACGACACGATCAGGTTCGGGGCCTCGGCCGCGCGGCGCAAGGGGCTGACAATCGCCCTGGTGCGGCGGATGAACGACGTGTACCCGCGGGCGATCAGCCTGGCCGAGCGGCGGGTGGTAGATCTCGCCTCGGTGGTGACGAGCCGGGTGGGCCTGGGCGAGATCGCAGCGGCGTTCGGGGAAGGGGCGCGTCGGACCGGGCTCAAGGTCGTCATCGAACCGCAGCGCTGATCATGAAAAGAGCGGTGGTGCTCGACTGCTGCTGCTTGCTGTTGTTCGTGGTCATCGGACGGGCAAGCCATACGAAGGGCGAGAGCCTGGGCGGCATCGCCTCGACGGCATGGCCGTTCCTGGCCGGGCTGGCGGGCGGCTGGCTGGCGGCCCGGGCGTGGCGGCGGCCGTTCGGGCTTGTCCCGGCGGGCGTAGGCGCGTGGCTCGGCGCGGTCGCCGGTGGCATGGTGCTGCGGGTGGTGTCCGGGCAGGGCACGGCGGTCGCGTTCATCGGGGTCGCGCTGGCGTTCCTCGGCTTGTTCCTGCTCGGCTGGCGGCTGGTGGCGGCCCGTGTCACAGGTGACAGTGTCAGGGGTAACAGGGCGCGGGAGTAGAGTTCGGTACTGGGACCAGAATGTGCTGAGGGGGTCAGCATCATCGCTCGGGGGGCGGTCCCGGGTCGGGCGCTGCTCAACGCGGCGCGCGCACTGGGCTGTGATCGGGTTAGCGCCGAGGTCGTCGGCGCCTTTCAGGTTGCCGGCATCCCGAGCATCTTGCTCAAGGGGCCGTCGATCGCCCAATGGCTTTATCCGTCTGGTGGCCGTTCCTACCTCGACACCGACCTCCTCGTTCCCGGCTGCGAATTCAGCCGCGCCGGGGCCGTGCTCAAGTCGCTCGGCTTTTCCGAGCTACTCGAGGGATTCCACTCCTTCGAGCGGAGCCTGGATCCGGGCGCGGAGATCACGTTCGCCCGGCCCGAACTAAGCCGCGGCGGGGGCGGGTTCGTCGACCTGCACCGCAACCTGCCCAGGCTGTCTACCCCGGATGAACTCCTGTGGGAGTCGTTCAGCGCGGGCACAGAGACCATCGGTGTCGGCGACGTCAAGGTCTGTGTGCTCGGCCGTACCGCGCTCGCCCTCCACGTGGTCCTGCACGCCGTGCAGCACCAGTTCCAGTGCCACACCAGCGAGGATCTCCGCCGGGCCATCGCCATGATGGCCACGGATGACTGGCGACCGGTCGCCGACCTGGCCGCGCGACTTGGCGTAACGGGAGTCATGGGGTTCGGGCTGCGCCACGACGCGGCGGGTGCCGAGATCGCGGAGGGTCTCGGCCTGCCCGGCCTCTCGTCGGCCGACCCCCTGGTGAGGGCGCTGCACGCGCCGCGGGGGTCATTGTCGCTCACCGATTTCCGGTCCGCTCCCACGTTGCGGGCCAAGGTCCAGCGGATCCGCTGGATGCTCCTCCCGAGCCCGGCCAAGATCCGCTACGTGTCGCGCCTTCCTGACGCGCACGGGCGCACGCTGCTGCTCGCCTATGCGCGGTGGTGGCGGGATCTCGGACCGGCCTTCGTTGCCGCGGTGCGCTTCGTCGCGGTAAAGCGCGCCACGGGCGGGGGTGAGGGCGGATGAGGGCTCACCCGGACGCAAGAACGGACAGGTTCCTACCGTTCCTCGCGGTCCTGGCCGCGGGCAACCCGCGGCGGCTGGCGTGGGTGCTCACCGTCCAGGTGATCGCCGCGCTGATCCAGGGAGTGGGGCTGCTGTTGCTGGTGCCGCTCCTGGAGATGGCCGGAGTCGGCCGGGCACCCTCCGCAGGAGGGCTGCTGGCGCTTGCTCGCGAGGCTTTCCATGCCCTCGGCATCCCGCTCTCCCTTAGCGCCATGCTGGTCGTCTACGTCGCCGTCGTCACCCTGGCGGCGGCGCTCACCGGCTATCAGAACGTACTGCTGGTGCGCTATCGCCTGGAGTTCGTCGACGAGCTGCGCAAGCGGCTCTACGGAACTATCGCCCGCGCCGAGTGGCGGCACCTTCTCGGCCTGCGCCAGTCCGATCTGCTCACCGCGCTGACTATCGACGTCAGCTGGGTCGGCCAGGGGACGCTCGCCGTACTGAATCTCGGCGTCGCCGTTGTCGTCATCACCGTGCAGGTGGCGGTGGCCCTGCGGATCTCGCCGGCGGTCACCGCCCTCGCCATGGCGACCGGCATCGGCCTCGCGGCGCTGATGTGGCCGCTGGTAGCGCGCAGCCGCCGCCTGGGCAGGGAGCTGGTCCAGCTCAACCGGGGCGTGCTCGCCTCGGTGACCGGGTTCCTCGACGGGCTCAAGCTCGCCAAAGTCCACGGGCTTGAGCCCGGGCACCTCACGAGCTTCGACGGCGCGATTGGCCGGGCCAGGCGTTCGCAGATCGACTTCACCAAGGCTCAGGCCGCCGCCGCGGCCGTGCAGTTCAGCGCCACGGCCGTCGTCCTGGCGGTGCTGATCGACGTCGCCACCAGACAGCACGCCGTCTCGCTCGCCGAACTGCTGGTGCTCGCCTTCATTTTCACCCGCCTGGTGCCACAGGTCACCCAGGCCCAGTCCAACGCGCAGACGCTGGCCCAGTCGCTGCCCGCCTTCGGCGAGCTGACCGCCGTGATCGATGAATGCGCCCGCGCCGCCGAGGAAGGGGAACTTCGGCCTGCATCCAGCCGTCCCGCTCGCTCCGATCGCCGTCCCGCCCTCTTCGATCGACTGTGCCTCGACGGTGTCTGTTTTTCCTACCGGCGGCCGGACGGCCAGCCGGTCGAAGTGCTGCACGGCGTGACCCTCGAGGTGCCCGCCCGCGCGACCACCGCGCTGGTCGGACCATCAGGAGCGGGGAAGACGACCATCGCCGACCTGGCCGTGGGACTGCTGGTGCCGACGTCGGGCCGCGTGCTGATTGACGGCGCGGCGCTGGCCGGCAAGCTCCTCCCGCGGTGGCGCGAGGAGGTGGCGATGGTGCCCCAGGACGTCTTCTTGTTCCACGAGAGCATCCGGGCCAACTTGCTGTGGGCCCAGCCGGGCGCGAGCGAGGGCGACCTGTGGCGGGCGCTGGCGCTGGCGTCAGCCGAAGCACTCGTGCGCCGGCTACCCGACGGTCTCGACACCGTCGTCGGCGACCGGGGGGAGCGGCTGTCCGGCGGAGAGCGCCAGCGCATCGCCCTGGCTCGTGCGCTGCTCCGCGAGCCAGCGCTGCTCGTGCTGGACGAGGCAACCAGCTCGCTGGACGCCGGGAACGAGACCGCCATCCTCGACGCGCTGGCGATGCTGCACGGCAGCATGACGATTCTTGTCATCGCGCATCAGCGCTCCTCCCTCCGCGACGCCGACCAGGTAATCACGGTGGCTGACGGCCGGGTCGTACCGGCCCGCCGGCACGATGCGCTCGCCGGACGCCCCTCCCTACGGATTGGACCTTTCATGACCATCGAGCCTGGCACGGTCGTCGTTCGGACCGCCGGACTGCTCAGCGCGGCCGTCGACGACGAGATCGTGATCTTGAACCCAGACCGCGACAACTACGTCGGACTCGACGCGATCGGCCGAGCTGTGTGGGATCTCATCGAGCAACCTCACGAGGTCGCCGAGCTCTGCCGGAAGCTGAGCCAGGACTTCGACACCACGCCAGATCAGGTCGCGGCCGACGTGGTGCCGTTCCTGGCGGAGCTGACCGGCGAAGGGATCGCGCGTGTCCTTGGGCCGTGACGTGGTCCGCGCCCGGGGCCTTTCGCCGACCGAGCGGCGCCTGCTCATCGAGGCAATCGGGTGGCTGGGGCTGTTGCGGGTCGCCGCGGCGATACTGCCGTACCGGCGGCTGGCATCGCTGCTTGGGCTGACCCAGTCCGATCCTTCGGAAGTCTCGCTCGCGTCCTGCGCCGGCCACCGGGCCCGGGCCGAGGCGATCGGCTGGGCGGTGCAAGGTGCGGCCGCCCGCACGCCATGGCTGAGCACCTGTCTTATCCAGTCGCTGGCCGGTTACGCGATGCTCCGTCGGCACGATGTGCCGAGCGTCGTGTATCTCGGCGTCGCTAAGGACGCCGAGGGCGAGCTCATCGCCCACAGCTGGTTGAGGTACGGTGACCGCCTCGTGACCGGAGGCGGCAGCCAGCACCGATATTCGGTTATCGACGCCTATCTGCCATCGGCCGGCCCGCGCGGATGAGCTACACCTACCACGCTTACGGGCTGACGATCCGGGTGCCGTTCGCGTGCCCGGCCCTGACTCCGGCTGACGCCGGCTGCGTTGCGCCTGCCGTCGATGACACTGGCATCGATGTCACTGCCGTGGATGTCGTCGTGCGTGAGGGCCTGGTGCCGCGGCGGCTGCGCGCGCCTCAGGCCAGCGAGGCATCGTGGGATGCCGCCCAGGGGCTGTTCCTGCTGCGCGGCGGCCGGCGGGCCGGACGATTCCTGGTCGAAGCGGGCGCCGTGACATTCGAGCGGAACTCCGGGTGCGAGGACGCCATCCTCGCCCGGTGTTTTACCGACCAGGTGCTGGCCGCGTTGTTGCGGCACCGCGGCCTGCTCGTTCTGCATGCCAACGCGGTCGAGGTATCCGGCGGCGTGATCGTGATCGGCGGTGAGTCCGGCACGGGGAAATCGACGACCCTGGCCGCGCTGCGCGATCGCGGCGGGCGGATGCTCTCCGACGACGTGACCGCGCTGCGGCCCGGTGCTGCGCCCGAGTCGGTGGACGTCCTTCCCGGCGTGGCGCAGACTCACCTCGCCCAGGACGCCGCGCAGGGCCTCGGCTACACGGTCGATCAGGCGCAGCTGCAGCCGTGGCGGCGGATGAAGGCCGCGATTCCCACCCATGACGGCATGGCACGGCGGGCCGGCCGGCTTCGGGCGTTGTACGTACTGCGGCTCTCGCGTGGCGATGACGTGGTGGTGACTAAGGCCAATGGTGGTGACAAGTTCCATGCGTTGCAGGAGTGCATATACGGTCCGATGTTCACTGAGGAGCACCCGGCGCTGCTTCCCCTGATGTCGACGGTCGTCAACACCGTGCCGTTCTTCTGGCTGGAACGGCCGACCGGGCGGTGGTCGATCGGCGAGGTGGGCGACGCGATCCTCGGCAGCGTGCCTGAGCTGGTCCCGTGAGCGGCATCGTCTGGCTGGCGTCGTATCCGAAGTCGGGCAACACGTGGCTGCGCGTGCTGCTCACCAACTACCTCAGGGACACCGGCGAACCGGCGGACATCAACAATCATCTCTTCGGCGGCCCGGCCGCCGACTCCCGCGAGTGCTTCGACCAGTGGGCAGGAGTCGAAGGATCCGCGCTCGACGCGAACGTCGTCGACCGGCTTCGTCCGCAGGTGTACCGCTGCATAGCCCGGGACGCGGACGACACGTTGTTCATGAAGGTGCACGACGCGTGGGCACGCGTCGACACCGGCGAGCCGCTGTTCCCCGCGGACGTCACGCTAGGCGTCGTCTACATCATCCGAAACCCGCTCGACCTGGCCGGGTCGTGTGCTCATCACTGGGGGACCTCGATGGAGGCGGCGGTCGAGCGAATGTGCGGCGGCTCAGCCGAGCGCCCACCCGGTCCGCTTGGCCTGCTCGGGCAGCTCAGCCAGCAGATCGGGCCGTGGAGCCACCACGTCCGGTCCTGGGTCGACGACTCCGGCGGGCCGGTTCACGTGGTCCGTTACGAGGACCTGAGCGTCGACCCCTGCGGTGTCTTCGGCGGTGTGGTCACCTCTTGTGGTCTCGACTACGACGAGGACCGGGTCAAGAACGCGGTGGCGTTCTCTTCGTTTGCGGAGTTGCAGCGCCAGGAGGCGTCGGCCGGCTTCCGGGAACGGTCGACGGCTGCGCCGGGCGGGTTCTTCCGCCGAGGTGAGACCGGCTCATGGCGTGATGAGCTGCCGGGCCATCTGGCCGAGCGCCTGACGGCAGCGCATCGCGAGACGATGGAGCGGTTCGGCTATGGGTCTTGACGGCTGCGTCATCCGGTGCCCGGTTCCGGTCGGCGACTTGGCGGCCGCGCCGCACTCGGGAGTGTTGTGGCGGGCCGCACCCGGACGGTTGCTGGTCGAGATCCCCGACGTGGCTCGCTATCTCGTCTCGGACGGGAATCTGGTGGAGATCGAGCCGTGCCGGGCCGCCGCCGGGGAGGTGCGGCGCTTTCTCCGGATGACCCCGACGGCCGCGCTGTACCTTCAGCGCGGCATCCCGGTGCTCCATGCGGCGGTCGCGGCCGACCCGGCCGGGCATGCGGTCGTGCTGGCCGGAAACTCAAGCGCCGGCAAGTCCGTCCTGCTCGCCGCGCTAGTACAGCGAGGATGGGGATTGCTGGCCGACGATCTCGCGCCGATGACTCTCGACGACGCGGGCGTGCCGGTCGCGGTGCCGACATGGCCGGAGATGATCCTGTGGCCCGACGCCGTCGGAGGGGGCGCGACGTCGGTTGCTGACGGGGCCGACGTCACGGAGTTCGGTCCGTCGGGGTCGCGGCGGGCCGTCGGATTGGCGGCCAGGTTCGTCTCTGAGGCGCGGCCGGTCAAGGCGATCTGGTGGCTCGATGTCCACGGCTTCGAGCCGATCGAGGTTCACGGCGTTGAGGGCCTGTCGCGCTTTGAGGCGCTCGGAGCGATGGCTTACCAACCGCGCATCGCCAGCGCCTTGCTTGACCGCGCCTGTTACCTGACCGTCGCCGGTACCGTCGCGGGCTCCGGCATCCCGATCCGCCGGCTCATCCGGCCACGCGGCCGGTGGACAGCCGGCGAACTCGCAGACATCGTCGAGGACGGGACCATGGCGACGCTATGAGTCGCGGCTGCCTTCGAACCAGCGGAGAAACCTCCCCATCATCAGGCCTCTTTCCAGCACGTGACGATAGTCCATCATTCTCTGCACCGGATCTGCGGCCGGCCGGTCCATCTGCTCTGCGAGCCGTCGCATCCGTGGCAGGTCAAGGACCGTGCTGGCGGTCTGGCTCTGCTCCAGAAGGTGAAGCGTGTCGAACACCCGGGTGCGCGCGCCAGACATCCGTTCGAACCAGTCCGCGGTGTCGATGCCGCGCCGGGGACTGGCCAGGATCTCGGCCGGCAGGCGGTCCGCCATCGCGCGCCTGATCAGCCATCGGGATATACCCATACGGCGATACTGCTCCTCCGGCAGCGACAGGCAGTACTCGGCGATCCGCGCGTCCGCGGTGGGGTCGCGGATGTCCGTGGCGTAGAGAGCCTGACAGGCGCTGTTGATGCCGGTCAGCCGCTGCACGTGCATCAGCCGGTCGCAGCGGCGCTCCGGCGTGTCGATCCGGCGGCGGACCCAGTGATCGTACCCCCGGGCGCGGCTGCGCTCGGCCACGCTCTGCGCCCGGGCGAACTCGGGATGGATCGGGGACAGCGGCGCCCACCACGCCTCGGAGGCGATCAGCGGATCGTCGCCCTGGCGGCGGCGCGCGATCGCCAGCTGGACCCGCCATGGCAGCTGCGGGATCAAGCCGCCGCGGACGAGGGCACTGGCGGCGGGTCGGACCCGGCTGGTCGGCGCCAGGGCACGAGTCTCGCGCCACGCGGCAGCCCATCTCCCCGTACCAACGAGCGACCGGATCAGCCCGCTGCCGTTCCAGCTTATGGTCCAGTTTCCGCACTTCCCGGTCAGCAGCACGCGGATGCCCCGGCATTGCGCCTCGGCCATGATGCTCTCGTACCAGACACGGCAGGCCGGCGCCTCCCACGGCATCTCGGCGGCATCGAAGAACCGGTCGAGCCGGTCGAGGAAGAACAGCCCTTCGGTGCGGATGACGCTCAGATCGACGTTCTCGTACCTGGCGGCGACCGTGCTGGCCAGCGGCGCCTCATCGACCAGCCAGTTCGGCGCGCCGGGCTCCCGGAAACCGTCCCGGGGCGCAGCCGTGAAGGCAGCCAGGCGCTCACCGCGCCGGGCGAGCAGCGGAGCCGCCGTGGCTGCCACCGAGGTCGAATCCAGTCCGCCGCTCATCAGCACGCCGACCGGACTCAGGCTCCGCAAGTGGTCCGCGACCACCCGGTCGAACCGCTCCGTGAACGCCTCCACATATTCCTCGTCGCGACGCAGCCGCAGCTCATGCCGCAGCTCGGGTCTCCAGAACGCCCGCACCTGACAGCCTCGACGGTCCACGGTGAGCACATGACCCGGCTCGAGACTGCGGATACCTTGGAAGAGGCTCGCCCCGGGCTCCAACGGCACCAGGATCAGGCTGTCCGCGATGCTCTCGAGGCATAGCCTGCGCGGCACGCCGGGCAGCGCGAAGAGTGCCCTGGGCATGGTGGCGAACGCGAAGAAGCCTGCTGCCTGATGGAAGAAGACCTGCTTCGCGCCGAACGGCGACCGGGCGACCAGCAGCCGCTTCTGGCCCGCGTCCCAGAGGGCGAACGAGAACGAGCCGACCAGATGCTGACCGCAATCGGTGCCCCAGCGCTCGTACGCGGCCAGGATGAACGCCGAATCCGGGACAGCCCGCACGGGCCACGGGAGCCCCAGCTCGCCACACAACTCGGGACGGTTGTCGATGCGCCCGTCGCTCACCAGTACGCGGAGACCATCGGGGCTGACAAGCGGCTGGCGCTCGAACCGGTCCTCGGGAGTCACGAACTTCAACTGCTGGCCGAGGCCCGCACCGCCGAGAGCCCAGATGCCGCCCCCGTCACCGCCGTGGTCCGCCTGGGCGGAGCTCATCGCCTCGAGCGCCTGGCCGGGGAGCCCGTCGCCGTCGACGCGCACCAACCCGAAGATCGCACTCAACTACCGGCTCCGATCGCAGTGGACACGACTCTCACCGATCACGCGTTGCATTCCCGCCGACTGGCCGTTCTCACCGCCGCCTGCCATTTCGGCTCCTCAAAATTTCCGGCTAAAAGTTGGAAATATCAGCCGAGAGCGCTCGTATTGAGCGAAGAGATTACGAGCCTCGGACCGGTCCAGCCGCTACGGCCAGTGCTTCCGGCGCCGTTACGCCGTCGGCGACGGCGCGGTGTGAGCGCCTCCCGCGTCAGTGAAGTTCCCGCTACCGGCCAGCGTCTTCTGCAACGAGAATCGGCGGACCACGGGCTTAGCCCAGGCGGGACGCGCGGATTCCTCCGTCGTCCGCTCGGCCTGTATTCCCGCCGTCTGGCCGTGCTCATCGTCACCTGCCATTTCGGCTCCTCACATTTTCTGACTAAAGGGGAAATTTCAGCCGAGAGCACTCGTATTCCGCGAATAGATTAAGAGCCTATCCCATCGCTTGTGATCGGTCCAGATGCAACGACAACGAGGGACCATTGGCGTTGTTGCTATTGCGACATCAATGGTCCATCACGGTGTTTAGGAGGACATGCGGGATCACCGCGGTGGTGCTGCTCCGCCGCGACGGGACCGCCGGGGGTGGCTGACGGCATGATGGTCGCAAGCACCAGTGCCGTTCGGGACAAGGTCTTACAGGAAAACCACGTGGCGGCCCCTCGACCAGTCTGGCCGGGCGCTGGATCACGGCGGCGGGGACGCCCTCGTGGTGCCGCCCGGCCGTACGCTGACACGACGTGGGAAGACTACAGTTGTCTATTATTACGATGTGAATGAAGGAGATCCTTGATGCTGCTGCCCCGTCCTGAAAACGGCGTCGTCGCCGCCGAGCCACCCGGTACCGGCCCGGGATACTGGTCGGGCGCGTCGTCCGCGGTCGCGGGTGACGGCGAGATCTTTCTCGCCTACCGGCTCAGGCGGCCTGTCGGCCAGGGCCGTGGGTACGCGGTGACGGTGGCGCGCTCGACGGACGGCGAACGGCTCGAGACGCTGCTGACCATCGGCAAACGGGAGCTGGCCACCGATTCGCTGGAACGGCCCGCCCTGGTCCGCACGCCGTCAGGACGCTGGCGCCTGTACCTGAGCTGCGCGACTCCGGGCACCAAGCACTGGCATGTGGATATGACCGAGGCCGCGCACCCATCGGAGTTCGACGTCCGGTATCGGGAGACGGTGCTACCCGGTGACGCCAAGACCGGCGTGAAGGACCCGGTCATCGTCTACCATCGCGGCCAGTGGCATCTGTGGGCGTCGTGCCACCCGCTGGGCGACCCGCTGCAGGCGGACCAGATGACCACCGAGTACGCCACCAGCACCGACGGCCTGAGCTGGACCTGGCACGGCACCGCGCTGAGCGGGACACCTGGCCAATGGGACGGTCGGGGCACGCGGGTCACCGCGGTGCACTTCGGCGAGGACACGATCACGGCCTATTATGTCGGGCGCGCGAGTGCCGCGGAGAACTACGAGG
>Ga0182030_10020208_pt1 | contig 12593 bp, 13 predicted proteins | sample 812S3MmetaG_FD_121299 | JGI IMG/M metagenome (GOLD analysis project Ga0182030, IMG submission 121299) | Permafrost microbial communities from Stordalen Mire, Sweden - 812S3M metaG (Illumina Assembly) | ecosystem: Environmental > Terrestrial > Soil > Wetlands > Permafrost | place: Sweden... | reverse complement strand
CTGCGAGTTGACCGCGGCGATGAGCACGCCGAGGGTGGAGGTCAGCCCGGCCATGTACGCGATGAAGGCCAGCCAGGCGACCACGCTGTGGGCGACGCTGATGGACGGGATGGTGGCGTTCGCCAGTGCCGTGGCGTTGTACCCGAAGCCGGTGACCGTGGAGTAGGCCAGCAGCAGGTACACGACCGCCATCAGGGCGATCGACATGAACACCGCCCGGGGCACGTCGCGGCGGGGCTTGGCGGTCTCCTCGGCCAGTGCCGCCGAGTTCTCCCAGCCGATGAACAGGTAGACGGCTAGCGGGAAGCCGAGGGCCAGGCCGCTGAAGTGGTTTTTGATGTGGCTGGGCTGGAACGGCACGGTGCTGAGGTGGCCGCCGTTCTTGATCAGCACGGCGATCGACACGACCAGCAGCACCAGCAGTTCGAAGGCAAAGAAGAAGCCGGCCAGCTTGGTCGACACGGCCACGCCGCGGAACATCATGAACATGGCGCCGGCGGTGAAAGCGGCGGAGAAGATGATCCAGGGGATGGACACGTTCAGGTAGAACTGGATCATCATTGACAGGAACCCGCCGGAGATGACCATCACACCCGCGATCGCGATGATGTAGCCGGCGCCGCAGAGCAGCGCGGTGGTCACCGCGCTGGTGCCGCCGAACGTCTTGCCGACGAAGGTGATGAAGCCGCCGGTCGACGGGTGCGCCCGGGAGAACTGCGACAGCGTATTGCCGAGCAGCGCGATGGCGATGATGGCGGCCACCACGACCAGCGGCGAGGCGAGGCCTGCCGCGATCACGATCCCGGCGAAGCCGAAGTAGAAGCTGTAGGCCGGGCCGATGTTCGCCATCGTCGAGGCGGAGATGTCGATCAGGCTGAGGGCCCCCCGGTGCAGCCGCTCGGGGGACTCGGGCGCCTTTGATTCCGTAAACGGAACCCGTGCCGCTTCGCTCATATGCACACTCCCCTGGCTGGGCTGATGGTTTGTACGGATTTAGTAGGGATCATGCGCGGCCCTGCGCTGACGGTCAACCAACGACGCCAGGTCAGATGGTGGCGTCACCGTCTGACCTGGCATCTAACCGACCGCGCGGACCGCCGACCGCTGGTCAGACCGTGCCCCTTCGGCAAGCGCTTTCCGATTTTCTGCGAAACGTACCCGATATGCGCCTGGGTGCGCAAGGCTCAGCTGTGTGGCGGATGAGGGGCGGTGCTGTCCCGCAGGATGACCTCGCCCGGGACGGGGATGACGCGCGGGGCTTCCTGGGATGCGTGGGCGGGCTGGGACAGGACCAGGCCGGCGGCCAGCTCTCCCATCCGCTTGAGCGGGAGCCGCACCGTGGTCAGCGGCGGGTAGACGTCGCGGAGGGTGGCGATGTCGTCGAATCCCGCGAGCGCGACGTCGGCGGGCGCCTGCAGGCCGCTGGCCCGCAGCCGGGCCAGCGCGCCCAGGGCCATGAGATCGGTAACGGCGAATACGCAGTCCGGCCGTGGCTCGGCCGCGGCCAGGATCGCGCTCATCGCCTCGTAGCCGCCGTCCCAGCTGAACGGGCCGTGGATGACCCGGGCCGCCTCAAGCGGCACCGACCAGGCAGCGAGCCCAGCCAGGAAGCCGGCCAGCCGGTCCTGGGCGGTGAGCAGGCCGCGCGGTCCGGCCAGTACGGCGAAGCGGCGGTGGCCGAGCGCGACCATGGCGTTGGCCAGGGCCTGCGCTCCCGCGGCGTTCTCCGGCAGGATCGTGTCCACGCCCAGCAGGTCCTGGCCGACGCAGACGGCCCGGCCGCCTGAGCGGGTGAAGGCGGCGATCTCCGCGCGGAGCGCGTCCCTGGCCGCCACGTCATCGGACCGGCTGCCGATCAGGATCACCGCGCGGGCTCGCTGAGCGCGCATCAGCGCGACGTACGTGCGTTCGGCCGCCTCGGTGCCCGACGCGGGAGACATGCAGACCAGCAGCTGCTGAGCGTCGGCGACCTCGATGAGGCCGGCCGCGATCGAGGAGAAATAGGGGTCGGCGATGTCGTGCACGACGATGCCCACCATCGTGCTCTGCCCGGTGGCAACGGCCCGGGCTTGCAGGTTGGCCGTGTAGCCGAGTTCGGCGACCGCCTTGTTGACCCGGTCGGCAAGCCGCGGCCCGACCCGGCGCGCGCCTTCGTTCACCACCCGGGAGGCGGTGGTCAGCGAGACGCCGGCCCGGTCGGCCACGTCCTGCAGCGTCACTCTCGACCGCTGGCTGGGCGACTGCGGATGGGCCTGGTTCACGGACCCCTCCTCATCGTCCCTGGTCGCGCCTGACCCGTAATCTGAGGCCAGCTTAATCTGGAAAGCACTTTCCCGTAATAGCAGGTTAACATCGCACTCGTCGCCGATCGAAGGCTGAATATATGGCGCGTAAGGTGATCGGGCGGTTCGAGCCGACCTCCCAGGTCTGCTCGGCGTGCGGGATCAAGGACGGCCCCAAACCGCTCAGCGTCCGCGAGTGGACCTGCGCGGCGCGGTGGCAGCTGTCAGTGAAACAGGAACCCTCCGAGGTGTCGCATGAGCGGCACAGCAGGGAATCTCCGCCCTTCACTTCAGGGCGAAGAGGATGCCAATGGGGCAGCACCGACTACTTCTTCGGTGAGTTCGCTCGGCACGGCAGCGTCTCGGTGCGGATGCCGCGAGGGTCAGGGAACGCTTCGCCGCCGCCTGTCCGGGAGGCTGTCCGGGAGGCGCCGTCGGGATAAGCGCTGTCTGGATAAGCTGCCAGCCATGCTGCTGCCACCACCGCTATGGCGTCTGACGGACCGCCCCCGCGACGGCCGCTGATGAGCCGCGCGGCGGTGGTGGTGAACCCGAGCAAGCTCGCCGATCCGGAGACGTTCCGGGCCGCGGTCCGCGCCGCGATGACAGAACACGGGTGGAGCGAGCCGATTTGGCTGGAAACGACGCCCGATGATCCAGGTGAAGGGCAGGCGCGGACGGCGGCGGCGAGCGGAGTCGATCTGGTCCTGGCCTGTGGCGGCGATGGCACCGTGACCGCATCCGCGGCAGGCCTGGTCGCCACCGGAATCCCGCTCGCCATCATCCCGCTCGGCACGGGCAACCTGCTCGCTCGCAATCTCGGCCTGCCGATCGATCTCGGCCACGCCCTGACGGTCGCGCTCACCGGCGGCAACCGGCAGCTCGATGTCGGTGTCGCGAACGGCCGCCTGTTCCTGACCATGGCCGGACTCGGTCTCGACGCCAAGATGCTGGACGACGCCAGCGAGGCCGTCAAGAGACGATTCGGCTGGGGTGCCTATGTGGGCTCCGCGCTCCGGCACCTGTGGGACCGGCCGATGCGGGTGAGCCTGCGGACCGATTCCGGCTCGCCGCTGCAGCGCCGGGCCAGCGTTATCATCGTCGGCAACGTGGGGACGCTCCAGGGCGGGCTGCCGCTGCTGCCGGGCGCTCAGCCCGATGACGGGCGGCTGGACATGGTGGTCCTCACCGCGCGGACGTTGGCTGGCTGGCTGGCGGTGGCACTGCACGTGCTGCTGCGCCGTCCCGGCGCGACCGCCCGGGTGATACGCCGCACCTGCACCGAGGTAAGCGTCGAGGTTGATCGCGCGCATCGGTGGGAAATCGACGGTGAGGTCATGGGCCGCACGCGCGAGCTCATCGTCACCGTCAGGCCGGGCGCGCTGCTGGTCCGGGTGCCTGCGACAAGCCCGGGCGGGATGTCAGGTTGAATCGAGGCATGGGCGATGCGCTGATGCCGCAGGAGGATGCGGACATCCCGGCGTTCTGGCAGGCGCTCGGACTGCCGGGGCTGGCCGATATTCACACCCACTTCCTGCCGCCGCGGATGCTGCGCCGGGTCTGGGAGTACTTCGACGCGGCCGGCCCACTGGTCGGCGTGAGCTGGCCGGTCCGGTACAAGTGGAGCGACGAGGAGCGGGTAGCGCACCTGCGGGCGATCGGCGTGCGGATGTTCAGCTCGCTGGCCTACGCCCACCGGCCGGACATGGCCGCTGACCTGAACGACTGGACGCTGGCGTTCGGGCACGCCACGCCGGGGTGCCTGCCGTCGGCGACGTTCTACCCGGAGCCGGGGGTCGCGGCGTACGTGCGGCAGGCGCTGGACGCGGGGGCGCGCATCTTCAAGATTCACCTGCAGGTCGGCGGCTTCCCGCCGGCCGACCCGTTGCTTGAGCCGGTGTGGGGACTGCTGGCCGAGGCCGGGGTGCCGGTGGTGGTGCACGCCGGGCACGCGCCGGTGGGGACCGAGCACACCGGGCCCGGGCCGTTCGGCGCACTGCTGGCGCGCCACCGGGGGCTGGCCGCGATCATCGCGCACATGGGCGCACCGGATTACGAGGCGTTCCTGCGGCTGGCCGCGGACTACGAGCGGGTGGCCCTGGACACCACGATGATCTTCACCGAGTTCTTCGACAAGCTGGCCCCGTTCCCGGCGGGGGCGCGGCCGCTGGCGCGTGAGCTGGGGCTGGCCGGCAAGATCCTGCTCGGCAGCGATTTCCCGAACATCCCCTACCCCTACGCCCGGCAGATCGCGGGGCTGACCCGGCTGGGCTTCGGCGACGCGTGGCTGCGCGCGGTGTGCTGGGAGAATCCGGTCGCGCTGTTCGGCGACCCGCAGGGTGCAGCCTAGCTGCGCACGCGCCCGCCGGGAGGAAGAGGCCAGGTGTCTGGTTGTGCGGGTTGGTACTGATACGCGGATCATGCGCGTCCGTTTTATCCGATTTGCGCAATTTACGATGGTTGATTTGGGCTTAATGGTTGTTTTGGTGCACTGGGGCACACCAGGGGAGGGCCAGGGTGATGGGCTTGGCGCGCGGGGGGACCAGGACGGTGGCGGCGGCGGATTCGTGGACCAGCGCGGTGAAGTGGCCGGGGTCGCCGGTGTTGCTGGCGATGGCGTCGTAGTGCATGGGGATGACGTAGGTCGGGGTGACCTCGGCGCAGAGCCAGGCGGCTTCGGTCTCGTTCATGTTGCCGACGATGCCGTTGGCTTCGCGCATGTGGTCGCGGCCGTTGATGGGAATCATGAGGACGTCGGGGGCCAGGCCGGAGACGGTGCCGGGGAGCTCGGGGTACACCAGGCCGTCGCCGGCGTGGAAGAAGCGGACGCCGCCGACGTCGACGGCGTAGCCGAGGAACCGGACCGGGCCGGACCTCCCCTCCTCTGGCGAGAACTCATAGACCACGGGCTTGTCGCCGCCCAGGCCGTGCAGGGCCGGGACCGGGTGCACGGTGACGTCGCCTTCGGTCAGCTCCTCCCCCGGCGTGGCGCCCACCAGACGGGCTCGGTCCAGGCCGCCGTTGACCGCGATGTCAATGACGGGCGCGGGCACGATGATCTTGGCACCGGAGTTGACCGTGCAGAATTCCCGCAGGAACGGCAGGTCCAGGTGGTCCACGTGCTCGTGCGTGCAGAGCACGAGCGTGATGTCGGCGAAATCCGATGCGCTGGCGGGCGGCTTGTAGCGGCGGTCGGCCCGGTCAGTGAGGAACGGATCGATCAGCACGCGGCTGTCCCCCGCCTCGAGGCGGAAACCCGACTGGCCGTACCAGGTGACGGACACGTGATGGCGTGCCCGTTCAGAAAAATTGGTTGTCATGTCGTCGTTTTAGCGGTCGTCACTGAGGATGGGCTCGGGCAGGGTGCCCGCGTTGTGCTCGAGCAGCCGCCACCGGCCGTGCCGCAGGCCGAGGACCGACCAGGAGCAGTTGGACAGCGGGCCGAGCGCGCCGAATATCTCCTCGGGCATGCCGAGCAGCCGGGACATGCCGAGCCGGAGTGCGGCGCCGTGGCTGACCACCACGGCGAGCCCGCTACCGCCAGGCCGCGCGTCGTCGCTGACCGCGTCGTCGCTGACCGCGGCGGCGACGCGGTGCAGCGCGCCGGCCACCCGGTCGGCGACCGCGGCTCCCGGCTCGCCGTCGGGCGGGGTCCAGGTCGCGTGCTCGGCCGGGTAGCGCTGGCGGATCTCCGCGTCGGTCAGGCCCTCCCAGGCGCCGCCGTGCCGCTCGCGCAGGTCCTTGTCGAGGATCACGTCGAGGCCGGTCAGCCGGGCCAGCGGAGCCGCGGTGCTGGCCGCGCGGGTCAGGTCCGAGGAAACGATCATGTCGGGGTGCAGCCCGGCCAGCAGCCGGGCGGCCCGCTGCGCCTGCGCCTGCCCGGTCGCATCGAGCGGGATGTCACTTTGCCCCTGGAACCTTCGCTCGGCGTTCCATGCCGTCTGGCCGTGCCGCAACAGCACCAGCCGTACCGGATCGCTCAGCGCGTCCTCCCCGGATTGACGACGAGCTCCGGGAGCGGGATCAGCGGGCAGTCCTTCCAGATCCGCTCGAGCGCGTAGTAGGTCCGCTCGTCGGAGTGCTGCACGTGGATCACCACGTCGAGGTAGTCGAGCAGGACCCAGCGGCCCTCTCGCTCGCCCTCGCGCCGGACCAGCCCCGCGCCCGCCTGGCGCATCCGCAGCCCGATCTCGTCGACGATGGACCTGACCTGCCGGTCGTTGGACGCCGAGCACAGCACGAACGCGTCGGTGATGACGAGCTGATCGCTCACGTCATAAGCAATGATGCCGTCGGCCAGCTTGTCCGCCGCGGCCAGCGCGGCGGTTTCTACCAGCTCGACGGCCCTGGGTGTGGCAGTCACGAGTGCTTTCCGGCCTCCTTGGTTAGGCTCGTTTTCTTTTCCTACCCTCTCACGCTAGGGGGTTAGCTGCCTTTGCGTATAGTCCGCGCTTGGCGATGTACTGGACGACGCCGTCCGGCACCAGGTACCAGACCGGCTCGTCGGCCTCGACCCGGGCCCGGCACTCCGACGACGAGATGGCCAGCGCCGGGATCTCCACCAGGCTCACCTTCCCGTCGGGCAGGCCCGCCCCCGACAGCCGGTGACCGGGCCTGGTGCAGCCGACGAAGTGCGCGAGGGTGAACAGTTCGTCCACATCGTGCCAGGTCAGCATCTTGGCCAGCGCGTCGGCGCCGGTGATGAAGAAAAGCTCGTCCTGCGGCCCGGCGGCGGCGCGCAGGTCGCGCAGCGTGTCGATGGTGTAGGTCGGCCCGGGCCGGTCGATGTCCACCCGGCTGACGCTGAACCGGGGGTTCGAGGCGGTCGCGATCACCGTCATCAGGTACCGGTCCTCGGTGGGCGAGACGGCGCGGTAGTCCTTCTGGTACGGCTGGCCGGTCGGCACGAATTTAACCTCGTCCAGCGTGAAGTTGTGCGCGACCTCGCTGGCGGCGACCAGGTGACCGTGATGAACGGGGTCGAACGTGCCGCCCATCACACCGATCCGTCGCATCTGCTTATGCCCCCTTCGTGCCTCGTATGGTACCGGTGGTACCGGCAAAACTGGCCGGCGCTCGGGTTACCATACGAGATATGACTTCAGTGCCAGATCGCGCCCGAGTCCGGCTCACCGGTATCTCGTCCCGCGCCTACGAGCATCCCGCCGACCGTTCGGCGCTGGTGGCGCTGCGTAAGCTCACCGGCTTCGACACCTTGCTTAAGCTGCTCAACGGCCTGTTCAACGAACGGGCCATGCGGCTTAATTTCCTTGCCAGCGGAGTGAAGGTCTCCGAGCGGCAATTCCCGCATCTCTACGAGATGCTGCGCGACGGCGCCTACGTCCTGGACATGGACCAGGTACCTGAGCTGTTCGTCACGCAGACTCCCCTGGTGAACGCGATGGCGCTCGGCACCAACACGCCGTTCATCGTGCTCAACACCGGGCTGGTCGACCTGCTCGACGCCGAGGAGCTCAGGGCGGTGATCGGGCACGAGCTCGGGCACGTCCTGTCCGGGCACGCGGTCTACCGGACCATGCTGTACAACCTGATCCTGCTGGCCCAGCGGATCGCCTGGATGCCAATCGGCTACCTCGGCCTGCGGGCCATCATCTGGGGCCTGGAGGAGTGGTACCGCAAGTCCGAGCTGTCCTGCGACCGGGCCGGGCTGCTGGCCGGGCAGGACGTGGATGCGTCCCGGCGGGTGCTGATGAAGCTGGCCGGCGGGTCGCGGCTCGCGGAAATGAACGCCGACGCCTTCCACGACCAGGCGCGCGAGTACGACGCGGCCCCCGACCTGCGGGACAGCATCCTCAAGCTGCTCCAGCTCCAGGGCAACACGCACCCGTTCGCGGTGGTCAGGTTCGCCGAGCTCGACCACTGGGTGGCCAGCGGCGAATACGACCGGATCCTGGGCGGCGACTACCCGCGCCGGGACACCGACCGCAACGCGTCGCTGGGTGACGAGGTACGCAGCGCCGCCAAGGCCTACCAGGAGTCCTGGAACCGCTCGGAGGACCCGCTCATCGGCATGGTCCGGGGCGCGGCCGGGACCATGGCCAGCGCGGCCGGCGGCCTGTTCGACCGGTTCTCCAACCGCGGCGGCGGTAGCAGCAGCGACGACAACTAGAGGATGACGAGGTCGTCGCGGTGGACGACCTCGCGCTCGTACTCCTGGCCTAGCTTGCTCGCCAGCCACCGGGTGGACCGGCCCATCAGGCCGGGGATCTCGGCGGCGTCGTAGTTCACCAGGCCGCGCGCGACGACGTGGCCGTTTTCATCGCACAGGTCGACCGGGTCACCGGCGTCGAAGGTTCCCTCGACGCCGGTGATGCCGGCCGGCAGCAGGCTGGCGCGGCGCTGGACCACCGCCTCGACCGCGCCTGCGTCGAGCCGCAGGGTGCCACGGGCCACGGCGGCGTGTTTCAGCCAGAGCAGCCTGGTCGCGAGCCTGCGGCCATGGGCCGCGAAGTAGGTGCCGACCGCCTCGCCCGCCAAGGCCGCGGGTGCGCTGGCCGTATCGGTGACCACAGTCGGAATGCCGGCCGCGGAGGCGATCATCGCGGCTTCTACCTTGGTGGCCATGCCGCCGGTACCAGGTGAGTTCGGCCCGCTCTGGGCCCCCTGGCCCGCCTTGGCGCCCCGGCCCAGGGTCATCCCGTCCAGGTCCGCCTGGTCGTGCACCTCTTTGACCCGCTGCGCGGTCCCCCGCCGCGGGTCCCCGTCGTAGAGGCCGTCGACGTCGGAGAGCAGGATGAGCGCGGTCGCCCGCGTAACATGCGCGACCAAGGCGGCGAGCCGGTCGTTGTCGCCGAACCTGATCTCGTCGGTGGCGACCGTGTCGTTCTCGTTCACCACCGGAAGCACGCCGAGCTCGAGCAGCCGGTCCAGGGTGCGCTGCGCGTTGCGGTAGTGGGTCCGGCGCATCAGGTCATCGGCGCTCAGCAGCACCTGGCCGGTGCGGATGCCGTGGCCGGCGAAGGCCGCGGTATACCTGGCGATGAGCAGGCCCTGGCCGACGCTGGCCGCCGCCTGCTGGGTCGCCAGGTCGCTGGGGCGCCGGGACAGCCCGAGCGGGGCCAGGCCCGACGCGATCGCCCCCGACGACACCAGCACGAGCTGCGTGCCAGCCTGGGCCCGGGTGGCCAGGGCCGCGGCCAGGGCCATGATCGCTTCGTCGGCGATGCCGCCGTCGGGCGTGGTCAGCGACGAGGAGCCGACCTTGACCACGACCCGGCCCGCCCCGGCGATGTCGGCCCGGGTTTCGGGGTGGGCTTCGGGGTGGGCTTCCGCCTGAGCTGGCCGGCGTGAGATGGCGGTCATGATTACATGCGGGGGTCGGTCCCGCGGGGGCCGAGGGGCCGCCTGCCCTTGGCACCGTGCCCCGCGTGCCCGCTGTGTCCGCCCTGGCCGCTGGCTCCGCTGGCCATCGGAGCGGCCGGCTCCCAGTCGAACACCACGGCGTCGTCCAGCTCGCCGATCATGACCTCGGCGCCCGGCTCGGCGCCCGCCTCGGCGAGCGCCTCCTCCACGCCGAGGCGGGCCAGCCGGTCCGCCAGGTAACCCACCGCCTCATCGTTGGTGAAATCGGTCTGCCTGACCCACCGCAAGGGCTTCTCGCCCCGGACGAGGAAGCTCTCGCCGATCCGCACCACCTCGAAGCCCGGCTCGTCGGCGGCCTTCACGTGGATCCTGACCCGTTCGGCGGGCTGCTCGGCGGGACGGGCGGCCCGGTCCGCGGCGACCAGCGCCGCCATCGCGAAGCCGAGCTGACGCAGGCCTTCCCCCGTCGCGGCGGAGATCTCGAAGACCTGGTAGCCGCGGGCCTCGAACCTGGGCTTTATCTGGTTCGCGAGCTCCCTGGCAGCCGGGACGTCGATCTTGTTCAGCGCGATGAGACTGGGCCGGGTGAGCAGCTCGGCGCCGGTCGCGTCACCGTAGGCGGCCAGCTCCTCCGCCAGCGCGGCCAGGTCCGCGACCGGGGCACGGCCGGGCAGCCCGGCGGCTTCGGCGGCGCAGTCGAGCACGTGGACCAGGGTGGAGCAGCGCTCCACGTGCCGGAGGAAGTCGTGGCCCAGGCCCTTGCCCTGGCTGGCCCCCGGGATCAGGCCGGGCACGTCGGCGACGACGAACTGGACCTCGCCGGCTTCGACCACGCCGAGGTTCGGGATCAAGGTGGTGAACGGGTAATCGGCGATCTTCGGCCGGGCCGCGGACATCGCCGAGATGATCGAGGATTTCCCGGCGTTGGGGAAGCCGACCAGCCCGACGTCGGCGACCGTCTTGAGCTCCAGGATCAGGTCGCGCTGCTGCCCCGGCTCGCCCTTGAGGGCGAATCCGGGGGCCTTGCGCCGCGGGCTCGCGAGGGCGGCGTTACCCAGCCCGCCGCGGCCGCCCGCAGCCGCTACGAACCTGGTGCCGACGCCGACCAGATCGGCGAGCACTTCACCGTCCGCGGTCTTGACCTCGGTCCCGTTCGGCACCGGGATGACCAGATCGGCGCCGTTGCCTCCGCTGCGGTTCGACCCTTCGCCTTGCTTGCCGTTGCCGGCCCGGCGGACCGGACGGCGGTGGAAGTCGAGCAGGGTCGCCGAGCTCGCGTCCACCTCGAGGATCACGTCACCGCCGCGCCCGCCGTTACCCCCGTCCGGGCCGCCGAGCGGCTTGAACTTCTCGCGGTGAACCGAGGCGCAGCCGTTCCCACCGTGGCCCGCCTGCACCTGCAGCGTGACCCGGTCGGCGAACTCCGCCACAATGCCCATCTCCCTGATGCATGAAAAAGGCGGGCCGGGTTGCCCGGGCCCGCCTTGTCGGTTGTACTGCCTTGCGCCTCGGCGGACCTACGCCGGGGGCTCGGCGGTGACGATGCTGATGGCCCGGCGGCCGCGGCGCATACCGAACTGAACCTTGCCTTCGACCAGCGCGAACAGCGTGTCGTCACTGCCCCGGCCGACGCCGTCGCCCGGGTGGAAGTGCGTGCCACGCTGACGAACGATGATCTCGCCCGCGTTCACCTGCTGGCCGCCGAACCGCTTGACGCCGAGCCGCTGGGCATTGGAGTCACGGCCGTTACGGCTGGATGACGCGCCCTTCTTGTGTGCCATCTCAGTCCTCCTGCGCCTTCGCGGACGTCTTGGGCTTGGCTTCCGCCTTAGGCTTGGCCTCCGCCTTGCCCTGCGTCTTTTCTTTCGCCTTGCTCTCGGTGCCTTCGGCGCCGATGCCGGTGATCCGCACCTGGGTGTAATGCTGCCGGTGGCCTAGACGCCGCCGGTAGCCAGTCTTGTTCCGGTAATGGATCATGTTGATCTTGGGGCCTGCCGCGTCACCGACGATATCCGCCGTGACTAGGTAGCGGCCGACCTCGGCGGGGTCGCTGATGACCCGCTCACCGTCTACCACCAGCAAGGCCGGCAGCGTCACGCTGGAGCCATGTTCACCGGGAAGCTTGTCCACGGTGAGGACATCGTCCAGCGCGACCTTTTCCTGCCTGCCGCCGCAGCGCACAATCGCGTACACCCGAGGTCTCTCTCTTTCCTTGCGCTTTCCTTGCGTGCCCCGGTACACCGGTGTCACCACGGCGGGCTCGCTTGAACTCGCTTGAGCTTGCACACGGGGTCCCGCGCAGCGGGCTACTCCCGACCGCTAAGGCTACCAGACCTCAGCGGGTTCACGAACCCGGCTCGTTCGGCTCTCCCTACGGCCGGGGCCGGGGCCGGGGCCGGGGCGAGGCCGGGACCCCAGCCGGTCCGAGGCCGGGACCTCGAACCGGCCCATTGGCACATTGGGCCGGTTGCATGCGGCTCGATGGAACATCGGACCGGTTGCATCCGGACCGAAGCCGGTCCGATGCCGGGCTGGGCAGCACCACGATGGAACATCGGTGTTGTGGCCGCAACATCGATGTTCCATCGTGGTGGCTGATCTGGGGCTAGGCGGCGCCGTCCTGGGCGTGCGGGGTTTCCGGGATGGAGGCGACAGGGGCAGCGGGGGCGGTGGAGGCCGCTGAGCCCGCTGGTTTGCGACGACGGCGGCGGCCGCCGCTGCTGCTGCTGGAACGTCCGGGCTCAGCTGGCGCGGTGGTGGCCTCCGCGTTGCCGGGCTGGGCGTTTTCGCCTCGATCGGGGCCGAGCTCGCCACGGTCGGCCTGCACGGCGTTGCGCTGGCCGTTGCGGGACCGGCCGTTGCCGCGTTGACGGTTGCCGCGCTGGCCGCCCGCGACTCGGCCGCCTGGGACCTGACCGCCTGGGACCTGACCGCCTGGGACCTGACCGCCTGGGACCTGACCGCCCGGGACCTGACCGCCCGGGACCT
>Ga0182030_10020207_pt1 | contig 12593 bp, 15 predicted proteins | sample 812S3MmetaG_FD_121299 | JGI IMG/M metagenome (GOLD analysis project Ga0182030, IMG submission 121299) | Permafrost microbial communities from Stordalen Mire, Sweden - 812S3M metaG (Illumina Assembly) | ecosystem: Environmental > Terrestrial > Soil > Wetlands > Permafrost | place: Sweden... | reverse complement strand
CCACCAACAACGGCTCGGAGCGAAAGCTGCGGCCCTGCGTGATCCAGCGAAAAGTTACCAACGGCTACCGCGCCATGTGGGCCGCCCAAGCCGAGGCTGATGTGCGCACAACCGTCGACACCGCAAGACTCAAGGGCGCAAACCCCTTCCAGACAATCCTCGACACCCTGGTCTGAAGCCGCAAAAACCGCGCCCTAAAATTGGGGGTAATTACGCAAAATCTGCGCCCTAAAAAATGGGAGTGGGTAATTACGCTTCGTAATGTGCAGGCCGCCATCATCCAGCAGTGATATTCTGGAAAGGGACTTCCGCGGTCGCGCCAAGCGCGCGGAGAGGCGGTGCACAATGGCCCATGACAGACAGATGCGAACATTAATTTATACAAGGACGCACGAAGGCGATCCCCATCCTAAAACGGGGGTGTTCGGCTATCACGACTGCATGGGCACGGTGCGCGGATGGCCATTCAATGCGGTCATCGGTGTCGGAGGGGTAGGGCGCGAGCCTAAGTGTAACGGCATAGCCCGCAAGCTGACGTGGGTCGGCATCGGCCCTCACAAGACTGGGGAACCGAGCCGTCCGCGCGTGATGTTCGATCATTTTCGGTACTACGGAAAGGGTGGGCCGTTCTTAAAGGAGAAGGCTCCGGCGCTAGCGAGACATATGCATGACAAGAACGTTAGGGAAATCACCAGCTGTTCCTTGTCGTCTCAAGAGCGGTTGGATGTTGAAAGAATTCTTGGCCTTGCGGGGAATGCCCCGCCTTCACCTCAATTGGTTAAACGGGCCTTCCGACCTACCACCGGCAAATGCCGATCAATCTTGGATCGTTGACCTTTCCTTTGATGCAGAACTCACGACATTTGCTCCGAGACGAAATCAGCGATTTTTCAAGGCGTTGGGGCGTGCATAAGTCAGGGACAAAATTCGCCGCCACGCCTTGGTGACAGGTATGGGCCGCCGGGGGCAGCCCCTTTTCGTTATGCCGCAAGCGCGCGACTTCGTTAATGCATTCGATGCCGGATCGTTCTATAAACGTGCTTGATCTTGGCGCCACTTCGGCGCCAACATACGAATCATGTTTAAACTCGCCACCTCAAATCGCGATCCTCGCGCCCGACAGAGTCTCCGCCTTGATGCTGAGATGTGGGAAACCATTGATGCGGTCCGTCTGGGCCGCGGTGGCAGCATCTCACGCAATACATGGATCACCGAAGCGAACCGGGACGCCGATACGCTTCGGACGACGCGCATCGCGCGGGCCGGCATCGTCGAACGCGAGTTAGCACAGTCCCCGATTCAGAGGGGGTGATGTTATGTCCATTGAGACTGACATCGCCAAACAGTTCGACGAGCATTTGCGGTCGCCTCGACAGGTCTGGCTCTTAGGAGCAGGCGTGAGCGTCAATGCGGGCATACCGCTGATGTATCCGCTCACGGCACGCGTGATGGAGCTGATGCGAACGAGCGCTGATGCCAACAAGGGGCTCGCTCTTGAAGTCTTGGAGCTTGTTAAGTCCGAGCTCCCTGAGCAATGTCACATCGAACACATTCTGAGCCATCTTGGGGATATGATTGCGATGGCTGAGCGGGCAAGGGACGCGTGTTGTCAACTTGTAGGAAAGCGGATCAACAAGACTGAATTGACGACAATTCATCACCAAATTCTTGGTCACATTCGTGATGTTCTTCGTTGGGGATACAAGCCCAAGACCGAAAAAAACGCAGAAGAAATCGGCAAAACTGGTGCTCCGATTGTTAGTGTCAGCGAGCATCGCCGTTTTGTGAAGGCGCTCTATCGCGTTGGCCGCGCTGGCGTCGACGCATTCCGGGAACCCGTTCATTTCATCACAATGAATTACGACACTCTCATAGAAGACGCGCTTTCATTGGAGCGCCTACCCTTTGCAGACGGGTTTACCGGCGGCGCGGTCGCGTATTGGAGCGAGGATACGTTCAACGCTGCGCAAACCGACATTAAATTCAAGGCCATTCTCACGAAGCTTCATGGTTCAATCGACTGGTTTCGTGCAGTAAACGAACAAGGTCGTATTTTTCGTGTCCGCCATGACGAGCTGTATCCGGATCGATCGGCGGGAAATGGGAATGTGGTGATCTACCCACAGTCCACGAAATACACAGCCTCTCGTGAAGACCCGTTCGGTTGCATGTTCCAGCATTTTCGGAAAATGCTTGATCCGGAAAGAAAGCAGGTCTTCTTCATCTGTGGCTACTCGTTCGGCGACGATCACATCAATGCCGACATGGAGCAGCTCATTCTCCATCCCCGATCGGGAACCACCCTCTTGGCCTTTTCACGGGAAACGAGCACAGGAGTTCATCCTGTGTTGGAGCGCTGGAGAAAGAGCAGCGCAGGGCAAAGAATTTTCATTGCGACTGAAAAAGGGCTTTACCGGGCTAGCTCTGGTCCCTGTTTCCCGGTGGCCGAAGGCGAACGAAATTGGTGGACCTTCGCGGGCGTAGCCGGATTGTTTGAAGACGGCCTTCCTTCTGACATAGCGGAGAGCATCGAATGAGGGACTTCGAGCTCAATCCCGACTTGCAAATTGGCACGGTGTTCGAGACCAATGGAACAAGCGTCAAGATTTCTCTCCGCCGCAACCTCACTGAGCTGACTCAGAGCCACGGCGGCACGGTCTATGCGATTGGCCAAATCGGCAGCCTTATAAAATTGCACCTCGGCCGCACTATTCTTTTTGCGATGGTGAGGATGCTTCGCCTCCAAACGGATGAGGAATTAGCGGCTCAAGAGGCCAAGGACACTCTCGACCGGCGCGTTCTTGAGGCCGATTTGTTCGGCGAGGCCCGTTGGGTAGCAAGCTCGAAACACCTCAGCTTTGACCGGGGGGTTCGGACATATCCGCTTCCGCTACAGTCCGTGTTCCTCGTTACGTCGTCGGAGTCTCGGGAGCTATATACCGCGATTGAACGGAACCGCCCCGACGAAACTAACAAGTTCATTTCGTTCGGCAGCTATGTTGGTGCAGACGGCGTCAACTGCCACGCCGACATGGATAAGCTCTTCGGACAACACTGTGCCGTGTTGGGTTCGACGGGCTCCGGAAAATCGACGGCAGTTGCGGCTGTTATACATGCGGTTCTTGACCACAAGCCCGCGCCCGAGAAGACGTGTTCGCCACGAATTGTGATCATTGACCCCCATGGGGAATATGGCAGTGCGTTTGGTGACAAGGCAATCGTGTTCCGCGCCTATGAAGACGCCAGTGATACCAAACAGGCGTTTACGCCTGTTAAACTGCCGTATTGGCTGATGTCGAGCGATGAATTCAGGCAGCTTGTGATCGGGAAAACAGAATTTGAGGCAACATCGCAAGCCAACGTTGTCTACAAGGCGCTTGCTCATGCCCGAATGCACGCGGCGGGTTTGGTTACTTCGGCAACCGATGCTAAGCGAGTCAATTCCAAAGACCATCCAGATTTGCCGAAGCCTTCCGATTCAAAGCACTCTGCGGCGATAGGGTCATTCAACCGCGACCGCCCCATTCCATTCAGCCTCGATGAATTCACCGATCATATCCAGAAATGCCAAGCGATGCGGTATCAAGGAAGCAGTTGGGTTCCCGTCACAGACAGTGACTTTCAGAAGACGTTCGCCTCAATTCTGGACAAGCTTCACGTTCTGCGCACCGATAGCCGAATTTCCTTCCTAATGAAGAGCCATTCTGCGGGCGATCCGAGCCTGGAGGAAATAATCGCCCAATTCCTCGCCAATATCCCGACGAAGGCAGCTGCCTTGGTAAGAATTCTTGATATTTCCGGTCTACCAAATGAGGTTGCCGGGCCGCTTACAGCGGCGCTTGCCCGGCTTCTCTTTTCGTACAAGCTTCATCAGACCCGCGACGAAAGGGAGAAAGACCCGGTCTTGCTCGTATGCGAGGAAGCACATCGCTACGTGCCGGATCGAGGTGAGGCTCAGTATGCGGCAGCTCAAGATGCGATTCGCCGCATAGCTCGGGAAGGTCGCAAGTACGGTATCGGGTTGATGCTGGTTTCCCAACGCCCGGCAGACGTGGAAAGCACTGTGTTGTCGCAGTGCAATTCGTGGCTCGTGCTGCGCCTTACGAACGGAACGGATCAAGAGCACGTTGGACGGTTCTTGCCGGATACGTTGGCAGGCCTGACAAAGCTGTTGCCATCGTTGCCAAGGCGGGAAGCGCTGTTTGTCGGTGAAGCAGCGGCGTTGCCCGCCCGCATTCGATTAAACAATATGCCTGAAGACAAGCGACCAGACTCCGGAGACATTTCATTTGCGGCGGGCTGGGCTACTGCCCTAACTCCAATTGCTAGCCTCAAAACTGTCGCTGAGAGAATGGCTGGAACCTAACTCAAATCACTCTATGCCGCATGCCACGCGACGGGCTCTCGCTATTCGTTCAGAAAAAGCTGGACAAGTTCAGTTTCAAGCGTGCGAAATGCCTTGTGTCGGATTGTACGAAGATGGGTCTGCCTCACTTTCCGTGCTTGCCGAGACAACGGTTGACTCATAACACTTTGAATACACACCAGGATTTCTTCGCGGGAAAATACGTAGCGGGAAAGTCACGGGATCGGTCCAGAATTACCCTGCGTTATCAATGGTCTTCGGCGAATTTGAGGTTTTTGAGAGCGCGGAAAGTGAGGCAGACCCGGTTAAGTGCAATCGTGTTTTCCGCTAACGCTATGAAACGTATCACTCTGGATGTCGCGCCGTTAAGTGCAACCTGACAATTGTCGCGCGCACTGATTCCCCGCCTGAGGCTCAGAACTCTAAAGAGTCTCATCAACTCCTCGGCAGCTTTAGAAAATAAGCGTGATGCCAGTGAACATGCGCTGGGTCCAGCGGGTGCTTGGGATGAAGCAAAATCGGCTTGCCGTTGATAGGATCACCCGCAATGCGAGAAACGAAGACAGGGACTCCTCCCTTCATCCGCACAGTGATTACACCGCGATCGAATTGAAGGTGATGGTTGGGGCAAAGAACAATCATATTCGCAGGAATATCAGGCCCATCGTGAGGCTTGCCTAATGGCTTAATATGCGCGGCTTCAACGTAAAAGCGTTTCGGGCTCAAGCCCATCAACAGCTTGGTGCCGCAGGCCATACATTGATGATCATAGAGTGCCTTGAGCTTCGCTGCGAGGATCTGGTCGCGTTTTTGCGCCAGACGCTGTCGAATCTGGCGCTCAACGGCACCCTCGACACCTGCGGCCGTCAACCAGCTTAGATCGGCGGGATCGAGAGACGGGGTTGGTCTGCCTGATCCTGGGGACTTCGCGGCTGCCCCTCCAACTGATACAGACTTCGTAATCACTTTGAAACGAGCTATGCCGCCAACACCGGCATACTCAGCAGCAACCGGCACAGCCAGGGCTGCAAATTCAGTCTCAGTAAGGCCAAGAAGCTTGTAATCCTCCTCAGCTACCGAACTCTTAATGAGGTCCGTTGGGGCCACTGAAAAAATGTTACCGGCCATGTGTCGACGATCCCAGGCCAGAAAGAGGGCGGGCGCAGCCCAACTCTCCGCATCGGTATTGATCTGATGATACGTTGCCGGGATGAATTTCGTTAACTCAAACAGATGCCTATAATTCATACGGCATTTGATGCGTCCTACGCCCGCGATGCGGCCACTGAGGAAAGCATCCATGGTGTCAATTTCGAGGGCGCTCTGTTGCCAGCGGCCTGCCTGCCAGAGCAACTCGCGGACAAATTCGTTCGCCCATCTGGTAGGGTATTCCATTCCGTTATTAGAGCCCGCCCTTTTCCCCCTAGGCTAAGATTAAGGGCGAATAGAGCCAATCGATCGAAGGCCACCGAGTGACTTTCCGAAATGGCTTGAAAGACCAGCTCATCAATAGGGATGATGTTTGTATTCGCTTTGATTTCGTTAAAGAGAAAAAAATTAGCTGCTATATAAAAGTCACCTGAAGACAGGAGAGATTTGCGCCGCCAGTCGGTCCTGGTTACTGGAAGAAGCTTCTTGCTGAATCCGGCTCCGATAGCTTCGTGTAGCTTGCTGAAACCCCTGCCATGCCACGCAAAATTCTTGGTGAAACTGCCGGGTGCATACGCCATCTAGCAATTCAATGACTTAGTGGTGCAGGAAAGCGGATCCCGCACCAGGCTTGTTTCACTGGCATCTCTGGTGAGGGTCATCCGCTATTGCCCGTCAGTACCGTTGGTGTCGTCAACTGCTTCCGCGGCCTCAACCTCGACTAAAGCCATCATGCCCTCGTGAAACGTGACGATGGTATCAGTCAAGCCTATGAGGACGAGGGGGCAGGGATTGCCGACACCCCGATGCACACGATCTTCGAGCTTCCGCCAATGGGTCGTCGCTTCCCCAAACTTATCCGCGACAAACCTGTTGGTAAATGCCTCTCCGAAGCTGAGGGGATTGGTCTTCCGAGTCGTCTGCTTGTTGATGAAAGCGCGCTGTTTGCTGGTGGGGTCGTAGCCCCAAGCTCGCAGGTCATCGAGCTTGTCGAGGTTGCGATCATCAAGGAACCTTCTGACTAGGTCGCGCATGTTGTCTTGCAGCGATTTGCCGCGCGTGACGATGATGCCGACGGATATTGCCCCGTCGGCGTTCAGACGCTTGTAGTTCTCAAGATCTCGATCATAGAAGGGATCTTTATTGTTCCATTCGATCTCAAGCGCGATTGTCGCGCCATTCTCAAATGACCGCACATGGTCGACTTCGTGCGACTGGCTCTCTCGCGGAACCCCGTTGATTCTTTTCTCGACCACAAAGGTGGTCTTCCCCCACCCCTTGGCGGCAAGAGCCTTCCGCAAGCGCTGTGTGCCTTTGGCCTCGCCACCCCCGCCGGCAATGATCTCCTCGATGGGGATGGTTGTCGCAAGCAGCGCCTCCTCCAGCTCAACCAATGCAGCGGGAAAATCGACGCTAAGGATCGCTAGCGCGTGCGACAGGAATTCGACCTGAAAGCCTTTAGCCTTGAGCGAATCGAGCATGATTTTAATGCTAGCGGATTAGAACGCTCTTTGGCTATCTACTATCAATTAGTCAGCCTCAGCCGCCACCAGCCGTCGCTCGGCGGCCGAATTGTGAGCATAGGTATCCCAGGTTGGCTCATAGCTTTCGTCCGCCTGGTTGCCCCAGACCGCCCACTTGGGCCGTTCACCGCGAGCAAACATTTCGAGGTACGGGCCAGGGCTGCAATCCTCGATCAGCTTATATTGCTCGTCGGGTTTCCGCGAATGCTCGCGCTTTCTCGTCCCTATGTAGTTTACCTGCGTCCTCCCGGGCGCGAGGGTCCTAGCGTTCTTCCCTCTCACACCGAAAAGTAGGATCTCGGTCACGTTGCGGAAATAGAAGCCGACACCACGGCCATCCGAGCCGCCATCTTTCCGCAGCTTATGCCAGACGATATTGGATTTGTATTCAAAGCCCCACGCTGCCAGAACTTTGATCCCGTCAGGGAGCAAGGCGTTCGGGACCCACAGATAAAGATGCGCCGTTGGCTTCAGGAGCTGAGCGACCGGAAGAGCGGCAATATCCTCGACGGTCATGGTGTCATAACGCGACAGGCGACGATGTTCCGGCGCCATTTTCCCGGTGCGATTGATAAACCGCCATGGCGGATCTGCCAGCACTGTCGAAAAGCGACGGGAGCCAGCGAATTCGAGAAGCTCGGCGCTTGGATCCGCTTCGGTCGTTCCGCCATTACGCGAAGCATTTTGCTTAAAGCGGCCTTTCGTCATTTGCGCGTCCTCTCGTACTGCTCCCACACTTCAACAAACAACTCATGAGGGGCGATGCCGCGCATAGCCGCGTGAGCCTTAAAACGACGCTTCACGTCTTGAGGGATCCTAACCTGCAGAGGCTCCTTAGAGCCCTTGTTCGGATTCGTCGGTGCCCCAGTACTTGGGGCCCGCGCGGGGGAAGGTGAGTGAGGCCGTGCCATGAAATGAAGACTCGCATGCCGTCGACTGATTCGTCAATGCATGAATGCATGCACGCATGCATTGTCCTCTAGATTCACGACCTTGAAATAAAGTAACCTTTGTGTTTCCTTGTGGGGTGCTGAACGGAGGAAGAGATGGCACTGACGCGGAGTTTCAAGGAGCTGGTGCAGAAGCGAGTCGTGAGCGATCCCGCCTTCGGCGAGGCACTGCTGCGCGAAGGCATCGACACCATGCTCGCCGGCGATGTCGACACCGGCAAGTCGATCCTCCGCGACTACATCAAGGCGACCGTTGGCTTCGAGAAGCTGGGCGAAGCGACTGGCACGCAGCCGAAGAGCCTCATCCGCATGTTCGGCCCGCGCGGCAATCCGCAGGCCCGCAACCTCTTCGGCATCATCGGCTATCTACAGAAACAGGCCGGCGTCGAGCTCCACGTCAGGCAGGGGCCGGGGTAACCGGAGATACGGCGGCCCAAATGCTACCAAGACATGTGGTCGAAGCTATGGCCTTCGCTGCTAACAACGCGATCGAAAAAGCGCTCCTCCTTGGGTCACAGGCGATGTGCTCTCCTCCGCGTACCGAAGTCGGGTTCGTTGCTGCGGTGACTTTGGGCGCAATCACGGAAATCGCCACAGCATGGAAACCACTTTGCGCCGGTTCCGGCTTCTTACTCAAGCTGACCGGCGTTTTCTGCCATGCGGCCCCGATGGTATCGTTCACCGATGCGAAGGGCCGATCGAGGCGCTGCGAGTTGGCGGACCTCCTGATCGTTGTTGACATCATTACCGCCGGCTCGCTTGTCAGGAGGGCCGCGCTCATCCAGGCCAAGATGGCTCGTGCAGCTGGACGGGTGTCGTTATCGGGTAGATCCAGCCGCACGCAGCTCGATCTCTATCAGAACTGGTATCCGTTCGATTTCGTAGAGGCGGCTTACGGCATGAACCAGATTAATTTCCATGCGGGCGGCGCGGCAGCGGACTCCGGAACTTTCGGTGTCATCGACCGGCATCTGAGGGATCCGGCTTCGAGCCCGCCGGTGTGGACTCAGCACGCCGCAAGCCCGACGCCGGTTGTCACTTTGAATCATCCCCAACTTGGCGAGTTCATCACTGAAATGGTGGATGGGACTATGGCCAGGTTCGGTCGCCTTTCCACGCCCTCGCTGCAAACCGACTGGAGCAAGGCCGTGGAGCGCCTTCTGGCCATTACTTACGCGCGTGTTTTTCACCACAAAGCGACCCTCGGGTCCGTCAACACGCCACGCGGCGTGAGCACCGTCGCCTGCCTGAGCTTCCAGACGATGGCGGACCTAACGAGAGAGGTTTGGGGAGGATCGGGCAGGCAACCACCTTTCGATGATGTTAGGATCATCGAAGATGATGGCGAGCCGAGCGGCATCAGCGTCGTCCATATCACAGTCGATGATGATTTTGCGTGTCGAAGCTGACCCATAGCCATATGACTTGCAAGTCATATGGCTATGGCGCAATATGATCATTGAATCGACGTTGAACATGGGGGGAACATGAAGCCGCGACGCCCTAAGGTTAAAGCTGAGACAAGTATTGAGACCTTGTTAGACAATCTCGGCTTGCGCTTGCATAACTTGCGGTGCCTTCAAGGCACGACGCAATTGTCGCTAGCCGAGCAACTGGGTGTTGGTCAGACGGCACTTTCTCACATGGAACGGCGGGACGATATCCTGCTTTCTACCCTCCGCGCTTACATTGAGGCGCTAGGCGGACGGCTTCATGTCGCGGCGACATTCCCTAATGCCGACCCGGTTCCCCTAATCGGAGATGCAAGCTGGCAGCCCTCAATGGACAAAACGAATGGCGTTCCGGGAACGGCCAGCGAACATCAGTTGTGTCTGCCGAGTATTCTCGGTCCGAAGCAGCTTCCTCCGTCAAGAGACGTAATTTTTAGCATCCGTCCAACCCATGCATCGAAGATACTTGATGGCACAAAAACCGTTGAGCTTCGTCGGCGATTTACCGGCGGCATAAGACCGGGAACGCTCGCGCTGATATATACGACCAGCCCAACAAGCGCTCTGACCGGTTTCGCCAGGATTCAGGAGGTTCAACGTCTTGCCGTACCAGATTTGTGGGAGAGACACCGTGGAGCGGCTTGCTTGCGTAAAGGTGATTTCGAGGCTTACTTCTCAGGCCTCGAACGCGGCTATGCCATTGTTTTGACATCTGCCAAGCCACTAAGCCGCCCGGTCGGCTTGCCAGAACTTCGTGAGCGTTTCGGATTTGAGCCCCCGCAATCTTATCAATATGCGTCACCAAACATGCGCGGGCTGGTAGAACATGACTGGCCGCAAGCTTCTCATTGATACAAATGTATTCATCGGACTGGAGGATCAGAAGGAGATCGCTCCAGAATTTGCGAAGATGCTTCAACTGTGCAATCAACACGCGGTCCGCGTTTTTGTGCACGAAGCCGCGTTGGAAGACATTAAACGCGATCGCGATGTTGCACGGCGGAAAGTCTCGCTAAGCAAGGTAAAAAAGTTCGAGCAGCTTACAAAGGTTAAGCAGCCTTCCCTGGCTGACCTCGAAGCACACTTTGGGCCTATGCCCAAGCCAAACGATGTCGTCGATGTTGCCTTGCTGCATGCGCTCAACATTGGCGTCGTCGACTTCCTCATCACTCAGGACCAGGGAATTCATGGCCGCGCAAAACGCTGCATGCCGCCACTGGCCGACCGCGTTCTCACTGTCTCCGACGCTGTTGCCTGGTTGCGCGCCTCGTTTGAGCCAACAAAGGTTATTCTACCATTTGTCGAGGAATTGCCGGCGCACGCTATAGACCCTACCGATGATATTTTCGAGAGTCTAAGGCAAGGCTATCCAGGCTTCGACAAGTGGTGGCGTGAGAAATGCGTGCACAACCATCGGCGATGCTGGGCGGCAACCATCGACGGCGAACTCGCCGGCCTCGTGGTACCAAAGCAGGAGACCCATGCCGAGGCAGGAACAAAACACCTAGGACCCAAAATACTTAAGATATGCACCTTCAAGGTTAAGCCACAATTCAGAGGAGAAAAGTTAGGAGAACTTCTTCTGAAACAAGTATTGTGGTTTGCACAAAAAAACGCATTTGATTTAGTATACTTAACAACTTTCGAAGATCAAAAGGTCTTAATAAGTGTACTTAAATTTTTTGGATTCGAGAAAACAGGAATCAACGATCTAGGGGAGCACATATATGAGAAGCCGCTACCGCGGGAGCGTCTAATACCTGCGACCGGAGATGATATTTTTTACCTGGCGCGGACGAATTACCCACGATTCGTGGGGCGACCACCTGCCGAAGCTTTTTGCGTACCTATCCGAGGCGAGTATCACGACGTCCTATTTCCGGAGTTGGCAACCCAAACTCAAGGCGACCTATTTGGCGCCGCCGCGATATACGGCTCAAATCAAGCTGCGCGAACACCGGGCAACACGATTCGGAAAGTATATTTGTGTCGGGCACCAACCACAAAACTGAAGCCCGGTTCAGTGTTGTTGTTCTATCGATCTTCATCGCCCGGTTATATTGCGTCCCAAAGCGTGACTAGCGTGGGCGTCGTCGAGGCAGTTACAAATGCCAGCAGCTCGGAGGAGTTGGTTAGGTTCACCGCCAAACGCTCAGTCTACAGTGAAGACCAATTAGAAGGCTTCCAGGCGACGAAGCCGCACCCTGTCAAGGTTATCGACTTTCTACTGATCGGTCACCTCGATCCCCTCATGAAACTTACGGAGCTGATTGCTGCTGGCGTTTTTAACGGCCGTCCACCTCAGTCTATCTGCCAATTGCCTTCAGAACGCTTCGATCCTGTCCGGCGTCGAATGACTTTTGGTTTTGAGGTCTAGTCATGGTCAAAGTTATCGCAGTCTTTGGTCTGTCTGGGGTCGGTAAAAGCTGGCTGATCTCCCGCTTTGCCAGCGCGAACCCTGTCGCGCATGTTCAGGCGAGCCAATTGCTACGGGAGGCAAAAGCTGCGATCTCCGGCAGTGTCGCAACATCCGAAGAACTCAGAATCGGTGCGTCGGTGCGGTTCTGGATAACCAAGCGCTACTGGTCCGGGCAGTCTCAGCAAAAAAGGCAGATGCGGTGCAGCCAATAATCTTTGATGGGCATTGTGTCGTCGACGACGGCAAGCAATTGGTCGAAATCCCGGTTGAAGTTATTGCAGCTCTGTCGGTATCCGGCTTGATCTTCGTGCAGAGAGAACCTACCGCGATTGTCGAACGGAGGCTGAAAGACATTACCAGAACAAGACCTGTTCGATCGGTAGAGGAAATTGAGCTTCACCAAAATCAGGCAATGTTGGTCTGTGAAGGGTATGCGAAGCACTTGCGACTTGACCTTCATGTTGTCCCGGCTGGCGATGAAGGAAGCTTTGCGTCCGTGGTCGCGTCAATTCTCGAGGATTAAGAAGGCCGGAAGCTGCTTCTCGCACAGGTCGAGCCGGTTATTACGCCCATTCCAGTGAACGTCTCGGCACAAATAGTTAGTGCAACATAAAGGACGTTATGTTCGGCTATTACAAGCGAAGTGCAAGTCGAAGTTCTTTAGCCGCTTTGTCTGGCTTGCCTACATCGCTATTTAATATTCCACGCAGTTTAACTTCCCTATATAGCTTTGTG
>Ga0182030_10020206_pt1 | contig 12593 bp, 12 predicted proteins | sample 812S3MmetaG_FD_121299 | JGI IMG/M metagenome (GOLD analysis project Ga0182030, IMG submission 121299) | Permafrost microbial communities from Stordalen Mire, Sweden - 812S3M metaG (Illumina Assembly) | ecosystem: Environmental > Terrestrial > Soil > Wetlands > Permafrost | place: Sweden... | reverse complement strand
GTCGATCTCGTGCTCGGCCAGCGTCTTCGCCACCGTCTCGAGGTCACCGATGTCCCCACGGACGAACTCGATGCGGCCCTCGAGATCGTCCAGGTTGGGCAGGTTGCCGGCGTAGGTCAGCACATCGAAGGCGACGACCGCATCCTCGGGGTGGTGATTCACCCAGTAGCGAACGAAGTTCGAACCGATAAAGCCGGCGCCGCCGGTCACGAGTAGTCGCATAATCGGGGAATCCTAGTCGGACCAGGGAGGATTCCCCGGAGCGTCCCTGGTCAGGGCCGGGTTCAGGACCGGGGATCGTGCCCGGGCCGCACGTGCACCACGTCGCCGGCGACCACGGTCCGGTTCTGGCCGGCGCACTCGACGATCAGGTGGCCCTCGACGGTCACGTCGACGGCGGTCCCCTCGAGGCGACCGTCGGCCAACTCGACGCTCACCAGGGTGCCGATGGTGGCGCACCGTGCCCGGAGATCGGCGGACTGGCGGGCCTGGCCGTCCGGCGACGACAGATCGGCGGCCCGAGGCTCCAATGCCTCCAGCAGGCCGCCGAGCAGTTCCTCCACGTCGACGGGCCGCCCCGACTGCTGGCGGAGGGACGTGGCGCTGCCCACCAGTTCCGGCGGGAGGTCGGCATCGGTGGCCGGCCAGTTGGCGTTGATGCCGATCCCCACCACGACGGGAGGCGGTGCCGCGCCGGCCGGCCGGGCGAGATCGGCCTCGGCCAGTACGCCGGCGAGCTTGCGTCCGTCGGCGGCGAGCAGGTCGTTCGGCCACTTGACGACCGCCTCGACGCCGATGGGACGTGCGGCATCGGCGGCGGCCAGGGCGACGACGGCGCAGGCGAGATGGCGCCGGTCCGGTGGGAGCTCCGGGCGCAGCAGCACGGAGGCCAGCAGGTTCGACCCGGCGGGCGCCTCCCAGCTGCGACCCAGTCGCCCCCGACCGGCCGTCTGGTGCGATGCCACGGCGACGACGCCCTCGGGGGCCCCGGCCCTCGCTTCGTCGAGCAGGTACCGGTTGGTCGAATCGATGGACTCGAAGCGCCGGATGTCGGTGAATCGCGGCCCCGGCATGGCACACACCCTACGGGCCGTGACAGTGTTGTACGGCCTCGGGGCCTCGACGCCCCTGGCCCTTGGCCGACCGATTCGAAAGGCGCAGCGTGCTCAAGAAGGTTCTCATCGCCAACCGGGGGGAGATCGCCGTCCGGGTCATCCGAACCTGCCGCGAACTGGGGGTGGCCACGGTCGCCGTGTACTCCGACCTCGACCGGGACGCGCTCCACGTCCGTCTGGCGGACGAGGCGTACGCGCTGGGTGGCCAGACCGCCGCCGAGAGCTATCTCAACACCACGGCCATCCTCGACGTCATCGAGCGGAGCGGGGCCGACGCGGTCCACCCCGGCTACGGGTTCTTCTCGGAGAACACCGACTTCGCCAGGGCGATCACCGACAAGGGCGTGACCTTCATCGGCCCACCCCCCGGGGCGATCGAGATCATGGGCGACAAGATCAGCTCGAGGCACGCGGCGGAGAAGGCCGGTGTGTCCGGGGTGCCGGGTCGCTCCGAGGTGCTCACCTCGCCGGACGAGGTCACGAGCTTCGGCGACGAGTTCGGCTGGCCGGTCGCCATCAAGGCCGCCTTCGGCGGCGGGGGCCGCGGCATGAAGGTGGTCGCCGGGCCCGAGGAATCGGCCGAGGCGCTGGAGTCGGCCATGCGCGAGTCGCTGGCCTACTTCGGCCGGGACGAGTGCTATGTCGAGCGCTACCTCGCCTGGCCCCGCCACGTGGAGATGCAGATCATCGCCGACACCCACGGGACGACGCTGTGGCTGGGCGAGCGGGACTGCTCGTCGCAGCGCCGGCACCAGAAGCTGATCGAGGAGAGCCCGGCACCCGACTTCCCCGACGATGTGCGCCAGGCCATGGGCGCGGCCTCGGTCAAGGTGGCCGAGGCGTGCGGCTACGTCAACGCCGGCACCGTCGAGTTCCTCTACCAGGACGGCGAGTTCTTCTTCCTCGAGATGAACACGCGGCTGCAGGTGGAGCACCCGATCACCGAGCTCGTGACCGGGCTCGACCTCGTGGAGTGGCAGCTGCGGGTGGCATCGGGCGAGCCCCTCGGGTTCACCCAGGACGAGGTGCGACGGGACGGGCACGCCATCGAGGTGCGGATCAACGCGGAGAACCCCGCCGGCGGGGCCTTCACCCCGTCGCCCGGCACCATCACGCAGTTCGTGGCACCCGGCGGGCCGGGGGTGCGCCTCGACGCCGGCTACGCCTCGGGCGACACGGTGAGCCAGTTCTACGACAACCTGCTGGCCAAACTGGCCGTGTGGGGCCACGATCGTGAGTCGGCGCGACGGAGGATGCTCCGCGCCATCGACGAGATGGTGGTGTCCGGCGTGGCCACCACCCTTCCGGCCGATGTCGCCATTCTCACCCACCCCGACTTCATCTCCGCCTCCCACTCGACCAACTGGGTGGAGCAGTCCCTCGACTTGAGCGGGGTGACCGCCGATGTCGAGCCGCCGGCCCCGGTCACCGAGGACGGCGAGGATGTGGCGCGGGTGCTCCGTGAGGTCACCGCCGAGGTGGACGGCCGCCGCTACCAGGTGAAGCTGTGGGTCCCGGACCCCGGTGACACCGTGATCGCCGTCGGTGCCGGTCCGGCCCGGGGCGCCGGCCCGAAGCGCCCGAAGGCGGCGGCGTCCGGGGCCGGCTCGGGAACGGTGGCCGTGCCCATGCAGGGCACCATCGTCAAGGTGCTCGTGGCCGAGGGCGACGCGGTGGAGGTCGGCCAGACCATCTGCGTGCTCGAGGCGATGAAGATGGAGAACAACGTCAACGCCGAGAAGGCCGGCACCATCAAGGAGGTCCGGGTCCTCGCCGGGGAGTCGGTCGGCCCCGGTGACGTTATCGCGGTCATCGAGTAGCGGAGGGGCCGACCATGAGCGATGCCACCAGCCTGAAGGAGGCGGCCCGTGGCGCCATCGATGCCGAGCTGGGCGGCCTGGTCGCCCTCAGTCACCGCATCCACGACCACCCGGAGACCGCCTTCGAGGAGGAGCAGGCGTGCAGCTGGACCGTCGAGCTCCTCGACGACGCCGGCTTCGCGGTGACCCGGGGCACCGCCGGCATGCCGACGGCCTTCAGTGCCGAGGTGGGCACCGGGCCCCTGGTGCTGGCGGTGTGCGCCGAGTACGACGCCCTGCCGGGGGTCGGCCACGCCTGCGGGCACAACATCATCGCCGCCTCCGCCGTGGGGGCGGGCCTCGGGCTCGCCGGCCTGGCCGACGAGCTGGACCTGACCGTCCGGGTTCTCGGCACACCGGCCGAGGAGGGGGGTGGGGGCAAGATCGCCCTGCTCGAGCAGGGGGTGTTCGACGACGTCCACGCCGCGATGATGATCCACCCGTGGCCGGCCGACCGGCTCGAGGGGACCTGCCTCGCCGTGTCCCACTTCGACGTCACCTTCGTCGGCAAGAGCGCGCACGCGTCGGCATCCCCGTGGGAGGGGGTCAACGCCGGTGACGCCATGACCATCGCCCAGGTGGCCCTCGGCCTGCTCCGACAGCAATTCCGATCCGGCGACCAGGTGCACGGCATCGTCACCGACGGTGGGCAGGCCGCCAACATCATCCCCGAGAAGGTCACCGGCCGGTTCATGTGCCGGTCGACATCGCTCGAAGGCCTCCGGGTGCTCGAGCCCCGGGTGATGGCCTGCTTCGAGGCCGGAGCGCTCGCCACCGGGTCGACGTGGAGCCGCACGGACCTTGCCCCCGCCTACTCCCACATGGAGAGCGACCAGGGGCTCCTGGCGCGGTACCGCGGCAACGCCGAGGCGCTGGGCCGGCGATTCGGGCTCGACGACGACGGCTCCCCCCGGCCGACCTTCTCCACCGACATGGCCAACGTCTCCCTCGCCGTACCGACCATCCACCCCCTGGTGGGCATCGACGCCGGTGGGTCGGTCAACCACCAGCCGGAGTTCGCCGCCGCCTGCGTCACCCCGTCGGCGGACGCCGCCGTGCGGGACGGCGCTCTGGCCATGGCCTGGACGGCTATCGACGCAGCCGGGCCGGGCGCGCTGCGGGACCGGCTGCTGGCCCGCCGGTGAGGGGTCGGGGGGCACTCCTCGCCGAGTCGTTCCCGAGGTAGGCGCCCGGCCGCGACGGGCCGCCAGGCGCGGTCAGCCGCTCGGGTGGAACTCGCCGAACACGGAGCGCAGGACGTCGGACACCTCGCCCAGGGTGGCCATCCGGGCCAGCGCCACCTTCATGGGGACCAGCAGGTTCTGGGTGCCGCGGGCGGCGGCCTCCACGTCGGCCAGCGCGGCAGCGACACCGGCCCCGTCACGCTCGGCACGCACCCGTTTGACCCTTGCCACCTGGGAACGTTGCAGCTCGGGGTCGATCGGGAACACCTCGGTCGGCTCGAGCTCCTCGTCGACGAACTTGTTCACCCCGACGATGATCTTCTCGCCGGCGTCGATGTCCTTCGCGTACGCATAGGCCGCCTGCTCGATCTCTTGTTGCATGTACTGCGCCTCGATGGCGTCCACCGCTCCGCCCATCTCGTCGATACGCTCGAGGTACTCCCAGGCGTCCCGTTCGACCTCGTCGGTGAGCGACTCGACGAACCACGAACCGGCCAGCGGATCGACCGTGTCGGCCATGCCCGACTCGTAGCCGACGATCTGCTGGGTGCGCAGGGCCACCTTGGCCGCCCGCTGGGTCGGCAGGCCGAGTGCCTCGTCGAACCCGTTGGTGTGCAGGCTCTGAGTGCCGCCCAGGGCCGCCGCCAGTGCCTGGAGCGTGACCCTGACGATGTTGTTCTCGGGCTGCTGGGCGGTGAGCGTCGAGCCGCCCGTCTGGGTGTGGAACCGCAGCAGGGTCGACCGCTTGTCCTTCGCCCCGAACCGCTCGGTCATGATCCGGGCCCACATCCGGCGGGCGGCGCGGTACTTGGCCACCTCCTCGAACAGGTTGTTGTGGGCGTTCCAGAAGAAGCTCAGCCGGGGGCCGAACGCGTCGATGTCGAGGCCGGCGGCCAGGGCGGCCTCGACGTAGGCGATCCCGTTGGCGATGGTGAAGGCGATCTCCTGGACCGCCGTCGATCCGGCTTCGCGGATGTGGTAGCCGGAGATGGAGATGGTGTTCCACGCGGGCAGGTGCTCGGCACAGTAGGAGAAGGTGTCGGTGACCAGGCGCATGGAGGGGCGGGGAGGATAGATGTAGGTGCCCCGGGCCACGTACTCCTTCAGGATGTCGTTCTGGATCGTGCCGCCCAGCAGCTTGGCGTCCACCCCGTTCTCCTCGGCGACCAGCTGGTAGAAGAGCAAGAGGATCGCCGCGGTGGCGTTGATGGTCATCGAGGTGGTGACCTTGTCCAGCGGGAGTCCCTCCAATAAGAGCCGCATGTCGGCCATCGAATCGATGGCCACGCCCACCTTGCCCACTTCGCCCTCGGCGCGCGGATGGTCGGAGTCGTAGCCCATCTGGGTCGGGAGGTCGAAGGCGCACGACAGCCCGGTCTGGCCGGCGCCGAGCAGGAACTTGAAGCGCTCGTTGGTCGACTCCGCCGTTCCGAACCCGGCGTACTGGCGCATCGTCCACAGGCGGCCCCGGTACATGTCGGGCCTGATGCCACGGGTGAAGGGGTACTCGCCCGGCTCGCCCAGCTGGCTGGCGGCGTCCCACCCCTCGAGATCGGCGGGACCGTAGACCCGGCGGATCTCGATGCCCGAGTCGGTCAGCCTCCTGGTCTCGTGGTCCGGGCGTGCGCCGTCTGTTGCCATGGGTCCCAGGTTAGGGTGTCCGGCGCCGCCCGGAGGATCGATCCGGACCGGCTCAGCCGGTCACGCCGGGAGCACGGCGTGGGGCAGGCACAGATCGTCGTACTCGGCGATCTGGATCGGGGCGGCGTCGGCCCCGCAGGCCGGGCAGCCCGGGTCGCGGTGCACCTTGAAGGTCCGGAAGCTCTGCTCGAGGGCGTCGTAGGCCAGCAACCGGCCCTGGAGCGTGTCGCCGATGCCGAGCAGGATCTTGATGGCCTCCACGGCCTGGATCGAGCCGATGATCCCCGGAAGCACGCCCAGCACCCCCGCCTCGGCGCAGCTCGGAGCCAGCTCGGCCGGCGGTGGCTCGGGGATCATGCAGCGGTAGCAGGGCCCCTCGTAGGGGTTGAACACGGTGGCCTGTCCCTCGAAGCGGAAGATGGACCCGTGGACGACCGGGATACGCTTCAGCAGCGACGCGTCGTTCACCAGGTACCGGGTGGGGAAGTTGTCGGTGCCGTCGACGATCACGTCGTAGCCGTCGATGATGTCGAGGACGTTGTCGGCCCCGAGCCGGACGTCATAGGTCACCACGTTGACATCAGGGTTGAGGAGGGTCAGCGTCTTCTTGGCCGAGTCCACCTTCCGTTCCCCGATCCGGTCGATGTTGTGGAGGATCTGGCGCTGGAGGTTCGAGGCATCGACCACATCCATGTCGATGATCCCGATCGTCCCGACGCCGGCTGCGGCGAGGTACAAGGCGGCCGGCGAGCCCAACCCGCCCGCCCCGAGGAGGAGGACCTTGGCGTCGAGCAGCTTGAGCTGCCCGGCCTCGCCCACCTCGGGCAGCAGCAGGTGCCGCTGGTAACGGTTGCGCTGCTCGGGGGTGAGCGACCTCGGTGCCGACCAGGGGCGGCCCTCGTCCTTCCAACGGTTGAAGCCACCGATGACCGAGGCCACGTCGGTGTAGCCCAGGTCCTGCATCGTCTGGGCGGCGAAGGCCGACCGAGTGCCGCCCGCGCAGTAGACGACGACGTGGCTCGACTTGTCCGGGATCCGCCCCTCCACCGAGGTCTCGAGGGTGCCGCGCGGAATGTGCAGGGCGTCGGGGAGGGCGCCCTGCTCGTACTCGTCGGGCTCTCGCACGTCGAGCACCACGGTGTCCCCCGCCGAGATCTCCTGCTCGGCCTCGGCCGGCTCCACCTCCCGGACCGCGGCCTTGGCCGCCGCCAACATCTCTCTGAACGTGGGCACCTCGATCACGATCCTTCCGGCACGCGCCGGGGCCTCGGCCCCGACTCATCACTGTCACAGGAGCTAAACACTACCAGCGGGGTCAGCATTCCCGGCGGGCCCCGAGGAGCGACCGTCCCGGCCGGTAGCGTGCGTGCCGTGGAGCTGAGCGAGGCCGTGCGGAAACGGAGGATGACCCGGAACTTCTCCGGTCGGCCCCCGGGCCCGGGCGAGCTCGACCGGTTGCTCGAGGGGGCGCTCCGGTCGCCGTCCGCCGGCAACACCCAGGGCCGGGAATTCGTGGTGCTCGAGGGAACGGACGAGACGGCACAGTACTGGTCGGCCACGACCGACCCGGCCTGGCGCGACCGTTCCCCACGGTTCGCCGGGCTGGCCCGGGCCCCGGTGATCGTCCTCCCCTTCGCCGACCCCGACGCATATGTCGCCCGCTACCGCGAGCCGGACAAGGTGCGCCCGGACGGCACCGACGTCGACTGGGTGGTCCCGTTCTGGTTCGTCGACGCCGCATTCGCCACGATGGCGCTGCTGCTCGGGGCGGCCGACCGGGGGCTGGGAGCCGCGTTCCTCGGCAACTTCCGGGGGGAGGAACGGCTACGCGAGGTCCTCGGGGTCCCCGGGCGGCTCCGCTGGCTCGGCGCGGTCCTCCTCGGCGAGGCGTCGGAGCCCGACCCGCCCTCCTCGTCGGCCGGCCGCCCGCGGCGGACGGTGGCGGACAGCGTGCACCGGGGTTCCTGGTAGCCCGACCCGACCGTCCGACGACGACCGTCCTTCCCGTGCATCGTCGTTGAAACGATGACGATTGCGGCGTACCATCTCGGCGACGGACAGCCAGGGGGGGCCAGCCGGACCGGTCACCCCCCGGCCGAGAACATCGGAGGCGATCGATGGCCGACACGGCGGTCACTGTCGGAACAGCATCACCGGGCGTGGGGTCGGGGCCTCCGCCACCCCTCGAGTTCTCGATCGTGCCGGTGCGGGGCATCCCGATCGCAGCCGCGCTCCTGGTGGGGCTGGTCATCGCCATCTCGTCCAACAACCTGTGGGCGTTGACGTTCTTCCACGTGGGCGGCGGGGGTCTGTGGACCAGCATCGACCTGTTCCTCGGCCTGATCATCGGACCGATCCTCGGCCGACTTTCCATCCCGGCCCGGGTCGAGTTCACGGTCCGCTTCATGCCGAAGATGCTGCTGATCATGCCCACACTGGTGGCCATGACGCTCGGGGCCGGGTTCCAGCTGGCGCACAACGTGGGGAACCTCGACGCCAACTACCCCCACCACGGCTGGCTGGTCGCCTCGTACATCATCGTCGGCGTGATGGCGGTCATCGCCCTCGGGCTCCTCGAGCCGGCCAACCTCGCCGTCCTGTTCGAGCTCAAGAAGCCCCGGCCCAACGGGGAGCGGATCGGCAGGTTGATGAAGATCTTCGTCTACACCGCCGGCATCACCGGCCTCATGCAGATCGCCACCATCGTCATCATGACCTTCCTGGCCAGCCGATGACCGGCACGCCGGAAGTCGCAGATCCCACGGCCGACGACATCGATCTCCGGCAACCGAGCCTCCCGCCCGTGGCCAGACTGGCCACGCTCACCTTGGCGCTCGTGGTGGTGGGAGGGATCTACATGGCCGCCAACTACGGGCGGTCGGTCTCGCTGGTGCCGCCACTGGCGCTGGCCGTCGCCGGGGCCCTCGTGCTGGTGGTCAACGTGGTGTTGTTGGCCCGGATCCCCGAGTTCGCCTGGAACAAGTTCTTCCTCGTCTTCCGATGGGCGCTCCTGGCCTACCTGGTGTTCGCCGGGATCCTCGAGTTCGTGTTCGTCTTCGACCACACCCCGGGCCGCCAGCTGGCCCTCTTCAGCGGCATGCTGGCCGTCTTCGCCATCGACGTACCGCTGATTCTGGCCTTCTCGGTGGCCCGCTACCAACCGCTCCCCGTCTGACGCGACCGGGGGGCCGAGGGGCGCCGGCCGAGGATTGCCGGTGAATGTCGTCGCACGCCGCCCTACAGTCTGCGGCATGCGTGCCGCGGTAGACCTCGACATCGACGCCCCACCGGACAGGGTCTGGGGTCTCGTCAGTGACATCACGAAGATGGGCGAGTACAGCCCGGAGGTGATCGAAGCCGAGTGGATCGACGGTGCCACCGGCCCGAGCGTCGGCGCCAGGTACCGGGGCCATGTGAAGCGCAACGAGAACTGGCCCGTCCTCTACTGGACCACGTGCGAGGTCACCGAATGCGTGCCGGGGCAGGTGTTCGAGTTCGCGGTGGTCATGGGCGATCGACCCATCAACACCTGGCGCTACGAGTTCGAGGCCACGCCCGACGGAGGGACGAAGGTCACCGAGTCCTTCGACCTCGGCGACGGCCTCTGGACCAAGGTCTGGCGCCCGCTCGGCGGGTTCCTACGGGAGCGTCGCAACCAGCGGGACATGCTCCACACGCTCGAACGGGTCAAGGCGGTGGCGGAGGCCCACGGCCACCGTTCCGGAGCCTGAGGGGCCGGCCCGTTCCGAAGGCCGCCGTCTCCCCCTCGATGCCAGCACAACGTCCTGTGTTGCCTCGGGCGTGCGGATCGGTGCGAGCCCCAGCGGTCCACGTGCAGATCGAGCTGCCCAGCTCCTCGCCGCTCAGCCCACCGATTGCGTAGCGTCTGGACCATCTGCCGTTTCCAGTATCGCCAGCAACGATCTGACGTCGAGGTCGCGTTGGAAGGGCAGCCTGAGGGGTAGGTGGGTTCTCACGTGGTAGAGATTTCGGCGCCCCTCCCGCTCACGATCGATGTACCCGGTGCTGGCGAGGTCGGCGACGATCCGCTGGGCGGCGCGCTCGGTGATGCCCAACAGGTCGGCGATGTCCCGGATGCGAATCCGCGGATTCCGGGCGATCAGGAGCAGCGTGTTGCCGTGGTTGGTGAGCAACCGAAAATCCGGAACGGTGCGCAAGGTAACGGTCGGCCTTTGCCTTGGTTGGGTTGGGTACGTCGACAGTGTATACCCGACAATTTATTTAGGAGATACGAACCGGGTATTACAAAACACGATAACTTTGTCTGGTATAGTAGACCCATCGATCGGCCTCTGGCAACGGCGAGGCCGACGAAGTGAGTGGGGCCTTCCGGTCCCGCTCTCGCATCGGAAAAGGGGCTCGAAGATGCGAAATCTAGTGTTCATCGCCAGCGCAGCTGTCCTTTTCGCGGCGGCCACCTTCCTGTCCACGGTGCCAGTGGGCGCTGCGACTCCGGCCACGTTCACGCTGACGGCGGGCGCACTGTCGATCAGCGCGCCGACCGCAGGCGTCTCCCTCGGATCGCAGGTGGCTTCCACCACGTCGAGCACGATCAGCGGCTCACTCGGGGTCGTCACCGTCACCGACCAGCGGGGCGGCACCACGACGTGGACGGCGTCGGCAATCTCGACCGCGTTCACGCCGCCGGCCGGTCCGGCCGACCCGGCGAGCAACGTCAGTTACGGGTCAGGCACCATCACGGTGTCCGCAACCGTGGTGGCGACAGAAGTGGATGAAACGAATCTGACCGGCCTTTCGACGGTCGTCACCGGAGCGAGCACCGGAATCAGCACCGCGAGCTGGAACCCGACCATCTCCGTGGTCGTGCCGGCGAACTATGCCCCCGGCGTCTATTCGGCCACGGTCACGCACTCAGTCGCCTGAGCGGACCGGGAAGGTATCGTGCGTGTTCGCCTCCTCGTCCTGTTGCTGTTCGCCGGGGCCGGGGCTGTCGCCCCGGTGGGCATGGCGTTCGCGTCATCACCCGACCAGCCCGCCGCCGGTTCGGGAAGCGTCGGGATCCGTCTCGTCCCGCTTGCCGGTGCGTCACCCGATGGCACCCTCGCAAGTTCGTACGTCGTCGACCGGCTGGCACCGGGGACCAACCTGACTCGCAGTGTCGAGATCGACAACACCACCCGCTCCACCATCGATGTTTCGGTCTATCCGGCTGGAGCGGGCATCGTTCGTGGACGCTTCGCGTTCGCTCCCGGTCATGGCGGCAACGAGCTGTCGAGCTGGACATCGGTGAGTGATGACCTGGTCCGCCTGGCACCGGGTACCGAGGCATTCGACACGCTGACGATCAGCGTGCCGCATACGGCTTCGTCCGGCGAACGCTACGGCGTCCTGTGGGCCGAGGTGTCTGCGTCCCCGGTGGCGGGAGGCGGCGTCACCCTCGTGAACCGGGTCGGCGTTCGCCTGTACCTCTCGATCGGCCCCGGTGGCGGGCCGTCGTCCGGTTTCACCATCGGTCCGCTCACCGCTGAGCGCTCCTCATCCGGCAAGCAGTTCGTTGCCGCAAAGGTCCGCAACAGTGGGCAGAGCACACTCGACATCACCGGCAATCTGGCCCTCTCGAATGGACCGGACGGACTTCGCGCCGGACCTTTCGCAGCCACGTTGGTAACGGTCGTCGCGCCCGGTGTTTCGGAGCCTGTCACGGTGCAGCTCGACTCGGTCCTGCCGCGCGGCCCTTGGCGGGCGGACCTGTCACTCACGAGTGGGCTGCTCCACGATTCAGCTGAGAATATGATCACGTTCCCCCCGAACGCCGTGGTGGCGAAACCGCCGGTGACGGTCGGGTTCCCGATGTTGCTCCTCGTGGTCATCGTCCTGCTCGTCATGCTGGCGATCGCCGTACTCGGGCTTCTTGTCTCCCGGCGCAGGATGCAGCGGATGGAGCCCATGCAGGCCCATTGACCATTCCGGGACCACCGATGCCTGCCGGCTCATCGCGCACCCCCGCGAGGACAGCTCAGCCACCACTCCGTGACCATCGACCGGATGCCCGGTTCCCGATGGGCCAGGTCCGGATGGGGGTTGCCTTCGGGTTGCCGTGAAGTGGCGCCCATCTCGCCTCTCCAACGGATCCTCCGGTCAGGTCGATCTGCATGGCGCGATGGCGCCGGTGCAAGGTGGCGGCCAAGGTGGCGGGCAGGTCGCCGGATGAGGGTGGGCCGAGCACAGGCGAACCACCCTCGAGCCCCGGAGACCCCTCATGTCCGACACCACCGCCCTCCCGTCCGTCACGGACCGTCGCCCACGGCGCGTCCTTCCCCCGCTGACGGAGGGCGCGACCATGGGGATCGTCCCCTGGCTCGACCCGGTCGCCGACCCCCATGGCGTGCATCCCTGCTCCCGCTATGTCGAGCTCTACTGGCTGGGCATCATCGGCCCGTCGACGACGTGGCTCTTGAGGCGGCTGTCCTACGGGCTCGAGGTCCATCGGGACGGGTTCGAGCTCGACCTCAGCGAGACGGCGCGCTCCTTGGGCCTCGGCGAGCGGATGGGCAAGAATTCGCCGTTCCGGCGGGCCCTGCTGCGCCTGTGCACCTTCGAGCTGGCCCGGGCCCACGGGCCCGGGTCGATGGCCGTGCGGACCCGCATCCCACCTCTTCCCCTCCGGCACCTGTGCCGCCTGCCGCAACCGCTGCAGGCCAGCCATCGCCGCTGGTTGGCCGAGCAGCAGCTGCCCGAGCCCGAGCAGATGCGCCGTCGGGCCCGACGGTTGGCGGCGGGACTGTGGTCAGAGGGCCGGACGAGGGAGGATG
>Ga0182030_10020205_pt1 | contig 12594 bp, 8 predicted proteins | sample 812S3MmetaG_FD_121299 | JGI IMG/M metagenome (GOLD analysis project Ga0182030, IMG submission 121299) | Permafrost microbial communities from Stordalen Mire, Sweden - 812S3M metaG (Illumina Assembly) | ecosystem: Environmental > Terrestrial > Soil > Wetlands > Permafrost | place: Sweden... | reverse complement strand
TGCGTCGATGCGGCCTTGCTTGAGCGCGGCGGCCATGTTGGAGGTGGGGATCTCGACGAAGTGCGAGGTCTTCGAATCGCCGCCGTTCTTGTCGATCCACGCCTCCGCGCCGAGCTGCAGCGTGCCCCCGAGCGTCGTCACCGCGATGATCTTGCCGTTGAGATCGGCGCCGGTCTTGAGCTTCGAACCGCGCGCCTTCATCAGTAACGCATCGGCGTGCCCGGTCGACGTGAGGTTCGCCGGCGTGAGTACGACAACCGGAATGCCGCGCTGGATCGCCGACACGGCTGAAGTGATGTTCGAGAACCCGGCGTCGAGCGAGCCGCCGGCGATCGCCGCGAGAATCGCGCCTCCCCCGTTAAACGTGGTCACTGTTGCGTCGATGCCATACTTCTTGAAGATGCCAGCCTGCTGCGCGTATACCGGCAACGCGCTCGCCTCGGTGTAGCCCAGATTCGCAATGCGCATCGGCGTTAGCGGCGCGGTCTGCGCGAGCGTTGGTGCCGGCACTGCCAAGACAAGCGCACAAGTCACCAGATGGAGACACGTCGATCGCAACAGTTTCATTCGTGGTCCTTTTAGCGCTGTTCGGCGCTAGCCTTTCGTGGACGTCCGCCACGGGCACCGTTAGAGCGAGCAGCCGCTGACTTTGCCTCTGACGTTACGCTGCCGGCGCGACGCGCTGAATCACTTACCGTCGTGATACCCAGCAAATACGGGACCATCTCTGCCACGGAGAAATCGATGTCAAGCTCCGGCCATGCGATCACACCACCGCGCTCCTCGACGCGCACGTCAAAAACCGCATTCGCCGGCGCCCGCAAGCGCGAGGCCGTGAAGCCCTTGATGCGCGAAAGCGGAAATGCGACAACGCTGCCACCGACCAGCTGGACGGTGAGCATCAGGCCATTTGCCTCGCGCTCGACAGAGGCGCTCTTCGCTCGCAACATCTTCATTCTCAGAACCTCCAGAACCCAACTCGTTCGGTTTAGAAAAAATGGAGGTCCACTCCTTCTTCACCGGCTTGAGGCCGACAAGTCTAGTATGTGGGCTCCGGTTTCCAGAAGCGCGGCCACTCGACGCCGATCGCGGCGTCATACAGCCGGTACTCGTGGCCACTCTCAATGCTCGGGGAAGCAGAGAATATAGAGCTGCGGCGATGACTGCGGACGAGATTCCGCTCGACGAGACGGTCCATGAACCACCGCTCCGGAAGGCGATCGGACTTTGCAAGATTGCACTGCATGCAGGCCAAGACTAAATCCCATAGTGGATCCGCCAAGAGAAAGCTCCACGGCAGTACGTGATCGACCGAAGCCCGCGCATCCGCGGAGAACAAACGATCACAGTAAAAGCATCGGTTTTCGTCCAAACCCTCAAGGATTCTAAGATAAGCAGCAAGCGATCCACGTCGAGCACCATTGGCTTGCACTTTGTTGATAATCGCGGGAGCCAGAGCATTTACTTTCTCGAGATAGGCGGCCCACCAGTGATTCGCAATTAGCTCAAGCACAACGTGAGTGGTTACGATGAAGTCCCGCGCCTGATCCGTCAGGGATATGTGATCGGCCCCGGATTCCCAGGAAAATAGCGGTGCCATGCTGGCAGGCGCGTTGTTGTGAAAGCGGCGCAGAACATCGGTCTTGAGGATGCGAGCCATGGCAATCTCAATTGCAGCAGCGGTGGGTCGAGGTAAGAGCGAAAACTCCCGCACTCCGGACACCGCCGATGCTTTACGAATCTGGCCCAAAACTTCTGGTTCCTTAGTGATCGTCGCGGCCTGACGGAGGTGAAAGACGATCGTCTGATTCCAAAAGAGCCGTGCAAATTCCGCACCTAGTTCGCGTAACGTGATCGTGTTCGATGGCCGGCGCGAGGAAATGCGGGCGATGGCTTTGAGCAGCGCCGGCTTATAGGTGCTAGACATGCGGGCCCGCTGCGAGAGGCGCACCATGTCCTGCAACTTGTGTTCCACCGCCTACAGATCAATCAGTTATGATCGAAATACCTCGGATCGATGTCGTTCTTATGGGCAGTCCGGGTTTATGGTTGGGTGACGGCGCGGCGGGTGGCCGTTGCGGAGAACCACGGTTCGTCGGCCGGGATGATCACGGCGGCGGAGTGGACTTGGGATCGATTTTAGAGGACGACTGGGAGATCGGCCGGTTCAGCCACCGGCCCCGAAGAAGACCATGACAAGCGCGAAGCAATTTCCGCAGAATAAGGTGGCCAGCAGATCAAGAACCGAACTGGTCTAGCATGAAATCGATCGTCACATTCTCGGCGATGACGTCGTGGGGAATTAGCGCATAGCGCCATGGTTTGCCGCCGTAGGTTCGCGCGTGCTCGCTCGCCCAAGCACACCACTGAACGGCTACGTCGCGTTTCGCCAGTACGTCCTTATCGGTCATCTGCGTTGCCATCTTCGGCTCCAACATGACGATGAAGTTGTCCATCTCGGCGACGAAATCCGGCTGATATTCAAGATGGTCATGGCCGCTGCGGTAAAGCATCTGGAACTGGCCCTTTGCGGGGCGCAGCCACTTCAGAGCTTCCCTCTCGAGAATCGCCGCAAGTTTTCGCTCGGATTCTGACTGAAACTTGACTACATTTGATAAGCACTTGCTAAAGCCACCAAAAAGGTAGCGCGCCATGTTGCTCTTGTCGGCTGGCGAAACACGATAATCGAGCGGCGGCTCATCGACGGTGGTGAAAGCGCTTTCTTTGAGTTCGGTGAAGCCTAGGCGAACCTCGTGGTGATATTCCACCGTATCATCGAGCCAGAAGTGATCGAGCATCTGAGCATGCACGGCGCGTGCGATCTCGCGCTGATGAAGGACCAGAACCTGAGCCGTTTCTTCCTCCGAAAGATAGGTCCGTAAGTGTTGGACAACCTGTGCGGCTAGCTCGTAGAGCAGATCAGCTTGTTCATCGTAGGCGACGTCGGGGAAGTCGATCAGACCGCTGACCACATAGTCTTCCGGCCGCTCTTCCAGCGGATTACCCCGCGCTAGTCCGATAATGTCGATCTGATCGGTGCGGAGATGCCTCGCCCATAGCTCCTCGCTTGGCGCGGGGTAGCGCATACCCGAAAGGTCGAGAATGAAAGGACGAAAACCCGCTTTCACCTGGCCTTTCGGCATGACAATGATGCGAGGTATATCGATGGTGCGTTCAACCATCAGTTTCGCCGTCGCGGCGATCACGGCCACAAAGTCGGGTGCCTTGTGGATTCCCTCTAGTTCCAGCTGTGGCGCCTGATACTGGCTCTGCACCTCCCTGACGATCTGCGCCTGCACGTCGGGGTGGATGAGGTAGGATACGCCCGGCACCTTGTCCGGCGCGCGCGCAAGTTTATTGAAAGCGTCGTAGGCCAGTCGCGCGACCCGCTGGTCCTCGGGATCGGTGAAGGCCGGCGGCGTACTTAGTGTTAGGGAAGTCGTGGCCGTCGAATGCGACTGTATGCCTAAGCCGGTAAGAATGGTCGGAGAAGCCAAAACCGTCGCGGTCTTGCGGTCCAACTCGGACTCGTCGAGGACGAGGTGCTTCAAGCGGATGGGCGAGTTCGGATTGTTGGCCTCATCCACGATCTCTTGAAAGCGGTCGTGAGCCACGATGTTCAGACGATCGACAGCGGTCACGCCTGTGCGCTTGCCGTAGGGCAAGCGCAGACCGCGCCCGATGCTCTGCTCGATCAGTGTACGAGCATTAGCCGCGCGAAGCGGCACGATCGTGTAGAGGTTTGTCACGTCCCAGCCTTCTTTGAGCATGTTGACGTGAATGACTATCTCGATCGGATTGTCGTTGCGCTCGACTGTCAGCAGCTTCTCGACGGTTTCCTCTTCCTTGACGCTGGAGTCGACCTGGATGACCTTGTCGGCATAGCGCCCCTGAAAGAACGCATCGGATTGAATTAGCTTCAGTAATTCTCCCGCGTGTGTCGTATCGCGAGCGATAACCAGCACAAACGGCTTGACGATTCGCTCGCTGTTCTCGCGAGCGTACGTCTCTAAGTCGACCTTCACGCTCTCGTGCAGACGAATACCGTCTTCCAGCTTCACCGTCTGGATGACCTCAGGCGACTTGCCGACCGAATTGAAATTCTTGCGCGTGACGACAGCGGGCTCTTTGACGAAGTGATCTTCCATCGCCCGTGCGAGCGGATAGTCGAAGATGACGTTGTGGAAGGCGACCGGGCCCCGTGCGCTTTCCGTGAAGGGCGTGGCGGTCAACTCCAATCCGAGGATTGGCTTCAGCTCGTTGATCGCCCTCATACCGGCTGTAGCGCGGTAACGGTGCGACTCGTCCATTAGCAACACCAGGTCGGGTAGGCTCGCGAGATAATCGAAGTAGCTCTCGCCAATCTCCTCCCGAAACGATCGGATGCGCGGGGAACGCCCGCCACGTACCTCAGACGAGATCTTCGCGATATTGAAGATGTTGATAGTCGTTGGGAAAAGCTGTCCACCTGACGCAATCTGGCGCTCGTAGGTTTCGCCTGTCGTGAGGACCGGCGGCGAAATGGCGAACTCGGAAATGCCCTTGAACACGTACTTGGGGGTGTTCGGTGTGAAGTCCGCGATTAGCTTAGTGTAGATGGTGAGGTTGGGAGCGAGTATGAAAAAGTTGTTAATGCCATGCGCAAGCTGCAGATAGGCAACGAAGGCTCCCATGAGGCGCGTCTTTCCGACGCCGGTTGCGAGCGCAAAGCAAAGCGACGGGAACTCCCGCTCGAAGTTCGTGACGCTGGGAAACTCGCTGTGAATAGCGGCAAGTCCTGGCGCAACGTCAGCATTCTTAGAGGGCGGCACGATCTCGGTGACGCGGTCGAGAATTTCGAGACTCTCGCGCTGCGGCGCGCGCAGGCTTAGACGCGCGGAGATCGAGTTCACATGACGCAAATGGCTCATGCGTCGTCTCCGTCATCGAAAAGACGCGGCTGCACTCTCAGCGGCGCGGCCTTCGCCTCGGTCATCGGCAGATTGGCGACGTTAAGACTGTAATCGTCGTGGCCCCATTCGCAGCGCGCACGAAGGTGGTTCGGGATTTTCCGCACCGTGAGATTAGGCCAATGCTCCGGGTTGCCGCGAAATGCCGAGCACAGCACAAGGAGCGATCGCCCCTCAGCAACCTCATCGTTGAGCGTCGCTAACTCATCCGGTCCGAGCGTCTGCGTCGTGACGTAGAGGAAGTCCGCCTCGGACGAGCGCCCCTGCTGCCAATAGATCTCGGGACTTGGCGCATAAGTGAATCCTTCGAGTTTGCACAGCGCCTGCGACAGCATCTCTGCGTTATATTGCTTGGAGATGATATCGCGGCCCCACTTATCTTCTTCAAGGAGGGACGGCGCAAGCTCATAGTAGCGAAAGCCACCGCCGCCCTTCCAACTAACTGCCCTACTAATGCCACCTTGGTCGGCGCCGTCGATCACTTTGCGCAGACGTGGCGCTACGTGTGTAGAACAGTGTTCACCCAGTTCGACCATGATCCAGCGGCGGCCCATTTTGTGCGCGACACCCCCAGTAGTCCCAGACCCCGCGAATGAGTCCAGGACAAAATCGCCAGGCGCTGTCGCGATGTCGATGATGCGTTTGAGCAAACGCTCCGGCTTTGGCGTCCCGAACGCGACTTGATCCGGGAACAGCGCTTTCGCCTCGGCCTTCGACGTTCGGTTACTCCCTACGTCCGAATGAGCCCATATTGTTTCTATCGGACGCCCTAAACCCGTATCAGCGTATATTCGATAGTAAGGTGTCCAACCGTTTCTGCCGTCAATCCAATCGATTCGACTCGCCTCTTCTGTGGCTTTCTTGGAACTCCAGCGCCAAGCTCCGTCCGTCCCATCTTGACGCCTTGGATAAACCTCGGTGCCATCAGGTGCAAGCAAGGAATAATACAATGTAGGGCGCGCGGCCCGGCTGTCTCCTTGGCCTCCCATGGCCCGTAACGGCTTCAGATAATATTGTCGCCCCTCGGCATCCTTTTTGTCGTAGTGCGATGGCAAGTCACTTTCATCTGTGTCCAGGCGCCGCCAATAAGTGCGTTCAACGTCCTTTCCATAGATGAGCACGTTATCATGACGACCCGACAGAAAGACAGCGTCCATTCTGGGACTATCGGATTTTTCCCAAACCACGTTTCCGATAAAATTGGATCGTCCAAAAATTTCGTCGCACATTACCTTTAGATAGTGCGCCTCGTTGTCATCGATGGTTATCCACAGAGAGCCATCCTCCGACAGAAGACGGCGAATGATCTCTAGCCGGTCACGCATAAGGCCGAGCCAAATGCTATGCTCGAGCCCGTCATCGTAGTGTGCGAACGCGCTGCCAGTGTTATAAGGTGGGTCAATAAAGACACACTTCACTTTTCCGGTATAGTCTGCTTCCAGCGCCTTGAGCGCAAGCAAATTATCCCCGTGGATCAGGACATTATCGAAGATATCGGAATCGCTGACGCGCGCTACGGCGTGATAACTCTGCTCCACATCCTCGATCAGGATACGCGGTTCCAGCCGAGGTCGGTTGTCTTTTCCCACCCATGTCAGTTCAAGTTTCTGTTTTTTTCTATTCACTTAGACAGGTTTCTTGAGAGGGTGGAGACGGCGACTATCGCCGTTGTTCTGCCAGTAGCTGCCGGATTTGTCATTGGTCGGCCAGCCGTGGTCGGGATGAGAAAGGGCGTCCACTAGCTGCACGACGTGGTTGGCGAATCCAATGGCATCCTGATCCAACAAGTCGAACGAGATCGTCTTGAAGTGTGCGCCTAGGGCGTTGCGTACCTGCGCGATGCGCGTGAGTTCGTCCAAGATCGGTTTCAGCTCGATCGTCTTGCTAGGCGCAGCGGTCGAATCGATCTGCCCGTCGCGGATTTCGACCTTCAGGGCATCGCGTAGCTTCTTGTCAATCGCCGATAGTAAGTCGCCAAGGGTGTAAGGGTCACCCTGACGCCGTGGGAGGCGACATTGATAGCGCAGTGTCAGGTAGTCAAGCGCGTATTCGAGAATCACGCCGGCCTTACTACAAATAGACTGCCTGTCCAGTGGCGTTTGCGTGAGCAACTTTCTCAGGAGTTCAATTTCCGGTAAGCAACCGACATGGCTCATACCATCCGCAATGTTCCACTGCGTCAACTCAACAAATTGGCAGGGTTGGCCTGGCTTCAGTGATCCCCAGCAGTACCGCTCGCGCCATGGGCGATAATGCGTAGTAACGATGGTGTGACGGAAGCTCTTGCTGACCTCATACACCATACCTATAACCCGCTCAACATGCGGCTCATCCGAACTGCCGAGAACATCATCGAGGATTAGAACGGTCTCGCGGGGCTGATCGCGGCCAGCTAGCGCGAGGAACACGCACAAGCCAAGCGTATCGAGGTGTGATTGGCTGAAATATGCCTGCGGGGGAACATCCTGTCCCGAAAATCTGGCTTCCAGTTCGATTGAAGCCCGTTTCTTTGGATCCAGCGGCAAAGCGATCTTGTCCAGCCCCTCGCCGGGGTGAACCTGCTCGTAAAGCTTACCGACTTTTTGCGCAATCTCACCGATAATCTTATTTGTGAATGCCTGCCGCTGCTCGACGCAGTGCCTGAGCGCTTCTTCCAACGTTGGTATCAACATTATCAACTCAGTGCGCTTGGCTAGGTTTTGCTCGTACCGATCGCACGCGGCGGACAAGGCTTGAACAAACTTGCTTTCGTCACGCCAGGATGCTTCTGCCGCGGCCCATGTCTGAGCCGCTGCCTCGTTGGCCACGAGCCATGCGGAAAGGGACGATAAGTCAGGATCAGGCACGCCGCCTGGTAGTGCTACGTCAGCCCTCCACACATGGCCATCCCTCGCCGTCAGGTAGGCAGCAAGGGCGTTTGCAAAGTCATTGCTCAGTTGAGTCGTTGCGTTTTGCGCGGTGGCTAGCGCGGTTGCGCATTGCTGATGCTTTCCCGTTGCCGATCGCAATACTTCAAAATCCACGAGGCGGGCGGCGAGCACCTTGGCCAAGCCCGCCGAATTCTCTTTACTGAGACACAAAGGGCATTCGGTCGCGTCAGGATGGTCGTGCAAATATCTGCGGCCTGCTTCTAGCAGGGGCAATGCATCGGCGGCACCCTCAGCAGCTGCATTCGCCGCTGCCAGGAGCGCCGTTTCCGTTTCGGCGAGCGCGCCGGCAGCCTCTACCAGTACCTTTTGGCGCGTCTTTGCTTGTTCGGGGAAAGTCCTAAGTACTTCAAACGCCAGTCGGAGCTTGCCAATGGCCGCTATGTCCACGTCCAGATTTGTCGTCGGCTCAGCGGTTTTCTGCTTCGCCCAGGTCACCGCATTCGTTCCAACTGGCTCCCCAGCTGCTTCATAGAAATCTTGCAGCTCCTCAAGGCTCTGCCCCTCCGCCTGTGCGGCGGCCGTGCGCTCAACCGAAAGGCTTTTGGTTTGCTGGCGCAAGGCTTCTTCAGATATGTCGAAGGCCGCAATATCGATAAAGCGCTTGATGGCTTCGTAACGCCCTGCTGGCTGTGCCTTAATCAGATCGAGTATCTGCTGACGCCGCAGCAATTCGATCTTCGGTCGCGCCGTCGTTGGCGTTATGTGAACGTCCTTACCGACCATTTTGCCGGAACAAGCGCCCGTGCTCGTCTCCAACTTAATCAGCAATTCCCGGGCCGCCTTGCCGGCTGTCGGCCAATACTTCTCTAGTCCCTTACCAAGGCCATATCCCTCGAGCGATGTTACGCGCCCATGCGCAAGGAATTCAAATGCATCGCAAATCGTGGTTTTTCCGGTGCCATTCTCACCATAGACCAGCGTGAGCTTCCGGCCTTTTTCGAACGGCAGTGTGAATGTTTTAGACGATCCTCGAAAGGCGGTGATGGTGAGCAGCTTGAGTGGAGCAACGGTGCTCATTCCAGTACCGCCTTGGCTTGAGCAAGGTCAATTTCGAGCCTCCAATCCTCGCCCTTCATGTCGCCCGCGGCAATTTTAGCGATCAGAGCTTCGCGCTTAATAGCCCGAAGTAACCCCGCCGCGATCAGGCGATCGACAACCTCTGCAGACAGGGTCTCTGATGGCGATGGCCTAGCAGTCATTGCACTCTCCAGCGAATCGTGAAAAGCGGCTTTGAGGCGACCTGTTGATCCAGTTTGCTCTCGATCTTTGCGATCAACTCGGCGCGCTCCGCGTCGATCCGGTCCTGAGCATCGAACAACGAGCGGCGCTTAGTGGATCGTTCGACCTCAAGCGCCTTCACTGCCTTTTGTCCCGCCAGCTTTTCCTCCAGTGTCAACGCAACAGTGGCCGCTCTCCGGGCTTCTTTGATCTGCCGGTCTAATTCTTTTAGCTCGCGCTCAAGACCGACTTTGAGATCGTCGGCCCAACCGTCCAGTTTATCCGCCTCCATTTCGAAGAAACGGGCGTTACGCGTCGATATGTCGCGGCGAATTAGGTTCTGTCGCGCGGCGAACTGCGCCGCAAGTTGCGGCTTAACGGCATCAGGGACGGCCATTGTTGAGCCGACACGAGCGCCGACGGTGAGCAGGCGCTTCATCGTCTCGTCGGTTAGCCCTGTGCCGTCGTCACATTGGCCGGAAAAGAGCAGATGATCCTCACTCTGACCGAGGGCGTCAATGGACAAGAGCGCAGCAGTCATCCAGCCCGACTTGCCGACGAAGGGCTCGACAACACTGATGCGTCCCTCGTATGCGGTGTAGTCGAAAACGACATCTGCGACGGGTAACTCGCGCTGCGATGCGCGGGCGACGATGGCATTGCCCAAGGCGTGATTGAGTCGAAAGAAGTGCGCCTCGCCCGACCGGCGCGGTAACTCGTAGAGGCCGGTCGGAATCGAGCGATCGTCCACCCAATTGGGCAGCGTCTCGAGACGAAAAGATGAACCACTGATAAAGGATGCAGCACCGTTCAGTTCGTGCTCCGTGAGTCGCATCAGCTGACGTTCGAAATGCTGAAGGTGTTGCTCGGTGCTTAGATCACGCAGCCTTAGTTTTTCGCGCACCTCGTCGTCGAAATTTTCCAGCAGTTTTCGGCGAGCCACAGTCATAGCGTCATTGATTTCAGCGCTCAACCCACGCTGTAGACTGTCGAAAGCCTGTTGGATTTCAGCGGGTTGCCGACATTGCTGGTAAATCTCGGCAATGCGTTTCTCGAAATCGACGCCGTTCTCGATAGCGCCCAAAACCTCGTCGCTTGCACCGAACACGCCTTCGAAAAGCCGGAATTTTTCGGAAAGCAACTGATAGACACGCTGGTCGGCCGCATTCTCGCGATTGAGAAAATTGACCACAACGACATCGTGCTTCTGGCCGTAACGGTGACAACGGCCGATCCGCTGCTCGATGCGCTGTGGATTCCACGGCAGGTCGTAATTGACTACCATCGAGCAGAACTGAAGGTTGATGCCCTCGGCTCCAGCCTCAGTCGCAATCATGATCTTTCCGGTGTCTCGGAAATAATCGATCAAGGCCGAACGCATGTCGGCGGTGCGCGAGCCAGTCACGCGGTCGGATCCGGCATGGCGCGCCAGCCATTCTTGATGGATGGCACGCGATTGCTGGTCAGTATTGCTGCCGTTGAACAGGACGACCGAATCAGCCCATGGGCTATCCGCCAGGACGCGCAGTAGATAGGATTGTGTGCGCCGAGACTCGGTGAAGATGATCGCCTTTTCAGCGGCGCCGAACTCGCGGGCCTTGGCGAAGCCAACTTTCAACGCGCTGAGCAAGGCGCGCCCCTTGGCGTTCTGTTTGATGGATGTAGCCAGCGCGGCGAACTCACGTAACTCGGCGATCTCCGTCTCGAGCGCACGCAGGTCGGCGTCGGTCGGCACCTCGGGTCCGTCGCCGTCAGCCCATTCATCTACGGTTTCGTCGAGGGCTTCGTAGTCCTCATCAATGGCATCGGTCAGGGAAGCCAGGCTACGGCCCTGGTTGAGTCGTGCCTGAAGGCGTTCGGAGATTGATACCAGCGCTCCGGCGATCGCGAAAGATGACGACGCCAGTAGCTTGCGCAGCACCAAGGTCATAAGGGCACGCTGGCCAGACGGCAATGCCTGTAAATTGTCGCGTTGAAGGTAGTCTGTGACGAGGTTGTAGAGACGGTCCTCGGCTTCGTCGGGGCTAAACTCTTCTAAGATCGCATAGCGCTTGGTGTATGGAACATAGGCCGTTACCTGCCGTCGCAGCGTGCGGTGGCAGACCAGCTTCAGCCGTTCACGCAAGAGATCGAATGAGCGGTCCTGAGCAATACCGGCGAACTGTTCGCGGAAGCTTCTGATGTCGCCAAATGCGTGCTCGTCAATGAAGCTAACGAGACCGAACAATTCCAGCAACGAGTTCTGAAGCGGCGTCGCCGTGAGCAACAATTTGTTGCGTTCGGCAAGCGCGAGCTTCAGTGTATTCGCGATGACGTTCGATGGTTTATAGACATTGCGAAGCCTGTGCGCTTCGTCGATGACGACCAGATCCCAAGGTGTTCTGGCCACATCCGCGGCCTTGCTGCGAGCGAACTGATATGAGCAAATGACGACACTATCGTTTTGTTCGAAAGGGCTAAACTTACCGGACTTGATCTCCGCGTTGTACGACTTGGCCTCTAGAATCGTGCCAGGGATGAAGAACTTTTCCAGCAATTCCTGATGCCACTGCTTACGCAAGTTGGCCGGAGTGATTATGAGGATGCGGCGTTTGCTCTCGGCCCAGCGCTGCGAGATAATCAGTCCGGCCTCGATAGTTTTTCCCAGCCCCACCTCGTCGGCGAGCAGAGCCCCTTTGGAGAGCGGCGACGCAAAAGCGAAAAGCGCCGCATCAACTTGATGCGGGTTCATATCGACCTGCGCGCCGGCAACGGCGACCGCTAGTCGTTCGGGGCTGTCTGAGGATCGCCGTCGGGTAAGATCGTGCGCAATGTATTTCGCTTGATAGTCGGTGATCAAGTTCCCGACCCTATTAAAGGCAGAGCCTTGATGCCCGTGCGATCAGATCGCGGGGAAGGCAGCCTCACTGCTTCAAACGGGCGCGAACCTGTTCGATTGCCTCGTTCCCGCAAACTTCATCTTTGCCCGGTGAACCGCTGATGCCGAGAGCACCCACAACCTCGTTTCCGATCTTGATCGGAAGGCCGCCGTCGCCGGGTATGATATAGGGCTCCTTCAAGATTACGCCGGATGGCGGGTTCGCGACGTATCCCTTGCCGACTTCGCTTCCAGCGCGGCCGTAGGTGACTGCCGTGAACGCCTTGTCGTGCGCCGCTTGAACAGTGTGGATCCCCGCGCCATCACCACGGATTAGCACCTGCGTTACGCCGTCGCTATCGACCACCGCGGCGGTGATCGCGTAGGTCATCTTCGTGCATGCGGCGATCGCTGCAACAGCGATATCCGTTGCCAGCTCTGCCGACAATCGGTGCGTTGTCAGAACGTCGGCGCTGCGGGCCGGCGTGGCACTGACTCCTAGTCCGATCATTGCCACCATCGCCAAGCATTGCGGGAAAGCGCGGAACGTCATCACCCGATCCTCCACGGACGTGGCCCAATAATAAGGGCCCCGATCTCTCGGAGCCCCTGTTCGGTCCAGCCGACCTACTTCTTCTCG
>Ga0182030_10020204_pt1 | contig 12594 bp, 9 predicted proteins | sample 812S3MmetaG_FD_121299 | JGI IMG/M metagenome (GOLD analysis project Ga0182030, IMG submission 121299) | Permafrost microbial communities from Stordalen Mire, Sweden - 812S3M metaG (Illumina Assembly) | ecosystem: Environmental > Terrestrial > Soil > Wetlands > Permafrost | place: Sweden... | reverse complement strand
GCTTCGCATTCGCCGTAGCTCTCGCTCATGACCGGCGCAATGTTGTTGTCCACGATGTAGAGCGCGGAAAGATCGACGCCGAGCGACGCCTCGGTGGTCGCCGAAACGACAAAGTCAATGGTGGCATTTTTGGCCACCGCGCCCGACCATGAAACGTCAAGCAGGGCCTCGGTTTCATCGCCGACAACTCCCGGGTCGGGGCCGTTCAGAATGATCGTAGGATCGTTCGCGGGCAACCCAAAGAGGCTTCGGAAAGCCTCAACGTCCGAGAGATGGATGTTCGTCTCGCCAACAATCGCGATGGTTTGTCCCGTGCCGTCGATACCGGCATTCCACAGCGGAAGGACGTTGTAAATGGTCGCGAAATCGGTGGGACCGAGGCCGTAGTAAGTGGTCTGCCGCTGCGTGTAAGTGAACAAGGGCAAGGGCGCAGTTTGTCGCGGCTTGGCGCGCACCGGCGTCCCCAGCACATTGGTGTAAGAGCGCCTGGGGAAATTATGCAGGGAGAGCACGCCCTTTACTGCCGGCGCGAGCGCGGCGGGAATTGAGGGATCGCTGGCATTGGCCCAGTGCTCTTCGCCGTTGACCGCGTATTTGTGGATCGCAGTGTGAAACGCCTGCTGCACCTGGCTGGCGGAACCGGAAAACTCGATCACGGTTCGGCCTTTCGAGAGAGCGGCGATTTGGAACCCGCACGACTGCAGCCACGCCGTCACCGTCTGCACGTCGCTGTCGGCAGGCCCGAACTGCCTGCCGAACTGCTCGGGAGTAAGCCATTTGTGGTAGTTGGGAGACGCCTTGTCCTGCTGGCTGTCGAGCAGCGTGCGAAGAGCGGATTCCTGTTCGGGACTGCGCTTCAGCACCAACAGCATGCGTTGCATGGGCAGGCTGGCGGGAGCTGTGCCTTGGTCGAACTCCGGGCGCGCCAAAGGATGCGTGTTGCCATTGAGAACCGTGAGTCGTGCCCCATCAACCGCCTGCGTGATGAGTCGCCGCGGCGCCGTTGTGTCGAAAGAAACTGCACCGCCATCCTGTGCCTCCGCGCAGCAGGCAACAACCAACAGAGTTAGAAGGGCTATAACAAGCGAGGTCGGAGAAGAACTGGAGCAGATTCGCATCACCGGGATACTTTTTTTCAGAATAGGCCTACATCCATCGAAATCAAAGTACCTTGGCGGACGACAGATTGCAACTGGGCGAAACGTATTGGAAGCTGCCTAACAAAGTGAAGTATTTGCTTATTTGAATCGTTTCAACTAAATTAAGCAGTCCTAGTTGACGCCCACGGATCCCGGCCCACTGCCCGAAACAGGTTGCCGGTCCAGAAGGAGAACCTCATGCTCTCGCCAGACGTTTGTTCTCGTCCGAAGTTCGTCCGCCGGATTTTGCTCTTCTTGGTCTTTGCGGCATTGCTATTTGCACCTGTCGTCATGCCCGGTCAAAGCTACTTCGGAACGGTGAGTGGCGAAGTGACAGACCCGAGCGGCGCGGTGGTGCCGGGAGCCAAAGTGGTCCTGACCGACCAGGCCAAGGGCTACACCTTCAAGGCCACGTCCGACAATGGCGGACGCTATCTGTTCACGACGATTCCGCCCGGCCTCTATTCCGTCTCCGCCGAAGTGAGCGGATTCGAAAAGGCGGTACGCACCAACGTCAAACTGAACGTCACTGAAAACGTGTCGGTGAACTTCGTTCTGAAGATGGCCAGTACGACCCAGACGGTGCAGGTGAATGCCCAGACTCAGACCATGGCGACGGAGGACGCAGTCACCGGCGAGGTCGTCAACCGCCGGTTCATCAATGATCTGCCGCTGCTCGACCGCTATGTGATGGATCTCACATATCTTGCACCCGGTGTTACCGACATGAGCGACTTGAACCACGTGGGTGACACAGGAACGAACTTTGTCTCCAACGGCAGCCGCGGCGCCAGCGCCGACATCCTGATGGATGGCGCTTCGATGACCAACTTCGAACCCAACGGCGGCATCACCCAGGCAACCTACACGCCGTCAGCGGAGGCGGTGGAGGAATTCAAGGTCCAGCAGACGAATTTCAGCGCTGAGTACGGCTTCACGGGTGCTTCGGTTGTGAACATGGTCACGCGCTCGGGAGAAAACGCCTTCCATGGCAGCGGCTACGACTTCATTCGCAATGTGATCACCGACTCCAACAACTGGTTCGCCAACGAGGCGGGCCAGCCGATTCCGGGGCTGCATCGTAACAACTACGGCGGCACCATTGGCGGGCCGATTCTCAAGAACAAGACGTTCTTCTTTTTTGATTGGGATGGCACACGCGAGAGCTCGCAAGGTGTCTTTGAAGCGGGCGTGCCCAGCGCTGCCGAGCGTACCGGTGATTTCGGCGAATTGTGCGGCGACGCTGGCGGAGGCTTCAACGCGTCCGGCTTGTGTGTGGATAGCACCAACACGCTGGTCCCGGCCGGCCAGATCTATGACGCCTACACCAGTGTCTACTGCCCCGGAGTATCTCCCCTTTGTCCCGACCCCAGCACCAACCCACCTGCTGGCGCATACCGCAGTCCTTTGGGGATTCCCTATAACAACATCGCCAACTACACGAGCCCAGGGAACCCGAAGCTGAATGGCACTCCGTATCAGTTGCCGCAAGTAGCTGGCAACTTGATCGATGGCGTGGCCCAGAAGATGATGAATCTGTTTCCATCGCCCAACTATTCGAGCGGAAGCCCTTATTACAATTGGGCCGCTTCGGGACCAAATCTCTGGAGAAACGACCAGTTCGATATCAAAGTCGACCACCGTTTCAGCGAAAAGAACCTGCTGAGCGTCAAGTATTCGCAAGATTGGAGTCACTTTGACGCCTACGATTGCTTCGGGAACATGACCGACCCCTGCGGCTGCGGCCCAAACAGCAACACGGCACACTTAATTTCCATCAACGATACGCACACCTTTACCCCAACGGTCGTGCTGGCGACAACCTTCGGGTTCACGCGCGGCGCGTTTCGCAACTCTCAATATAATCCCGCGCACGGCGCCGATCCTCTCGGCACTTTGGGTTTCCCGTCGTATCTCAAGTCCAACGGTGTTAACGGTGTGCCCGCGATTTACATCGGGGGAGGCTACTACTCCGCAGGCTCTACCAGCACTGGCGACGACCCTTACGGCAACGCCGTGCAGGGGCAGGACACGGGGCAGTTAGGCACGCTTCTTAACCTTGTTCGCGGCAAGCATGGCTTCAAGTTTGGATTCGAAGGACGCCTCCATCAACAAAACCTTTTCGGCACCAACGCCCCCTTGGGCACCTTCGGTTTCGACAACCTTGGTTCTTCGCAGTGTCCCGATTCCGACATGACCGTCTGTGGTGGCGACGGCATGGCTAGCTTCATGATGGGCATCTTCGGTGGCGGAGGCTATCAGATCCAATTCGCCCCGGCGACGGAAAGTTTCCAATACGCCTGGTTCGTCCAGGACAACTGGAAGATCAAGCCTAAGCTCACTTTGAACTTGGGACTCCGTTATGATGTGAATCTCCCTCGGACCGAACGCCACAATCGCATGAATTCGTATGACCCCACTGCTACAAATCCACTGAACGGCGGAAGCCTTACCTACACGGATCCAATCACCGGGCAGAACGTGACGCGCGCGCTGCTCGGTGAGGAGGTCTTCAACAATGCCAGCCATCGTACGAACTGGGTGACAGATTGGAAAGATATTCAGCCGCGTTTTGGCTTTGCCTATCAGATCACGCCGAAGACCGTACTCCGCGGCGGCTACGGCATCTACTTCGGACAAAACCGTTCCGGCGCGAACGGTCTTCTGAGCTATGGTTCGCAGGGGTACAACCAGTGGACCCAGATGATCGCTTCGTATCAGAACGATGGAGCAACCCCATATCTGCGCATGAACAATCCCTTCCCCAACGGGCTGGTTCAACCGGCCAAGCCCGGCACGCTCGGGCCACTGAACGATGTAGGCTATTTCGCCAGCGGCCCGATCCGCACCAGCAGCGCCGACCGCACTCCTTACGAGCAGAGCTGGAGCTTGGGCATTCAGCAGGATGTCGGCTGGGGCACGCGCTTGGATCTGCAATACGTCGGGAAGAAAGGCACGCACCTGTACTTCAGCGGCGCCACGCAGTTGGACGTGTTGGGGCCCCAGGTTGAGAAGTATAGCCAGTCGCAGATGGCGGCCTTAAATACGATTTATACGAATCCGCCCTACTGCAACGACCCTCCGACAAATCCCAATCCTTGTAATCCCTTCTATGGGATCGTTACAGACCCCAACAGCACATTGGCGAACTCAATTCCCGGATGGCAACTGGAGCTTCCCAGTCCGCAGTTCACGAACGTGACAACCGACGTGCTGCCATTGGCCAACTCCACCTACCACGCCCTGCAGATTGTGGTCGAGAAGCGTTATTCCAATGGCTTGCAACTTTCGGCGAATTACACGTGGTCGAAGTCGATCGACGATTCCTCGGTGTACGATGACAATCTAACTTGGATTGGAAGCTTCACCAGCCTCCAGGATCCCAACAAGCCATGGCTGGAGCGAAGTCTCTCGACATTCGATCTGGCGTCGGTGTTGAAGATCAATTACAGCTACGATCTGCCCGTGGGGCGAGGCCGAGCTTTCCTGAACAATATGCCGCGGGCTCTGGACATCATCATCGGTGGTTGGAAAACGAACGGGGTGTGGACGTTCCAGGATGGACGCCCGCTCTCCTTCTCCGTTTCGAATGGAGGAACTCCGATTCCCACCTACGGCGCGCAGCGTCCCAACATGACCGCAAAACCCGAAGTTAGTGGTGGATCCGAGTTGAACTGGGTGAACAACTACTTTGCCAATCCCAGCGTGCTGCAAATGCCGGACCCATATACCCTGGGCAACATGCCGAGAGACATTGGAGTGCGCTCGCCAGCTTCCGCAACCGCCAACCTCTCGATCGGCAAGGAATTCGGCATTTCAACCAAACATGAAGCGATGAAGCTCGAATTGCGCCTGGAGGCGCAGAATGCGTTCAATCATCCTGTCTTTGGCACGCCGAATACGAGTGTGGGCGATCCTGGCTTTGGCCAAATCACCTACTTAGCAGTTGGACCAAGACAGGGCCAACTCGCGTTGAAATTGGTTTTCTAGCAGGCGTGCCGAGATTAACGATGATCAGCAAGAGCAACGAAAAGGAGCCGTTATGGCAACGGGCCGTGGTCGCACGGAATGCGAAATGGACCGCCGGGAATTCCTTCGTCTTGCAGCCTTGAGTTCGGCAAAGTCCGCAGCGATCTGCTGATTCAATAATCCTGGTCAACAAGAGGCCAATTACCAAGGGAGTGAATAAACGCCAGAGGGCCTGCCTCTTGTGTTCCCCGCCCACGCGAAAGAGATTTCAGTTTTGTAGCTTTAGAGTTTTTCGACTATGGATTTAGAGAATGGCAGTGAGCGGAAGGGAGGCCGTCAGAATTTTGGCGTCTTCTCCAGAATACTCACAGTTTGCGCACACCTGGACCTAAGGTGGTGCAGTCACGATTCGTATGATCCAGCACAACTCCTTTGGAATCCTGGTGCCGGGAGGGGGAGTCGAACCCCCAAGGACCGAAGTCCGGCGGATTTTGAGTTCTCCTCAAACGACGTTTCAACAATTTAGCGCCGTTTGTGAGAATTGAGATCAGCCTGTATTCATGCGGCTTTTATAAGCCTACACCTACCCTTGATACAAACACAAACAAACAGCCACTGGGCACAATTTTAGGCACAGTGGTCAACCTCTGCGGTGTTCTGGGCCAGTGGAACATCTGGCCTTTAGAGCGAGAAAGAACATCACTCCGCGTGCCAACTGCGGAGACGACATTCGTGTGATTTGGGTTTGTCTTTGAAGTGGAGAGATTAGCTCTTGCGCTCTTGCGAGCGAAAGCTCGCTGGCGTTCGCGAACCGCAGGTTCGCTGGTTATCGCGCACTGAAGGTGCGCTGTTCATCGCGAGCGAAAGCTCGCTGGTGCAAAGGTTCACTACAGCTAGTCGTAGCAAACAAAGCAGGAGGTCGAGGATGATCGAAAAGGCAAAGCAGGAACGCCCTGCGAAGTGGTACGAGCGGGATCATATGCCCTACTTAACAGATCGCACAATTGTTTCGGCATGCGCGAATTGGGTAAAGCAGATTGACTGGCAACTTTTCTGCACTTTCACTTTTGCGTGGGAAATATCCGATGTTCGTGCAGACAAGGTTTTCGTTGAATTCATAAACCGACTCGAACGCTCTCTTAAGTGTGACGTTGGTTACGTGCGCGGCGATGAAAAAAGACCTTCCGGCTGCGGAAAGCCTGCATGTGCTCGCCACTTTCATGCGCTTCTAACCAGCGTTGCGCCCATGCATCCTGCCTTCGTCAAGGAGCTGTGGCAAAGCATGGCGGGCAACCGAAGAGATGATGCGGGAGCTAAAGTTGAGCCTTATAACTCAGCTCTCCACGGTGCTCACTATGTCTTGAAGCTTGTCAACACGGTGAATGGGGATTGGAAATTCAGGAAGTTCGAGTTGTTTCATCCAGAGGCAAGGAGTCTGCAAAAAATGACAGCGCGTTTTCGGAGATGTTTGTGTCGCCACAAAGCTCGTCTACGCAAGCAGGGAGAAAGCCAATGAACACTACTTTGAATCCCAACGATTGCCCTTCGGTGCCAGCCCTTGCAGGCTGGTGGCAGCGACGCACGATAAAGCTGAATGGAACCTTAAACAAGCCCTTGTCCCCAAAGGAGCTTGGGCAATTGAAAATGCTGCGTGGGCGTCTCGGAAGTTGGACGTTTTACGTGATGAATTGGGTGTGGGAGAACTGGTGGCGTTTTTCTGACAAGGCCAAAGAAGAAGCTGGCGTAGAGAGTGCTCCCCCTAAGCCACATATTGGGTTCCTGCTCGCGCACTATGATACGGCGGTCAATCTCATGCACACAGTTGCCAAAACCAAGGTCGCTGTTACACCAGAAGACATTTCCTTCAAGCACAGTGTTGACCACATGATGTGCGATTTGCTCAAGAAGCAAGCAGAGTACCTGAAGATGCTGGAAGAAATGGGGGCATAGTTCGGCAATCACTTGCAGCTCGCTGCCAGACTGTAGAAAGACCGATTCAGCCGATGAAAGTGCTCGAAGAGATTCGTCAGCCGACGCGCTGGAGGTTTTAATTGGGACCTCAGACAAGTTGACAAATTGTTCTGTTGTGGAAATTAATTGCAACTGTAGAAATCTACACACGGAAGATGGGCGAATGAATCTACACCACAGAGACTCAGAGGCCGTGGTCCCATTTTCATCAGGTTTATCAGCGATCTGCCGTGCGAGACCCAGGTCGAATCTGAGAATTGCAGTTGTAGATTACAAGGGATGTAGAAGCGCCGTGTAGACCCGGATACGCAGAATAGGGCTCTGCCACTTCAAGACTTGAATTTCTTGGATGAACATCGGGGGGTTACTTAGAGCATATAATGTCGGCGCGGTTCGTCAAAGGGAGAGGCACTCATGCAAGAGGTTGCGCTATTTCCGCTTTGGGTGACGGTCTTTCTTACGATTTGGGCACCAGTCGGACCACTGGTAGGAATCCTCGTGGGTCACTATCTCACGAGGTCGTGGGAACGTAGACAATGGATCGCGGACAATCAGAAAGAGGAATACAAGAAGCTGCTTGGTGGATTTAATCGGCTCAACATGTCGATTTCCACGTACCAGGTAATGGGCATTGGCAGCCTACCGGATTTGAAACAGGCAATGGAAGAAATCTCGATTGCCGCGAACACGAGCTTGTTTATCACGGAATTCCTAGAAAAAACGAAGGTGATTGGCGATTTACATGAAGCGTCAGAAACATTGGTGAAAGGCGGGAGCTTCGAGAAGTATCGGCAGCACTACTGGAAGGCGGTTAATCAGGTTCTTGATGCTGCAAAGAAAATCAAAATGTAGCAGTTTTCATCTCCCTCTACAGGCCACCATTGGTCTTCTTGTCAAACATGTAAAGCACCCGGTCTGCTGTCTCGAACTTCAACCCTTTCTGTCCACATAGGGAACGAAGATCGTCAAGATAGGCGAAGTAGACGGCGATCTTCTTCTGAAGAGAAGTCTGCGGGTACAGTTTATAATCCCGGCCATACAATGCCCGGTACGCATGGCGGTCAATGATCTGGAACACTGACGGGTTCCGAAATCGGAGGAACGTCGATGCCATCGGCAGATCGACGCCATGAACTTGGAGAAGCTCTTCAAGGACTGAACGTGCTTGTTCGTGCTCTCCCGGCTTCAGTTGTAGCAGGGCGTCGACTCGGCGTAGTTGCTCCCCGTCCACCGACACGTACCTGTCCACCTTCCACAGAACAATCTCGTTGATTAATTCAGGCGTGAGGCCCCCGTCTCCCAGACCATCCAGCTTTCTCGTGAGCATTGGCTGGTATTTGTACTGGTGCAAGAACTCGGAAAAATCGCCGTCGAACTCGGTGGCTTTGATCGGTGGCATTTTTGGTGTCTCCTTGAGCTTTAGGACGAACCTCGGCTGGATGTCCAGAGTCGAAACAATATTGACCTTAGAAGTTGAAGGCAAATAGCGGCGCTGGGTGAGAGAAAAGTGTAGAGCAGCATGCACAAAGCTCTTCACCGCAAACAGGGACCCATACCATCACCAGTGAGCACCAATGCGCTCATAAGCTCTTCCCAGCGCAATACTGAGGATTCTACAGCTCCCCCCAACCCTATACCTGACTGTCGCTGAGAAGTGGCGCACACCCTCCAGTGATTTCGGTCATTGTTTTAAAGACAAACCCACGTTATAGTTCACCGTTCAAGCGGCCCAGCCACCAGAAACATGTGCTAACGAAGAGTCTGGTCAGACGATGATACTTGCTTTCCTTTCCCCCGATTCTGCGTCGCCAGAAGCGACGCTGTAAATTTCGCGGCTACACAGGAGAACAAATGAATAGGCTGTTGTCAGCAGTTTTGGCCGCGCTATTTATCTCGGTAGTGACTGTCACGTCCATTGCCCAAGACAAACCCATTGCCGAGATCACAGGCAATTACCAGTTCGACCATCTGACACTGTCCGACAATGGCGCTAGTGCTAGCACGAACGTATCGCGTGGCTGGGACGGCAGTGTCAACGTCCCGATTCTTCGATGGTTTGGCGTTGTTGGGGATGTCGGGCGAGTCTGGAAGAGCGAATCAGCGTTCTTTAATGTTTCTGGCACATCAATATCGGCCAGCGCAACCGCGTCCCTGTACACATATGGTGGCGGGCCTCAATTAACCTATCGCAGCCGCTACGTTCAACCTTTTGCACGGTTCATTTTGGGCGATGCTCATTCCAGTGGGTCGGCATCAGTGAACTCGACGTTTGGTAATTTTTCTAGCAGTGGCAGTGTAGATTCATTCTTCCTCGCTCCGGGCGGGGGTGCGGACTTTCGGATCACGCATAACATCTGGTTGCGTGGCGGAGCCGATTATTTCCGCACAAGCAAGTATGGTGCGACGGTGAATGGTATCCGCGCTTTTGCTGGAATTACCTTCACTTTCGGCGGGACAGGAGCATCGTCTGATCAACAGGGGCCGTCCCAACATTCTCAGCGACAGCGCACCACCGATGCAGGTATGAACATCGTTCCCTTGGGCATCACAGTCACGGCGGGAGAAAACCCAGGTGCAAAGATCGTGGACGTAGCGACCAATGGCGTCGCGGAAAAAGCTGGACTGCATTCGGGCGACGTGATTAACGCGGTAGATGGTACGTCCGTCAGAACTCCGATGGAATTAGCCGCTCAGCTTGACAGCCGCGCCGGAAACAAGGTACGACTTGGCTACTTGCTGCATGGTTGGTGGCAAACGGAGACGGTTGTAGTATTGGGCGACAGCCACTAGCTGTTGTTAACAGTCCACTACGCGTAGCCGGACAACACCCGGAGCGAGCTAAGCCAACAATCCCCAACCCCTCACCACCCTGCTTCAGGGCCGCCAGAAAGGGCTGTGGCGCGCCTATGCTAAGTCTGCCAGTCCTCCGACATCACTCCAGAAAAGCTCAAGAACTCAAACATATTCGCCTTAAGAGGACCTTCAAGTGCAACTAAAGAAAGCACATAGCATCTAACAATACGTACATACAACTGTGTACGTATTATGATGATCGCATCTTCGCAGCTCGATCACTTGTGCAGATTTCCGGAAGTCATGTGGGCGACACCAGTCTCGGATAGGTGGATTTCTCTTTGTGATGGTCTTCGGCAATACGATGCCCCGCTGGGGCGTTTGGTGTTGGCAAGGGAACGGAAATGGGAACTAGTTTCTGCTATTCAGAAATCGATCCGGCGAGGAGAGAAGGAGATAACGTTACATCTCCTCTCGGCAATCGACGGCATGCCGGAGGAGTACGCCTATTTTTGGAGAAGGCTGTGCGTCACGGCCTGTGAAGATGTTGGACCCGCTGATGATGTTCTTGCTGCTTTTGTAGTCGTCTGCTCGACTGTTTTTCCCCCGAAGAAGACTGGACGCGACAACGTCGGACTCATGGGGTTTCTCGCTGAGCAGATGTGTGATCTCTCGACTCGCAGCCGTATTTACTGCAGCTACGGCTTGATTGAGCCTGCGGCGATGAAATCTGAATTGCCTGGACTTCAAGAGGAGGACAAGCTGATTGTCTCGGCAATCATGCAGCGGAAAGCGTCGGTGCAAACGCCGACGAATACGTCGCAGGAATGGCAGAGGAAGAACGATTGGCGGGCTGAGGGGTTGTTGAGATTTCTCGGTTTGCGGCTTCCGCTGGAGATAAGCGAAGTACCGATTCCGGTACCGCCGTACAAAATGCTTTTCGATCTTCCAAGCTATTGCTATGACGTGCACACCCGTGTGGGACTGGCGATGCTCAAGCGGCTAGTGCAGGGAGTAGATGGGGCCGAAGGAATCGGAGAGTTCTTTCAGCGGAACAAGATCAAATGTGCCCATAGAGCTGTGGGCATGGCACTGTTCTTTGTGGAGGGAGGTCGTATTGAGGGCGAATTGATCTACGAGCCATTGTGCGGCTTAGAGCAACGTCTCTTTGCCCATCAGTACGGATTGCCCCAGGAAAGTTGGTTAGAACTGAGGGTTTTGGTGGCGAGAGCCTTGGCAGACGGTGTAATTGATCGGGTCAGGGAGGAAGTTTTGCAGCAGTTCTATGGTGGCGCATTTTGCAATCAATTGCACCAGCAAGGGACGTTCGATCTGTGACACCAGAAGGCCAAATGAAAATACATCAAACTAACCATTTCGTTGCATTTCCCGATAGCATGCCACACAAAACACAACACTTAAGCCAAAAGAAAGGGGGGTTAAATTCAACATAATGTTGCATTTTCAAGGAAATCCAATGCCAGAAACTCCAAGAATCCGCAGACAAACGATGATTCACCTCGAACCGATTGAGGTGCTCTCGGTGCTCAGGGCAGCAAAGGCCAAGGGTGCTCGGGAATGGGCCATGATCGTTGTGGCGTACAAGCATGGTATGAGAGCTTCCGAGGTCTGCAATCTTCGCTTAGACGATGTCGACATGAAGAACGGCAGCATCGTTGTTGAACGGCTGAAAGGCTCTCTCCGCACTACGCAGGCAGTGACCGAGCATCGCGGGGAGCCGTTGCTAAATGAACTCAAAGCTCTTCGCGAGTGGTTGCGGCAACGTCCAGATGATGGCTCTGATTATCTCTTTACCAGTCAAAAGGGCGGACGGCTTGATCGCACTCAGTTTTTCCGGTTGTTCAGGACGATTGCTAATGGAGCCGGGGTGCCAGCAGAAAAGCAACATCCCCATGTTCTGAAGCATTCGATTGCTAGTCATTTGGTTTCTGCAAATGTCAACCTCGCTTTAGTGAAACAGCAGTTAGGTCACAAGTCGATTGGTTCGACGATGCGCTATGTCACCACAAGTGACCAGCAAGCCTCAAAAGCCGCGGTTAGCGCTTTAATGACCATCTACTGAGACGATTCGCCCCGTTGGGCGTTGTTGATTGGTCACATGTCAAAACTCTCCGAATCAATATTAAGACTTGCGACAAAAGCGCCTTTCCTTTTTACTAGCTACACACCCGTGGCCCGAACTGAACACAGCATCAATGATGTCCTCGCCGATTTGCTCAGAGGCACCCGCCGCGCATGGCGAGAAGGTGATGTCGTGGTGTCGGAGGATACGGGCAGGATCAAGGGAACGAGCGGACAACCAGACATTCTCGTGATCGAGCCGAACGTCTCGCCAGTGGTGATCGAAACAGAAGTGCTTCCCGCAGTTACGGTGGAAGAGGAAGCCGTGTCTCGGCTCGGTGCCCAACTGCGCACGACCGGGAAAACGATCCTGTCTTCCATCGCCGTGCGCTTTCCTCTGAGACTACGACAGAAGTATGGGAATGCTCTGCTCAAAGATTTAGCGATGGCAGCCGATCTTGAGATGGTTCTCTACACCGGAAGCAGTCCATCCCCGGCATCTCGATTTCCCCATACGGGATGGATGGTTGGCACTGTCGCCGACCTATCACTCCTGACCCAGTCCGCATCGGTCCCACCCGATGTCATCGACGCAGCGGTGAACCAGTTAGCGCGAATGTTGGCAGCCTGTGCCATCGGT
>Ga0182030_10020202_pt1 | contig 12594 bp, 13 predicted proteins | sample 812S3MmetaG_FD_121299 | JGI IMG/M metagenome (GOLD analysis project Ga0182030, IMG submission 121299) | Permafrost microbial communities from Stordalen Mire, Sweden - 812S3M metaG (Illumina Assembly) | ecosystem: Environmental > Terrestrial > Soil > Wetlands > Permafrost | place: Sweden... | reverse complement strand
CCCCCCCCTCCGCCCAAGGACCATTGACCCCCGGTGGGGCAGGCTTTAGCCTGCCAATCCGCTTCGTAGCTCGGACCTCTTTCTCTGCGCCGGATAAGTGTGTCTGTGCCGCCGCTAGCTGAAAGCGCCCGCCAGCGCCGCCGCACCCAATATCCAGATTGCCCACGGCAGGAAAACCGCGGTCATCGCCCCGCCCATCGATAGCGTCTTCCCGCCCGCCGCCTTGAGTCCGATGCCGATCAGCACCAGTTGCCACAAGCGGAAAAGATCCAGCGACGAGGCCAGCGAGTAGAGGAACTTGGATGCGCTCGTCGGGTCCATAAAAGCGCCTGGATTGAAGACCAGCGGGTTCTGCAGGTTGAAGTCGTCCGGCGGCTTGAGGAACATTACCGCGATCGCCAGCACCACCATGACCAGGCCCGGCATCCCCGCGTAACAGATAATCGCGAACACCTGCTTCAGCCGCACCTGCGCCGACATCATCCCTTTCACGATGCCCAGCAGCACCGCCGCCCAGATCAGCGTTCCCAGCGGGACGCCTACCAGGACGCCTACATACGCGAACACGGGCGCGAACTTCAAACCCATCTGGATACCCTGCTCCCGCTGCTCCGGCGACATCTGCGCCGAGCGCGAGCTCATCTCCGTCTGGTGGCGGATCATCCGCTCCCAGCCCACATGCTGCCCGAACAGCACCATGTAGCCCAGAGAAAAAACCAGGATCAGGATCAGCGGCACCCAGAAACCGGGGCGCTCCGCCACATCCGCAAAGGTCTTGGCGGGTTCGAAGAACACGCCGCTCAATCGCGAGCCCTCGCCCAAACCCTTGGCCTGGGGCTCCGGTTCCGGTAGAAGTTCAGGAGTCATATTAGGACCGATTGTACTCCGAACCACGCCCGGGCGCTCGCGATGCCGCTATAATCGTTGGTCCCATGCCACCGGCTGTTGCGCGGCCCGCACACTCGCCCTACCACTGGACCGGGCGGCGATTTCATCGTCTGCACGCTCTCGCCGCGGCTCAAACCGGCGAAGCGGGATTGACGCCGTGACTTCCCGTTGGCGCACGGCGGGCGCCCTCTTCGTGTTGCTGTTGCTGACGGCGGGCTTCTACTGGAAGCTCACCATCTCGCCCCAATGGACCTGGCTGGAGGGTCCGGATCAGGCCAACGTGGTGCGTCCCTGGCTGGATTTCGAGGCCCGCGAGTTTCACGCCGGGCGCTTCCCTTTGTGGGACCCCTACGAGTGGGCGGGCCATACCCTGATCGGCCAGGTGCAGCCCGGCATTACCAATCCGCTGAACTGGATTCTTTTCGCCATGCCGCTTCGCGCCGGGCACATTCCCGTCACCACGCTGCACTGGTATTGGGTGCTGATTCACTGGCTGGGAGCGGTGTTCTGTTATGCGCTGTGCCGCGATTGCCAAGCCGGATACACCGCCTCGCTGCTCGGCGGAAGCGTCTTCGCCCTGGCCGGATTCCTGGGACATACCGACTGGCCGCAGATCCTCATGGGCGCGATCTGGATTCCCCTGGTGCTCCTGTTCTTCCTGCGGGCAGTGCGCGGCCGCTCGCCGGTGGCCAGCGCCGCGCTGTGCGGCGCCGCGCTCGGCATGGCCTTCCTCAGCGGCCATCACGTAGTGCCCACCTTCACCGCCGTGCTGCTGGGCGCCATGTGGCTGGTGTACATCAACCTGGACTGGCGCCGCCCCGCGCGTTGGGGCCACGCCGCCATCTTTACCACCGTGTGGTTGCTGGTGAGCGCGGTGCAGGTGCTGCCGGCCATCGAGTACGCCAAACAATCGCTGCGCTGGGCGGGCGCTCCCGAACCGCTGCGCTGGGGCCAGCCCGTGCCCTACACCGTGCACGCGCAGTACTCGCTCCGCTGGCCGTCGGTTGCCGGCATCGTGCTGCCCGGAATCTCGCTGCATGCCAATCCGCACGTGGGCTTCGTCGCCGTGGCCCTCGCTCTGGCGGCCCTCTGGTACCGGCGGCGCGACGCCCGCGTGCGCTGGCTCGCCCTCGTGGCGCTCGGCGGCCTGCTCCTCGCGCTCGGCGCGGACTTCCCGCCCTACTGGCTCATCTACCGCTTTGTCCCCATGGTGGAGAAGGCGCGCGAACCGGCCATGGCCATCGTGCTCGCTCAAGCAGGCATCGCCGTGCTCGCGGCCCTCGGCGCATCGCTTTGGCGCGGATGGGTTGGCGCGCTGGCGCTCGCGCTCTTCCTCGGCGAGGCGGTCTACGATGCGCCCCACCTGGCACGCTTCGATCGCCCCGGGTCGTATACCGCCATGATCCAGGGGCAGGCCGATATCGCGGACTTCCTCAAGGCGCAGCCCGGATGGTTCCGCGTGGACTTCGACGATAGCGATGTGCCCTACAACTTCGGCAATCTCTACGGCATCGAGCAGTTTGGCGGCGCGGGCTCGTCCATGCCGGTGCGCACCCACCGCCTGCTCGGCCACGCCGAAACACCGCGCCTCTTCGGCATCCGTTACCGGGTGGCGCGAGGGCCGTCGGACCCGGCGCAGGTGGAAGTGTTCCGTTCGCGCAGCGGCCTCAAGGTGTATCGCGATCCGCGCATCGCCGAGCCGCTGTGGACGTGGCGCGACATTCCCTGCGCCGCGCCCGACCGCCTGCGCGTGCTGTCGCGTCGGCCGGAGGTGTTCGTCATCGAAGCGGAACTGGCGTGCCCGGCCCTGGTGGTGGCCGGCGACTCCTACTACCCCGGATGGCGCGCCCGGGTGGACGGCCAGCGCCGTCCGGTGCAGGAATTGGACGCGGTGCGCGCCGTGCGAGCAGGCGCGGGGCGGCACATAATCGAGTTTCGTTACCGCCCGGCATCGGTCTACTGGGGCTTCGGGTTGACCATGATCGGATTCTCGCTGGTGGCGTTCTTCTGCCTGCGGAGATAAGGTGAATCGGATGCTTTCATAGGCCTTTGGACCCAATAATGCGGATATAATCGGAATACTCTCATGAACACCGATGCCCCTCGACCCGGTCAGTCGCGCATGCGATGGGCCATCTGTGGCTTGCTCTTCATGGCCACGGTCATCGCCTACATTGATCGCCAGGCCCTGGGCTACCTGAAAACCACTCTCTCCCACGAGTTCCCCTGGTGGAGCGACATCAACTACTCCTACATGACGTCGGCCTTCCAGGCGGCGTACGCCATCGGCATGTTCTTCGCCGGTGGCATCACCGACCGCCTCGGCACGCGCAAGGCGTTTTCCATCGCCATCGTGCTGTGGAGCCTCGCCGCCATGTGTCCGGGCGCCGCCAGCACGGTGGTGACGTTCTGCATCGCCATGTTCCTGCTGGGCATTTGCGAAGCCGCCAACTTCCCGGCCTGCATCAAGACCGTGGCCGAATGGTTCCCCAAGCGCGAACGCGCCTTGGCCACCGGCGTCTTCAACACCGGCGCCAACGTCGGTGCCCTGCTGGTTCCGGTGGCGGTCACCATGCTGATCGGGCCGCTGGGCTGGCGCCTCACGTTTGTAGCGTTGGGAAGCAGCGGCTTCATCTGGCTGATTTTCTGGCTGATCCTATACCGCCAGCCCGAAGAGCACCCCTGGGTTTCCAAGCCGGAGTTGGACCTGATCCTGAGCGATCCTCCGGAGAGAGTCAAGCCCGTGCCCTGGGCGGCCGTGTTTCCGCATCGGCAGACCTGGGCCTTTGCGGTGGCCAAGCTTCTGACCGACCCGATCTGGTGGTTCTACCTGTTCTGGCTGCCCGGCTACCTGCAAACCACCTTCAAACTCGATATCCACGAGAACCGCCTGCCCGTGGTCGTGGCCTATGCCATTTCGAGCATCGGCAGCGCGGGCGGCGGATGGCTGTCCGGGGCGATGCTCGAACGTGGCATGAGTCTGAACAAAGCCCGCAAGATGACGATGCTGATTTGCGCGCTGGCGGTGTTACCGGTCCTGTACGCCCCATTTTCCACCAGTCTGTGGGTAGTGGTTAGCCTGGTCGGTCTGGCCATGGCGGCCCATCAGGGCTGGTCGTGCAACCTCTTCACCCTGGCTTCCGACATGTTTCCCAAGCCGGCGGTGGGCAGCGTAACCGGGATTGGCGGCATGGTCGGCTCGGCGGCCGGCGTCCTGTTCCAACTCGGCACCGGACGGATCGTGCAACTGACCCACAGCTACATCCCGATCTTCATGGTCTGCGGTGTCGCCTACGTGCTTGCGTTGGTTGTGCTGCACGCCATGGTGCCCAAACTGGAGCCGGCCAATCTGGATCGATACTGAGCATTGCCAACTCACCCCGGATAGTTCGGCGAGTACGCCGGATCGTCCGCCCGGGCCACCAGGCGGCCGCCCTTGACCCAGTGATCGCCGCGCGGCGCCAGGTGGGCTGTCATCCGCTGCCGCCATTCGCGCAGCACCCCTTCGGCCGCGGGGTCGGCTGCGAGATCGTGCATCTCGCCAGGGTCGCGCGCCAGGTCGAACAACTGCTCGCTGGCATCGAGCGCGTGGAAGATGTACTTGTAACGCGCATCGGCCAGCGCGTTCCAGTGGTTCTGTGGCCCGTAGCACACACCGTGTTCGAGATCGAGAAAGCTGCGCCACTCCGAGTCCTTCCCGCCGATAAGCGGCAGCAGGCTGCGCCCGTCCAGCGGGCGCGCGGCAGGCGCCGCGGCGGCCTCCAGAAACGTCGGCAGCACGTCGCGCAATTCCACCACTTGATCCATGGAAACACCGCGGCGCGCGCTCAGCATGCCTTCCGGCCAGCGCGCCAGCATGGGCACCCGCGCGGAAGCGGCATAGGCGTACGACTTGCGCCACAGATGATGGTCGCCCAGCATATCGCCGTGGTCGGAAAAGAAAACAATCAGCGTCTCTTCCATCAGCTTGCGCCGCCCGAGCGCCTCCAGGACGCGGCCGATCTGCTCGTCGACGAAGCTCACCGAGCCGTAGTAACCCTGGCGCGAGCGGCGCACCTGCTCCACCCCCAGATCGCCGTGCCAGGCGTCGCTCTCGGGCCCGCTGCGCGGCGCGAACCGCTGGGCCCACGGGGCCACCGTGGCGGCCGGCAGATCCGCGTCCCGATAGCTGCGCCAGAAGCGCTCCGGCGGATCGTAGGGGCTGTGCGGGCGGGCGAACGACACCTTCAGAAAGAACGGCTCGGGCCGCTGATAGCTGTCGATCCACGCCGCCGCGGTCTGTCCGGTCCACGCCGTGGGATGCAGGCGCTCGGGCAGCGCGTAGGGTTTGGCGTCGAAATCGTTCCAGCCCAGGCCCGTCGCGTCGGGATCCAGGTTCGGCGCCAGAGACCAGAACCAGCTCCGGTAGTCGCTGCGGAAGTCCGCCGATTCGATGCGGCCCGATTCGTCGAGCTGCGCCTGATGGTAGCCGTGCAGGTCGCGCTGCGGATGGTAGTGCAGCTTGCCGATGGCGGCGGTGTAGTAGCCGGCGTCGCGCAGGGCGCGCGGCATTTCCAGGGGATACCGTACGGCGACATTGGCGTAGCGCAGCATGCCGTGATTCCACGGCGCCAGTCCGGTAAGCAGCGCGGCGCGCGCCGGCGTGCAGGTGGGCGTGGCGGAATAAGCGTTGGTGAAGCGGACCCCAGCGGAAGCGAGTTGATCCAGGTTCGGGGTGTGGATGGCGCGGTTGCCGCTGGCGCCCAGGCAATCGGCACGGAATTGGTCGGCCATGAGCAACAGAATGTTGGGCCGCGAAGCGCGCGGGCGGGCAGTCTGCGGCATCCACGCCGCGGGCGCCACGGCGCTGGAGCGCAGCAGGTCGCGGCGGGTCATTGCCCGGAGTGCGGTGCCGCTCATCCGGCCGACCCCCGCCGGAAGCCGGCGATGGCATCGGCAATGCGGCGGCTGGCATGGCCGTCACCGTAGGGATTATGCACCCGCGACATGCGTTGCCGCTCCTCTTCGTGATCCAGCAGCCGGACAGCCTCGCTCACGATCTTCTCCTCATCGGTGCCCACCAGTTTAACGGTTCCCGCCAGCACCGCCTCCGGCCGTTCGGTCTTCTCGCGCAGCACCAGAATCGGTTTGCCCAGCGAGGGGCCTTCTTCCTGTATGCCGCCGGAATCGGTGAGAATCAGCGTGGCGCGCTGCATCAGGTCGACGAACGGTACGTAATCGAGCGGCTCCAGCAGCAGGATATTGGGCTGGCCGCCCAGCAGGCGGTGTACCGGTTCCAGCACGTTGGGATTGCGGTGCACCGGGTAGGCGATCTGCACATCGTCGCGCCGGGCCAGGCGGGCGAGCGCCGCGCAGATATGCTCGAAGCCGTCGCCGAAACTCTCGCGGCGGTGCGCGGTCACCACAATCAGCTTCTTGGTGGCGTCGAGTTGCGGCCACGACGCCTGTGCCACCGCTCCCGAAGCCAGCGCGTCGCGCACCAGCAGCACGGCATCGATGCCCGAATTGCCGGTGACGAAGATGCGTTCGGCGGCGACTCCCTCGGCGGCCAGGCGGCCCGCCGCCAGCGCCGTCGGAGCGAAATGCAGCGCGGCGAGGCGCGTGGTCACCACCCGGTTCATCTCCTCCGGAAAGGGCTGCTCCAGGTCGCCCGTGCGCAATCCCGCCTCGACGTGTCCCACCGCAATGTGCTGGTAAAACGCCGCCAGCGCGCCCGATAGCGTCGTCGTGGTGTCGCCTTGCACCAGGACCATGCCGGGCCGCTCGGCCGCCAGGACAGGCTCCAGTTGCGAGAGGATGCGCGCCGTGGATTGCGCCAGCGTCTGTCCCGGCTGCATCACGTCCAGATCGTAATCCGGGGTCACGTGAAACGCCGCCAGCACCTGGTCCAGCATGCCGCGATGCTGCGCCGTCACGCAGGCTTTGACGGAAAACTCGCCGCGCTCGCGCATGTGCAGCAGCACCGGGCAGAGTTTGATTGCTTCCGGACGCGTGCCGAAGACGAAGAGTACGTTTGTATGGGTCGCCAAACCAAATGATACCGGATGGACAGGCCGGGAGGCCTGTCCCACTGGCATAATGGAATTTATGTCATCCGTCCCCAGGAAAGTGATGGTCACCGGATCCGGCGGGCTCATCGGCTCCGAGTGTGCGCGCCTGCTGGCTCGCCAAGGCTGGAACGTAGTCGGCGTCGATAACGATATGCGGCAGCAGTTCTTCGGTCCCGCCGGCACTACCCGCGCGGTGGTCCGCGACCTGGTGGATTCCGTTCCCGGCTACCGCCATTTCGATCTCGATATCCGCGACCGCCAGGGCGTGCGCGACCTGATGGCCGGCGAGCGGCCCGATTTCATCATCCACACCGCCGCCCAACCCTCGCACGATAAAGCCGCGTCCATTCCCTACGACGATTTCGACGTCAACGCGGTGGGCACCATGAACATGCTGGTGGCGGCGCGCGATTACTGCAAGGACTCCCCGTTCTGCTTCACCAGCACCAATAAGGTGTACGGCGACCGCCCCAATTACCTGCCGCTGCGGGAACTGGAGAAGCGCTGGGACTACGCGGACGGCCTGGACGGCATCGACGAGAACATGTCCATCGACAACTGCCTGCATTCCATCTTCGGCGCCTCCAAAGTGGCGGCGGACGTGATGTGCCAGGAGTTCGGCCGCTACTTCCAGATGCCGGTGGGCATCTTTCGCGGCGGGTGCCTCACCGGACCGCAGCATTCCGCCGTCGAGCTGCACGGCTACCTGGCGTACATCATCATCTGCGCCGTGACCGGGAAGGAATACCAGATCTACGGCTACAAGGGGAAGCAGGTGCGCGACCAGATTCACTCGCACGACGTGGCCAACCTGTTCATGGAGTTCTACAAGGCGCCGCGCTGCGGAGAGGTCTACAACCTGGGCGGCGGGCGCGGCAACAGCATTTCCATTCTGGAGACCATCGACCTGCTGGCCGGCATGGGCCACCACTTGAAACACAGCTACAAGCCGGAAAACCGCGTCGGCGACCACATCTGCTACATCTCGGACCTGAGCAAGATTTATAAGCACTTCCCCAACTGGAAGCTGGAGTACGATCTGCCGCGGATCGTCGGGGAAATCGTAGCGGCGCACCGGGCGAAGTAGCGGGCGGAAGGTGAGATTCTTCTCCCTGGCCTCAGAGCTGGATCACGGCCAGATCGGGAACCATCTGGAAGTGGCGCAGGTTCCGCGTGCCGACCGCATAGCCTAAGTGGAGGGCGGTGGCGCCGATCAGCAGGTTCGCAAACGGGATCGTGCGACCGAGTTGCCGCGCCTCGGCATCGATCTTCGCCGCGAGCTGGGCCATCTCCCTGGTGAACGGTTCCACCGGGATCGCGGCGAAGACGGTATCCAGGTAGTCGCGCCGCTTCCGCGCCTGCCCGGCGGTCTGGGCGCGATGCAGGCCGTGCTCCAGTTCGATCACGGTAATGGAAGAGAGCACGATTTCGGTCTCTCCGTGCTCGTGTTCAAGAGAGGCCAGCAGCTCACTCGCCAGCCTGGCGTCGCGCTCGGCGGCGATCAGCACACCGGCGTCGAGGACTAATCCGACGGCGGCGGACTGAACGGTTCGCGGTGGGCATCGATAGCCGCTTGCACGTCCTTGGCGAAATCGGGATCGGGCAGGGGAGCGTAGCCGAGCTTCTCTTCATGCGCCTTCGCCAGAGCGATGCACTCGCTGATTTTCCGGCCCGGACCTTGCGGCGTCTTGACGACGGCCACAGGACGATGGTCCTGCTCCACGATCACCTCGACGCCTTCCTGGACCTGGGCCAGCACGCCGTGGATATCGCGGGCGAGTTCGGCTTCTGTAATGCGGACCGTGGCCATCTCTTCGATCATAGCGTAAATACCGTTGCATCCCGTCCCATGGACGCGGCGTGAACCTCCGGTAGTTGACTGGAGACGCAGGGGGGCTTTCTCGTCTTTATCACCGTCGCAGGCCGACGGGGGCGCTGAGTCGGTGTTCGCGGCGATCAGCCGCGGTACGCATCCTTGCGGTGGCGGACGTGCACGATGCGCAACGTGCCGTCTTCCAGCGCCTGGAAGCGGACTCGGTAGTCACCCACTCGGAGACGATACTGATCGGAGTTTTGGAGGCGCTTCACGTCACCCTGGCCGGTCTTGCCATAACGCGTGAGTTCCAGCAGGATGTTCATTGCCTGCTGACGCCCGATCTTGCGCAACTCGCCCTTAGCCTGATCGGTCCATTGGAACCGGTTCACAGACCAAACTCGCGCAAAACCTCTTCGTGCGATGTACCAGGGGAGGCTTCAGCCAGGGCGCGTTCCACCGCGGTGCGCTCGTCCTCTGTCTCGGGCTCATCGTCAACTGGCGCGCTGAGCAGCGACAATTCGACCGGGTCCATGAGCGCGCGCAGGATTTTGCGCGCGGCCGGCACCTCGCCGGCCGGGATGTGGTCGACGAGCGCATGCAGATCGTGGCGGTCCGTATCGGCCATGATTCCTCCTCTTCGATTCTACTCTCCTCTTCCAGTTCGGCGAGGAACTCCGCCTTGGTGGTGTTGGGGAGTCGGACTTTTCAAGTCTAACTGACCGTGCGACGGCGGACATCGAGGGCCGCTTGCACGTCCTTGGCGAACCCGGGATCGGGCACCGGAGCGTAGCCGAGCCTCTTTTCGTACGCCTTCGCCAGAGCGAGGCCACTCGCTGATTTTCAGGCCCGGAGCTTGCGGCCGACGCCTTCAGCTCGACAACAATTCCTCAAAGTCTGTGCTGCGTTCCGCGCAGTTGCCGCGTGCCGATAGCCACTATGAGCATCATCAGCACTGCCAAACCCCACGTAGATAGCGAAGGTACGGGAGCCGCAGCGGGTGCGGAGGCCGAAAGGGAGAGCCGACCGATCGGCCTTCCGGCGTACCCCATGTCAAAAACGAAGTTCTGTGTAAACCACATGGCACCATCCGGTCCTGCCGCTATCCCAAAAGACAAATTGCCGGGCGTCGGTAGCGGGTACTCGCTTACGACGCCCGCGGTTGTGATCCGGCCGATTTTACCTGACTCCGTGAACCACAGGTTCCCGTCGGGCCCCGCCGCGATGCCGCCAGCAAAACCGGCGGCTCCCGACAGGCTGAACTCAGTTATGACGCCGGCGGTGGTGATCCGCCCGATCTTGTTCCCGTCATATTCCGTGAACCAGAGCCCTCCATCCGGTCCCGGCGCAATCTGCTCAGGACCGCAGCCTGGTGTCAGAGGGTACTCGCTAATGACTCCGGAGGCGGTGATCCGCCCGATTTTGCTCGCCTGCCACTCCGCGAACCACATCGCGCCGTCCGGTCCCGCCGTGATTCCCCACGCGACGCCGCAGGTCTGGGGATATTCCGTGAACGAAGCTTGGGCGGAACCGACTCTGGCAATCGCCAGCAATTGTCAATAGTGCCCACGAACACCGCCGGATAGCACTTCGACTTTGGCTGCGCGACTTCATTGAATTCTACCTTTCAGGTCAAAAAATCTGAAACTAGAGGATACGCCCCCACGGAGTGGAAGTAAAGCACTGATTCTCACATTTCCAGGCTTATTATTAGATTGCGGTGCAGAGATTCGTCTAGGTCTTGTCTAAGTCGACTTACCCGAATACCACTTCGCACAGCTCGGCGCGATGCCCGTCGATCCACTGGGCGATATCGCCGATGGTGCGCCGCGCGTCGCGCCGCGGATGCCAGCCGCGGACCGCGGAGACCGCCCGGTGGTCGGTGATGTACCAGCGCAGGTCGGCCGGACGGTTCTCATCGGTGCCTATTACTTCCACCGAGCGGCCGGTAACTTCGCGGCATAAGTCGGTAGCTTCCCGGAGAGACAGGCTGTTGGCGACTCCGCCACCCACGTTCCAGTGCCGCCCCGCATAGGCATCGAGGTGGGCCATCTGGTCCAACACGAGGTCGCAAAAATCGTCGATGTGCAGGAAGTCGCGCACCTGCTTGCCGGTGCCGCCGAAGCCGATGTACTTCAGCCCGCGATGGAGGCAGTGGGCGGCAACCCAATAGGCCACCACTCCCTGGTCCGCCTTGGCCATCTGCCACGGACCGGTCAGCAGGCCGCAGCGGTCGATGGCGAAACGGATGCCGTAAGCGTCGCCATATTCGGCCACCATGAGTTCGGCCGCCAGTTTCGTCATGCCGTACAGGGAGCGCGCGCCGGCCAGCGGGAAAGCTTCGGCGATGCCGTATTCACTGGCGCCGGGCACCGTCTGCGCGGGCCGCAAACGGAAGCGCGTTTCCGTCTCCTCGAAGGCCAGGCCGTTGACCGGCGCCACCGGGTAAACGCGGCTGGTGGACACGAACAGGAAGTCCGCCTTGGCCTGCCGGGCAATCTCCAGGCAATGGAAACAGCCGGTCAGGTTGGTGTGGATGAGGTATTCCGGCGAACCGCCGTAGCCGGCCAGCACCGAGGGCTCCGCCGAGCACTCCAGAATCAGGTCCGGCGCGGGACGAATGGCCGCCAGATCCGCCAGGGAGCGCACGTCGCCGTGCACGAACCGCACGCCCTCGGCTTTCAGCCGGGGCAGATTCATTTCCGAACCGCGGCGGCGCAGGTTGTCGAAGGCGATGACCGCCGTGCCGGGGTGCGCGCGGCGGATGGCGATTGCCAGGGTGGAGCCGACGAACCCGGCGCCGCCCGCGATCAGGACGCTTTCATGCATGGGACGCTTTCATGCGTTGATTTTGGTTGCCTTTTCCTCGGCGGGCGCCGTCACCGTGCGATAGTAGTCGCCGCGCGCCAGGTGCTTCTCCAGCCAGAGATACAGCACGATGAACAGGTAGCGGCTGCCCATCTCCTTGATCTTCAGCTTGGAAACGCCCGTGGCGCGGTTGGTCCAGGTAATCGGCACCACCGCGTAGGAGTAGCCGCGCACCAGCGCCTTCAACGGCATTTCCACCGTCAGGTTGAAGTGCGGCGCAATCAGCGGCTGTATTCCGGCAATTACTTCCCGCCGGTAGCACTTGAAGGCGTTGGTGATGTCGTTGAAGTGCAACCCGAAGAGCACCCGGATGAAGGCGTTCGCCATGCGATTGAGCAGCAGTTTGTGGCGCGGATAGTCCACCACCAGACTGCCAGTGACGAAGCGCGAGCCGAAAACGCAATCGTAGCCTTCCAGCAGCTTGTGATAATACTTCAGCAGGTCTTCGGGGCTGTCCGAGCCATCCGCCATGACAATCGCCACGGCGTCGCCGGTGATCTGCGCCAATCCGTAGCGGATGGCCATGCCGAAGCCGTGCCGCCCCGAATTGGTAACCGGCACCACCTCGGGATGCAGCGCACTGAACTCGCGCAGGCAGTCCGCGGTAGCGTCCGTGCTGCCATCGTCCACCACCACAATTTCGAAGTCGGCGACGTTCGCCGAGAGGACATCCGTAAACCGCTCCAGAGTGTGGACAATGCAGCCTTCCTCGTTCCGCGCCGGTATGACAAGCGACAGTTTCACGGTTCGGGCGAGACCTCCGAGTCAATCATATCAGCCGGCGGGGAGGATCTTGGAGATGTCGTTATATATGGCGAAAGCGACAATCACCATGATGCAGACAAAACCCACCTTAAACACGGCTTCCTTGACATTGAGGCTGAGATCGCGCTGCATGGTCATTTCCACCAGGAGCATGACGATCACGCCGCCATCGAGAATGGGAATCGGCAGCAGGTTGAAGATGGCGAGGTT
>Ga0182030_10020201_pt1 | contig 12594 bp, 14 predicted proteins | sample 812S3MmetaG_FD_121299 | JGI IMG/M metagenome (GOLD analysis project Ga0182030, IMG submission 121299) | Permafrost microbial communities from Stordalen Mire, Sweden - 812S3M metaG (Illumina Assembly) | ecosystem: Environmental > Terrestrial > Soil > Wetlands > Permafrost | place: Sweden... | reverse complement strand
GATCAGCGGGTGAGGGGGTTCCTCGGCCCTTGGCCGGGGGACTTGACGCTCGATCGTCGGTCCGGAACTTCGGCGCCGCGCACCCAATCGCGCTTGCCATGTCGGCAATAGTCATTCGCGCGAGGCCAAGCGGTGATTCCCGGCACGCTTCCATGCGACAAAGGCTTCGAGCACCTGGTTGAAGAAACGCGGCGGGAGGAAACCGTAATCGTAGCGGTCGGTGTTCTGGATCTTCCGCAGATCGTAGCCTGGCCAGAGAAACTCGTTGCCCTCGGCCACAACGATCCATGAACGATCGTCGTCGAGCCCGAGATGCCGCTTGATCGTTCGCGGAACCTCGACCGCGGCAGCGGGATCACCCGGCGCGCTATGCGTGATGGGAAGCACCGTGACGACGGTCGCTCCGTCGTCTTCGCGTTCGACCGCAAGCACGATCACGCCGGGGCGGTCCTTGCGACCTTCTTCCTGTCCTGCTTGGTGTTCGTGGTGCCAAAGATAGGCATAGCAGATGACGAGGCCCGCCTCGGGGGTGGGGATTGCCAGGCCGCTCCGCTATTTCCGGTCGAGCAGGGCGTCGAGATGCGCATGCCGCGTATCCATGCGGGACGCGCCGATCGCCTTCACCTTCGCCTCGGGCAGGTCGACCGTGGCGAAACTCCGCCGGCTTTCCCGGAAGCGCTTGAATTCCTCATACTCGTCCGGCCCGACGAAGTAGCCGGTGATCTGACCGTGGCTCGACACGGCCACGGGCGTGCGCTGCGCCTGCATCCGATAACGACCGAAATTGCGGGTGAACTCGGACGCCGGAACGGGGGTTGCCATGGCGTATGCCCTCCTTCTCGAAGCCTGTATTATGAACAACTTGCGTAATTGACGCAATTTGCGTGAATTTGGTTTGGGGCGTCGCGGTCGGGCGCGCGATGATCGCGGTGATGGAGAACCACCAGCAGGGCGACGGGTCGATCCACGTGCCCGAGATGTTGTGGCCGTATATGGCCGGCAACGCCGGTGCGGTCGAGGTGATCAGCGGCTGAGGCTGCGCTCGTGCAAGCTTGCGGATTTGCCTTCCTGCGCGCAGTTCTGACGATTGCATCGTCGCTTCAATGTGCAGCCTGCATAACCAAGGTCTCTCACCGGCACTGGAAGGGACGGCAAATATGGGAGTGCACTGCGCCATGGAGATGGTACCGACCGACGAAACAGCGCAGCCCAAGCATCGCTTCATCTTGTCAGCCTATGATCCTGACCTTGGTTGCCCGGTGCTAGAAGCAATGCTGCGCCTCGCAGACCCGGAGACGCTGCGGCCGCTTCTTGGTGAAGACGCATCCGCGGACGCCGAGCTGCGCGGGGTCTATGTCTTGAGCGCGGGCCAAGTGCGCGCAATTACCGAACGGTTTGTACCCAGGTGTGTTTGATGAGGAAGCCCTATTCGAGCCTCACATTCGGTCCGGGTTATTGGTCAAGCGAGCCCTAGACGACCCTTTCGTGCCGCCAATCCGTACTCGCGGCGGTCGCGTATTTGAGGGCGTGCGGCACGTTTTCTACGCTTGTCGAGGTGAGGAGTGGCGAATCGATGCCCATCTCTTGCTCGAGCGACAGCAGAAGCATGGTCCCTGGAACGAGACGTTGGAGCGCCTGGAAGGGTCACTGTTGGGCTACACGGACGCTCAGAACGACTGGTGGATTGCCCGCCGGCGGCGCAATCACGCGTCCGCTGCCTTCCCAGATCGGACAGCCTATGTAGCTGTGACCGCTTCCGAATTGACTTGGATACGCGCGGCTGGCGAGCACGCACTACCGCCGGACGGGCCAGAGGCTCCGCTGGAATTGGTGATGCATGGATATCGACCGGAGCCTACCGCGGTCGACGACTGGCTTGCGGCCTCCGGTGCCGCGGCGATCGTGCGCTTTGCCCTGTCTCGGCATTTCCTGGACAACCGGGTGTACGAAAATCGACACGGCGCATGCCGCTACTTGATCGCGCGATCGGAAATGCCTGCGCTTAATCGTGCGTTGGCGTCAACGGTCGAGATTATCGGCGAACAACCGGCAATCCTGGACGGAGAAGTGCCACTTGGATCGGAGTAGTCGAGCCGATCTGCATCCCCAGACGCGGCAGCCACCCGCTCACGCGAACGTTCAAGGGTCGCAGGCCCAGAGCTTGACGTCGCAGCCCTCGGTGCCGTGCTCCTGGTACGCGCTGATCGCCGCGGTCTGCGCGTCCACGCGGCTGCGCCGGACGGCGACCCAGCCACCCGGTCCATGCGGCGGGGATGCGAGTGCCGCGCAGGTGTGGGCGAAGTCGGTGAAGACCCGGCAGTTCGAGCCGCATTCCAGCAGGGCCAATCGTTCCGCCTCGATGGTGTCCGGCTGGCCGGAGGCGATACCGGCATTCGTTCCGCTGCCGGCTGACGTGGCGAGCGAGCCCGCCGCGTGGGCACCCGTCGCGGTGAGGATCAGCAGTAGCGGCACCCAATGCCAATGTCTGCGCATGCCACCATCCCTCCTTGGTTGAGGATGGCACACGGATGGTTGCAGTATGGTATCGGGTCATCGGCGCGTGCATCACGTCATGCCGGGACTTGGTCCCGGCATGACGACGTGGGCGTGCCGTGAAAGGCGGACGCGGCGGACGTGGCGCGGCGCTGGTGTGGCTGAGCGATCGAACGCCCGGCGCTACAGCCCCTCGAACAATGCCGTGGTAATGTAACGTTCCGCGAACGACGGAATAATCGTCACGATCAGCTTGCCCGCCATCTCCGGTCGCTTCGCCACCTTCAGCGTGGCGGCCAGCGCGGCCCCCGAGGAGATGCCGCCGGGAATGCCCTCCACGCGGGCCAGCCGGCGTGCCTGGGCGAAGGTCTCCTCGTTGGTCACCTGGACGATCTCGTCGATCAGCTTCACGTCCAGCACCTCCGGCACGAAGCCGGCACCGATGCCCTGGATCGGATGCGGGCCGGGCGCGCCACCGGACAACACGGGGCTGGCGGTCGGTTCGATCGCGATCATCTTCAGCCCCGGTTTCCGAGGTTTCAGCGCCTGGGCGCAACCGGTCAGCGTGCCGCCGGTGCCGATGCCGGAGACGATGACGTCCACCTTGCCGTCGGTGTCGTGCCAGATCTCCTCGGCCGTGGTCTTCACATGGATCGCCGGATTGGCCGGATTGGCAAACTGGTTGGGCATCACCGCGCCCGGCGTTGCCGCCAGCAGCTCATTCGCCTTCGCCACCGCGCCGTTCATGCCCTTCTCGCGCGGCGTCAGCACCAGTTCCGCACCGAGATAGGCCAGCATCTTGCGCCGCTCGATCGATACGCTCTCCGGCATCGTCAGGATCAGCTTGTAGCCGCGCGCGGCGCACATGAACGCCAGCCCGATGCCGGTGTTGCCCGAGGTCGGTTCGATCAGCGTGGCGCCGGGGGTGAGCTTGCCCGCTTCCTCCAACACCAGGATCATGTTCACCCCGATACGATCCTTCACGCTGCCGATCGGGTTGAAGAACTCCAGCTTGAGGCAGATATCGGCGGTGATGCCTTCCTCGGCGCTGATCTTCGGAATGCGCACGAGCGGCGTGTTGCCGATCGTCTCGGCAATGCTGTCATAGATGCGTCCACGCAACGGACGATCGAACACGAGCGGCTTCAGTTTGGCCATGGCTGCGTCCCTCCGCGAGAGCGAATTCTCCCGCAACACCACGTTGGCCGGTTGCGGTCAACTGCCGGGAGGATCTGTCGGTGCTGCCCGGCGATGGGGATGGTTTGTGCTGCGCAGTGGTGCCGTGGGGGAAAATCCATCCTCGCGGTAGGGGGAGGCGGTCGTTGCGCGAAGGTTCGGTGTCATGTTGTGGCATGGGAGTGAGCGTGAACTCCCGCAAGCAAGTGTTCCTCACAGAGAAAACAGGGAGGACGATGGAGGCACAGAGCAGAATCAGTATGGCGATCCGCTGGTTATCGTCTCGCAGATCGCCCGGCACCATCAATGTGGAAACAGAACGGCAGCGACAGACCCAGGCCTCGCGCCTACGCCGCGCTGACCGGCTCGGTCGGGAAGGCGAGCTCGTGGCGGGCGCGCCAAGCCGGCGTGACATAGTTGATGATCAGCGATCGCCGCACGCCACGGATCGGCCGGCGGGCGAAGCCGTGCCAGGTGTCCGAGGCAGGCAGGAAAATCAGCCCGGTGTTGAAGGCGCCGGAGGCACGCTCCACCAGGTTGTGCTGGGCGTCGAGCACGTCGGTGCCCCATTGCGCCGCGGCGGGGTCGTCGGACAGGTAGATCAGCATGGTCAGCAACTTGGCGCCGATGTCGGTGTGCGGCTCCAGCCAGAACCCGTCGGTGTCCTGGCAATATTCGATCCGCAACGAACTGCCCGCCAGGCTGCGGCCGCCCATCTCCTGCAGCAACGCGACCGTGGCCTCGTCCTGGAACGCCTCGGCGAGCGCCTCGCAGGCGAGATACCGGGCGCGGTTCTCCTCTGAGACGAAGACGCGGGTCGAGTTGTGGGTCTCGCGCTTGCCTTGTGTGTCGTCGACGTCCGGTGCGGCGAACGGAAGCGCAATGATCGCGCGGCATAGATCCACGGGCAGCACCTGTCGCAAGCCCCAGTGTGGATAGGGAACATCGCTACGGCGGCATTGACAGATCGCCCGACGGATATGTGCGCCGGCGCAGAGCATCGTGCTGGCGAGCGGCGGCCGGCTATTCGTCGTTGGCAAATTAGGGGCGCCGAAGCCGATGGTTCGCGTGGCGTCGCGCAATCCGGGAAGGGCCATCATGTCACGCCACCCACGATGCTGGTCGGCCCAACCACCGTGCTGATCGACTCAGTCACTGAACGCGGTGTAGTGATTTGGGACATGGTGGGCCTCCTGCCCGGGTGACCGCCTCAGGCGGCGAACAGGCTTTTGACGCCGGCGGAGAGCGTATGGCGCAGCGTCTCGCGTCTTGCCGCGGCCGCGTCGACCATCCAGTTCAGCATGATGGCCTTGCGGGAGCCGTCATAGGGCTTGTGGCCGTGCCACGAGGTGTCGGTACGGCGGAACGTGATCAGCGTGCCGCCGAGCGGCGGCACCTCGGCGGCCATGTCCTCGATATCGTCCGGGCCGCGCAGCACCCGCAGCCGACCGCCATCGCTCGACCAGCCATCGTTCAGGTAGATCAACGCGGTGATCACCTTGGTCTCGCTGTCGGTATGAATGCGGCCGTCCTGCGGCCGGGTGCGGGCACGCAGCGTGATCATCAGCGTGTCGGGCGACAGTTGCAGATGATACTTGTCGGCGAACAGTTGGGTGAGGCGTTGGGCACGCAGCTCGTTCAGCAGCTGGCCGCAGGCGTCGTCGCGCGGCTTGGCTGGCGCGGGCAACACGCCTGGCAGGTCGGGCGCGGGAAAACTGGCAGCAGCCGCCATGGCCGCATCGCTGGGCAGGAAGCCCGGGACGACCATGTGGTCGTACGGCGTGTTGGCAAGTGGCGTGTCGGCGAAGCGTTCGTAGTCCAACATGATCACACCGTGGCGGAATGGCGGGCCGTGCCGGCCTGTCGCGCGGCTTGCAGATAGGTGTCGAAGGCGGCAGCGACGCCGCGCACGAATGGGCGCCCGGTATTGGTGACGGCCAGATCGTAGCCGGACCATTCGATCAGGCCGTCGCGTGCCATCGCTTGCAGCGCCGGCGCGGCATCCATCAACGTGGCGGGATCGGCGTCGTGCTGGGCCGCGACGGCGGCGAGATCGACCACGAAATCGCACATGATCCGCTCGATCACCGCGCGGCGCAGCCGATCCTCCGCGCCCAGCGCGAAACCGCGCGCGGTTGGCAGGCGGCCGGCCTGGATCGCCTCACGCCAACCCGGCACGCCAGGGGCGTTCTGCACGTAGCCTTGCGGCAGCGAACCGATCGAGGAGGCGCCGAGGCCGAGCAGTACCGGCGCGTCGTCCGCGGTATAGCCCTGGAAGTTGCGCCGCAACCGGCCGGTGCGCGCGGCGATCGCGAGCGCATCATCGGGGCGGGCGAAATGATCGAGGCCGATCGCGTCGTAGCCGGCGCCGGTGATCACCGCCTCGGCTGCCTCGCGCTGGGCGTAGCGTTCCGCTGGCCCGGGCAGCGCGCCGGTGGACAGCAGTGCCTGCTGCTTCTTCATCCAGGGCACATGGGCGTAGCCGAACACCGCGATCCGGTCGGGATCGATCACCAGCGCGCGGTCGACGGTGGCCGCCACGCCGTCGACCGTCTGGTGCGGCAGGCCATAGATCAGGTCGAGGTTGATTGAACCGACGCCGATCGCGCGGATATTGGCCGCGCATGTCTCGGTCGTCTCGAACGACTGGATGCGTCCGACTTCGCGCTGCACGACGGGGTCGAAATCCTGCACGCCGAGGCTGGCGCGCGTGGTGCCGATGCGCGCGAGGCCGGCCAGCGACGCATCGTCGAGGGTGCGCGGGTCGATCTCGACCGCCATCTCGGTATCCGGTTGCAGATGAAACCGGTCACGCAGCCGCGCGGCGATCGCCTCCATCCATGCCGGAGGCAGCGCTGTCGGCGTGCCGCCGCCCCAGTGGATATGGCGCACGGTCAGGCGGCGCCCGATGGTGTCGGCGAGCAGGTCGATCTCGGCGATCAGGGTGCGCGCATAGGCGACCACGGGTTCTGGGCGATGCACCGCCGCGGTGTGGCAGCCGCAGAACAGGCAGAGCTGGGCGCAGAACGGCACGTGTAGATAGAGCGACAGCGCGGTGTCCGCCGGCAGCTGGCGGAGCCAGGTTGCGTAGGTTTCGCCGTCGATCGCGGCCGAAAACTGCGGCGCCGTGGGATAGCTGGTGTAGCGCGGCACGCGCTGGTCGTAACTGGCGATCAGGTCGGAAATGTCCATTGCGTGAGGCTGAACCGGACGCGGGAGAGCCGCTTTGATCTGGATCAAGTCGCGGGTCTGCGTCCGGGTTCGCGGATTTTGACCCAGGTCAAAGCCCGCCGCCGCGGGTGCGCCTATCGCGATGCCTGCCGAGGAGAGTTCGGCATCCAACGATTTACCAGGGGTCACGAGGACAGCCTGTCATCCTGATGTCACTGGCAAGGAGACACGATGAGAAAGACCCTGTTGGCAACCTGTCTGCTCGGAGCGTTGGCGATGAGTGGCGTTGCCTCGGCGCAGACCGCCGCTCCTGCGCCGGCGCCGACCGATGACGCGCCAGTCGGCAAGGCGGCCGGCACTTTCATGATCCGCGGCCGTTTGATCGGCGTGATCCCGGAGGACAATTCCAGCAGCACATCGATCGGTGGGCATGTCAACACGACCGCGCAGCCGGCACCTGAGGTGGATCTGTCGTACTTCTTCACCGACAATATCGCGGCCGAACTGATTGCGGCGAGCACGCGGCACAGCATTTCGGCGACCGGTACCGCGGCCGGCTATGTCGATGTGGGGTCGGCCTGGGTGCTGCCGCCGACGTTGACGTTGCAGTACCACTTCATGCCGCATGAGCGCTTCAGCCCTTATGTCGGTGCCGGACTGAACGTCTCGTTCTTCTATGGCACCTCGCCGGCCGGCCCGACGGTGAAAAGCTTCTCGATGGATAACAATGTCGGTGCGGCGCTGCAGCTGGGGTTCGACTACAACTTCACCGGCCATTGGTTCGCCAACTTCGACGTGAAGCAGATCTTCCTGAACACCACCGCGCACATCAATACGGTGCTGGGTCCGGTGACGGCGAAGACCTCGCTTGATCCTTTGGTGATCGGTGCAGGTATCGGCTATCGGTTCTGAGTTGATAGGGCGGCCCGGACCGCCGCCACTGCGGATCGTGTAGCCAACGGCACGCCGCGTCCCAGGGACCCTGGGGCGCGGCGTGGTCGTGTTTGCGCGGACGGCTGACGGCTGCCTCGGGGACGTCGTCGATCTCGGGTCAGGGTTGCCCGCGCAGGCTGAGGATGTAGCTGACCACAGCGTTGGTCTGGTGATCCGACAATTCCGGATTGGGCATCGTGAACGGTGGCGTGGTGGTTGAGTGGGTGCTCAACAGGAACTCGCGCAGATAGGCGGCATCGACCCCAGGCCGATTGGCGATGGTGCGGAACGGTGGCCCCGGGTTGGTCATCACCGGTGTGCCGACCTGATCGGACGCGGCGATGTGACAGACCGAGCAGAGGCCGAGGGCCAGGGTATGACCCTCGTCGCTCGGCTTGGGCGGGGGCGGCGCTTGTGCGTGTGCCGCACTGCCGAGGACGAGCAACGCGGCGGCGAGCAAGGGCGAGAACGATCGCATGTCGATCTCCTGATGACGAGCCCTGATAAGGGCAGAGTGTGCCACTCTGGCCGGAGCTGCCAGTGCGATCATTGATTTGGCGCAACCGGGCGCATGTCGTCCGGCGATCACGGGTGCGCTGAATGGGTACTGCCTGCATTTTGGCTCGCGCGGGACTTGTGGCGCTGGGCACGTTTGGTTGCAACCATACTTTCGCTGTTGATCGCACGTCGCATAAACTGCGCGTGAAGATCGCCGTGAACGGGACGATGGAGCCGCTTTATCGCCTCGGTGCATATTCCAGGTAACATCAGTTACCACTGTCGCTCTGATTGATGCTGCCATCGACGGAACCATTTTCGCCACCCCGGATTGTAGTGGTCAGCGGACTCGTTGCATCCGCATGATCGCGAGGCGATGACGAATTGCCCGCGATGTACTAACAAATGGAGAGACGCGACAATGGACAAGGATCGTATCGCCGGTGCCGCCAAGCAGGCCAAGGGCGCCGTCAAGGAAGCAGCCGGCAAGGTGACCGGTGATGCCAAGCTGAACGCTGAGGGCAAGGCGGACAAGGCCGAAGGCAAGATCCAGAATGCCATCGGCGGCGCCAAGGATGCGATGCGGAAGTAATCTCCGCCGCGTGGCGTGAGTCCGCATCTGGGACGATCTCGGGATCGGCATTGACACCAGAGTGGTGGATGCCCGTCCCGGGATGTTCCGGCGCTTGTCGATAGTGAAAAGGAACGACCTGTGAGACGACCCCGCACGCTTTTAGCCTGCGCGCGCCCGGCCACGTTATTTCTGACGGGTGTTGTTGCGTTCATGGTGGTGGCACATGCGCCGGTCCTGGCGCAGGGTGCACCGCAGACGGTCACGTTGATGAAGGTCGATCCGCAGTCGCTGGCGACGGGCTATCGCGCATCGAAGGTGATCGGCAGCAGTGTTTTGAATGAGAGTGGAACGACTGTCGGGACCATCGATGACCTGATCGTCACCCCCAATGAGCGGGTGCCGTACGTGGTTCTTTCGGTCGGCGGTTTTCTGGGCCTGGGCACGAAATATGTCGTGGAACCCTTCAATGCGCTTGAGATGACCGACAAGAAGATCGTGCTCCGCGGTGCGACGAAGGACTCGCTGCGAGGTCTTCCCGAGTTCAAGTACAACACGCAGGAGTGACCGCTTGCCTGTGTCATTAGGCACAGGGAAGCCATCCTGCGCGACACCAAATCGGTGGATCCAAGGACGGATCCACGAGCGAGATCAAGAGTCGATCATGTAAAGGGAGGTTGATATGGGCGGTGGCATTCTGCTTTGGCTTCTGGGCGTGCCAATTCCGGTAATCATTCTGCTTCTGCTGCTCCTGCACTGAGCCCGGAGCAACCCATGCCAGATCAACGCATACTTCATTCCGGCCCGACTGATGGCGCTGCCGCAACGCCCAGTGCTGTGGTCACGGCGCCGTCGGCGGTTGCGTGGCCGGCGATCATCGGCGGCGCGTTCACGGCTGCCGCCCTCTCGCTGGTGCTGGTGATTCTTGGATCGGGCCTCGGCTTCGCGTCCGTGTCGCCGTGGGCCGATGCCGGCATTTCCGCAACGACCTTTACGGTGACCACGGCGGTATGGCTTATCGTGACCCAATGGCTCGCCTCCGGCGTGGGTGGTTATATCACCGGCAGGTTGCGCACGAACTGGGTCAACCTGCACACGCATGAGGTGCTGTTCCGTGACACCGCCCATGGCCTGCTGACGTGGTGTGTCGCCACGGTGATCGGCGTCGCCTTCCTGGCGGCCGCGGCAACCAGTGTGATCAGCAAGACCACCGCCGCGGTGGCTGAGGGGACAAGCCAGGCGGCAACGCAGACGGCGGGCCGCGCCGGTGCATCGCAGTCGAATGGCGCGCTGGCGGATCCGACCGCGTATTTCGTCGACAGTCTCTACCGCACCGATCATCCCAATGCGAACGGGTCAGAGGGCGATGTTTCCGCGCAGACCGGTCGCATCCTGGTCACCGGCCTGCGCAATGGCGACGTTCCCGCGCCGGATCGGACCTATCTCGCGCAGCTAGTTGCAGCCCGCACCGGGCTGTCGCAGGCCGACGCGGCGAAACGGGTCGATGACGTGGTCGCGGAGGCAAAAGCCGCTAAGGTGAAGGCGCAACAGGCTGCGGACACAGCGCGCAAGGCCGCGGCGAAGCTGTCGATCGTGATGGCGTTGTCGATGGTGATCGGCGCGTTCATTGCGTGTGTGACGGCTGCCCTCGGTGGCAGATTGCGTGACGAACATAGCCGGTAATACGCGGCAACGGAGGGTTTCGGGCGCGCGGATCGCTTGTGCGGCTCGCGCGCCCTTCGTCATAGCCGGGCCTGGCCCAGCATATCTTGCGGCACTCTTGCGGACGACCGCCTCTTTCGCGGTCCGATGCGGACAGAGATGGCCGGGACAAGCACTACGGGATTTGCACGGTTCGGATGATGCCGCCGGCTGGGTGGTCCCGAGCCGGCAAGAGATCATTACCGCCCGGCCGCGCGTATGGTCCGCCAGCAAGGAGTTTACCACTACCGAGACAAGCCCGGCGGCAGGCTCCGAACCCGGGCGGGCGAGGGGACCCCAGTGAAGCTTAGCATGGTGCTGCGCGCGGTGTGCATTCGAGCACCGAATTCTCGGCGGTGACACAGGCGCTGGTCCGAACGCCGCGCGAAGCGCTGAAAAACCCTGCTTCTTCGTGGCCTCCGCGTCCTCTCTGCTAACTCCGTGTTATACAACTTGCTTGCTGGTCTCGCTGGCTTGGCGGACCTCACGGGCTCTTATCACGTCACCCAACGAGTACGGACGTTACCCCAACGATTGGTGCATGCCTTAGGGTGCTCCCCCCGGGCTCAAGCGCGCGGGACAAGCGCGGCCATGACGGACGTAGGGTGCGGGCCCGGCATGGCGGTGCGTGGCGCGACGAACAGACAGTCGCTGCAATCATCCTCAATTGCCTAGGGTTGCGCCCGGTTGAGCTGGCTGGCCAGGTCCGTCGTTGGCCTGTCCGACGACATTAGCCGCGCGGTCTGACGCTCCGTTTCGGCATTTATTTCTGCGCCGATCAGGATGATGTAGGCGGTCATGTAGAACCACAGCAGCAGCACCACCACCGCACCCAGCGATCCATAGGTGCGATCGTAACTGCCGAATGCCGATACATAGAAACTGAAACCGATCGACCCGATCAGCCACAGCACGGTGGCGATCCCCGCACCCCAACTGATCCACTCCCAGTGGCGCGGCTTCCGCGACGGCGCATAGCGATAAACGATCGCCAACACGAGCAGGACCAGCCCCAGCAACAGCGGCCAGCGCGCGAGTGAAATCCCCGCATGCAGCGCACTCGGGATCGGCAGCAGTCCCAGCAGCACCGGCAATATCGCGACCAGCGTGAAGGCCGCCACGCCCAGCAGCACCAGGCCGGTGCCGAGTGCCAACGCTTCGAGGTTGAAACGGATGAAACCGCGCGTTTCCGCTTCGCCATAGCAGATATTGAGGGCGGTCATCAGCATGGTGGTCGCCGACCACACGCTCCAGCAGGCCAGTAGCACGCTGACGAGCAGTCCGATGCCAAATCGCGCCGCCGGTCCATTCAGCAGGGCCTCAAGCCAGGTGGCGACGAGCTTCAAGGCCTCGGGCGGGAGGATCCCCGCCATTGCGGCGAGCTCGCGCTCCACCATGGCGGGATCGACGACCAGTCCGTAAAGCGACACCACGGCGGTGAGTGTGGGAAAGATCGACATGAGCGCGTAGAAGGCGGCTGCGGCGGCGAGGGCGGACAGGTTGTCGCGGCGCACGCGGTCCCAGGTCGACGTTGCGATGAGCCACCAGCCGACCCGCAGCGCGGTCGAATCCGATCGTTTCGTCATGTGGTGTGGCGCGGAAGGTGAGCTGATTTATCTCGGGTCGCGGAAAGATTGACTCTCGGTTGGTTCGCACGGACCGCGCCACCCGCCATGGGCGGCCTTGACCCGGCCATCCATTGCGGCACCGATGGTGCGGATAAGTGCTTCTTGCGCAATCTCGGTGCGGGCGGCGATGGCCGCGTCAGGCCCGGCCATGCCGGATGGAGCGGTCCGTGCCGCACGTCACTCATTCTGGCGGTTGATATTAGTGCGCGGCTCATGGATCGTCGGACATGGGCGCTGGGACGCCGGCCGGCAAGATGCGGTATCGCCTGCACCGGTATCACAGTGACAGGAGATAGCCGCGGCGCGGCTGGGCGAGCGCGGTCAGACAGGATCGATCTCCCGATCCTTTTTTGGAATCAAATCGTAGGGTGCCGCGTAGCCTTCCATCGCGGCGAGGCGGCGCGACCATGCGGCGACGTTCGG
>Ga0182030_10020200_pt1 | contig 12595 bp, 10 predicted proteins | sample 812S3MmetaG_FD_121299 | JGI IMG/M metagenome (GOLD analysis project Ga0182030, IMG submission 121299) | Permafrost microbial communities from Stordalen Mire, Sweden - 812S3M metaG (Illumina Assembly) | ecosystem: Environmental > Terrestrial > Soil > Wetlands > Permafrost | place: Sweden... | reverse complement strand
TGCAGCAGGAACACGTCATCCTGCGAGATCAGGCGCTTCACCGCGGCGCGCGCCTTGCTGATGTCACAGCCGTCATCCTCGAACACCACCTCGATCTTGCGTCCGTAAATGCCGCCGTGCTCGTTCGCTTCCTGGTACACCGCCTTGGCGCCGTCATAGACCACGCGATGGGCGGCGTAGGAGCCGGTGATCGGCCCGAACATGCCGATGCGAATCGTGTCCTTGGTGACGCCCGGGTCCGCGTGGCCGGTTGCTGGAAGGCCCAGTCCCGCCAGCGTCAGTCCCGCCAGCGTCAACGCGGCGGCGAAGGCGGCCTTCCGCCAGGTCGCATGATGTGTTGGTTCGTTCTCGTGTTGCATTGTGTCTCTTCCCATCACGATCGGGACTATTGTGTCCCTTTGTTGTGCCGCTATGTCGTTCGAAGACCCGCGCGCTTTAGCCGCGGCAGCACTTCCTCGCAGAAATACGGCGCTTCTTGCAGATAATGCAGGAATGCGATCGACGCACCCGACAGCCCACCCGCGTGCATCTGGCCGAACTGCTCGGCGATATCGTCCGGCGTACCAACCAGGGGATAGGCGCCCGGATACGACCCCGAATAGGTCTTGCCGGTGCCACGACTGAACCGCGTCAGCAACGGACGCTCGATGTAGCGGGCATCGTCTTTCGAGGTCAGACCCTTCTGGCGCTTGTAGTAGTCCAGCGCCTGACGGTCGGCCATTTCCTCGGCGAAATAGTAATAGAAATCCTCGGCTTCCTTGCGGGTCGGACGGCACACCACGTGCGCCATGGTGTACACGTCGATGGCGCGTCCGTACGACTCGGCGGTGCGGTGCACGTCGTTCACCACGCCCTGCACCTGATCCATTTCGGTGATCGTGGTGAACAGCACGTCGGCCGCCTGCCCCGCGAAGGCACGGCCCTGCGGCGAGAATCCGGCCGACATGACCACCGGCCACGGCCGCTGCAACGAGACCGGACAGGTCTGCAGATTGCGCAGTTTGTAGAATTCGCCCTCCCAATCGAACGTGTCGCCGCCCTCAAGCAGCTTCGCGAAGATACGGAACCACTCCAGCCCCTGGTCGTAGCGCCGCGCTGCGTCGATCTGCACGCCATGCAGGTCGAACTCGTCCTGGTTCCAGCCGCAGACAATGTTCAGCCCAACGCGCCCGCGAGTCACATGGTCGATCGTTGCCAATGCCTTTGCCGCGAAGGCCGGCGTCACCAGCGGCACGTGCACCGTGCAGAAGATGGCGATGTTGCGCGTGATGCCGCCCAGCGCCGCGCCATGCGTCAGGGTTTCATAGGATCGGCCATAATTGTTGGCCTCGCCCTGGTAGCCGGACCATTTCGCGACGGGCAGGATGAAGTCGATGCCGGCTTCGTCGCACAGCAGCGCGAGCTGCTCGATCTCCGGCCATTCGGCTGGCCAGCGATCGGGCGCCTTGCTCATCGACAGGCCGCCGTCGCAGTTCGCGCTGAACAGACCCAGCTTGAACCGGTTCGGCCCGAACATGGGGTGCCGGTCGCGAGGATTGCTCATCGCCACGTTTTGATCTGCCACGTCCCGACCCGCCAATATGATCCCGCCTTCCTTGGCACTCGCTTTCTCTTTCGCTCCATTTTGTTCTATATGTTGGAGCGATGTTCATCATACAGTATTTGCCGGAAAGCCATCAAGTGGCGACGGCGGGGGATGGAAGAGGCTGACATTGACGCGGCAGGTACGTATCGGAAACGCATCGACGCGTGGCGCGAGGGCGCCGAACGTCAACCAGGCCGGCACCCGCGTGCTTGGTATTCTTGCGACGTTCATCGGCAAGAGCGTGCCGGTTGGCGTGACACAGCTCAGTCGGCAATTGGGCATCAGCAAGAATATGGCGTTTCGGGCTTTGGACACGCTGACCGAGCTCGGCTACCTCGTGCGTGACGCGCGTGGGACCGGCTACGACATCGGCTGGCGCACATTGATGCTGTCGGCAGGGGCCGAGGAAGACCCTGATATCCGTACCATCTGCCGTCCGTTCCTGGAACGGCTGTATATGCTGACGCATGAAACGGTCTACCTGTCGGTGATCGTCGGCATGCATCAGCTCGTGGTGGATGGGGTGGAGGCGGCAGGCGTGCGTGTCGGTTATACGCCACGCAATTTGCTCGTGCCGCTGCATGCTGGCCCGGCGTCGCGCACCCTGCTGTCCTTCCTGACCGACGAGGAGGTCGACCAGTACATCAGGTCGGGTTCGCCCCTGAAGCGCTTCACCGAAACCACCATCACCGATCCCGATCTGCTGTGGAAGGAGGTGCGGCTGGTGCGTCGGCGCGGCTATGCCACCGGGTATGGCGATCATTACCGAGGCGCCACGTATATCGGGTTTCCGGTGCTTGATGCTTCGGGACGGCCGCACGCTGCCGTCTCCGTCGCCGCGCCTTCCGACCGCTTGACACCGGCGCGTCTCAAACTGCTGTTGCCATCGATCCTGGAGATCGTTGCCGAGCTGAACAAGGTCGCGCATCTGTATCCAGCGCACCTTACGATCGATTTCAGCCGGGCTTGAGACGGATGGTCGTCAGCAACAGCTCCGCGCGATTTCTGTTCGACATTCTCGAGCTGCTCGGCCGTACCGATACACCGCTGGGATTGACCGACATAAGGCGGCTGCTGAACCTGCCGGTGGCGACCGCCCATCGTGGTCTGGCGACGTTGGAACAGGCTGGGTTCGCCGCGCGCTACCAGGCGTCCACCCGCTATGTTCTTGGTCCAATGGCAAAGCGGCTGCGCCAATCAGTCATTTCCCGCTATACCGTGCGCGATCGCGCACTGCCTTATCTGCGGCGCCTGAGCGTGACGACGGGGGAGACCACCTCGTTGAGCGTTCGGATCGGATGGCACATGCTGCGTCTGGTCACCGTGCTGGGGGAAGGCGACATGATGAAGGGCGGTGCCGTCGGTCAGGTGAGGCGACTGGACGATGGGCTGCCCGGTCGCGTGATCCTGACATTGCTGCCGGACGAGGAACGGACGCGCTTCAACGCCTATTGCAATCAAACCGGCACGCCCGTCCGCGCGCCATGGCGCGTTGACCGCGCGTCCCTGCTGCGACGTGGTTATGCGACTGAACCCATGGCGGTGACTCCTAATGGTGCCGGTATCGCCATGCCGCTGTATGACCCTGACCGCCACCCGACGGCGATCGTGAGCGTCGAGGTTCTGGACGCCGCGACCTGGCGCAGTCACAAAGGCGGTGATGCCGCGGATTTGGAGGCGGCCTTGGTCGACCTAGCCAGGTCGCTTGGGCCGGTTGAGAACCACTACGTCCATCTCGATCCGGATACGATCAGATTGGACAGAGAACGATAGCCTGTGAGGATATGCACATGAAGCCGTGGGACAATATCATTTCTGCTGAGGAACAGCGCGCCTACCGTGCCGCCGGCTTCGGTCGGCCCTCCGGCATCGGCCGCCGGCCGGCGTTGCTGATCATCGATGTGCAATACCGCACCGTCGGCACCGAGCCGCTTCCGTTCTTCGAGGCCATCAAGGAATTCCCGACCTCCTGCGGCGAGATCGGCTGGCAGGCGGTGGACAATATCGTGCCGTTGCTGGCGCTGTTCCGCCAACGCGGTTGGCCGGTGCTGTACCCGCATGTCGCCCGCAAGGAGAGCTTCGATTCCGGCCGGCTCGCCGCCAAGGTACCGGCGCTGATGACGGTGGCCGCACGCGGCTATGATTTCGTGGCCGAGGTGGCCCCGCATGAGGGCGATATCCTGCTACCGAAGAAGCATCCAAGTGCCTTCTTCGGCACACCGCTGGTCAGCTATCTGATCGACCTTCAGGTTGATACGCTGGTGGTCACCGGCTGCACCACCAGCGGCTGCGTGCGCGGCTCCGTGGTGGATGCCTTCGCCTATAATTTCCGCGTCATGGTGCCGCATGACGCGGTGTACGATCGCAGCCACACATCGCATTGCGTCAACCTGTTCGACATGTCGGAGAAATATGCCGACGTGATGACAACGGAACAATGCCTGGCGACGCTCTCTGGCTTGAACAGCACCGCGGACGTAACGCCATGAGCGCGCCCTGCGATCTCGTGCTGCGCGGCGGGGAGGCGATCCTGCCCGGCCGTGGCCAGACGGCGTGCGACCTTGCGGTGCGGGACGGTCGTATCGCGGCGATCCTGGCGCCTGGGGAAGCCTGCGTCGCGACGGCGGAATGGTCGGTTCGCGGTTTGGTGGTGATGCCGGGTGCGATCGACGTGCATCTGCACCTGGGCAGCGGCAACGACATCTCACGCCCGCGCAAGCCGGCGGACGCGGATGGCGAAACCGCGGCGGCCGCAAAGGGTGGCATCACCTGCTTCGTGCCGTACCTGCTGGCAACCGAGCCGTACGAGACGTTGTTCGAGGACGTGGTCGCGGTGACCGAGGCGGGCGCGCGCATCGACTTCGGCTACCATTTCTGCATCTCGACCGAGGCGCAGCTTGCCGGCGTGGCAGCCTACATCCGCGATCTCGGCGTGCCCACACTGAAGATTTTCATGAACAACCGCGGCGGCGAGGGTGCCCGCCTCGGCTTGCCGGACATCGATGACGGCTTCCTGCTGCGGTTGTGCGAAAGTGCGGCCGCGAATGGCGGCATGGTCTGCCCGCATCCCGAAACGATCGAGCTTGCCTGGGTTATGCGTGACCGGGCGCGGGCGAACGATCCCGATGGCGCCGGCGGCCTCGGGACCTGGAACGCCTCCCGCCCGCCCTTTGTCGAAGCCGATGCCGTGCAGCGCGCCGCCTACATCGCGCAGGTCGCCGGTGCGCCGCTCTACGCGGTGCATACGTCCTCGGCCGAAGCGCTGGCCGCGGCCCTGCGGTTACGCAACGCGGGCGCGCGCGTGTTTGTCGAGACCTGCCCGCATTACCTCACGCACGACATCACGTGGCAGGGCGGCGATGTCGGCAAGATCAACCCGCCACTGCGCACCGCAGCGGATCGCGACGCGCTCTGGTCGGGCCTGCTCGCCGGCGCCATCGATACGGTCGGCACCGACCACGTCCATCGTGGCATCGCGGCCAAGCAAGGCGGCATCTGGAGCGCCTCGCCAGGCTGCCCCGGACTGGAGACATTGCTGCCGGTGCTGCTGAGCGAAGGTCACCACAAGCGCGGCCTGTCCCTGGTCCGCATCGCCGAACTGGTGGCAACCAACCCGGCACGGCTGATGGGGCTTTCCCACGTGAAGGGCGCCATCGTACCGGGGCTCGACGCCGACTTCACCATCGTCGACCCGCAGGCACACTGGACGCTGGATCGCGCCGACGTGGTCTCCGCCGCGGGCTACTCGATCTATGAGGGCTGGTCGTTCCATGGCCGTGTCGTCCATGCCGTGGTGCGCGGCCGGCCGGTGCTACGCGACGGCGGCCTGCTGGCGGACGCAATCGGCACGGGCCGCTTCGTGCGCCGCCATCTGGTAGATCACGTCCAACATTCTTGATCTGGCCCACGTGGCGGGTTTCCGCCATCGATGTTCACTTCCCGTTCCCCACGCGCTATCCTGCGCCCGATGGACCGCGAACCGACGCGCAAGATCATTCACGTCGACATGGACGCCTTCTATGCGTCGGTGGAGCAGCGGGACGATCCGGCGCTTCGCGGCCGGCCGGTGGCCGTGGGGTCCCCCGCCGCCCGCGGCGTGGTGGCCGCCGCCAGCTATGAGGCGCGCACGTTCGGCGTCCGCTCGGCGCTGCCATCGGTCACCGCGCTGCGCCGGTGCCCGGAGCTGGTGTTCGTCAAGCCGCGCTTCGAGGTCTACCGCGCGGTGTCCCGGGCGATCCACGCCGTCTTCGCGGACTACACAGCGCTCATCCAGCCGCTCTCGCTCGATGAGGCGTATCTCGACGTCACCGAGAACCTGCGGGGCCTGCCAACGGCTTGGCTGACCGCCAAGGACATCCGGGCCCGCATCCTGGCGGAAACCGGCCTGACCGCGTCGGCCGGCATCTCGTACAACAAGTTTCTCGCCAAGCTCGCCTCGGCTCACCGCAAGCCCAACGGCCAGTTCGCGGTGACGCCCGATATGGGCGCGGCCTGGGTGGAGTCGCTGCCAGTCGCCCGCTTTCACGGCATCGGCCCGGTGACCGCCAGGAAGATGCAGGCCCTCGGCATCGAGACCGGCGCCGACCTGAAGGCAAAGTCGATGGCGTTCCTGCAAGCGCATTTCGGCAGCAGTGCCGCCTGGTATTACGCAATCGCGCGGGGTCAGGACGATCGGCCGGTTGATCCTGACCGCACGCGCAAATCGTCGGGGTCGGAGACCACCTTTGACCGCGACCTTCTGGCGCCCGCCGAGATCGAGGCTGGCGTGCTGGAGATGGCCGATGACGTGTGGGCCTGGTGCGAGACCGCGCGGGCCTTCGGTCGGACCGTGACGGTGAAGGTGAAGTTTGCCGACTTCCGGCAGGTCACCCGCAGCCGCAGTTATCCGGGGGTGGTGGTCGCACACGCACAGCTTCGCCAGGCAAGCCTCGATCTCGTTCGTTCGGTGTTTCCGCCCGAGAAGGGGATCAGGCTGGTCGGCGTAACGGTATCGAACTTCGAGATACAAGGGCAGCAGAACAGTGGGCGCGAGGACACGCGGCTGCCGCTGTTCGGATCGGCCATGGAAAGCACAGACGTATCGGCCCCGGTTCTGGGGGAGGCATCCTGATGGTCCGTCGCGCGGGCAGCGCCGACCTGCCGCTCCATGGTGGCCGCGTGCCGGCGTGGCTGGGCCAGCGGATGACGCGCCTGGGGGCGGTGATCGTCGAGGCCATCGTACTCGAATACGGGCGCGACGAGCTGCTGCGGCGGCTGGCGCACCCGTTCTGGTTCCAATCCTTTGGTGCCGTCATGGGGATGGACTGGCATTCCTCCGGGATCACGACCAGCGTGCTCGGCGCGCTGAAGCGGGGCCTGGCGCCGCTGTCCAAGGAACTCGGCATCCACGTCTGTGGCGGCCGCGGCAAGCACAGCCGGGTGACCCCGGCGGAGCTTGAGGCCGTCGGCGAGCGCGTCGGCCTGGACGGGGCGGCGCTCGCGCGGTCGAGCCGTCTGGTCGCGAAGGTCGACAGCGCCGCGGTTCAGGACGGATTCGACCTGTATTTGCATGGATTCATCGTAGCCGACGACGGGCGCTGGGTCGTGGTGCAGCAGGGCATGAACGGCGACCTGAAGCAGGCGCGGCGTTATCACTGGCTATCGGAGGGATTGGACAGCTTCGTCAACGCGCCGCATGCCGCGATCGACGGGGTGGGCCAGGGCATGATCGTCAACCTGGCCGACCGTCGCGCCGCTGCCTCGCGCGACACGCAGCTCCACCTGCTCAACGAGATGGGCCCTGACCGAATCGTCCGCGAGCTGACCCGCATCGAGGGGAAGCCGGCGCCTGTCGCCCCGATGGACCCGGCCCCAGCGGAGAAGCAGGCGCTGCTGCCACATCTGGTCATGCCCGCGCATCACGATGTCCGCCCGGATGACATCATCGCACGGCGGCTGCACGGCGCTCTGGCCGCGGCGGCCGATCGCGGGCCGGAGGACTTCGCCGAACTGCTGCTGGTGCCGGGGATCGGCGCCCGCACTGTCCGCGCCCTCGCGATGGTGGCGGAGGTCGTGCATGGGGCGCCCTGCCGGTTCACCGATCCGGCCCGGTTCTCGCTCGCGCATGGCGGCAAGGACCGGCACCCCTACCCCGTGGCGACGCACGTGCTTGACCGCACGATCGCGGTCATGAAGTCGGCTGTGCTGAAGGCGAAGCTTGGCAACGAGGAGGAGCTCGCCGCGATCCAGCGGCTTGACGAGCAGGCGCGGCGACTTGAGCGGACCGTCACCGGACCGTCGCTTCCGGTGGTGATCGCGGAGGAACGCGCGCGTTCGCATGAGTACGGCGGCCGCAGCGTATTCGGCTGGGAGCCGCCGCCGGGGGCCTCGGGTCATGATGCGGAGGCGAATTCTTGACGGGCCGGCTCGATCTGTTCGACGCGCCCGATCTGTTCGGCGCATCGATACTGCCCGGCCTGAGCGTGACGCGCGATCTGCTGACTGAGTCGGAGGCGCAAGCGCTCATCACCGCGATCGATGCGGCGGATCTGGCGCCGTTTCGTTTCCAGGGTTGGATCGGCAAGCGGCGGACGGCTTCCTATGGATGGTCCTACGACTTCGACGCCGGATGTCTGCGGCGCGGCGATCCCCTCCCCGGCTGGCTATTGCCGTTCAGGGACCGCGCGGCGGGTTTTGCCGGGGTGTCACCTGACGCGCTCGTACAGGCGCTGCTGATCCGCTACGATCCGGGTGCCGGGATCGGCTGGCATAAGGACCGCCCCGATTTCGAACATGTGGTCGGCCTGTCGCTTGGCGCACCGGCGACGATGCGGTTCCGGCGGCGCCGGGGTGGAAAGTTCGAACGCGCAACGATGCCGCTTGCGCCTCGCGGGGCCTATCACCTCAGCGGTGAGGCACGCCACGATTGGGAACACAGCATCACCGAGCATGACCAGACGCGTTGGTCGGTGACGTTCCGAAGCATGCGCGAAAGGGCAGCCTAGGAATGCTGACCCGATCGTCGGCAGGGAGGCGGGCTGTCGCCCATATCCCGACGGCGTGACGGCCATGCGCTTGCCGATCGCGACAGCGGCGATCATTTTGGGCAGGCTGAGTTGGTCTGCTGGCGTGAGTTCTATTGATGTCGCCCGGCGACGGGCCTCCGTCTATCGGTTTGGAGATCGAAGCAATGTCGCATCGTGCGTCGTCGAGGTTTCGTGCCGCGCTTGTCGTCTTGTCCCCGCTCGTTGCGGCACTGCTGGTCGGGTCGCCTTCCATTGCCGCGCCGGCCGCCGCGCCCGACATCCCGGTGCTGGTGCCGGTGACCGGCTTCCTCGCCGCCGAGGGAGGCAGCCAGCGCAACGGCGCGTTGCTGGCGCTGCAAAACCCGCCGGCCGGCGTGCAGCCCAAATTCGCGGTGACCGATACCGGGACCTCCCCGGAGGGTGCGGTCAACGCGCTGGAGCGGGCGCTGTCGGACGGCGAGGTGACCGCCGTCGTCGCGTCAATGCTTGGGACGCAGATGCTGGCGATGCTGCCGATCGCGCTGGCGCACAAGGTGCCGCTGACGACAATGTCGGGCACCGCGGACATCACCCGCAAGGGCAATCCCTACGTGTTTCGCTTCTTCCCGGCCGACAGCGTGGTGAAGGGGGCGCAGGTTCGTTATGCGATCGAGGCCGACCACATCAAGCAGCCGGCCGTCATCTATCAGACGACGGCCTATGGCCAGAGCGGTCACGCGGAAATCCTGAAAGCGCTCGAGGCCGCGGGGATCAAGCCGGTGTTCGAGGACGCGCTCGATGTCAGCGTGAAGGACATGCAGCCGGTGCTGGCGAAGGCGCGGGCGGCCGGGGCGGACTCGTTGCTGTTGCAACTGCATGGTGGGCCGACGGCCTTGTTCCTGAAGGCCGCTGCGTCGATGAATATCGGCCTGCCGATCATCGCCGGCTCGGGCCTGTCGCAGCCGTCAACGGTGGCGTTGCTGGATCCGGCCGAGATCAAAGGCGCCTGCGCCGAGACCGGTGCGTCGCCGGTGTCGGCGGAGACGCCGGCGATGCAAGGGTTTCTCGATCGCTACAAGGCGGCGTTTCATGCCGATCCGGACGGCTTCGCGCTCGGCCAGTATGATGCGACCATGATGGTGCTGGATGCCGTCGCGCATGGTGCGACATCCGCAGCGGACGTCACCAAGGCGCTGTCGACCGAGAGCTACGCCGGCCTCGCGATGACCTACAAGTCCGATGGTCACGGCGACATGGCGCACTCCGCGGTGATTATTTGTTACGATGGCAAGTCCCGCATTCCAGCGGTTGTGAAGCATTACGATTTCCCGGTCGCCGCGCCTTGACGTTACGTAACAGGACCGATGGCCGCATCACAACTGCTGCTTGAGGTTCTGGCGCTGGGCGCGGCCTATGCGCTGGTTGCCCTCGGTTTCGTGCTGATCCTGAATGCGACCGGCGCGGTCAATTTCAGCCAGGGCGACCTGGTGATGGCCGGCGGCTTCGGCGCGGTGGTGCTGGCCAATGCGTTGCCTGTTCCTGGCCTGGTGCTGCTGCCGTTGTTGCTGCTTGGCATGGCGGCGCTCGGCGTGGTTGTCGCCTTCGTGGCCTATTTGCCGCTGCGACATCGGCCGCCCGATGCCGTGTTCATCAGCACGATCGCCGTCGGCATCATCCTGCAGAACGCCGCCAACCATCTGTTCGGTGCCGAGCCGATCGCCGCGCCGCCGCTGCTGGGCGCCGGCCGGGTGCGCTTCGCCGGTATCGACGCCTCCATTCAGTCGCTCGCCATCATCGGCGTTGCGGTGTTGCTGATCGTCGGCCTTCAGGTGCTGTTCGTGCACACCCAGTTCGGCCGCCGCCTGCGGGCCACGGCGCAGGACCGCGAGGTGGCGATGGCGATCGGCATTCCGGTCGATCGCATGGTTGTCGTCACGTTCGCCATCGGGGCGGCGCTCGCGGGGGCCGCAGGGTTGCTGCTGGCGAACGCCTTCTTCGTGACCCCGACCTCGGGCGCCGACTACATGGTGAAGGCTTATATCGCGATCGTCATTGGTGGCTGGGGCAGTATCCCGGGTGCGGTCGCGGGCGCGTTGTTGATTGCCGCGTTCGAGGTGCTGTATCCCAGCCTGCCATTGCTGATCCCCCCACTGCTGTGGATGCCGCAATCCGATGCGGTGTTCTCGCAGACCACGTCGACCATCGTGCTCGACGTCGTGGTGCTGATCATTCTGGTGGCACGACCGCGCGGGTTGTTTGGCGAGGCGGTACGACAACGCGCATGAGGGTTTGGCCAATCCGGCGTTGGCAGACGCCGCTCGCGCGCGCCGGTATCGGGCTGCCGCTGGCGGTCGTCGCGATCGTTGTCGCAACGTTCGGATTGCCGCACGCGTCCGACTATGCGCTGCGGGTGCTGTCGGTTGCCGGGATCTATGCGCTGCTGGCGCTCGGCTATGGCTTCATCTTCGGCCACGCCGGCGCGCTGTCGCTGGCACAGGGCACATTCATGGGGGTGGGGGCCTATGTCTCCGGCATCCTGGCGGTGCGCTATGGCATTCCGTTCGACGCCGCGCTGCCCGCCAGCGTGGGCCTGCCCGTGATGTTGGCGTTGCTGGTGGCAATTCCGGTGCTGCGGTTGCAAACGCATTATTTTGCCCTCGCAACGCTGCTGATCGGACAGATCATCCTGCTGGTGGTGACCCAATGGGAGAGTGTCACCGGCGGCGCCAACGGCATCGGTGGCGTGCCGCCGCTGTCGTTGTTCGGCCACGTGATCGAGGGGCGACTGCCGGCCCTGTTGCTGGTGTGGACGTTGGTGGCGGCGGGTGGCGCGCTGGCCTGGCAGATCACGCGCGGTCGGCTTGGCGATGCTTTTGCCGTGCTGCGCACGCATCCCGTCATGGCGCGTGCGGTCGGTATCGACACCGGCCTGTTGCGCCTGACGGCGTTCCTGCTGAGCGCGGCGTATGCCGGCCTGGCGGGCTCGCTCTATGTCCACGCGATTGGTGTGCTGTCGCCCGACATCCTCGGCTTCCCGGTCATGGTGACATGCCTGACGATCGCCGTTGTCGGCAGCCGGCTGCGCGTCGCGGGCGCGATCGCCGGGGCGGTGTTGATCGTCGAGCTGCCGGAATGGGCCCGCTTCCTGCGCGACGACTACCTGCTGGCGTTCGGCGGCATCCTGCTGCTGGTGGTCGTTGCGCTACCGGGCGGTTTGACCGAAGCGGTGGAATGGTTGCTCGGCCGGGTGTGGGTCGCGCCGCCGGTGCCCCTGCCCCGCCCGACGAAGGTGCCGCTGGGCGGGTTGCCGGCGTCGGGTGGTATGTTGCTGGAGGTCGTCGGCCTCAGCGTTCGTTTCGGTGGTGTGCGAGCGCTCGATGATGTGTCGATCGAACTGCGCGCCGGCGAGGTGCTTGGACTGATCGGCCCGAACGGCTCGGGCAAGACGACATTGGTCAACGCCGTCACCGGCATCTACCCGCCGGATGCCGGGCGCGTCGTGCTGGCCGGCCACAACATTGCGGGGAACAAGCCGCACGCGATCGCCCGCCTAGGTGTTGCGCGTACGTTCCAGACCGCGGCACTGGTGCCGGAGATGTCGGCGTTGGACAACGTTGCCGTCGCGCGCGGCGCGGCCAAGGTGGGGCTTGGCCGCGCGCTGGGTGTGGGGTTGCGCGACAGCGGACGCGGGCGCGCGCGGGCGGAGGCGATGGCGCTGCTGGAGCGGATGGGCGCGGCGCAGTACGCCGCGGCGCCGGCGCGCACGCTGCCGCCTGGCATTGCGCGGCTGGTGGAAATCGCGCGTGCGCTCGCCACCGAACCGCGACTTCTGCTGCTGGATGAGCCGGCGGCGGGATTGAATGAAACCGAGCAGGCCGATCTGGCGCGGCGGTTGCGGTTGGTCGCGGACGACGGCGTCGGGCTGCTGGTGATAGAGCACAACATGCCGTTCCTGGCACCACTGGCCGACCGCATGGCCTGCCTGGATTACGGCCAACTGATCGCCGCGGGCACGCCGGCCGAGGTG
>Ga0182030_10020199_pt1 | contig 12596 bp, 12 predicted proteins | sample 812S3MmetaG_FD_121299 | JGI IMG/M metagenome (GOLD analysis project Ga0182030, IMG submission 121299) | Permafrost microbial communities from Stordalen Mire, Sweden - 812S3M metaG (Illumina Assembly) | ecosystem: Environmental > Terrestrial > Soil > Wetlands > Permafrost | place: Sweden... | reverse complement strand
TTTTCGCCGGCCATCCGGCTTCACTCCTTGCCTCACCGCTCGCAACGGGAGGCTACAACCGTAGGGAGCCACAATGCGGCATTACGAAATCGTGCTCCTGGTCCATCCGGACCAGAGCGAGCAAGTTCCTGCGATGGTCGATCGCTACAAAGGCATGGTGACTGCCGGTGGCGGTCAGGTGCATCGCTTCGAGGATTGGGGCCGTCGCCAGCTGACCTTCCCGATCTCCAAGGTACACAAGGCGCACTACATCCTGCTCAACATCGAGTGCGATCAGAAGGTGCTGGACGAGCTCAAGGGAGCGTTCCGCTTCTCGGATGCCGTGTTGCGCAGCCTGGTCGTCAAGATGGACGAAGCGGTCACCGAACCCTCGCCGATGGCCCGGGCGCCGGACGAGAATGCACGCCGCCACGACGACTTCGGCGATGATGGCGATGACGACGACATGCCCCGCGCATTCGTCGAACGGTAAGAGTCAGGAGCAACCATGGCACGTTTTTTTCGCCGCAAGAAGTTCTGCCGATTCACGGCCGATGACGTCAAGCAGATCGACTACAAGGATCTGGCGACGCTCAAGAGCTACATCACCGAGACCGGCAAGATCGTACCCAGCCGCATCACCGGCACACGCGCTCACTATCAACGCCAGCTGCAGCTCGCCATCCGGCGCGCCCGTTTTCTCGCGTTGTTGCCGTACACCGATCAGCACTAACCGCGGGCCCGCAACATGGACATCATTCTGCTGCAGAAGGTCGCAAACCTCGGCCAGATCGGCGATCGCGTCAAGGTGAAGTCGGGCTATGCCCGCAACTTCCTCGTGCCCACGGGCAAGGCCACCATGGCGACCGCCGCCAACATCGCGAAGTTCGAGGCGCAGCGCCACGAACTCGAGGCGAAGGCGAACGCGGAGCTCGCCGCCGCCCAGGCCCGCGCCGCGAAATTCGAGAACTTCAAGCTCGAGCTCAGGGCCAAGGCGGGCGCCGAGGGCAAGCTGTTCGGATCGATCGGCACGACTGACATTGCCGAGGCCGCGGTCAAGGCGGGTCAGCCCATCGCGCGCAGCGAAGTTCGAATGCCGACGGGTCCCATCCGGACCACCGGCGAGCATCAGGTGCAGTTGCACCTGCATACCGACATCGACGTGACCTTGACGGTCACCATCGTCGCCGAAGAGTAGCGGCGGGCAAAGCCGCGGCGCGCAGGCTTTGCAGGTGGCCACTCGCCTCAATCCATACCCGGGCTCCGGCACAGGCGACGATGCCCTGCGCCTGCCGCCGCACTCGATCGAGGCGGAGCAGGCGGTGCTCGGCGGCCTCATGATCGATTCGGCGGCTTGGGACCAGGTCGCGGATCGGGTCTCCTCCGAGGATTTCTACCGTCACGATCACAAGCTGATCTTTGCGGCCGCACAGGGCTTGATCGAGCGCAATCAGCCCTGCGACGCGGTCACGCTGTCCGGACTGCTCGAAAGCCAGGGGTTGATCGACCAGGTCGGCGGACTGTCCTATCTCGGAACGCTAGCGCGCGACACACCGACCGCTGCGAACATCAAGGCCTATGCGGACATCGTGCGCGAGCGCGCGGTGCTCAGGCAGCTCATCACCGCCGGCAATTCCATCGTCACGAGCGCGCTTGCACCCGAGGGGCGCGAGGCACGCGAGATCGTCGACGATGCGGAGCGTGCGGTGTTCGAGATTGCCGAGCGCGGCTCGCGTGGCAAGGTGGGTTTCCGCTCGGTGAAGTCCATTTTGCCCGATGTGGTGACCCGGATCGACGAGCTCTACAACTCGGACGGCATGCTCACCGGCATCGCGACCGGATTCAAGCAGCTCGACGAGATGACCTCCGGCCTGCAGCCCGGCGATCTGATCATCATCGCGGGCCGTCCCTCGATGGGCAAGTCGACGCTGGCGGTAAACATCGCGGAGAACGCGGCCCTGGGCGCGCAAAAATCCGCGGCGATCTTCAGCATGGAAATGTCGGCCGAATCGCTGACCTTGCGCATGCTGTCGTCGCTCGGACGCATCAACCAAGGGCACCTGCGCTCCGGCCGCCTGCAGGAGGAGGACTGGCCGCGGATCGATTCGGCCATGACGCAGTTGAGCGCCGCGAACATCCATGTCGACGAGACGCCGGGACTCACCCCCACCGAGGTGCGCGCGCGTGCGCGGCGGCTGAAGCGCGAGCGCGGTCTCGATCTGATCGTGGTCGACTACCTGCAGCTCATGCAGGTTGCGGGCACCAAGGAAAATCGCGCGACCGAGATCTCCGAGATTTCCCGATCCTTGAAGGCGCTCGCCAAGGAGCTGAAGGTGCCGGTGATCGCGCTCTCGCAGTTGAACCGCGGCGTGGAGCAGCGCACGGAGAAGAAGCCGGTGATGTCGGATCTGCGCGAGTGCGTGACGGGCGATACGCTCGTTTGCCTTGCGGATGGGCGGCGGGTGCCGATACGGGAGCTCGTGGGTACCGAGCCGGAAGTGTGGTCGCTCGATGAGGCGCAGCGGATTCGGGCCGCGCGCTCCGATAAAGTTTGGTGCGTCGGGCGCAGGCCCGTGTTTCGCGTCGAGCTTGCGAGCGGGCGGCGAATTCGCGCCACGGCCGAGCACCGTTTGTTGTCGGGCAAGGGCTGGATGAAAGTGGGCGAGCTGGCTATCGGTGATCGCCTGGCGTTGGCGCGCAAGATGCCCGCTCCGGCGCGGCCGAAGCACTGGCCCGATCACTGGCTGATTCTGCTGGGTCATTTAGTTGGCGACGGCAGCTATCTAAAGCATCAGCCTCTTCGGTACACGACGGCTTCCGAAGAAAATAGCGTGATGGTGCGGCTCGCGGCGGAGAAGTTCGGCAGCACCGTATCGAGGCATGAAGGCCCCACCGGCACGTGGCATCAACTCGTTATCAGCGGCAATGGCAATCGTTGGGCGCCGGCGGGCGTCGGCGCGTGGTTGAAGCAACTCGGAATTTACGGCCAACGATCGCACGAGAAGCATTTGCCGCCTGAGGTATTCAGTCTCGACGAGGATCAGATTGCTTGCCTGCTACGGCATCTGTGGGCGACGGATGGGTCGGTGACGATGCGCAAGGCGGGCCAGCGCGGAGCTCCGCGCATTTATTTCTCAACCTGCAGCCGCCGGCTGGCCGACGATGTGGCCGCATTGTTGCTGCGGCTCGCCATCGTCGCGCGCATCCGTACGGTCCATAGCGCCGAAGGGCGCCCCATGTATAACGTCGATGTAAGTGGTGTGGACGCACAGCTTCGATTCGTAATGAATGTCGGCTGCCAAGGGCCGCGTCTAGATGCGATCTCGGAGCTGATGCAATATTTGGTGGCGACAAAACCCAAATCCAACGTGGATACCTTGCCGGCAGAGGTCTTCGACCAGGTTCGCGCGGGTATGCAGGCAAAAGGAATTACGCATCGGCGGCTTGCGGCGACTGGTGGGAGCGTCTTCAAAATTAGAAAAGCGGGGTTTGCGCCTTCCCGCGGATTAGTCCGACGTTACGCTGAGTTTCTTGGCGATAGATCGCTAGACGCTCCGAATGAAAATGATATTTTCTGGGACCGAGTCGTGGCTATCGTTCCGGATGACGAAGAAGATGTGTATGATTTGACCGTACCGGAAACGGCCAACTGGTTCGCAGACGGGGTTACCACTCACAACAGTGGAGCGATAGAGCAAGATGCAGATTTGATCCTGCTCATCTACCGCGAAGAAGTCTACGACCCCAACACGACGCGCAAGGGCATCGCCGACATCATCATCGCCAAGCAGCGCAACGGCCCCACGGGCGAAGTGCAGCTCACCTTCCTCGGCCAGTACACCAAGTTCGAGAACTACGCGCCGGAGTCGTACGCCGAGGGCGTATTCCGGTGAGCTGTCGATGACGCCCATCGTCAGCGCCACGATCGACACGGGCGCGCTCAACCACAACCTCGAACGAGTCAGACACTGGGCGCCGCGATCGCGCGTGATGGCGGTCATCAAGGCGAACGCCTACGGCCATGGGCTCGTGTCCGTGGCGCGGGCGCTCGAGGCCGCGGATGCCTTCGCGGTGGCGCGCGTGGATGAGGGCCTCACGCTTCGCAACGCGGGCATCATCAAGCGCACGGTGCTGCTCGAGGGTGTGTTCGACCGCGACCAGCTGGATGCGGCGGCGGGGGGGCAGTTCGAGCTCGTGGTGCACACGGTCGAGCAGATCGAGCTTCTGCGCCAAGCGGGTCCTGGGCCACCCTTCAAAATATGGCTCAAGCTCGATACCGGCATGAATCGGCTCGGCTTCAAGGGGGATGCGTTCCAGGGAGCCTTGTCCGCGTTGAGCGGGTTGGCGCGCGTTCAAAGTCCGGTCAATTTTTTCACGCACCTCGCCTCCGCGGATCTTCCGGAGCTTGCGACCACGAGCGAGCAGCTGAGTCGGTTCGCGCAAGCGACCGGATCGCTTCCCGGCGAGCGCAGCATCGCGAATTCGGCCGGCATGCTGGGCTTTCCCGCCTCACAGGCCGATTGGGTGCGGCCGGGGCTCGTGCTCTACGGCGTGTCCCCGTTCGGGGGTTCGATCGGCGCGGACTATGGACTCAAGCCGGCCATGACGCTGAACTCGCATGTGATTGCGTTGAAGGAACTCGAGCCGGGCGAGCGGGTGGGCTACGGCGGCGATTGGGTGGCCATGCGCCCGACGCGGCTCGCAGTGGCCGCCGTCGGATACGGCGACGGCTATCCGCGTGCGCTCGCCTCCGGTTCGCCGGTGCTTGTCAACGGCGAGCGAGCGCCCCTCGCCGGGCGCGTCTCGATGGACATGATCGGCATCGACGTGACGAATCTTTCTCAGGCGCCGCAGCCCGGCGATCCGGTGGTCCTTTGGGGCGAGGGATTGCCGGTGGAGGAAATCGCGGTCTGGGCGGACACGATACCGTACGAGCTTCTCTGCGGCATCAGCCAGCGCGTGGCGGTCACGTTGATCTGATCCCGCGCGCGATGCGGATAAGGCGACGTTCTAGAACAACGCCTCGAGGACCTGAAGCATTCCCCACAGCGCGAGCGCCCAGACGGCGGTGCGCAGATAAGGGATGCCTGCAAGATAAATGGGCAAATACACGAGGCGCGCCCAGAAGTAGATCTGCGCACCGAGCGCCGCATGCGGTGTGTCGCGATGGGTCACGGTGACCGCGAGCGCCGCCGCCGCGAAGAATCCGAACGTCTCCAAAAAATTGGCGCTGGCCCGGGCCGCCCGCGCAGCCACGCCGGTGAGCGGCGCAGAGATGCCGTCGCGATTGCCGGCGTTCCATTTCAGTCCACGCTGCCGCGTGGCAAAGCCCGCGGCGATGAAGACATAGCCAAGGCCGAGCAGAACGCTCCAGGCCAGCATTCGAATCGTCATGAATCACCGCCCCCCGCCTGACGAGCACGCGCCGTCAGGCGCGCCGCCACTTGCTGAATCGCCGGTAAGTTGCCCCAAAGACTCGCCTGCGGCAAGAAATCGATCCGATCGCCCAGCATCGAGGGTTTTCGCAGCCGAAGCGTGATCCAGTGCATCCGCAGGTGTGTCGACACCTCGGCCGCCGAAATGCTCGCAAGCGAGATCGCCTCGTCGGTCCGTCCCTTTCGAATTTCCAGATGATCCACGCAGTCCACGACCTGATCGGCCACCCGGTGAAAGGCGGTTTTCCAGTGCAGGTAGGCGAAAAATCCGGCGAGTATGCAGAGCGGGATGAGACTGACCGCCGGCCGCCGCCACAAATCCCCGCTCAAAGCCGACGGCGCAGCGGCGTAGGCGAGCAGGGTTGCCGTACTGATCCACACGCCGCGCTTCAATAAAACGGTGTTTTTGAAAGAAATGAGTTGCATTACAGTGCCGCGTCCTCTCATTCCGGCAGCCTAGCCGCTTCGAACAGCTTGTGGTGCTCGTTGCGCAGCGCCGCCTTCTGAACCTTGCCCATGACATTGCGAGGCAGTTCCGCTGTCACGAATACGCGCTTCGGTACCTTGAAGTTCGCGATCCGGGTTTTCAACTCGGCGATCAGGGCGAGAGGCTGCGGGGTGGCGCCGGGCTCGGCGGTGATCACCGCCACCACCGCCTCGCCGAAATCGGGATGCGGGACGCCGATCACGGCGCTCTCGGCGACGCCCGGCATCTCGTTGAGGTAACTTTCAACCTCGGCCGGATAGACATTGTACCCACCGGTGATGATCAGATCCTTGCTTCGGCCGACGATCGCCACATAACCGGCCTCGTCGATGCTGCCCATGTCACCCGTGCGGAACCATCCGTCCGCGGTGAAGGACATTTTGCTGAGCTCCGCAGCCCGCCAGTAGCCGCTGAACACGCTCGGGCCTTTGACTTCGATGCCGCCGACGGCGCCCCGCGGGCATGGTTTGCCGTGTTCATCCGCAATGCGCAATTGCACGCCGGGCAGCGGGAATCCCACGGTGCCGGCGCGACGCCCGCCATCCCGCGCATGGTAGGGATTGGACGTGAGCATCACGGTCTCGCTCATGCCATATCGCTCGACAATGGTATGCCCGGTGCGCTCGCGCCAGCGATCGAACGTATCGGGCAGCAGGGGAGCGGAGCCTGCCGTGAACAGGCGCATGTGCCGGCAAGCCTCCTGCGTGAGTCCGCTATCCTGAAGCATGCGCACGTACAGAGTGGGGACGCCCATGAATATGCTCGCCTCAGGCAGCCGTTCGACGATCGCCTTGGCGTTGAAGCGATTGAACCAGAGCATCTTGCTGCCGGCGAACAGCGCGCCCTGTGCAGCCACGAACAGTCCGTGCACGTGGAAAATCGGCAGGACGTGGATGAGCACATCGCTCGAGCGCCAGCCCCAATAGGCATGCAGCGTCTCGGAGTTCGCGAGCAGGTTTCGGTGCGAGAGCATTGCACCCTTGCTCCGACCGGTGGTTCCGCTGGTGTAGAGGGTCACGGCGATATCGTCGGGCCGCACGGTCGCGGGCTCATGCCTGGTACCTTGAAGCGCGGCGGCCTCCATCAAAGTCCCGGTGTGATCCTCATTCAGCGAGTAAACCGCTGCAACGCCTGTCTGGCGCGCGATTTGGGCGACGCTATCGAAGATCTTGCCGGAACACACGATGAGCGATGGCTCGGCGTCCTTCAGGAAGTATTCGATCTCGGAGGCCTGATAAGCCGGGTTCAGCGGTACGTACACTCGTCCGGTGCGCAGCACCGCCAGATACAGGATGAGCGCCTCGACCGATTTTTCCGTCTGGGTCGCGATGCGAGCGCCGGGAGGCAACGCGAGCGAGTCGAGCAAGTTCGCAATGCGTGCGCTGGTCTCGTCGAGGGCGCGCCAGGTGTAGCCGAGTAGAGTTCCGCCAGCAGGCTCGGCCGGCTGAACGGCGATGGTATCGAGGTCGGCGGGGAATCTTGCCCGCAAGGCAGCGAACAGGTTGCCGTCGGTGCCGATGCGGGGCTTCATGAGTCGTTCATCAACCGCCGGTAGGCGAGCAGATGACGCAGTGCTTCTTTCGTTTGACCTGCCCGTTCGTGCAGTCGAGCCAGATTGAAATGCGCGTCCGCGAATCCCGGATCGAGAGCGAGCGCATGGCGGTACTCCGCCATGGCCTCGCTCTCCCGCTCGAAGTCTTCGAGCAACACGGCCAGATTGAACGACAGGATCGCCTCGCCGGATTGTGTGCTCCGGTAGATTCTCTCGGCTTCCTCCAGCCGACCATCCAAATGCAGGAGGCGCCCGAGATTGAGCCGGGCCTCCAGATGGTGTTCGTCCGCGCGCAGACAGGCCTCATAGGCCGCGCGCGCCGCGGCGGGGTCGGCGTCCTCGAGTTCGAGCGCCTTGTCGAAGGCCGCGTCGGCCGCGAGCGTTCCGTGCGCCGTCGCCGCTGCGGTCGCCGCTTCGGTCGCGGCGTCTTGCGCACCTCGATCGATGACCAGAAGGTCACCGCCGCGGTCGAACACCTCGAGCTCCAGCGTGTATTGGCCTGTGGCCCCCTCGCGCAGCGCCTGACCCTCGCGCACCATGATCTTGTCGCCGACGGCGACGATGGACAAGCCGCTCAACGGCAGCGCCCCCGGCAGCGACTGGCGTATCTCGCGCAGCGTCCGGTTGATCCGCTGCGCCGGGATCTTCGCCGCTCGGAGCGATCCGGCGGTGCGCAGTACGATCAGATCTTGAAACGAATACCTGAGCCGCCCGGCCTTCTTCAACGGGTGGATGTGGCCCGCGCGGATGAGGGCGCGGACCTGGGATGCCGGGATCCCAAACAGGCGCTTGAGATCATTCGTATCGAACTCATGCATTTCATCGACGAGCGGACTTTCGAGCGGCAGACTTCGCGGCCGCGCGCTTCGGCTCTTTGCGCTCCTTCAAACTCGGCGAGGTCTTGGCGCCCCGAGTCTCGATGCTGGCGCGTAAAGCCTCCATCAAATCGATGACGTTGCCGCCCGCGGAGGGCACCGGGGCCTCGGACAACGAGATCTGTTTGCCCTGGATTTTTTTCTGGATGGCCGCCTCCACGCGCCCCTTGAACTCGTCGTGGTACTCATTGGGGTCGAAACGCTTGACGGCCAGATGATCGATGAGCTGCTGCGCAAGCTTCAGTTCAGGATCCGACACTTGCGCAGGTTCGATGCCAAGCTCTTTGAGCTCGCGAACCTGTTCTTTGAAGTGCAATTGATGCATGGCCAAGCCGTCCTCCATCGGCCTGATGACCACGATGTGTTCCTTGCCGCGGGACACCCAGCGGCCTACCGCGCACTGACCGGCCTTGCGAAGCGCCGTGGCGAGCAAGGTATAGGGTTTGGCACCTCCTTTATCGGGCGCCAAATAATAGGTGCCGTCGAAGTAAACGGGATCGACCGACTGCAGGGGAACGAACTGCCCGATGTCGATGGAGTGAGTGGTCGCATCCTCGAGCGCCTTCAATTCGTCGGCGCTGAACATCACGTATTGATCCTTGGCAAACTCATAGCCCTTGACCATTTGCGAGCGTTCCACCGGCTCGCCGTCCGCCACCGCAATGTACTGCTGCTTGACCCGCGAGCCGTCCTTTTGTCTCAGCAAGTTGAAGGAGATGCGTTCGGAGGAAACGGTCGCTGAGTACAGCTTGACCGGAATCGCCACGAGGCCGAACGAAATCGTGAGCGAGGCAATCGAGCGAGCTTGCGTGGGCATGTTTCTTACCTTCTCCCTTGGAGCCGCCCGAGTCAAACTCGACGTTTGCTCAAAAGCAGGCTGTAACCCATTAAATATACGATGATTGTTAGCGTGGTGCAAGAATACGCTGTGGCCCGGCCGGGGACGGCGCCGACAGTCACATTCCGCAGACCGGACCCGGTGAAACGCTCGCCCGGGGTGGGCCGTCGTCGGGGCCAATTGAGTTTATGATCGCCGTTCTCATCAGAGGGGGTCCGATGATCAAGGCGATTGTGGGTGTCAGAGCGCTCAAGCGGTGCGGTGATTTCGCGCTGCGCGATGCATGCGCGCGAAGCGGTACATGCGAGCGGGATGGTACACGCGTGCGGGGTGGTACACCCCTGGCGGCGTGCCTGTGCCTCATCGGCCTGGCCGGCGCCTCGGCAGCCGCGGGTTCTCCCACCGGCGATGCCATGCCGCCAGCATTCGATGTCATCATCGAGCATGGCCACGTCGTTGACGGCACAGGGGCTCCTTGGTACGCCGCGGATGTCGGGATTCGAGCAGGACGCATCGCCGCGATCGGGCGACTGGACCAATCGTCCGCCAAACTCAGGATCGACGCGGCCGGCCGGGTGGTGGCCCCGGGCTTCATCGACATGCTGGGCCAGTCGGAACTGACGCTTCTGGTCGATCCCACGGTGCCTTCCAAAATATTTCAAGGCATCACCACGGAAATCACGGGCGAGGGAAATTCGGTGGCGCCCGTCAACGAAGCCATCGCACGCGAACAAGCGGCGGAGTTCAGTCACCTCGAGATCCACCGCGACTGGACCGATTTTGCCGGCTACTTCGCGCGGCTCGAAAGGCAGCACATCGGCATCAATGTGGCCTCCTACATGGGAGCGACCACGGCAAGGGAGATGGTGGTCGGCTATGTGGACCGCGCAGCGACCCACGATGAGCTCATCAAGATGCAGGGTTTGGTCGCCGAAGCGATGCGCCAGGGGGCCGTGGGAGTGTCGAGCTCGCTCGAATATGCGCCTGCCCCCTATGCGAACACGGCAGAGTTGATCGCGCTCGCCAAGGCCGCAGCGCAGTTCGGCGGAATTTACGCAACTCACATGCGCTCCGAGCAGGAAGGTATTTTGAGCGCGCTTGACGAGACCATCAGGATCGGTCGAGAAGCTAATATTTCAGTTGAGATATGGCATCTAAAAGCTGGATCTGTAAAGATTTTTGGATTGATGCCAGAGATCGTAGCGCGCATCGATCGCGCGCGCGCCTCCGGCGTGGACATTGCTGCCGACACCTATGCCTACCCGGCTTGGGCGAACGAGTTATCCGCCTTCATTCCACCGTGGGCTCACGAGGGCGGGAACGAGAAGTTGATCGAGCGGCTTCAAGATGCCGCGATACGCGTGCGCCTCAAAAAGGAACTCGCCACCGAGTCGACGGACTGGGACAACGAATGGCAGTCGGTGCCCGGACCGGAAGCGATTCTGATCTCCACGGTCAACAATCCGAAGCTTCTTGGTCTCCAGGGCCGAACCCTGGCCGATATCGCCAAGGCGCGCGGTACGGATCCCATGGACACCTTGTTCGACATCCTCATCGAGGACGGCGCTCAGACCGATGCTGCGGTGTTCGCGATGAGCGAGCCGGACATCGAACTCGCCGTCGTTCAGCCCTGGGTCTCGTTTTGCAATGACAGTTCCGGGACTTCGCCGGAGGGACTTCTCGGCAAGGAGTTTCCGCATCCCCGCGCCTATGGGACGTTTCCACGGGTGCTGCGCAAGTACGTGCGGGAGGAGCGGCGATTGCGCTTGGAGGAGGCGATTCGCAAATTCACCAGCCTTCCGGCCTCTCGGCTGCGGCTCAACGATCGAGGGGTGATCAAGGCCGGCCTGTGGGCGGACATCGTCGTCTTCGATCCGAACACCATCACGGAGCGCTCGACCTTCCAGGTGCCGAATCAGTTGTCGGTGGGGATGCAATGGGTGCTCGTGAACGGCGTGCCCGTCATCGCCGATGGCATCGCCACGCGTGCGCTGCCGGGCCAGGTGCTGCGAGGCCCCGGCTACCGGATCCGCGCGGCTCATCAGAAAGGGGAATAGCGATGCATAGGGGCAGCTGTCTGTGCGGAACGGTTCGCTACGAAATCGCCGGAGAGCTGGGACCCATCAGCCTTTGTCACTGTTCCCGGTGCCGCAAAGCGAACGGATCGGCCTTCCTGGCAGGGGCCCAGGTCAACCCGGCCGAGTTTCGGCTGGTATCGGGTGCGGAAAGCCTGGGCGATTTCGAGTCCTCGCCCGGCGTCCACCGGATCTTCTGCCGCAACTGCGGATCGCCCATCATCAGCCGCCGTCCCGGGCCGCCCGAGATCATACGTGTCCGAATAGGAACTCTGGACTCCTACCTCAAGACCAAACCTCAGGCGCACATCTTTTTTGCCGATCGCGCCGAATGGTACGAATTCGACGACGATGTCGCGAAATATGCCGAGCGCCCGCATTGAGCCGCCAGCTGCGCTGAAATCCCTCGGCCGACTGTGCGCCAGGCACCCCCCGCTGCGGCCCTCGTGAGCCTATAATTTGTCATGGCCTTCGGGGGCGAGTCAACTTGAGGAACCATGGAACCGACCGATACCGGGAAAGCTGAATATTTTCACAAGGTCGTTGATTGTCAGTGGGCCTGTCCGGCGCACACCGACGTTCCCGAATACATCCGGCTGATCGCCCAGGGGGAGTTCACCCAAGCTTACATGGTGAACCGGGCCTCCAACGTGTTCCCTGGGATTCTTGGCCGTGTCTGCGACCGGCCCTGCGAGCCCGCCTGCCGGCGCGGCCGCATCGAGGAGAAACCGGTTGCGATCTGCCGCTTGAAGCGGGTAGCGGCGGATCAGCGCGAAGACATTAGCGCGCTACTGCCGCGTGCACCGCAGCAAAGCAATGGCAAGCGGGTGGCCTGCATCGGCGCGGGACCTGCCTCGCTCACCGTGGCCAATGATCTTCTCCCCCTGGGCTACGAGGTCACGATCTTCGAGCAGTACAAGGTCGCCGGTGGTCTGATGCGCACCAACATCCCGGCTTTTCGCCTGCCGGCCAATGTGCTCGAGGAGGAAATCGGCTACGTGGTCGGCATGGGCGCAAAGCTCGAGCTGAATGCACCCATCGGCAGCATGCGTCGACTGCTCGAGACCGGAAATTTCGACGCGGTTTTCGTCGGTACGGGCGCGCCGAGAGGCAAGGAGCTCGAGCTGCCGGGCCGGCACGAAAGCGGCCGGGTGCACATCGGCATCGCATGGCTCGAGTCCGTGGCTTTCCAGCATGTCGAGAAGATTGGCGAGCGCGTGCTCATCATCGGCGTCGGCAACACGGCCATGGATTGCTGCCGCTCATCGCTGCGGCTCGGCGCCAAGGACGTGAAGGTCATGGCGCGAAAGCCCCGGCAATTCTTCAAAGCCTCCGATTGGGAGCTCGAGGATGCG
>Ga0182030_10020198_pt1 | contig 12597 bp, 12 predicted proteins | sample 812S3MmetaG_FD_121299 | JGI IMG/M metagenome (GOLD analysis project Ga0182030, IMG submission 121299) | Permafrost microbial communities from Stordalen Mire, Sweden - 812S3M metaG (Illumina Assembly) | ecosystem: Environmental > Terrestrial > Soil > Wetlands > Permafrost | place: Sweden... | reverse complement strand
TCAGGCAAATCCGTGGCCATCAACGCCATGATCATGTCCCTGCTCTTCCGCACCACGCCCTCGCAGGTCCGTCTCATTCTCGTCGATCCCAAGCGTGTCGAACTCGGCATGTACGAAGGCGTCCCGCATCTCTTCACGCCCATCATCACCGAGCCCAAACTCGCAGCGAACGCCCTCCGCAACGCCGTCCGCGAAATGGAGCGCCGCCTCAAGCTCCTCGCCAGCCGCAGCGTCCGCAACATCGAGCAGTACAACAAGCTCTTCGACGGCGCCATGCCCTCGCTCTTCGACGACGAGAAGGACAACGAGCCCCTCCCCTTCATCGTCATCATCATCGACGAGCTCGCCGACCTCATGATGCTCGATCGCGCCAATGTCGAAGAGTCCATCACGCGCCTGGCGCAAATGGCTCGCGCCGTCGGCATCCATCTCATCCTCGCCACGCAGCGCCCCTCGGTCGACGTCATCACCGGCCTCATCAAAGCCAACGTGCCAACTCGAATAAGTTTCCGCCTCGCCACCAAGGTCGACTCGCGCACCATCCTCGACACCAACGGCGCGGAAGCTCTCCTCGGCCGCGGCGACATGCTCTTCCTCCCGCCGGGCACCAGCCGCCTCATGCGCCTCCACGCGCCCTATGTCAGTGAGAAAGAAACCGCCGCCATCGTCGCCTTCTGGAAGGCGCAAGGCCAGGCCGAATACGTTGAAGGCTTCCTCGAGTCACCCAAAGACGAGCGCGTAGCCCCCGACGGCTCCAATCCCGACCCCGACGAAAACGATCCCATGTTCGACGACGCAGTCAGATTGGTTTTCGAATTCGGCAAAGCCAGCACGTCGTTGCTGCAGCGCCGTCTCCGCATAGGCTACGGCCGCGCGGCGCACCTAATCGACCTGATGGAGCGCGACGGCCTGGTAGGCGCACCCGAAGGCTCCCGCCCCAGAGAACTCTTAAAGGCCCCAGGCTGGCTCCACGAAGTCTCCGCTGTCAACGAATAACGTCTTGTCCGACTCATCGCAGTCTTAAAAGATGAACCGCAAAATCATCAGTCCGCCCCCTCGACCGTGGGAAGGCCCGACGCCAGCTGTTGGCGGAACCGCGCCTCACACAATGGGTTGAGCTGCTCTTCCTCTTTGGTCATTTCAGGCTGCAGAAATCGCGTCGATGCGGCTGCTCCGTCCTTAAGCACATCCACCCGGATTAGCTTGTCGAAGCCATAGCTCTGAACCACGGCGGCTAGCTCCTGCGGCGAATCAACCGCTGGAAGCGGAAACCGCTGATTGCGTGCGTATCCCGGTACATCCATGCTCACCGGAATGCCATATTGCTGCAGATAGTCAGACCGTCCCTCAACCTGCACCATGTGGGTCGCGCCGGAGACCCACTCGCCCCCTTTGGCCTGCGATACGTTCACGCTGACCAGAGCACCGCTGACTTCGTAATTCGCCGACACCACGACAAACTCCGGCGCAACCCGCAATACCCTCACCAGGCTCACCGAGGTAAGCGGAGGTAAGTCTTGTGGACTTGGGACTTCCGCGGGCCTGGCATCAATGGATGACCCGAAATAGGACTGCACCGATACCGCGCTATATCCCCGTTGGATCGGGCTGGCATAGAAGCACTCTTTTTGAATGTAAAGATTTCCGTACGCGCCGCTCAGAATCAAGTCGGTCTTCACCGTCCGGTCCAGAATCTGATTCTTGGTGGTCTCCAGGTAGAGAAGACGCACAGGCGAACCTGTCCCCGGCCTACTTTCAAGATGGTCTACCGTTGTGAATCCTGTCGCGGTATGGAAAAAGAAGTAATAGGAACCAGGGTCGCCTTGTTGAGGCATCCAGCGGGAACCAACCGGAATGAGATGCAGACCGGAATCGATATTGATTTCGCGGACGTCGAAATTGCTTAACTCCTTCAACCCACATGAGGTGTCGGCGAGAAGCAGGACTGCACTCACCGCGACAAATCCAACTCTCATCCATCTTGATTTCACGCCGAGAGTGTAGCACGAGCCAAGTGCCGAGAATTATCCGCAACAAGTGCACAATCAGTGCATGCACATCCACCGCTCAAAGCCGCTTTCTAGTACCAGAAAATTAATTACCCCACCCCTCCCCCTCCAAAAACCAGCCCCAGCCAACAAGCCTCATCCCCTAACTCACTGATAACAAAATCGATCTTTCGGCATAAATATACTTGCAACACCATGCCGCTAAACCGCGATGGTGCGATAGGTACTTAGCGAAAAACGGGCGGAAAGGGGCGGTTTTTTAAAACCCGTGAGACAATCCATAATTTATGGTTAGTCTTGCGCTTGAAATTCCGGCAGAGAGTTTGGAGCTGGGGCGTTATCCTGCATTTCAGTATCGTGCGGCGTTAAATGGTCGCGGTGCTGGGAAGGCGGTAACACTCTTGGAAATCCTGCGCGTCCATGCCGAAGAATACACAAAGGCCGTCCATGCGCTCGCTCTCGTCAATGTGAGGATTGAGACAGCGGAAGACGATTTTAGAAACGATGGAATGCTGCTAGGCAGACTTCGTGCGCACCTTTCCGACTTGTCAGCCCATTGTAAGAATCTACCGATGACAGCAGCAAAGGTTGATTCGGTAATTGATCTTCTTGACCATCTTGACCGAACTCGCAACTGGCAGCAGCCAAAACTCGCTTTTTTGACTGCTATCGCTGAGATTCAATCCCGAATGTATGACGAGCTAAGGCTCAGTCTCTTTTTCCAAATTTCTCCAGATCGGGAAAAGTATTTCTCCGAACCGGGCGAGGGATGGAAAGAGGTAATCGATCGATTCCCCGATGCCATTGGCGATATAGAGGAAATGTCGAAGTGCTTCGCCTTGTCGCGCTACGCGGGAGCAATATTTCATTCGTTGCTAGTCGTGGAAAGAGGTGTGATTGACCTGGGTTCGTATATCGAAGTGACAGATCCCAAGAGAGGATGGGACGCCACAACCAGAAAACTGAAGTCTTTGGTTGATGGGGGCCACAACGCCCTGCCTCCGAAGTTTGCGGGGAAATTCAGTTTCCTAGAGCAAATGAACAATCAAGTGCAGGCGATGAAATCCGCATGGCGCAATAAGGTAAATCACGTTGAGGGAAGATTAGCTGTGATGAAACCGGAATTCACGCCAGACATAGCGGAAGAAATCATGGTGGCGTCGAGGGCATTTATGCGGCGACTGGCGACAGAGACGCCGGATTAGGTTTTGCCTAATCCACGCGTGGATTGAGGTGCGAAATGCAAGAAGCGATCAAGGTCCCAATCGAACAGCCGTCAATCGGGACTCGTCAAATTCCAAGAAATGTCGCCAGTCTGCGCACTCCATCAGTTCTCTATTATTCGAAAGCAAAAGGCGCGCTACGGCTGAAGGTGTTTCATCTGCTGAATGCTTGGTGTATATGGTCCGGTGCCGCCCGCAGTTTTCTTTGGCACATTCGACTTCAATCCGCCAAAGAGACGCCAAGGGTAAGTTTAGGGGCAGTACCGGTACTGTATCCAGACGGATCGCTCCAAGACCAACCCGGCACAACTGCCCGTGCTGCCAGCATAAGAAATCTATTGGCCATTTATCCGTGGCTTGATATTGTCCACCTGCGAATATTCCTAATGGGCTTTGAAGCGGGAGAACAAACTCATGGTCGCTGTCGTGGCAGCGAAACTGACAGACCGGGAGAATCGCCATCATAGCGAACCTTCTACTTCCGGCCCGTACTCCGCGGCGATCTTCACGCACAGCCGGATAAGCTGCGTCCGGCGCTGCCGCTCGTACTCCAGCCCGGCCTCAGAACACACCGTCTGAAGTGGGAAATCCATATGCTCGTAGCAGTTCCGCAACTCGTGAAACGTTTCGCTAAACATGCGCTCAGGTTTGTGCATTTTCAAATCTCCGGATCTCTGGGTATGGAGTATCATATCCCCATGAAGACGCCGCCGGATAACCCCGAATTCGCCAAGTTTACGGAAGCCATGCGGAAGATTATGGGAGTGTCGAAGACCGAGCTTCAAAGGCGGATTGAAGCCGAAAAAAAGGAGAAGCGGACTAAACGCCCCGCTTCCCCCGTCCCTGCCTCTTCATCCACTTCCCAGAACTAGAAGCCTCTCGTTTCCCCAACCTTCCCCGTTAGTTCGGCATAAGTCAACCGTTTGTTGGCGATCTGTGAAACCGCCAGCGCGAAGCGGTCAAGGTCATTCAGTGGATTGTCTTTGGTAGCCCGGTTGTTGTACCGAAACACCTGCTCTTCCACGTACCGCGCCAAGTGGAACGGCTCGACGCTGACATAGGTGCCATTCAAGCCCCTCTTCAACAAACTCCAGAAGTTCTCTATCCCGTTGGTGTGAACGTGCGCCTGGACGTAGCTTTCCGCGTGGTTGATGACCTCGTGCAAATACTCTGTACTGAGGTGCGGATAGACCGCGAACTCATCGGTAATGATCCACGAGCCATCTTTGACGTTCTCTTTCACAGCCGGGTCCATATTCGATTTATGACGATTGGGAAGAACCTTAGCCTTTACCCGGCCGCCCCGCTCCAGCATCCCAAGCACTACAGCCTTGCCGTGACCGCCCTGCAATCCAACATCCTTGGGGCGCCTCGACTTATGCATATTCTTCACCTTGCCGCCCACGAAGGTTTCGTCAATCTCCACCGGGCCATTCCCGCCGATCTTCTCAAACGATCCGTCACGCATCGCCAGCCGAATCCGGTGCAGCATAAACCATGCCGACTTCTGCGTTACCTTCACATCCCGCATGATCTCGTAAGAGCTAATCCCGTTCTTGCAGTTCACCACCAGCCACACCGCAACCAGCCACTTATCCAGCGGAATAGGCGAATCCTCAAACACGCTCTGGGTCTTCACGCTGAACTGCTTATGGCAAACCTTCGCCATGCACTTCCATATCCGCCGGGTGCTCAGATACGAAACCCGCTTACCCCCGCAATGCGGGCAAGTCACCCCATCCGGCCACCGCATCGCCGCCACAAAGTCAACGCACACATCAGGATCAGCGAAGTATCGAGTAGCCGCCAACAATGTCTTAGGTAATTCTGTCTTAGTCACAATCAAGCCTCACACCAAACCATAGTATGCATTCATGTATGGTGTGTCAAGTAGTATAAATGTAAAACTAATCTATGCGTGGACCGGCGGGTAAATCAAGCTTTATTCCGAAGAAGATTACGGATGGCGGATTCGGCAATCTTCTTGTCGTTTACCTGTAGTCCAGTCTTCCGGTCTATCCAAACAGTCTTATCGTTCTCGTTGACATCTCTAACCTCAAGCTCAAAGCTCCAGGTGTCGTCTTCACAGGATGAAATTGAGCAAGTCACTCGGTATAATTCGCGGTCGTAATCGACACTCAGCGTAATTCCGTCCTCGCGCTCTATCTCGTAGTGTTCAGTAGGCGAGTTGTTGTCGCGGAGGAAGTTGTCGCCTTCCTTGCTCTTTATTACGAGCACAAACCCGCGAAATTGCCCCAGCAAGTCAGCCCACCGCACTGCACTTTGATTCTGTACCAACCTCGCACGTAACAAGAGATGTTCACTCCGAAACGCCCGCTCTTGGCGGCGTTCACCGTATGCGCGCAATTCTACATCCAACCAAGTCGATTCGATCATGCTGCGCATTATCTACCAAACTGATTCGAAAATAGTCTGGCTGCGGGAGAAAATTGAAACTTTTTACAAGAATTTCCACCTCATCCGGTAACCGACCGCCGACTAGTTACATATCACGATCCATACGTTATTCGTCATTACTACCGATTCGTGCCGCCCGCCGCCGATAATGCAAGCGTGGTGCAGCATGTATGTTGATGCCGATCTTTCTTCTACAAACCGCCACATGTTAGCAAAGAAGTGAACAAAACACTCCGATTTCAGCCCGTTTTGGCCCGTTTAACGCATCAATTCACGCACAATTGGGCCTATTTACGTCCAAACTTCAGACCGCAAACCGGGCTTCCACGCAGCAATCCGAGCGATAACCGCAATTCCTGCATCTAGTTCTATGGAGTCACCGGAATGAAAAAGCTCCTGGCCGTCTGCCTGTTGACTTGCGCCTCGCTGGCCGCGCAGATTCCTCCGCCCGCGCAACTCCCCAATAATCCCGTCTCCATCAAGAAGACCTGGACCATCGGCGGGCTCGGCAACTGGGACTACCTCACCATGGACGCCAAAGCGAACCAGCTCTTCATCGCCCACGGCACGGTTGTCCAGGTAGTGGATATAACCACCGGCACACTGGCAGGCCAGGTCACCGGGCTCCGCGAGGCCCATTCCGTCGCCCTCGATGACAACGGCGAATTCGGGTATGTCAGCGACGGATTGGCCGATGCGGTCAAGGTCTTCGATCGAAGCACCTTCCAGGTGGTGGCAACCATTCTCACCGGCCCCAACCCGCGCTCGCTCGCCCTCGAACCGCAAAGCGGGTTGCTCTTCGTCATGTGCGGGGAGCCTGCGACGGCGAGTCCAGCAACCCCGACGCCGCCCATCCGCTCCAACACGCGCCGAACTGCGCCCCTGCCGCCCCGCCCCCCGGCCCGCGACACCGAGATTCGGTCCTCCATGACCGTTATCGATATCGAGGGGCGCAAGGCCCTGGCCACCATCCTCATGCCCGGCCGCCTCGGATTCGCCCAGGCCGGCGGAAGCGGAGAAGTCTTCGTCAACCTCCTCAATCGCGACTCCATCGCCCGGCTGGATGCCGTCGCAATCGGGTCCCTGGTGCACGGCGCAACATCGGAAACGCCTTCCCTGGACTGGAGCCGGGCAACCCCTGCACAAATGCGCATCTTCTCTCTCAGCGGCGGTTGCACTGAGCCCGGAAGTCTGGCCGTCGACAGCCACCATCAGCGCCTGTTCGCCGCCTGCAACAACATGAGACTGGCCGTCATGAATGCCCTCACCGGCGAAGTAGTAACCACCCTGCCCACCGGCCCGGGAACCGACGCTGTCGGCTACGATGCAGACCGTAGCCTCATCTACACCGCCAACGGCGGAGCCAACGGTAGCCTCACCGTGATTCGCCAGGACGTAACGGATACCTATGCTGTGATTCAGAATCTGCCCACCCGGCAGCGGGCGCGCACGCTCGCCGTGAATCCTGCGTCAGGCGAAGTCTACCTGGTAACGGATCTACTCGGCGTGAACCTGGCCGAATCCGGGGGCATTGGCACGCTCCGTACCGCGCCGGTGAATGGAAGCTTCCAGGTTTTAGTTGTTGGAAACTGATTGGGACCTCCTGGAGCACACATTTGAATCGAATTTCCACGCTTTTCTCCTCCGCGGTGTCACACTAGACTCATGTTCAACTTCGGCATCCGGCAGGATCTCCCCACGGTGCTGCTGATCGACGATGACTTGGTCAGTCGCGAAGTGACGGCGACGGTACTGACCATGACCGGATTTACCGTCCACACTGCGGAGGGTGGAACGGCAGCGCTTGAGTTACTGGCAGCCGCAAGCTGGCGTCCCGACGTCGTCCTGATGGATGCGCAGATGCCGGGACTGAGCGGAATCCCACTGGTTGGGGAACTTCGCGGCATGTGCACCGCCGCTGTCTATGCCGTCAGCGGCAGCAACCCGCCAGACGAATTGATTGCTCTATGCGACGGGTTCCTGCTGAAACCCTTCGCCCCCGAAGAATTGACCAGCATGCTCAAGGAGAAAGCGCGAAAGGCGAAGCCGCCTGTGATTACCACGCTGGATCCAGACTCGCCGGTTGTCAAAGCAGAAACGCTGGCGCAATTGCGTTCCCTCATGTCGGAGGCCGCGGTACGCCAGATCTATGCCGCAATTGTCGCGGACCTCTCGAAGCGTACGGCTGCCATTGAGACCGCTATGGCGGCAAGAGACGCCCGTGAGATTCGCCGAATCGGGCACGCCATCAAAGGAGGCTGCTCAATGGCCGGCGCTACCCAGGCGGCAGCACTCGGTGCACTGATCGAGAACGGCGGGTTCGAATTAAAAGGTAACCAGTTGGATAACAACTCTCCGCTACTGAAAGATTTGCGCATCGCCACTCTCGCGCTCCAGCGTATGCTTGAGTCAGAATTCCCCGCGTAGGGGGATGATGGTTCATAAGCCCTGTTGACACTTTTCTCGTGAACTGTCCAGGGCCCATCCCAACAGGGGAGGTAAACGCGCCCAAGTGGAACGCCCAATCAGAATCGTGTTGGCAGACGACCATCCTGTGGTCCGTATCGGCGTACGCAATATGCTCACGGAAGTGGATGGCTTTGAGGTTGTCGGCGAAGCGAGCGACGGCGACGAAGCCATCACTGAAACTCTCGAACTCGAACCCGACATTCTTCTCCTCGACCTGCAGATGCCGCGTCTTCCCGGCCTTGAAGCCATGCGGGCCATCATGAACGGCACCCCCACGGTGAAGATTCTGCTGCTCACCTCCACCGTGACCACCCAGCAGATCATCGAGGCGCTGCATATTGGCGCCCGCGGAATTGTGCTTAAAGACGCACTCGCGGGGCACTTGCAGACCGCCATCCGCACCGTCTTCAGTGGCGATTACTGGATCGGCGGCAAGCGCGTGGTAAACCTGGTTTCGGCACTCCATGACCTGATGCAACAGACCGTGGTGCCGCAGCGCAAGACCTACGGCCTCACTCCGCGCGAGCTCGAAGTCGTGGGCTGCATCGTCGAAGGCTGCAGTAATCGCGACATCGCCAGGCAGTTCTCTCTTAGTGAAGAGACCGTGAAGCGCCACCTGTCAAACATCTTTGACAAAACAGGCGTCTCCACCCGCCTTGAGCTTGCGCTTTTCGCAATCGCCCATCAACTGGTCGCGCCCCAATAGCAGCCAGTTCAACTTTCAGAAGCTTCTGCCTTCAAGAAAATCTCACCCTGCCGGGAATAATCCGCGGCTACTCCAGTTCTATCTATCGAAGGGAGCAGCCAATGAAACTCACGCATGCCTTTTCCATCCGCCCGCATGCGGTGATCGAACCATCGCGGCCTGAGATACACTGTCCGTGCCGTGCATGAACCTCCTGGCGATTTCGGATCATTTGAACAGCTGGCGATGCCCCACTTCGCCAGGCTCTTCAACTTCGCCTGCTGGCTCGCACAGGATCGAGCCGCTGCGGAAGACCTGGTTCAGGAGACATACATGAAAGCCCTCAAGGGTTTCTCCTCCTTTCACCAGGGCACCAATTTCCGCGCCTGGATTTACAGGATCCTGCGCAATACGTTCCTGACATCGCGCGCCGGGCTGGCTGCCACTGTTTCCCTCGATGCAGACGATACCCCCGCGGAACCGGCAACACAGGAAACCCCCGAGTCCGTTCTGCTGGCGCGCGGTGAGCAGAAGGCAATCCAGAACGCCCTCGCGGAGTTGCCGGTGAACTTTCGCGAGATCATTCTTCTCTGCGACATCGAAGAAATGAGCTATCAAGAGATCGCTCAAACGCTCTCCGTACCCATGGGGACCGTGATGTCCCGTCTATCGCGCGCGCGAAAGGCCATGCGCACTTTGCTCTCAGCCGGAAGGGAGAATTCGCCTCTATGACCTGCGAGAATTGGCGCGACTGGCTCGACGCATATGTCGATGAAAGCTGCACACCGGAACAGCTTGCCGGCATCGAGGATCATTTGCAAAATTGCCCCGCCTGCGCGGCGGAAGCGCTCAGCCGCCTGCAGTGGAAGCGCGCAACCAGGGCCGCCGCGGCGGCGCGCTTCCTCCCGTCGCCCGAGTTTCGTTTGCGCCTTGAAAAAGCGGTGCAGAAGAGCCGCAAGCCTCTCTGGAGAACTGCATGGATACCGGGCGTGGCCGCCGCCCTCGCACTCGTGCTCATCGCGATTTCCGTGACAGTCTTCACGCGGCACCAGTCGCGAGAGCAGGCACTTGCGGAGTTGCTCGATTTGCATGTTGCCACGCTCGCCAGCGTAAACCCGGTCGATGTAGTTTCCACCGACCGGCATACGGTAAAGCCGTGGTTTCAAGGCAAACTTCCATTCACCTTCAACCTGCCCGAGTTGCAGGACTCATCCTTCAAACTCCTCGGCGGCAAGCTAGTCTACTTCCAGCACAACGCGGGGGCTCAACTGCTTTTTGAGGTGCGCAAACACCAGATGTCCGTCTTCGTCCTGCAGGATCAGCCGGATCCCGGAACGCTGCCGGAAGCTGTGACCGCAAGCAGCGAGAGAGGCTTCAGCGTGGAAACCTGGAGCCAGTCCGGCTTGCGCTATGTTGTCATCAGCGACACCAACCCCGCCGACGTCCACGCGCTCGCCGATCTGCTCAGAGCCGCCGGGCGCCCTTGAAACGGTGTCGGAAATGGAAAATGTCACAGGCATTTGCCGTTAGGAATAACTCCCTGCAAGCTGGCCACTGTGCGTCGGGAATACGGTCAAATCGAGGATTTATTTCCCAGGAAGTAACAGAAGGTATAGACATTCTCGTTAAATAGTCATAGAGTCGCGAGAATGAGATTAGACTTGGCTGCGGTGCGTCAAGCTCTCGATAACGATGAGCTTGAGCCCTACTTTCAGCCCGTGGTTGAGCTTTCCACGGGCCTATTGAAGGGCTTTGAAGTCCTTGCGCGCTGGAATCATCCCCGTCTCGGCTTGACCCTGCCCGAGAACTTTATCTCGCTAGCCGAGCGAGACGGCTTCATTGGCCGCCTTATGGAGCAGATACTTCGCAAAGCATTTCTTTCTTCCTCGTTTGTCCCTGCACCGCTGGTTCTGGCGTTCAACGTATCGCCAGCTCAGTTGCACGAGCCGTCCGTCCCCAGCTTGATTCGTAAAGTAGCCGAGGAAGGAGGGTTCCCGCTGGACCGTCTTACGGTTGAGATCACCGAGAGCGGCCTGATGGAAAACCTGGAACTTGCGCAAACGATTGCCCGCGAATTGAAAGACATGGGCTGTAAACTCGCACTCGATGACTTTGGAACGGGATATTCAAGTTTGTTTCACCTCCAGGCTCTGCCCTTCGATGTATTGAAAATTGACCGCAGTTTCGTCAGTTCGATGACGGACAAGCGTCAGAGCCGCAAGATCGTAGCGGCTATTGTGGGCCTCGCGCACAGCCTCGACCTGATCACCATTGCAGAGGGAATCGAAACCGAAGAACAGGCCGAGATGTTGCTTCGGCTCGAATGCAAGATGGGGCAAGGATGGCTCTATGGCCGGCCGCTCACCGCAGATCGAATCCCCCACATGGTCGACGCCGCACCCGGGATTCCGGGGTCGGAACTCAGCATACATGGGGACGGGTGGGTCGCCTCAACACTTGAAGCGTTACCAGCACAGCGCCTGGCGCAATTGCAGGCCATCTACGATGGCGCTCCGGTGGGCCTTTGCTTCCTTGATCGCCATCTTCGCTATGTCAGCATCAATCGCCGTCTAGCAGCCATGAACGGCTCCCCGCCCGAATCGTATCTGGGAAGAACGGTACAAGAAATGATTCCCACCGTCTTTCCCGCCATTGAATCGTATGTTCTTCGCGCATTGCAAGGGGAAGTGATCGAGGAAGTGGAATTCACCAGGCCGGCCAATGGACATGGAATGAAGGACGCAACCAACCTCGTCTCCTACCAGCCTGCGTTGGACGAGGCCGGAGAAGTGATCGGCATCTCGGTGGCTGTCATTGACATCTCTGAGCGGAAACGCACGCAGCAGGCGCTTCTCGAGAGCGAGGATCATCTCCGATACATGGTTGATCTAAACAAAGCTGCACTATGGTCTATGGACTCGGAAGGCAATGTTCTCGACGTAAATACAGGTTGGTTGGAACTGACAGGACTCAGCCGAGAGAAAACCCGCAGCCTCGGATGGCTCGAAGAGGTGCACCCGGATGACGTGGAACCTACCATGAAAGCTCTTCTGGATGCCATGCGCACTGGAACGGTCATTGATATCGAGTACCGGATCAAGACGATCGACCGTGGCTGGCGTTGGATGAGATCCGAAGGCGCGCCACGCATCGGCTCCGCTGGTCAGATCGTTCGATGGTATGGAAGCTTGGAAGACGTTGACGAGCGCAGGAATCCGGCGGTACAGCACTCCTGATTTCTAGAATCCCCGTGAATGAAGATAAAAAACTACGGCGGAAGCTGCCAGGCAGTAAATACCAAATAGGTACCAGCGGCCCGACTCGAGCCAACTGCTCAGCCATTTCAGAGCCCCGAGACCGGCGAAGAAGGAAAAGACTGCTCCCAGCAAAGAGACTGCCAGTGCGCCGTGCAGGTCGATAGGCGTGCCGGCAAGGTCCGCGGCTTGCGAGGCCTTGATGAGACGCAGCAGTTCCATGCCCACTACCGGCGGCGTCAGCAACACGGCAAGCGCAAAACTGAAGCGCTCGGCCCGCATCTTGGCAACACCTGCCAGCATGCCCGCGGAGATGGTTGATCCGGAGCGGGAGAATCCGCGAAACGGGAGAGCCAGTCCCTGTACCAGTCCCATCCACGCGGCCTGGGGAAATGTAATCGTTTTGGCGCGATCCTCAGTCCGGGAGACCAGGCCGACTTTTCGCTCCCGCCGTCTTTCCACAAGTCCCGCAACCAGGATGACCAGGCCGGCCGCGGCCAGCGCGGGAGCGATCAGCTCAAGGTGGCTGAACAACTGCT
>Ga0182030_10020195_pt1 | contig 12598 bp, 15 predicted proteins | sample 812S3MmetaG_FD_121299 | JGI IMG/M metagenome (GOLD analysis project Ga0182030, IMG submission 121299) | Permafrost microbial communities from Stordalen Mire, Sweden - 812S3M metaG (Illumina Assembly) | ecosystem: Environmental > Terrestrial > Soil > Wetlands > Permafrost | place: Sweden... | reverse complement strand
GACTTTGTTTCCCATTGTCCTGGTGCTCACGTACTTCTACATGGCCCCACCCTTCGCCGCCCACTCCGACTTTTTTCGCAATGTGGCAGGCGGTGCTTGGTTCGTGTTCCTGGTGATTCCTGGCGCGTGGGTGTCGTGGTTCATCAAGTGGCTGTGGGGGCGTCACGTGAGTCGTGGTCTCGCTAAATCGAGTTCGACAAAGACCAAGTAGAGACTCTGGCGCGCGCTTAGTACGGTCGCACCGTAGTAGTTACCCTGTGGCGAGATTCTTAGGGCGTTGATCGCTCTCGGATCTCGGGTGCAAAAGAGTTAGCGATGGTTACAATTCCCACCGCCTGACTCCGAGCTTTCACGGGATAGAGGTCCCAGCTGCGGTGTGCTCCCCACCCGTACCCCGCTGGGACCTCGCTCTGTGTACTGAGCTATTCGCCGAGGTTCGACAACTGGTTGCCTCATGAATCCGTAGACAAACCGCTCGCGACGATCGTTTCCACGGCGTTGAGCGTCAATCCCAGAGATCCAATAACCACATCTTGATATTCGCCACCGCCCAGAGGAATCTGGACACCGAGGTCAACCGCGGAAAGACCGTTCCATCCGGTGGTCGTGACAGTCCAGGCGTTGTAGGAATTTATCAAGATAGATTGGGTGCCGCTTACTTCGTATGGATCCGTCCCGCTCCCACTCATCACGTACGAGCTTGTAATTGCCATTGCGACGCAGCTACCCTGCGACGCTGCCCCATTCGCAATTGCCTCGTTCGTGTAGGGAGTTGGACCAATTGGAGCGGTGGTATCGGAAAACGGCGCCTGCGTCACCGCCACTGCCCAGCAGTGGCTGGGAGCACTGATGTCCACAAGATGAAACTGGTTAGGAAGAAGAAAGCGGTATGAGGCTAGTCGCACGACGTCACTCGCCTTTCCCTGGTTAGACAATGTCGTTCCGCTCAGCGCGAGTGGCAGGACGATCGCAAGCGACACGGCGGCGGCTGCGACGCTCGTCAGTGAAACGGCCCTGCCACGATGCCGCCGTCGAGACAATGCAATGATCGTCCGTCCGTCAAGAGGATTTGCCGGAACCGCGAGGCTCGCGAAGTGTTCTTCAAGCATCGACACCATCTGTGTATCAGTCAACATGGATATGAACCTCCTGGTAAATGTCTTCGAGCGTGTTGCGAAGCGCAGCGAGTGCCCTGTTCGTAGCGGACTTGATGGTGCCTTCTGGGATCTTCAGAACGTCCGCCGCCTCTTTGACAGACATGCCGATGAGATAGCGCAAGACAACCACTTCACGCTGTTGCCGGGGTAAGAGGCCCAACGCGCGCTCAAGTTCAAGTCGATTCACTATGCGATCGGCCATCGAGAGTTGACTTGCGCCGTCGGGCAGTTCTGAGATCTCGGTCACGTCTTGTGGACGTCGAAACCGTCGACGTTGTTGATCCCGACAGAGGTTTATGAGCGTCACCCAGGCGTAGGCCTTCGGATTCGACTGAGCCCGTGACCAATGGGTGTAGGTGCGAAGGAGAGCTTCTTGGGCTACGTCCTTAGCCATCGAAGGGTCTCTCAATAGAACCGTCGCCGCGCGGTTCATAGGAGCGCCCATCTCGCGGATCAAATCTTCGAAAAGGGCGTCACGGTCCGGACGCGAGCTCTGGCTCACCGACTGATCCTACGAACGCGTGTCACATCTAAGTAGACGACTTGGACACTCAATTGGTTCCATCGATCTCAAAGAAGCCAGCAGATCCAGTAAGTGGCCAGGGCGAGAGGATTGCCGACATCACCAGGCGCTGATCCTCCAGTCGAATTGTGTAGGTCGGCCCGACACCAAGCAATCAGCTGCTTGCCGTCTCAAACTGGAAGCAATCGAAAGAAGACGTACCAATCCTTAGCTGAAATCACGCTGCACAGATAGCCTTTCGTTGTGGCCGTTGAAATCAACGAAAAGGATCGTTGGGAACTTGCGACAGGCATGATTCTCCAAATGGCGCTAGGTCCCGGATTCACGTTTCGACACACAGGAAGCGATACGGCAGACAAAGATGGCGTAATTGATTTTGATGAAGCGCCCCACTTTGCAATTGAAATAACGCGCTGCGAGAGTGAAGATGAGCTTGAATTCCTGAAAGCTCTCGGCCGAGGCGAAAGCGGTCCGCTTCTCGCACTAGACGACGGTAGTGGGGGATGGATCGCCGCGCTTGCGCGCAATACCCGACTCAACAACCAGTCGCGCCAAGGTTACCAAGTATTGGTCGATGAATTAAACGATCGAGGATGGAATGAGTTCGAACCAGAGCTACGACCAGGTGAAGATGAGTTAATTCGACTGTGCTTGCCGCTCGGAGTCACGTCAATCCGGCGCTTTGTGAGCAACTTGGATACGGGTTTGACTGATTTCGTTTACCGCCATCCGGAAATTGACTATAAGAACACGTTTCGTGACACTTCTGTTGAACTGGTAGCCAAGGAAATGCAGTCTCTGCTCAACACTCAATGGCTCCAATTGAAAGCAACAAAATTGGTGGAGCGATCCGAAGGTTTGCCGTCACACCTCGTCCTAATCGTTGGCAGCAAATTCAGCGAATCCGCATCCTTTACGATGCGCGGGTTTCGTTCGACTGAGGTGGCTCCAAAGACCGATCTCGTATTGCCCAACGGCATTTGTGCTGCTTGGCTTGTATCACTTGGAGGCATGGCAATATGTTTCCAGCGGTACGTTGGTTGGACCGCATACGACACTCGATCGTTCATTCTGAGGTGGAATGAGCGGGAGTCGTCATAGTGTCGGGAAACGATGAGTTTGCTGCGTTCTTGATTCCAACGATCGTTGGAGTTCTGATTGCGATTTTCTCCGTGCGACTTTCAGAGTGGGCTACCCGCCGTCGGTTGTCTGAACTTGAGATTTCTTTTGTCCTGCTCAGCGCCTCGGACCATTCAACCATTGAATTGAGGTTCAAGAACGTCGGCAAACATGAGGTTCGCGATTGTTTCGCCGAATGGGTTGAGTTCGATGATCGCGTACACGAAAAGATCGCAATGCATAGACCGTTGAATTGGACCGACAATGTGGATGGAGATTTTCATAGGACGTTGTTTCCCAACCAATCCGCGTACATCGAATTGACAGCAACATCGAAAGTGCTGTCAAAGGAATTCGCGAATCAAATCATTCGTTCAGCTCAGGACGTGCCTGATCGCAAGGACGGGTCTGTCACCATAGAACTCTCTTGGCATTCGGGTCAGATGAGCAGGATCGAAGTTGTCTATTTTTGGAGCGGGGGCGACGCAGATCCGTTGGATGACGCAAACATTGCTTCCGCAATCGACAAATCCTTCCAATGGCGAAACAGGTTCAAACTGCACAACGTCTCAATCGCGAGAAGCAACAACTGATGATGATTCTGCACGAGGTTGCGAAGACTGCGACGAATACGCTCGTCGCTGGCTCTCAGGCTTCCTTCTGCTTCCTACACGAGATCCTGAGGTAAGACATGCCAACGGGCGACATGTGGGGACCAGCATCGGAACCTGGATCACCACCCATATCTTCCAATCGACGTCAACATCGGAGACGAAAGGGCAAGACAGCGAAACAACGGCATTTCAATTGGATCGTTGGCGTGCTCCTGCTCCTAATTCTTCTCGCTATTGGAGATCACCAGAAGCCAACATCGAGTTCCCCAACATCGACCTCATCGAGTCCTGCCGCAACATCAGTTGACGTCAGCGTGGTGAAGAGTGGATTCACCCAGAACACGAAGACCGTTGTCGACCTCATTAGTTACGGCCTCATTCTGCGGAACAACAACTCTGATCTCACAGCACTCGATGTCAAAGTGACCACCACTTTTCTAGATTCATTCGGTCAACCGCTAGACACTGACGTCAAGACAGTCACAGGGATACCGCCTTTGAGCACCTTCGACGTGGGCGGGAGCATCGCTCCGAACATTTCGGTTAAGGTGGCCAGATTGGGTGTGACGGTGAAAGTTGGGGGAAGTACTACCAAGCGATTTGTCCTTCCAATTGTCACGAGCGTTGTCGCGATCGGCGACTTCGGGCTTTGTTCAGTTGCGGGAACCATGCGGAATCCATATACCCGAGTGCTACCTTCAGACGCAACTGTTTTTATTGTGTATGTGAACGCTCATGGTTTTGTCGTAGGCGGAGACAACGAGCCCACTGGGGCGGCCGTCAGTCCCGGCGCGACCGTAGCGTTTACCGACTCCCTATTGAGCATGACGATCAGCAAGGCGACGATTGTCCGGGCCTCGGTTGACCCTGACGGGTTCCCGGTTCCGGGAAGTGGCACGATCCAGTGGACGACCTCTTGAATCCACAGCCCGCCACGGCTCAGCATGACGTAGGGCAGAACGTCCATGGATCAGGCCAAGCGCCAGTGCAAGGTGGCAGAACTGTCACGTCGGGCCATCGATACCACCAAGTTTCGACCGTTTCAAGCTGATCACGATGAAACATCCAGTCTGCGAGTTTGCGATTGACGCCTAGCCAAGCAACTCGGACTCACCGAGCCATGAGAGAATCCCGTAATGACTGCAAAGAAGATGACCCATAATCCTGAACTCGATTTGGTGCTGCTTGGTCATGTTGAACGGCTGCAGGAGGCGCTTGGAGAACTTTTGGTTGGTGTGTACTTGCTAGGTTCACTGGCAATCGGCGACTTCGATGCAACGAGTGACATTGACTTCGTTGTTGTGACGGCCGGTGAAATGTCGGAATCGCAAGTTGAGAAGGTTCAATCCGCTCACAACGAGACTTATTGGCAAAACTTCAGATGGGTGAAACATCTTGAGTATTCGTTCTTTCCGCTGAACACTCTCGGGCATCAATCGTCGCCGTTTACTAAGTACGGGCGTGCTCAAGATGAGAATCGTGATCTCTGGTACTTCGAACACGGGAGCCCCACCATTGAGAGATCAGATCATGACAACTCTCTCGTGGTTCGTTGGACACTTAGGGAAAAGGGTCTAACGGTAGTTGGCCCCGAACCGATCTCACTCCTTGACCCGGTTTCGCCAAACGCGCTACGAGAAGAAATTCAACTTTCGCTCCTCGGATGGGGAGACGAACTTCTCAAAGATTCTGAACCTTACAGAAATCGATTCTTTCAAGCTTTCATAGTGCTGCACTATTGCCGGATGTTGCAGGATCTAAATGAAGGGAGAATCACCTCGAAACGTGAGGGGGCACAATGGGCCAAGTCGAATTTGGATTCCAAATGGATACCTCTAATCGAATACTGCTGGAATGACCGACAAGATCCCGAGATTCACATTAGTCAGCCCGCAGTTGCCAAGATTTTTCAGCAAGTCTTGGCTTTCGTTGAATACTGCGTCGCACAAGGAGCAAAGGTCAACGTTAGTTAGTCTCGCGAAATGGGCGTGATCGTCAATAGGAGCGACCGCAGTCTGTCACCAAGTCAAGCGCCAATGCATGGTTGCAGATCCGTGGCGTCGGGCCAGTGAGTTAACGGGTCATAGGAGCGTCAGGAAGCGCACCCTTCTCCAGTATCGATGGCTGCCAGGTCCTGCGACGGCCCCACAGAGCATGACGACTTGAAGCATAATTGTGTGATGGTTGTGGATCCGACGGACTATGTCACCCGGCCACTGACCCCCCAGACTTGGAATGACTTCGCGCAGCTAGTCGGGGCGAACAATGGCGTCTGGGGTGGTTGCTGGTGCATTGGCTTTCATCCGGAAGGACTTCCCAAGGGATGCACCGTGGAGCGCAATAGGTCGCTCAAACAGCGACACGTGGAGAACGGAACGGTGCACCAGATCCTCGTCTACGACGGAGACGAGTGCGTCGGCTGGTGTCAGTACGGCTCCCCTTCGGAACTTCCCAACATCAACAACCCGGGATCGTACGCAAAGGAACTCGTTGAGCTGCCGGACTGGAGGATTGGCTGCATCTTCACGGGAAGTCGCCATCGTGGCAGCGGTGTGGCCAGGGTCGCGGTTGCAGCGGCGTTGGACGCCATCCGCGCCGCTGGTGGCGGGATCGTCGAGGCCTACCCGGAGCAGGTTGAGGACCGCCCGCCGCAACGCGGCGCGTACTTTCACACGGGACCCGAATCGCTGTTCGCGGACTTCGGCTTTGTCCGGGACCGGAAGATCGCGAAGTGGCGTTGGGTAATGCGCCGAGAGGTGCGCGCCGATTAGCGAAACTTCGCAATTCAGAGGGGCCTAGCGTTAAGGAGCCCTTCTCCGGAGAGCAATCGGAACCCCAAAGTCCCGACTGATCAGACTGATCGTTGTGATTTCTTCAACCAGTGGGCGCAACTGGACTTGAACCCTCAAATTCTCCGTGCCGGATTTACATTAGCGATGTACTAACGACGCCACGATTGAAGCCGCCAGTCGGAGACTGTGTACGTCGGGCCTACGACACCACAGGTTTGCAACCCTGGTTGAACCCCTCTAACCCCTGCAAGGTCGCATTTGCATTAATGGTGACGATCGAAGTGGCTTGACGGGATAACCCATACACTGCAACTGCTTGAGGGTGCACAATGGACTCATGGCTCAGTCGCCCGATCCCGATCTTGAACGCGAACACTCGAAATTCCGCTCTGACGTGGAGGCGGTGCGCCGTTACGGGGAGCTCCACGCCGACGACTTTGTCGAGGAACTCTTCGAGAACGAACCCCATATTCGCCTCATCGTCTTGATGGTCGGCGACCGCCTCGCTGAGCATGAGGCGGCCCTACGTGAACTTGTGCAGCATCCCAAGCAGCTCGAGGTTCGACGAACGCCATTCCCTAAGTCGCGACTCGAAGAGATACGTCGAGAATTGAATGCGACGGCGAAGAATCATCCAGGAGCGTTCATGCAATGGGGAATAAGTCTTGGGCGAGTGAACGTCCAACTTGCTGCGGATCAGGAAGAACTGGCGGCGACCTTTCATAGGCGTTTTGGGGACGCCGTCGAACTCCGCGTCGGTGTGTTTTTGTATCCGCCCGTGCTTGGACCTGATCACCAGGAGGAGGGGCCGCCGGCTGTCGCACGTCCTCAGTTGCCACTGCTGCCCAGTGAAGAGTTCGAGGTCAGTCTCGAAGGCGAGATTGTCATCGCATCCGGTGCAACGACAAGGAGCACGCTTCGCATTCAAAACCGAGGGAGCGCGGAGGCAGTCATCGAAACGAACGGTGGGGTCACTGCACGCGTCGTCGATCCTCAAACGAACGAAGGGGTCGGCGGTTTCGTTGGCGCCCAGGCAATGCCGTTAATTAAGTATCGGATTGCGCCTGACGGTACGGTGTCTATTCCACTACTTATCGGAACGACCTCATCTGTGAGAAGCCTGGGCTACGCGATTCCGCCCGGCTCGTGGGCGATTGAGGTGCCAATTCAGATTGAGGGGAGAGGGAAGTTCAGAACGTCACATCTGCCGACACTGATTCTGAGTTCCCAACAATCCGTCTGAATCGCACTGTCGAGAGTGAACTAGCCAGAGCTTTGACGTTCGTTTCAGCGAATTCCGTCGAATCTATCCACTGAACACTTTCAAAAATTGTCTATCTCAGTCGCCAATGGAGGGTTGCAAAACTCACGTCGGGCCATCGATTGGCGTATGAGAGGTGGGGCGAGCAGGTCGACGGATGATGGTCAATACTTAGGGGCGATGCCTGCAGACCTGCCAACCGAGTCGGGTTCGCTACGCCCCAGCGCTCGGCCCCGCCGATTGCGCCAACAGCCGTGGACCGTCATCGCGTCGGTGCCCGTGGTATTAATTCTTGCCGCAGGCGGTTACTGGATTTCTTCGTCTCCGACCCAGCCACTGCCGAAAGTACCAATCCAGTCGCCGGCAGCGGCCACGGCTTCTTGGTTCAGGGCGCTCAACGCATGCAACGTGCCATTGATCAATGCTCACTTATCTCCTTCGAAACGCGGTAGTTGGACTTGTATTGATCCGTTCACGCACGTGCATTGCGTGTCCGAATCACAAACCCCAACGAAAGCATCCGTCTACTGCACGTTCGATCCTCAAAACGATCCACGAGTTGGGAACACCGGTGACACGTTCTGGTCGGTCTACTTAGAACATTCCGACTCAGGTCGATGGCTCGTCACGGATTGGGGCCAGCCATAGAAAGCTGTCAGTCTCCAGTCGGAGACACGGCCCGCAGACTTGCACCGAAAGGGACTATGCGGCAACGACGCTGACCCAGTGACTTCCAACTCCATGAGCACGGCCGGCTGTCCCACTGGACCGCTTACGAACACCTGTTCGTACTAGGATTTAGATCGCCAGAAGTACCAGCAGAGAAGTGCAAGGAAACAGCAATGCGCGAACGACGGAGCCAATATCACGGCCCGGTAGAGATTTTCGTCGGAGGAGAGAAGAGGCTTGTCGCAAACGCCAGTCTCGCCGCCTACGTGGATGTGGTTGTGATCAAGACAATTGGTGCAACAACTTTCATGGATGGGAACACGAGTTGGGACGGATACATAGTCGGGGCGAGCCGACAATCGTTGCTTCCACTTTTCGGAGAGAGGATGCTTATTAGATTCCCTGACGGCCGCGAAGCAGGAGCAATTCTCGAAGGTATTGACTCTGGCCAGTTGCAGGGTTTTGGCGCCGTGCCCTTCTAGCAACCGCGATACAGAACCGCGCGCAACCGTCTAGCCCAAGCGCCAATGAAGGGTTGCAGAACCGTCACGTCGGGCCCCGATGCTTATGGCATCGATTCGATCAACGAGATGATGTCACTGCGCTTGTAGCCATTGACCCTGGCGAATGCCAGGAGCTCAGAGAGCCTCATAATCACGGCGCCTTTCGATGGCGATCCAGTCACCTTCACTCCACGTCCTCTCGTGAAGTCCACGATTCCCTCGTCACGAAGAATGCGGAGTGCTCGAAGCACAGTGTTCTGATTCACGCCAAGAACTGTCGCCAGGTACTTCGAAGACGGGAGAGTCTCTCCTGCTACGGCCTCACCATCGGCGATTGCCTTTCGGATCTCAGCCGCTACCTGATCATGCAGCGCCACCGACTCTTCTCGATCAACCTTGAACTCCAACATAGTGCTACTTAGAGTAGCATTGTCGACAGACCAAAAGGAGCAGCCTTGACAACGAATATTGCCGAACCGATGGTCCAAGACGTTATAACGGAGCCGAACGCGATGCTGATCGAAGAGGCGCGGAAAATTCAGCGGCGCATTCGTCGGCAACGCTGGGCAATCGCACTCGCAGTACTTGTTGTCGTCGTCTCGGCGCTGGTGATCTTCGAAGGTCTTCGGACTCCATCACGTAGCCCGGTGGTCAACTCCGCAAGACCTCCAGGTTCGTCGGAAGCATCGACCTCGACGAAAGTACCGATTGTCTTCCACGAGCCGTGGGCCATCGCTTCGCACGGTTCACATCTCTGGGTCGTCAACTTCAGCAGGAACATCGTCGAACTGAATGCGGATACGGGTTCGGTCATTCGCACCATCAGCGCAAGGGCCGACGGCCATCTTGAGCCGGACGGCATTGTTTACAACGCCGGGCATTTATGGGTGACTAGCGGCACCTCGGTGGCGGAGTTGAACGCCAGCGACGGAACCATGGTCCGAGTGCTACGTGCCAAGTCCTACGACTTCGACTTCGACTCGGGCCCTATCGACTTCAACGGACAGACTGCCTGGGTCTTGAACGCCCACAACGAATCCGTGACGGAACTCGATGCCGGCACCGGTGCGCTGATTCGTGTAGTTCACCTACATATCGGGGCACCCGCCAGTGCGATATCCGGGAATTATTACAGTCCCCTCGACATGGCAATCAGCGGCTCACGAGTATTGGTGTCGGACCTTACCGGCACGGGAAACCAGATCATTGAGCTGAACGCCCTCTCGGGATCGGTGATCCGCGTGCTCGAGGCTGGAAACGGACCGTGGCACAACACCAGGGGGATCCTCGCAGCCGACGGAGATCACGTCTGGATAACGGGTAGCACTTACGGGCAGCTCGTTGAGCTCGACAGTCGCAACGGTTCGATGATTCGAGTCATCAAAGACAAAGTGCCTGTGGTTGGATTTGTCACCGCGATGATTGTCAATGGCTCGCATCTCTGGATAACGAACCAAGACAACACTGGCAGTGTCACGAAGCTAAACGCGAACACTGGTTCAGTGGTTCGAGCCATAAAGGACACGTATTACCGGTTGACGAAAGCGCAGGTCGGTCACTCTCACGGAGGTGCCGCATTCACTGCTGTCGCTACCACCAAGTCTCGCGTCTGGGTCGTCAATCAATTCGGCTCGGTAATGGAATGGAACTCGTCCAACGGGTCATTCATTCGAAACATCAAATAGAGATCCGAGACCTGTCGTGTCGGGCCTCCGAGTGCACGTCCCCGTGACTTGCCCTCTTGCCGAGGTATCACTTGGAGAATTACTTTCTGGATGAAGTCCTGTGGACCGAAGCACTTAGCCCGCTTGACGCTCCTGAAGATTGGACTAGAGATGTTGATCAGGTAAGAGATCGACTCAGAAGAATTGCGAAAGACTTCATCTCCTATGCGGTCGCCTTGAAGGTTGCCGCGAACGTGCGCTACGCATTCGGAAACGTTGACATAATGCCTTCCGACTGCCACGGGAAGTCCCTTGACGAGCTATGTGCCTTATTTCAAGAATCCACCAACTCTGATCGCACTCGTTTCGAGGAAGTCATTGACGAGCAAAAGGTGATGCTTCTCCTTACGGGCGCCTACCAAACTCTTGAGCGACCACTTGACGACAATTCTGACGAACAGTGGAAAATTGACATACCAGGACGCCCAATCCTTCATACATTTGCTTCGTCTGTCGGTCTTAAACAGGCGAGAGCCAAGCGGTTGTATTTGGGGGCGGCTAATAGATCGACTGAACGAGACCCTTTTGCGGAGGTGCGGGCCATCTTCGAAAGTTTCGCCACGCACGGGCTGACTCAGGACTCGCAAGACGACATTGTGCCTCCCAATCAGACCAATGAGTCCTAACCCAGTCCAGATTTGTCAATCCTCCAAGGTGTGAGCGGCCAGTAGGAGATTGTTGACGTCGCTCCTGCAAGACCCGATACATTCAAATGATGCAGTCACAGGAACTGGCGCAATCGTCTCGGGCCGCGACAACGCAATCTCGCCTGCCATGCCACTGATAGATCCACCAGTAAAACCACTAACTGATGGCGTCGTCTTGCTGAGGCCTTTCACGTTGGATGATGTCGCTTCAGTGACGAACGCATGCCAGGATCCTGGAATCCATAGATGGACACTGACCCTGCCCTGGCCCTACAGGGAGCACCACGCCCGCGATTGGATCGCAACTCATGAGGAGAACAGAGCGCAAGGAACTTCCGGCCAATTCGCCGTGGTCGACGCCGCCGACGACCGACTACTCGGATCCCTAGGGTTCGATCAATTCGACTGGGAGATCTCGACTGCGATCGTTGGCTATTGGGTCGCTGCCTCAGAGCGCAATCGCGGCGTTGCGACTCGAGCCCTTCTTCTAGGTACGTCGTGGGCGCTTGAGGAGCTCGGTCTCTCGGAGCTTCAGCTCATGACGCTGATTGGGAATATCGCATCGGAACGGGTAGCACAGAAGGCCGCTTTCGTGATGATCGCAGAGATCACTGACCATCGTATCGCCACGGTTCCAGATCAGCGATTTCATATCAAGAAGTGGAAGCGATCGGCTCGACCCGCTTGATCTCGAGTGTCCTATCGGAATTGCGATTCCCACAACGCAATTCTCCAGTAGGAGAACGTTGACGTCGGCCCTCTGAGAATTCGCTGCTGTCTCGTGCTCTAATTCCGGGGTATGCAATCTTCCCGAATTGTCCCCGGTGAACTTCCAGCGATCGAGCTTCGCCATTTTCGTCCCGACGATGCTGCGACTCATCTGAAAGGTGAAGATAAAGCGATCTCGATGTGGCTGAGCGGGGGAGTAAGCACCATGGATTCAGTGACGCGTTGGATTCAATCGAATGATGACAACTGGGCGAACGGCGGCCCTCGCTTTGCCTTTGCTATTCAAACGCCGGAGGAAGAACTAGTTGGGATGATTGAGATCAATGTTGACTATTCGCACTTTGCGGGTCTTCAACCAGGTGACGCCAACGTTTCGTATGGCCTGTACCCGCAATGTCGAGGTCGCGGACTTGCCACCGCGGCCCTCCTCCAAATCAGGGACATCATGTTCACGAAGGGCGTTAAGCGGGCCGTTGTTCGGATCGAACCGGAAAACATCAATTCGGTTCGGCTTGCAGAGCGCGCCGGATATTCACACACGGGCGTAGTAACGAACGGTGTCGGAACCGAGTACCTCGTGTTTGTCGACAATCTTGCGAGAGATACTGAATAGTTGACTGGTCACCAATGAACGGTACGCCCGGGGCATCAACGGTCGAGAATCCAAGAAACAATTCGCCAGTCGGATTGTTGACGTCGGCCCATTGACCTAGTGGTGTTCCTCCTGAGCTCGCGAGCCCAAAATGACAATACGAACAAAACACTTCGCAGGGCGTACGATCGATTTGTGCCGTGGTCGAATTTCGTAACCGACAAGTTCATAGCCCCGGAAATGTCCCAGTTTACGTCCGCAACACTTC
>Ga0182030_10020193_pt1 | contig 12599 bp, 9 predicted proteins | sample 812S3MmetaG_FD_121299 | JGI IMG/M metagenome (GOLD analysis project Ga0182030, IMG submission 121299) | Permafrost microbial communities from Stordalen Mire, Sweden - 812S3M metaG (Illumina Assembly) | ecosystem: Environmental > Terrestrial > Soil > Wetlands > Permafrost | place: Sweden... | reverse complement strand
GCCGGCTGTTTCACCAGCCCATGCGCCTGCCGATTGCCGATGCCCACTACGCCATGGGTTTCGCCTTTCTGTACGAAGCGACGGGCCGGCCGGAGTGCCTCGACCGGGCCGGGCATTTTCTGGAAGTGTTGCAGGCCACGCGCAGTCCCGGCTACGCGAACTATTGCTGGGGCTATCCGTTCGACTGGGTGACGCGCAACGGCGTCCTTCCGGCGCACACTCCGTTCATCACCACGACGCCGTATGTTTTCGAGGCGCTGCTGCAGGTCCAGCAGCTTCGGCCGACCGACGCCCGGAAGCAGATCATGGCTTCGGCCGTCCGCCACGCCGTCACGGACATCCAGGACCAGCCCTATCCCGGCGGCGGCAATACCTGCTCGTACATGCCGGCGGGGGAATTCAAGGTGGTGAATGCCGCAGCCTACCGGGCCACCATGCTGGCGACGGCCGCGAAATTCTTCGGCAACGAGGAATGGCTTAAAATCGCCGCGGGCAACGTGGATTTCGTACTCGCGGCGCAAAACGCGGACGGCTCCTGGCCGTATGCCAAGGACGGCGTGCGCGATTTTGTGGACCATTTCCACACCTGTTTCGTGATGAAGGCGCTCGCCAAGATCCATCGGCTCAATGGCGACCCCCGCATCCGGGAGGCCCTGGCGCGGGGCGTGGCGTATTATCGGAACAATCTTTTCGGCGCCGACGGGATGCCGCGGCCGTTTTCGCGGGCGCCCCGCTTGACGGTTTACGAGTGCGAGCTTTACGATTGCGCGGAGTGCATCAATTTGTGCCTGCTGCTGCGGATGGAATTCCCCGCCCTGAACGAGACGCTCGCGACGGTGGTCGCCGGTATCCTCGAACATTGGGTCAAACCCGACGGATCGTTTCGCTCCCGGAAATTGAAGTTCGGCTGGGACAACGTGCCGATGCACCGCTGGGCCCAGTCGCAGATGTTCCGGGCGCTGGCGTTTTACCTCCGCGAGAACCAACCCCGGCCCTGAAAGCAACCCATGTGCGGAATTTGCGGACAAATTAAAATCGCCGACGACGAGCCGGTGAACTCGGACGTCATCCGGCGGATGACGCGGACGATGTACCATCGCGGGCCGGACGATGAGGGCTACTTTTTCGACCGCTCGCTCGGGTTCGGCTTCCGGCGGCTCTCCATCATTGACTTGGCGGGCGGGCACCAGCCCATGGCGGACGCCGAGGAATCCGTGTGGCTGGTTTTCAACGGCGAGATTTACAATTACCCCGAGCTGCGGACCGAGCTGGAAGGCCGCGGGCACAAATTCCGCACCAGCTCGGACACCGAGGTGATCCTCCACGGCTACAAGCAGTGGGGCAACGACGTCTTCAACCATCTCAACGGCATGTTCGGCGTGGCGATTTGGGACGTCCGGAAAAAAAGGCTCGTCGTGGCCCGCGACGCCATGGGCATCAAGCTGATTTACTACCGCATCGCCGACGGCAAACTGAGCTTCGGTTCGGAGATCCGCCCGGTGCTGGCGGCTGGCGATGAGCGCCCGGGCGTGGATCCGGCGGCGGTCAATTTGTTCCTGCGGTTCCGGTACACGCCCTCGCCGCTGACGATTTATCAAGGCATCCGCAAGCTGGCGCCGGGCACGATGCTGATTGTGGAAGACGGCCAATGCCGCGAGGAGCGCTGGTACAATTTCCGCCCGGAGCCGTTTGCGCCGATGCCCACGGACGCCGACGCCATGGAGGAGTTGACGCAGCTCTACCGCGCCGCCGTGAAACGGCATCTGCTCGCGGACGTCCCGGTGGGCCTGCTCTTGAGCGGCGGGCTGGATTCCGGCCTGCTGCTGGCGCTCATGAACGAGTGCGGACACGACTGGCCGGCCTACACCATCGGCTATGGGAAAAAGTTTGCGGACGACGAGCTCGTGGACGCGGCCGAAACGGCGCGGCTCCTGGGCGCGCGGCATCACCAAGTAATGTTGGATCAGGCGGAATTCGAGAAGGCGCTGCCGAACATCGTGCGGTATTTGGAGGAGCCCATCGCCGCGTCGTCGGTGGTGCCAATGTATTTCATCTGCCAGCGGGCGCGGCGGGACGTGAAAGTGGCGCTGATCGGGCAGGGGCCGGACGAATTGTTTGGCGGCTACAAGCGCCACTTGGGCGTGCATTACGGGGGGTTCTGGCGCGGGCTGCCCGGGGGAGTGCGGGCGCTCACCGCGTCGCTCGTGGCCCGGCTGCCGCGCAACGAAACCTTGAAACGGGGCGTGCAGTCGCTCGGCGTGGCCGACCGGCTGGAACGCTATCAAAATGTCTTTTCCCTCGTGCCGGGCGAGGCGGTGAACGGGCTGTTCCGCGACGGCCTTGCGCCGGCGTCCGGGCTGGTGGATTACTGGCAGTCCCTGGCGCCGCAAATGGAGCAGTTGGACGAGCTCGGCGGCTTTTCCTTGCTGGAGCTCCGCTCCTCCCTGCCGGACGAGCTGCTCATGTACGCGGACAAGCTTTCGATGGCGCACAGCCTCGAGACGCGGGTGCCCTACCTGGACCGCACGGTGGTGGAATATGCCCAGCGGCTCGGCGCCCGTTTCAAGGTGCGGCGCGGCGAACGGAAATGGCTGCACCGCCGCGTCTGCGAAAAGTTTCTGCCCCCGGAAATCCTCAAGCGCAAGAAGCGCGGCTTCGCCGTCAACGTGGTGGACGACTGGTTTAATGTGGCGGCCACGGGCCAGATGGCCGCCCTTCTGCTGGACGGCCATTCGCTGATGTATGAGCTCCTGCGGCCGGAGCCGGTCAAACAGCTCCTCGAAGAGCACCAGTCGCGGCGGCAGGACAACCACAAGCTGCTCTTCAGCCTGGTGATGTTCGAGCAATGGCTGCGCACCGCCAACGCGGCAGGCTGATTTTCTGGAGAATTATGGCTTTAAAACAAGTTGAAGTGCGGGTCCACGGCAAAACCTCCCTCGTGCCGGCGGCGGAGGTGGGCGGCAATATCGTCGTCGCGCCGGGCGGCTGGATCAAGATCGCCGCGATTTTCGACGACGTCGTGGCCGAAGGCGGGCTGGTGACCGATCCGCCGGCCTTCATTGCCGGGCTCAAGCAAAGCGGGTTGCGGGCGGATGTGCTGACATTTTTCCAGCGGCCGCCGGACGTGACGCCGAAATTTCCGTACCACTACGACTGGGACAATTATGCGGTGGTGGACACGACGAATTTCGACGCCTGGTGGGACAAGCTGCCGCAGGAAGCCCGCAAGAACACGCGCCGGGCCGCCAAGCGGGGCGTGGTGGTGAAGGCCGTGCCCTATGACGACGCGCTGGCGCAGGGCATTTACAAGCTGTGCAACGAGTCGCCGGTGCGCCAGGGCAAGCCCTTCTGGCATTACGGCAAGGATTTCGAGACCATCAAGCGCGAACACGGCACCTATCTGGAGCGGAGCGAATTCGTGGGCGCATATTTCGAGGACGAGCTCATCGGGTTCATCAAGATGGTGTACGTGGGCCGGCTGGCGGTGATCCTGCACATTTTGGCGCTCAACGCGCATTACGACAAACGCCCGTTGAATGCGCTCATCACCAGGGCCGTGGAAATCTGCGCCCAAAAAGGCATGCAGTATTTCGTCTATGGCAACTACGTTTACGGCAACAAAAAGGACAGCTCCCTGGTGGAATTCAAGCGCCGCAACGGTTTCGAGCCGCTCAATTTTCCGCGCTATTACGTTCCGCTCACGTGGCAGGGGCGGATTTACGTGGGGCTCCGCCTGTATCGCGGGGTGGTGGGCCTCCTTCCCGGGCCGGTGCTGAATGCGCTGCTGAAGCTCCGCGGGCTGCTCTATGCGCCCAAGGCCAAGGCCGAAACCGGCGGCTTGGCGGCCGCCAAGGAGGAATGAATTCATGCCAAATGAATAGCGCTTTACCTTTTAATAGAATGAATTAGAGTTGGCACCCTTGTCGCCGGTGTAGCTTAACGTTAGAGCAGCCAGATTGTATCTGGCCGATGGAGTGTTTAATTCCTCCCGCCGGCTCCACTTTTTTGAGAATTCAAGCTTAATGCCCGGAATCGTCGGAGTCATCAGCCGCAACCCCGCCGGCGACGACGCGCGCATCGTGAAAACGATGGTCGCCGCCATGCGTCACGAGAGTTTTTACACCGCCGGGACCTTCGCCGCGCCGGAACTTGGCGTGGCCGCCGGCTGGGTGGCGCACGAGCGCTCCTTTGCCGCCGGCCAGGTGTTCCAAAATCCGCAACAGGACATCGCCCTCCTCTTTTCCGGCGAATGCTTTCCGGATGCCGTGCCCGGGGCCGGTCGGGAATCGGACGCGGCCGCCGGCACCCGGCTCGTGGGGTTGTACGAGGAACGGGGCGAGGCGTTTTTCGAACAGCTCAACGGCTTGTTCAGCGGCCTGCTGATTGACCGCCGGCGCGGCCGCGTGATCCTGTTCAACGACCGATACGGCATCGAGCGCCTCTATTGGCACGAGGCGGGCGGGGCGTTTTATTTTGCGAGCGAAGCCAAGGCGCTGCTGCGCGTGCTGCCCGAATTGCGGGAGTTCGACCGCGAAGGCGTGGCGCAATTCCTGGGGGCCGGCTGTCCGCTGGGGCACCGGACGCTGTTTCGCGGTGTCCAGTTGCTGCCCGGCGGCGCCCGCTGGAGCTTCGAGGCCGCGACCGTGCGCCGCGCGCAATATTTCTCGCCCCACACCTGGGAGGCGCTGCCGAAACTGTCCCCGCCGGATTACGAGGCGGCGTTCGCGGCCGCGTTCCGGCGGATTTTGCCCCGCTATTTTACCGGGGATTCCAAAGTGGGCATCTCCCTCACCGGCGGGCTCGACAGCCGCGCCATCATGGCCTGTCATCCGCACGACGCGCAGCGCGAGGTGACCTATACCTTCACCGGCCCGGCGTGCGAAACGATCGACGACCGCGTGGCCGGGCGCGTCGCCGCCGCCGGCGGCCTCGACCACCACCGCCTGCGGCTGGGCCCGGACTTTTTCGACAATTTCGCGGCGCACGCCGACCGGGCGGTGTATGTCAGCGACGGGTCTTTCGGGATTTTGGGGGCGCACGAAATCTATTTTCACCGCCAGGCGCGGGCGCTGGCCCCCGTGCGGCTGACCGGCAATTACGGGGGCGAGATTTTTCGCGGGGTCTCCACGTTCAAGCCGCCCGGCCTGGCGTCCGTCATCCTGGCGCGGGATCTTGTGCCGGCGGTCAACGCGGCCGCCGCCGAACTCGCGGCCCGGAAAACCCCGCCGCAGACCTTCGCCGCCTTTCAGGAAGTGCCGCTGAGCCTGTTCGGCAGCCTGGCGGCCGGCCGTTCGCAAGTGACTTTCCGCACGCCCTATCTCGACAACGAGCTCGTGGCGCTGGCGTATCAATGTCCGGCCAGCCTGCACAAATCCTCGCTGCCGATGATCCGGCTCATCAAGGCGTGCAGCCCGGCGCTGGATCGCATCCCCACCGACCGCGGGTTCATCAGCGACCGGTGGGACCCGGAGGTGTTCATCCATCGCGCGGTGGCCGAGCTCACGTTCAAGCTCGATTATTACAGCGATGCCGGTTTGCCGCGGCGGCTGCGCCTGTTGAATCCGCTGTTCAAACCCGTGGTCGGCGCGCTGGGGATTGCCGGATCGCACAAATTTTTGAAATATGGCACCTGGTTTCGGGGCGCCCTGGCGCCGTACCTCATTCGCAAAGTCGCCGCCGCCCAAGTCATGACGGGCGGCTTTTGGGACGGCGGCGCGCTCGGGCAGATGGCGCGCGAGCACATCTCCGGCGGCCGGGATTTTCCCTCGGAAATCAACGCCGTGCTCACGCTGGAATCGGTCCAGCGCCAGTTGTTCCGCGACCTGCCGCTGCGGCTGGAAATTTGACATGAATACGCTGATCCTCAAACTCGCGGCCACGGGCGACGTGGTGCGCACGACGCCGCTGCTGCGGCACCTGGCCGGCGAAGTCTCGTGGGTGACCGCCGCGAAGAACCTGCCGCTGCTGGCGGGCATCGCCCGCACGTTGCGGAGCGCCGCCTGGGAGGACCGCGCCCGGTTCGCCGACCGCGAATATGATCTCGTCATCAACCTGGAGGATACGTCCGAGGTGGCGCAGTTTTTGGCGGAGCTGAAATTCAAGCGGGTGTTCGGCGCCCAGCCGGCCAACGGCGCGCCCGCCTACACCGACGATTCGCGCGGCTGGTTTGACATGAGCCTCATCAGCCGGTTCGGGCGGGCCGCCGCGGACAAACTGAAGCTGGAAAACCGCCGCACCTACCAGGACCTCATCTTCGCCGGGCTCGGGCTGAAGTTCCAAGGCGAGAAATATCTGGTGCCCGCGCCGGCGGCGACCAGTCTGGCCGGCGACGTGGCCATCGCTCCGCGGGCGGGACACGTCTGGCCGATGAAGAACTGGGCCTTTTATCCCGAGCTCCAGGGCGCGCTCGAGGCCCGCGGCTTGAAAGTGAATGTGCTCCCCGAGCGGGCCAGCTTGCTCGAACATCTCGGCGACATCCGGAACCATCGCTGCCTGGTGAGCGGCGACAGCCTCCCGATGCACCTGGCGCTGGCCACCGGGACGCGCTGCGTGACGCTCTTCACCTGCACGAGCCCGTGGGAAATTCACCCGTACGGCATCCAGCGGCAGCTCACCTCGCCGCTGCTGGCGCAGTTTTTCTTCCAGCGCGGCGCCGACGAGCGCGCCAGCCGGGCGATTCCGCTGGAGGAAGTCCTCGCCGCCGTGATGGAACAGCTGCGATGAACCCGCCCGCCCCGCAAGTCAGCCTGCTCACCGCCGGGCGCGACCGCCCATACGCGCTGGGCTTGGCCGCGGCGCTGGCCGCCGCCGGCACGCGGCTGGATTTCGTGGGCAGCGACGAAGTGGACGGGCCGGAGTTGCACGGCGTGCCGCAGATCCGGTTCCTGAATTTGCGCGGCGACCAGCGCGTGGAGGCCGGCCTGGCCGCGAAGATCTTCCGCGTGCTGGCCTACTATGCCCGGCTGATCGCCTACGCCGCTACCGCCCGGCCGAAGATCTTTCACATTTTGTGGAACAACAAATTCGAGTGGTTTGACCGCACGGCGCTGATGCTGCTCTACCGGCTGCGCGGCAAAAAAATCGTTTTCACCGTCCACAATGTGAACGCCCGCGAGCGGGATGGCGGCGATTCCGCGGGCAACCGCGCCACGCTGAAATTCCAGTACCGCCGATGCGATCATATTTTCCTGCACACGGAAAAGATGCGCGCCGAACTCGTGTCCCAATACGGCGTTCCGGCAGAGCGGACCACGGTGATCCCCTTCGGGCTCAACAGCACCGTGCCGGACACCGCGCTGACCGGCGCGGCGGCGCGGGAGCGGCTGGGCTTGGGCGCGCAGGACCGGGTGCTCTTGTTTTTCGGCAATATCGCCCCCTACAAGGGCCTGGAATATCTCGTCGAGGCTTTTTTCGAAATCGCCCGGCGCCCGGAGCCGTATCGTCTCGTCATCGCCGGCCGGCCCAAGGGCGGCGACGCCTATTGGGCGGGCATTTTGGAAAAAATCAACGCCAGCCCGCTCCGCGCCAAAATCCTGCTCAAGATCGAGTTCGTCCCGGACGCGGAAACGGAGATTTATTTCAAGGCGGCGGACGTCCTGGTGCTGCCCTACACGCATATCTTTCAGAGCGGCGTCCTGTTTCTCGGCTATAATTTCGGCCTGCCGGCCATCGCCGCGGACGTCGGCTCCCTCCGCGAGGAAATCGTCGAGGGCCGCACCGGTTATGTCTTTGCGCCGCGCGACGCCGCGGGGCTGGCGCGCGCCAGCGAGGCGTATTTCGGCGGCGATTTGTTTGCCGGCCTGGCGGAGCGGCGCGACGACATCCGCGCGTATGCCCGCGAGCGCCATTCCTGGAGCGAGGTGGCGCGGCTCACCACCTCCGTGTATCAACGCCTGGACCCCGCCTGATTCATGCGCATCGCCTACCTCGCCCCTTATCAAGGCCGCACGCTCGGCGCCCGGCGCCCCATCACCTTGAACCGCAGCCTCGCGGGCTCCGGCAAGATGGAGGTCATCGCCCGGCTGCTCTGCGCCGGCGGCCACCAGGTGGAGATTTTCTCCCAGGGGGAAGTCGTGGAGCTGGGGCTGAAATTTTATCCGGCGTTCAGCGAGCCGGTGCGGTTCCACCCCGGCGTGCCGGTGAATTATTCTTCCGCGCTGCCCGTGCGGTATCTCAACGGCGTGTGGCAGGGGCACCGGCTGCGCGCGCTGTTTTCGCGCCGGCACCGCGAGGCGCCGTTCGACCTGGTCCTGATTTACAACTTGAAAGTGCCGCAGGTGAGGTGCGCCGAGGCGGCCCTGAAAGAACTTGGGCTGCCGGTGGTCCTGGAGTACGAGGACGACGCGTTTCTGGACGTGGACGGCCGGACCAATGCGGGACTCCGTCCCGGCTACGTGCAGCGCGCGCACCGGGTGCTCGCCGCCGTGGCGGGCGGCCTGGCCTGCTCGCCGCATCTGCTGGCCCAATTGCCCGCCGGCGCGCCGCAACTGCTCGTCCGCGGCGTGGTGGCGGAGGAGATTCTCCGCGCGTGCGGCAAGCCGGAAACGGAAAAAAGGGACTGGGTGCTCTTTTCCGGCACGCATTATCGCACCAAGGGCATCGCCTCGCTCATCCAGGCGTGGCCGCGCGCGCAGTTGGCGGGCTGGGAGCTGCATGTCACCGGCGAGGGCGAGGAAACCGCCAGGTTGAAGCAGCTTGCCGCGGGAAATCCGGCCATTATCTTTCACGGCACTGTCAGCATGGCGGAATTGGGGGAGTTGATGTCGCGGGCGAAGATTTGCGTCAACCCGCATGACCTGAGCCGGCAACCGGGAAACGTCTTCGCCTTTAAAATCATCGAGTACCTCGCGGCGGGGGCGCATGTGATCTCCACGCCGATGGGCGCGATGGAACCGGACCTCGCCGCCGGCGTCACCCTGATGCCCGACAACACGCCGGAAACCATCGCCCGCACGCTGCAACAGGTCGTTCAGGCCGGGGCGTGGCGGCAGACTGCGGCGGCGGCGGTGCACGCCCGCTACGGTCCGGAAGTGCTGCGCGCGGCGCTGGATGGACTGCTGCGCACGGCCGCCGCGGCGAAGCCGCGAGGCGGTTGAAAACTTGTTCCCGGAGCGGAGAGCGCTAATACTATTTAAAACATGGCAAGATTGATCATTGAGGCCGGCCGCACTGAGCGCCAATACTGGCGCGACCTCTGGCGGTATCGCGAGTTGTTCGCCTTCCTCGCCTGGCGCGATTTGCTGATCCGCTACAAGCAGACGGCCGTGGGCGTGGCTTGGTCCGTGTTGCGTCCCTTCCTCACCATGCTGGCCCTGACACTGGTCATGAAAGTCAGCAAGCTCAAGGGCGACGGCGCCTCGCCCGTGCCGCTTTTCGTTTTTTCAGCGATGCTGCCGTGGCAATTTTTTTCCACCGCCCTTTCCGAAAGCGGGACGAGTTTGATCACCAATTCGAATTTGATTTCCAAGGTCTATTTTCCCCGGCTGGTCGTGCCGGCGAGCAGCGTGATCACCAGTTTCGTGGATTTCCTGATCGCGGCCGTGTTCATGATGGGGCTGATGATCTGGTACCATTTCACACTCCCCCCGCCGCACCAGTTCGCGCCGCCCTGGAACGTGGTGGCTCTGCCGTTCTTCGTGCTGCTCACCTTCGGCGCCTCCTTTGGCGTGGGCCTGTGGATCGCGGCGCTCATGGTCAAGTATCGCGACTTCCGCTTCGTGGTGCCGTTCCTGGTGCAATTCGGCCTGTACGCCGCGCCGGTCTTTATCATGACGATGGACATCCCGGATAAATGGCGGCTGGCGTATTCGCTCAATCCCATCGTGGGCATCATCGACGGTTTTCGCTGGTGCCTGCTGGGCGGGGCGAACGCGCTGTATTGGCCGGGGCAGGCTGCGTCGCTGGCGGGCGTGGCCATGCTGATTGTCACCGGCCTGTGGTATTTCCGGAAAACCGAGCGTTCGTTTGCCGACATCATTTAAATCGCGCGCATTGCCAAATCATTCATCGTGAGCGAACCCGTCATCAGTGTTGAGCATCTTTCCAAGCGCTACGTGCTTGGCCACCAGGCCGCGAATGGCGACGGCCTGCGCCATGCGCTCCAGAACCTGCTGCTGGCGCCGCGGCAGTGGCTCAGCCGCCGCCGGGAGCGCCGCCAAGCCACCCATGAGGAGTTCTGGGCGCTCAAGGACGTCTCGTTTGAGGTTCCGCAGGGGGACGTGGTGGGTATCATCGGCCGCAACGGCGCCGGCAAGTCCACGCTGCTGAAGATTCTCAGCCGCATCACCGAGCCCACCCGCGGCCGCATCGCCATCGAAGGGCGCGTCGCCAGCCTGCTGGAAGTGGGCACGGGGTTCCACCAGGAGCTCACCGGGCGCGAAAATATTTTTCTCAACGGCGCCATCCTCGGCATGTCCAAGGCCGAGATCAAACGCAAGTTCGACGAGATCGTGGCCTTCTCGGAGGTGGAACAGTTCCTGGACACGCCGGTCAAGCGCTACAGCAGCGGCATGTATGTGCGCCTGGCGTTCGCCGTGGCGGCGCATCTGGAGCCGGAAATCCTGATCGTGGACGAGGTGCTGGCGGTGGGCGACGCGGCGTTCCAGAAGAAGTGCCTGGGCAAAATCCAGGATGTCAGCTCCCACGGCCGCACCGTCCTGTTCGTGTCCCATTCCATGCCCACCATCCTGCGCCTGTGCAAGCGCGTGATCCTGTTGCAGCGCGGCGCGGTGGCGGGCGATGGCCCGGCCGAGGAAATGACCCGCAAGTATCTCAGCTCGGGCACCGACCGCGCCGCCGAACGCGTCTGGGCCGAACGCGACCAGGCGCCCGGCGACGACGTGGCCCGCCTGCACGCGGTCCGCGTGCGAAACGCGCAGGGCGCCGTCACGGAGTCCATTGACATCAGCGAGCCGTTTGAGATCGAGGTGGAATACTGGAATTTGCAGGACCGGATCAAGCCTACCGTTTCGATCCACTTCCTCAATGAAGACGGCGTGCTGCTGTTTGTGACCAACGATTTCGTCAACCCGCAATGGTGGTCGTCCGCGCGGCGGCCGGGGCTGGTGCGTTCCCGTTGCCTGGTGCCGGCGCATTTGCTGGCGGAGGGTCAATTCTTCATTCTCGCCGCGCTGTGCACCTACAACCCCGACCGGCTCCACGCCCTGGAGCGCGACGTGGTGTCCTTCCAGACCGTGGACCAGCACGACCTCGACCGGGTGCGCGAAAAGTACACGCGCGTCTGGCCCGGCGCGTTGCGGCCCCGCCTGGAATGGAAAGTGGAGGAAATTTAACGATGACGGAAATCCAACGACGACTTGCCACCGCGCCCGCCAGCGATGATCTTACCCCTGGTATGGACGCTGAATTCAACCCCCTGCATTTCCCGCTGCTGTGTGCCCAGCCGCAGCGGCTCCATGTGCTCTCGGCTTGGAACGAGCACGTGCCTTTCGCGATGATGTTGATGGAATTGCAGCGGCCGCGCGTGCTCGTGGAACTGGGCACGCACTGGGGCATTTCCTACTGTGCCTTTTGCCAGGCCGCCGTGGCCGCCGCCACCGGCACCCGCTGTTATGCGGTGGACACCTGGGCCGGCGACAGCGATGCCGGGTTTTACGGCCAGGAGGTTTACGAGCACCTGCAGACGCACCACCGGCAGTATGAAGGTTTTTCCAAACTGCTGCGCATGACGTTTGACGACGCCCGGGGGCAAATTGCCGACGGCTCCGTGGACCTGCTGCACATCGACGGGCTGCATTCGTACGAGGCCGTGAAGCACGACTACGAAACCTGGCGCCCGAAACTAAGCGCGCGGGGCGTGGTGCTGTTTCACGACACCGTGGTGCGGGACCGCGGCTTCGGGGTGCACCAATTGTGGGCCGAATTGAGCCCGCAATTCCCCAGCTTTAATTTCGAGCACGGCTTCGGCTTGGGCGTGCTGGCCGTGGGGCCGGAGCAGCCGCCGGCCGTCACCCATTTCCTGCGCACCGCCAACGCCCAGCCCGCGGCCGTGCGCCGCGTTTTTTCCGCGCTGGGCCACCGGCTCCAATGCGAGGTGGACAAAACCCACGCCGCCGCCAACCGCTCGTGGTTGCGCCGCGCCGTGGACCGCTGGAGGGCCTGACGGCGGCGCGGGCAACGAATGGAGATACCATGAAACGCCTGGCTATTTACGCTCACTTCGGCACGCCGCCGCAGGTGGCCACTCACGTGCTGTTTCATCTCCGGCACCTGGCCGAGCTCGGCTGCGAAATCTGTTTCGTCTCCAACTCGGAAATCGGGTCCGCCGGCCAGGCGGCGCTGAAGGTCCTCTGCCGCCAAATCGGTGTGCGCCCGAACATCGGCCTGGACTTTGCCATGTGGCAGCGTGCCCTGGCGGAATACAATCTGGCGCGATTCGATGAATTGATCCTCACGAACTCCAGCATCATCGGCCCGGTGCAGCCGCTGGCGCCCCTCTGGCAAAATCCCGCGGTGGCCGGGTGCGACTTCTGGAGCCTGACCGACAACGACGAATGGATTCCGCATTTTCAAAGCTATTTCCTCGTGTTCGGTCCGCGAGTGCTCCACAGCCCGCGGTTCAAGGAGTTTTGGCGGGGCGT
>Ga0182030_10020191_pt1 | contig 12600 bp, 8 predicted proteins | sample 812S3MmetaG_FD_121299 | JGI IMG/M metagenome (GOLD analysis project Ga0182030, IMG submission 121299) | Permafrost microbial communities from Stordalen Mire, Sweden - 812S3M metaG (Illumina Assembly) | ecosystem: Environmental > Terrestrial > Soil > Wetlands > Permafrost | place: Sweden... | reverse complement strand
GTTTCCCTGCCCTTCGAATCCGCCCGCCTCTTTCGCGCTCCCGACGGCCTGGTGCACGCTGTTTGGTCCGGGGGGCAGGCAAATGCCAAGCGCCTGGCGCATTCCACTTCGCGAGACATGGCTACCTGGTCGGCTCCGCAATTCGTGGACATTATGGCCGGCAAGAACGCCCTCGATCTGAACTCACCCAACATTTTCTACGATGGCAATCGGTACATCGTCACCTGGAGTTGCACCATCGCCAGGAATTTCATTCAGGCCTTCCAGGAGGACGTCGAGAGCAACCCGCGCATCTGGTACGCCACCACACGCGATTTCGAAACCTTCTCCGATCCCCAGTTGCTCTTCGACAACAACTACGCCGTCCGCGAAGCCCAGATTCTCAAACTGGAAGGCCGCTACGCGCTGCTGCATAACGACAACACCTGGCCCATGCAGAACCTGCGTGTGGCCTTTTCCGATACCCCGCTGGGTCCGTGGGGCCCGTCCACCGACGCCTTCACCGCCAAAGGCACCTCGTCCCCGGTAGCCATCCGCGCCGGCGACGAGTGGTGGATCTACCATTCGCGCGGTCTCGTCCGCACGCGCGATTTCTGGAGTTTTATGGATGTGCCGCTGCCCGCCGCGGTGCGCCCGGGCAGCGTGATCGAAGTGCCCCGAGCCTTCGCCGCCGGGCTGGCGCGATGATAAGATTCAATCGCATGCACCACACGTTGCTCTTTTCCCTGGCTCTGAGCGCCGCCGGACTTTATGCCCAGCCCCGCACGGCCTCGCTCCGCTCGGACGCCGCCGTGCCGCAGATTCAGTTCGCCGCCGGCGAGATCCACCGCGCGCTGGCCGGCCGCGGCATTACCCTCGCCGAAGGCGCTCTCGGCGGGCTCGCCGGCGATGCCGCGCCCACACGCTTCGTGCTCGCCGCGGGCGCCGATGCCGCGCGCCTCGCCGCGCAACTCGGCGTGGCCGCGCCGCAATCCGCCGCGCCGCAAGCCTACGCCATCCGCGTCAAGACGGAGGCCGCGCGCCGCACCTACATCGTGCTCTCTCCCGATGCCTCTGGCGCCATGTATGGCGCTCTCGACCTCGCCGAAGCCATCCGCCTCGATTCGCTGGACTCCCTGCGCGAGAGCGACCACGCTCCCCACATCGCCCAGCGCGGCATCAAGTTCAACATCCCGCTCGATGTGCGCACCCCGAGCTATTCCGATTCGAGCGACGCCGCGCAGCAGAACATCCCCGAAATGTGGAGCTTCGATTTCTGGCGCACCTTCCTCGACGAACTGGCGCGCCATCGCTACAACGTGCTCTCCCTGTGGAGCCTGCACCCTTTCCCCTCCCTGGTCAAAGTCCCCGAATATCCGGACGTCGCGCTTGATGACGTCGAGCGGACCACCGTGAAACTCGACGACACGTTCTCTCTCAGCGGCAAGGACATGGCGCGGCCCGAGATGCTGCGCAATGTAGAGATTGTCCGCCGCCTGACGATCGCGGAGAAGATCCGCTTCTGGCGCGACGTCATGCAGTACGCGCACGATCGCGGCATCGCGGTGTATCTTTTCACCTGGAACATTTTCACCTTCGGCGCCACCGGCAAGTACGGTATCACGCCGGCGCAGGACAATCCGGTCACCATCGATTACTTCCGCAAGAGTGTGCGCGAGACCGTGCTGACGTATCCGCTGCTCGCCGGCATGGGCATCACGGCCGGCGAAGAAATGCAGGATCGCCAGGGCGAATTCGCCAAGGAGCCCTGGCTCTGGAAAACCTACGGCGAAGGCATCCGCGATGCCCTGAAGCTTCAGCCCGGCCGCGACTTCCGCCTCATCCACCGCTATCACCAGACCGCGCTCCCGCCCATCCTCGAAGCCTGGAAGCCCTATCCGTCGCTCTTCGACTTGAGCTTCAAATACTCGGTGGCGCACATGCTCTCCTCCCCCGCGCCGCCTTTCGCCAGGGAGTCGCTGGCGGAACTGCCGGCTAATCTGCGCATGTGGATGACGGTCCGTAACGACGACATTTACCGCTTCCGCTGGGCCGACCCCGAGTACGCGCGCGCCTACATCAATAATCTTCCCGGACCCGACAAGCTCGCCGGATTCTACATGGGTCCCGACGGCACCATCTGGGGCCGCGATTTCTCCGGAGTCGAAGCGGAGACGCCGCGGCCGCTGGTGATCGAGAAGCAGTGGTTCAGCTTCATGCTGTGGGGCCGCCTGAGCTACGATCCGTCGCTGCCCGATGCGCTATTTGAACGCACGCTGGCCGCACGCTTCCCCGGCGTGCCCGCCGCCAAACTGCTGCTGGCGTCGGAGGAGGCGTCGCGCATCATTCCGCAGGTGACGCGGTTTTTCTGGGGCGATATCGATCTCAAGTGGTTTCCCGAAGCCTGCCTGAGCCATCCACGGCATAAGGGCTTCTACACCGTGAAGCACTTCATCGAAGGCGAGACCATGCCCGGCGCCGGTATCCTCAACATCCGCACCTGGCGCGACCGCGTGCGCGACGGCAAGCCCATGGACGGCATCACGCCGCTCCAGGTGGCGGCGGCGCTCGAAGCTCACGCCGCCGCGGCGCTGAAGCTGGTCGGCGAGTTGCGCCCCGCCCAGAGCAAGGAACTGCGCCTGACCCTCGGCGACTACGAAGCCATGGCCCACCTCGGCAACTATTACGCGGAGAAGATCCTCGGCGCGGCGCAATTGGCGCTCTACGACTCCACCGGCGCGCCCGAGCGCAAGCAGGAAGCCATCGCGCACCTCACAACGGCGCTCGCCCACTGGAAGCGCTACGCGGCCGTCGCCACGGCGCAGTATAAACCGCAGTTGTTCAACCGTGTGGGCAATGTGGACCTGAACGCGCTGACCGCGAAGGTGGCGCAGGACATCGCGCTCGCCGACGCTTGGCAGCGGCCGCGGTAGGCGGGGAACGTCTCGCGGCTCCAAAGGGCGTTGGTGACCGATGTTAGGTCACCAAGCTCCGTAAGTGGTTGATTCTAAGAAAGGGTGGTGACCTAAGTTAGGTCACCGAGGGCACCGCTCCCTTACGGGTCGCGGCTCGGATTGAGGCACCCCGATCAGAGCCGCGACCGTGAGAAGCTGTGAAATGATTGCTGGGATCACAGTGTTGACAGGCGGACCCAGAGGGTACCCCGCCTGTCCCACGTTGCCAGGCAAGGGCTTGCACCATTGTGGGGCAGGCGCTTTCGCCTGCCAACCCATTTCTTCACAGCTCTTAAGGGAGCGGTTGGTAGGAAGGAGCCTCATGCCACGCGCGCCGCGATCACGCGCGGAATGCCGGCCAGGTCCGGCACCACGCGCAGCGAGTCCCACCCGGCGAGCAGCGCCTGCACGTGATCCAGGCTGGTGAAGCCGAGTTCCATGATCAGCCAGCCGCCGGGCCGCAGCACGCGCGGGGCGTCGGCCACGATGCGGTCGTACAGTTCGAAGCCCGTCTGCCCGGCAAACAGCGCCACGTGCGGCTCGAAATCGCGCACCTCGCGCTGTAAGCCCTCGCGCTGCGCAAGCGGCACATAGGGCGGGTTGGACACGAGCAGATCCATCGATGCCGCGGCGATGGCTTCCATCAAATCGCAGACCACGAAGTGCACGGGTGCGCCCAGCCGCGCAGCGTTGTCCGCGGCCACCAGCGCGGCGGCGGGCGAGATTTCCGTCGCCCAACTCTCCGCGCCCGTTTCCAGGCGCAGGGTGACCGCCAGGGCGCCGGAACCGGTGCCGATATCGAGCACACGCGGCGCGCCGCGGGCGGCTCCCGAAGCCAGATCCAGCGCGACTTCCACCACGTGCTCGGTCTCCGGCCGCGGAATCAGCACATCCGGCGTCACGCGGAAATCGCGGCCGTAGAATTCCTGGTGCCGGGTGATGTACTGCGTGGGCTTGCCGCCCAGCCTTTCGTGCAGGTAACGGCCGTAGTGCAGCCATTCCAGCTCGCTCAACTCCCGCTCGGGGTGGGCGAAGAAATAGACGCGCTCCACTTGCATGGCGTGAGCGAGCAGCACTTCCGCGGTCAGGCGCGGCACGGCGATTCCGGCATCCTCCAGGATGCGCGCGCCCTGCCCTAACGCGGTGTGCACCGTCATACGGCGGTTAGACGACGGTTCCCTGTTCCGCCTGCTGCTTCATCTTCTCGCCCTGATAGTGCGCGATCAGGGCGTCGAAGATGGCATCCATTTTGCCTTCCATCACGAAATCGAGCTGGTGCAGCGTCAGGCCGATGCGGTGATCGCTCACGCGATTTTGCGGAAAGTTGTAGGTGCGGATCTTCTCGCTGCGGTCGCCCGAGCCCACCATGCTCTTGCGCTCCGCGCCCAGGGCGGCCTGCTGCTTTTCCAACTCCAGCTCGTACAACCGCGAACGCAGCACCCTCTCGGCCTTGGCGCGATTCTTGATCTGCGATTTTTCGTCCTGGCAGGAGACCACCAGGCCCGTTGGCAGGTGGGTGATGCGCACCGCCGAGTACGTGGTGTTGACGCTTTGCCCGCCGGGGCCGGAGGAGCAGAAGGTATCGATGCGGATGTCCTTGGCCTCGATCTTGACTTCGACTTCGTCGGCTTCGGGCAGGATCGCCACCGTGATGGCAGAGGTGTGCACGCGGCCCTGCTGCTCCGTCACGGGCACGCGCTGCACGCGATGCACGCCGCTTTCGTACTTCAACTTGGCGTAGACCTTGGTGCCGGTGACCAGCGCGATCACTTCCTTGAGGCCACCGACGCTGCTCTCGCTGGTGGAGGTGACTTCCATCTTCCAGCTCTGGGATTCGGCGTAGCGCGAATACATGCGGAAGATCTCCGCCGCGAATAATGTGGCCTCGTCGCCGCCCGTGCCGGCGCGGATTTCCAACACGACGTTCTTATCGTCGTTCGGATCCTTGGGCAGCAGCAGAATCTTGAGATCTTCCTCGATCTGCACCTTCTGGGGTTCGAGCTCGGTAATTTCCATTTCCGCCATGGCCTTCAGGTCGGCGTCCGGATCCTGGAGCATGGGGCGCGCCTGGGACAGGCTGTCTTCCACCTTCTTCCATTCGCGGTACTTGGCCACGATATCGGAAAGTTCGCTCTGCGCCTTGGTGACCTTGCGGTATTGGTCGGAGTCGCTAATGATGGCCGGATCGGCCATTTGTTGGGTGAGCTCGTCAAAACGTTTCTCGAGCTGATCGAGCTTCGAAGCAAGATGCATGGGGAGTTTATGCGATGACCAGTTGGCCGCCCTGCTGCTCTTCGAGGGCCATGGCGCCTTCCAGCGCGCGGATGGCAACCGCCGTCTGGTCGTCGGCCGGCGGTTTGGTGGTGATGCGCTGCAGCCACAGGCCGGGCGCCGTCATGGTGGATAGCACGGAGCCGCGCCTCTTGGCGGCAAAGCGGATGAGTTCGTAACTGACGCCCGCAATCACCGGCAACAGTGCGATGCGGCACAGGAAGCGTGCCAGAAAGCCGTCGAACGGGATGAACGTGTAGAACACGATGGAAACGATGATGACCACGAACAGGAAGCTGGTGCCGCAGCGCGGATGATAGGTGGTGAACTTCTGCGCATTTTCCACCGTCACCGGCAGGCCGGATTCGAAATTGAAGACTACTTTGTGTTCCGCGCCGTGAAACTCAAAGACGCGGTGGATGTCCTTCATCAGCGACAGGGCGAACATGAACAGGACGAAAACCGCCAGGCGGATCAACCCATCGGTGAGGTTGAACAGGATGCGCCCGCTCAGCACCGGGAAAACGCCCATTAGCTTGGTGGCGCCATACAAGGGAATGAACTTGTACATGAAAATGAACATGGCGAGCGAGAGGACGAGGTTGGCCGCCAGCACCCAGCCGGGGAGTTCCTTGGCCTCCTTGTTCTTTTTCTTTTCTTCCTTCTGGATTTCTTCCAGCGAAACGTCGGCCGAGAACTTGAGCGCCTTCATGCCCAGCGACATGGCCTGGGCCAGCGTGCCCACCCCGCGGAAAATGGGGTATTTGAAGATCTTGTGCTTGTCGGCCATCCTGGGGAGCGGCATTTCTTCGGTTACGATCTCCCCGTTGGCCTTGCGCACCGCCACGCAGTAGCTGTGGGGAGCCCGCATCATGACACCTTCCATGACGGCCTGTCCGCCGACGAGGGTGGTTTCCTCGCCGCTTTCCAGGATCGGCATTAGCTGGGTGTGGGTAAAAAGACGGAAATACGTGCGTAGAGACACAGACCCTCTCAGAATTCCAGTATACCAGTCGCTCCAAGAGGTCCGCGCTCCACGGCGGGGTTCAGGCGGGGCACCCTCTGGGTCCGCCTGCCACCCCACCGCTATTTCTTGGGCACCTGGACGGTGATATTGCGGTACTTCATGCCTCCGGTATGATCGCCCTGCAGGAAGAATGGGCCGGGCTCGCTTTCGTTGGAATCGAGCGCTCCGCCCGTAGAGCCGGCGATCTCCTGGTTGTCGATGGTCTTGACGCCGTTGCGAACCACCGTCAGCCAGCGGCCCACCAAAGTAATGTCGAAACGTTCCCATTTGCCCGGCGTGCGCGGCAACACCACCGCCGGCGCCAGCATGCTGTAGACCGAACCGATGCTGTGAAACTCGTCGTTGGCGCCCACCTTCTCGTATTCCACCTGGACTTCGTAGCGGCCGCGCAGAAAGATGCCGCTGTTGCCGTCTTCGGGGCAGTTGAATTCGATGTGCAGTTTGAAATCGTCGAACTTGCGGGTGGTTTTCAGGTTGGCACCCTTGGATTCGTTGAGCAGTTCGCCATCCTTCACCACCCAGCGATTGGCCGCGGCCGGGTCGGTGGGTTCCCACCCGGTGAGGTCTTTGCCGTTGAAGATCGGCTCGGCGACCGTCCACTCCTTGGGCGGATTGTGTTTGAGCAGCGGCGCGCGCACCCCGGCGAGAGTGGCGAACACATGGGCGCCGCGCTTTTCCACGCCCACGAGCTTGCCGCCTTTGAGGTCGAGATCCCAGGTGGTGGTACCGTTCTCCCACTGCAAGCTGAGATGCGTACCTTCCACTTTGCATTCCCTGGCATAGAACGCGCTGCCGCCGCGCGGCTGGATGCGCACTGCCAGCGCGCCGTCCTTCACGCCGACCTCCATCCAGTCGGGATAGACTTTGGCGTTGGCGGCTTTGGGGGTGACCGCGAGGTCCCACCGCCCGGTGAACGGATCGGCTTTCTGGGCAACGGCTGGTGTCAGGGCCGCCGCGGCGAGCAGGCAAACAAGGCTGAATGGTTTCATGTCTGCCCTAGTTTATCGAAATCGCCGCCCTGGTGGCCCGCCCCCATTCCGCTTCCGCTTCCGGCCGCACCGCCACCACCGCATCGGTATTCGGAGCATGGTAGACCACGCGCAGATGCTGCTGCTTGATGAAGTCCTCGTCGAAAGGGTAATCCAAAACGTAGAGGGAACGACCGGTGGGCAGCTTGATGGGGCTCTCGATCTCTCCGAACGATTCGCCGCCGGATTGCACGCGGTAGAAGTTCAACGACGAGCCGTACAGCCAGTTGCTGGCCACATCGCGCACGCCGTACGTGTGGTTATACCAGGCCAGTACCGGGTAGATTCGGTTCACGTCGGCGTCCCAATCCCACTCCTTGAAGTAGTTGAGCCGCAGGCAGAGCACGAAATAGAAGCTCATCACGTACAGCATCGCGGTGAGAGAGCGCCGGTTGGCCGCCGCGGCGCCGATCGCCAGCACGCCCAGCGGCACGATCCAGATGGCCGTCCGGTCCATCGGCAGCGGCACGCGCAGCAGTTTCAGCAGCAGCCAGTGCGCGCCGATGGCCGCCGCCAGGATGCCGAGCAGCGCTCCGGAGATCGCCGGCCGCCACCTGACCCATTGCCACGCGGCGAGCGCCAGGAGGGCCGGCAAAAGGAATGGCTTCACATGGTCCAGCAACTGCAACAGCATCGGATTCACGATCTGCGGATTCAGCCGGTAGAGAGACGCCAGCGCGACAGTTTTGAACATTTCACCTAGCGAGTGCGCTCCGTAACCCAGTTGGCCTTTCGGCCAGTGAAGGACTGCCGGGACGCTCAGAAAAACCGACACGAGCACTCCCGGCAGCACGCACGCGCCCAGGAGCCGGACACGTGTCCGGGTCGCCAGGGTGCGGGCGCAGGCCCAGATCAAAATCGCCAGCATGGCAAACGCGTCGACAAATGCGAACGAGAAGTTAGCGGCGAAGGAGAGCGCCGCGCAGACCGAGCACAAGGCGCAAGTCGCCCCATCGAGGCGCGAATACGCTGCCATGGCGAGCATGCACATCAGAAATCCGAGCGCCAGCGCATATCCGCGCGCGGCCACCAGATGGTCGAAGACGAATGGGTTGTAGACCAGGCAGACGAACACCGGCCATTGCACACGGAGCGCCGGTGTCAGCTTCCGGCAGAGCAGGTACGCGGCGAAAATATAGAGCGCCGCGCCCACCAGCGCCGGCGCCCGCACGGACAAATGACTCAGCCCGAACACCGACGTGAACAGCCGCATGAGCAGCGAATTCAGCACGTGATTATTGCTCGCGGCCTGCCATTGCGACGGGTCGCGCCGTGCCACCCAGACCAGGTAGGTGTCGGCCTCGTCGATGGTGATCGACTGCACGCAAGCCCGCGCCACGGCCCACAACAGGGCGAAGATCGCGGTAGCCGGCAGGATAAGTGGAGAGTAATAACGTCTGAAGTCCATCGAAAGTCCGGGCCTGGACGCTTCAACTCAAAGACCCGCGAGGCGCACATTCCACTACACTGGAATTTTCTTTCGCGGAGGAAATTCTCTTATGCGCTGCTGTTCGCTCGTCCTCGCCGCTTTCCTCGCCGGCACGGCCGCCGCCGCCCCGGAATCGAAAATGCTGCTGCGGCAGAACTGGGCCATCCAGTCCTCGGCCGACGTGCGCGAAAGCGGCGCCGCACTTTCCGTTGCCGGATTCCACCCGCCGCGCGCCTGGTATCCGGCCACCTTGCCCTCCACGGTCTTCAGCGCGCTGGTGGCGGCGCACGTCTACCCCGACCCCTATTTCGGCACGAACCTGCGCTCCGCGCCGGGCGTCAGTTACCCCATCGGGTTCAACTTCTCCAACGCGCCCATGCCGGCCGACAGTCCCTTCCACAAAGCATGGTGGTTCCGCAGCGAGTTTAGACTGCCCGCGGAATATCGCGGCAAGACGCTGTGGCTGGGGTTCGACGGCATCAACTTCCGCGCCAACGTCTGGCTGAACGGAAAGCAGATCGCGGCTTCCGATCAACTCGCCGGCGCCTGGCGTCTCTTCGAATTCGACGTCACCGCCGCAGCGAAGCCCGGTGACACCAACGCTCTCGCCATCGAGATCTTCCCGCCCGAAACCGGCGATCTCGCCATCACCTTCGTCGATTGGAACCCGCTGCCGCCCGACAAGGGCATGGGACTCTGGCGCGACGTTTCGATCAGCGCCACGGGGTCGGTGGCCATACGCTTTCCCGTGGTGACCACGCACCTCGCGGGCGACGCGCAGCTCAGCGTGCGAGCCGAGTTGAAGAACGCCTCCGCGCAGCCCATCGAGGGCGTGCTCAAGGGCAAGATCGAACGCATGGAGTTTTCCGAGCCGGTGAAACTGGCCGCGCACGAAACCAAGGTGATCCACTTCGCGCCGCTCAAGGTCGCAAATCCGCGTCTGTGGTGGCCGGCGCAGGTGGGCCCGCAGAACCTCTATCCACTCGACCTGGCGTTTGAGACCGGCGGCAAAACCAGCGACACCAGCCACACCGAATTCGGCATCCGCGAAGTCACCAGCGAACTCGACGCCTTGGGCCATCGCCTGTTCCACATCAACGGCAAGAACATCCTGATCCGCGGCGCGGGCTACACCTTCGATATGCTGCTGCGCTCTTCGCCCGAACGCCAGGAAGCCGAACTGCGCTACGTCCGCGACATGAACCTCAACGCGGTGCGCTTCGAAGGCAAGTTGGAAGACGATCACTTTCTGGAACTCTGCGACCGCATGGGCATCCTGGTGCTGGCCGGCTGGTGCTGCTGCGACCACTGGGAGAAGTGGGCGCAGTGGGATAAGGAAGACGAGGTGGTGGCCGCCGAGAGCCTGCGCGATCAACTGCGCCGCCTGGCGCGCCACCCTAGCGTGTTCGACTGGCTCTACGGCAGCGACAATCCTCCCCCGCCCAGGATCGAGCAACTCTATCTGGACGTGATCAGGGACGTCGAGTGGCCCAATCCGTATCAATCTTCCGCCACCGCCAAGAAGACCCCGGCCGGCGATACCGGCGTCAAGATGACCGGTCCTTACGAATATGTCCCGCCGTCCTACTGGCTGCTGGACACCAAGGCCGGCGGGGCGCACGGCTTCAATACCGAAACCAGCCCCGGTCCCGCGCCGCCGCCTATCGAAAGCCTGCGCCGCATGCTGCCCCCTGACAAACTCTGGCCCATCAATTCCGACTGGGATTATCACGCCGGCGGCGGCCAGTTCAAGAATATCGGCGTCTTCACCGAGGCGCTCACCAAGCGCTACGGCCCGGCGAAATCCGCCGGGGAGTACGCGCGCAAGGCGCAGGTGATGGCCTACGAGGGCCATCGCGCCATGTTCGAAGCCTTCGGCCGCAATAAGTACACCTCCACGGGCGTCATCCAATGGATGCTGAATAACGCCTGGCCCGGTATGATCTGGCACTTATACGATTGGTATCTGCGCCCCGGCGGCTCTTACTTCGGGGCCAAGAAAGCCTGCGAGCCGCTGCACGTGCAGTATTCCTACGACGACCGCTCCATCGTGGTGGTCAACTCCTTCTACCAGCCCTTCGCCAATATGAAGGTGGTGGCCACAGCGTACAACCTGGACATGAGCGTGAAGTTCTCGCGCGAGGCGAAGATGAATGCCGAACCCGACAGCAGCACACGCGTCTTCACGCTGCCGGAGATTGCGGACCTCAGCGCCACCTGGTTCCTCAGCCTGAAATTGGAAGACCCGTCCGATGACAGGGTCAGCGAGAACTTCTACTGGTTCTCCACCACTCCGGAAACTTTGCAGTGGGACAAAGGCACCTGGTACACGACGCCCACCAAGACCTTCGCCGATTACACGGCGCTCGAAACGCTGCCGCCGGTAACATTGAAAGTGGCGTCGCGCTCCACGGACCACTCGACCACCGTCACCGTGACCAATCCCAGTAAGTCGCTGGCTTTCGCCGTGCACCTTAAAGTGAAGAAGGATACGGACGGCGAAGAAGTGCTGCCGGTCCTCTGGGAGGACAATTACTTTCCGCTGCTCCCCGGCCAGACGCGCCGGATCGCCGCGACTTACCAGGCGAAGGATTTGGGAAAGGCGAAACCTGTAGTGGAAGTGGACGGCTGGAACGTAAAGTAGAAAGAGAACCACCATGGCGCGCCTCATTCTCCGCTTCCTCGCATGCACGTTCCTGACTGTTGCCGCGGCGGGCGCGGCGCCAACCGTGCGTATCCTGATTGCTTATCATTCGCGGACCGGCAATACCGAAAAAATGGCCGCCGCGGTTCGCGAGGGTGCGGCGTCCGTGGCGGGGGTCGAGATTGTCTTGCGCAAGGTGGCCGAGGTTACCGCCGACGACATCGTGAAAGCCGACGGCATCGTGCTGGGAACTCCGGTGGAGTGGGGAAATTTCTCGGCGGAAACCAAGGGCTTCATCGACCGCGTGGGCGAGGCGCTGGGCAAGGCGGGCGCGACTTACGGAGAGGGCCGGACGGCGGCCGTATTCTGCACGGCCGGCAGCCCTTCGAACGGGCAGGAAATGGCGCGCATGTCCGCCATCGCCGCATTTCTGGCAATGCGCTTCGTGATTGTCGGCGGCGTCAACGACGAAGGCTTCGGATCGCTCGGCCCGCAGGCGGTGACGGGGGGCAAACCGCCGGGCATCAACGATCGCGATCGCACCGAGGCGCGCCGTTTCGGGGAGCGCTTCGCCCGCATTACGCGCCAGTTGCGCGCCGTGGCTGCCCGATAGGTAGGGCGGCAGGCGGAAGCGGCAGGCGGGGTACCCTCTGGGTCCGCCTGCCCCACCCGGCGGCGCGGCGCTACAATCACCTGGGGAGTTCAGACCATGCGCGCAAAAATCGTGTACCAAGCCCTCGCCGCGGCGCTCTTACTGGCCGGCGCTGGTGCCGCTCAGCCCGTCTTTGAATCGCACGGCGATCTTGGCGTGACGCCGAAGGCCGGCGCTTTCGAGTACGACGCGGCCAAGGCGGAATACCGCGTGACCGGCGGCGGCGCCAACATCTGGGGAACCGAGGATGCCATGCATTTCGCCTGGAAGCGCCTCACTGGGGATTTCACGCTCACCGCCGACGTCCGCTTCATCGGCGCGGGCACGGTGGCGCATCGCAAGGCCGTCCTCATGGCGCGCCAGGATCTGACACCGGGGTCGGCCTATGCCGACATCGCGCTGCACGGCGATGGACTCACCTCGCTGCAATTCCGCCCCGCCGCGGGCGCCGCCACGCAGGAAATCAAGTCCACCATCAGCGCTCCGCTGCGCCTCCGCATCGAGCGGCGCGGCAACCTTTTCATGGCGAGCGCCAGCAATGGCGGCGACGAGGTCACCGGCATTGGCCAACAAACGGTGGACCTCGCGGGCGCGGTTTACGTCGGCATCGGCATGT
>Ga0182030_10020190_pt1 | contig 12600 bp, 13 predicted proteins | sample 812S3MmetaG_FD_121299 | JGI IMG/M metagenome (GOLD analysis project Ga0182030, IMG submission 121299) | Permafrost microbial communities from Stordalen Mire, Sweden - 812S3M metaG (Illumina Assembly) | ecosystem: Environmental > Terrestrial > Soil > Wetlands > Permafrost | place: Sweden... | reverse complement strand
TCTTCGGCGAGCCCGGCCGAATAGACGTCGGCGGTGTCGATCAAGTTGACGCCGGCGTCGGCGACGAGATCGATCAACCGCCGCGCCTCAGCGAGCGAAACCGCTCCGACCTTGGCGAAGCCGCCCTGGCCGCCGAACGTCATCGTTCCCAGGGTCAGTTCCGAGACCATCAGTCCCGAATTGCCCAACTGTCGGTATTCCATCGTAAAACTCCATTGGCGCAGCGCCATCGGGCGGCCGGCGAAATCGCGAGCCGCCGCTTCGCCTTTGCGCGGCGATTGGCCGGGTAGAAACGCGAACCGATCCCGCGCGTGGGCGCTGGCTGGCCGCGGCTTTCACATCTTAGCTGTCCTCGCCGCGCAGCGGGAGAGGGCGGGGAGAAAGAGGCCGTACGGCGGTAAGAACTTGCCGCCGCGGCCAACCGGGGACTAGCATGCCAGTAGCGCCCAAGCCACGACGGATCGGATCACAAGTGTGAGAGCCCTGCTCTGCCACAGCCCGCGCAAGCTCTCGCTCATCGAGCGGCCGGCGCCCGTCGCCGCGCCGGGCGCGCCGCTGGTGCGCATAAAGCGGGCAGGCGTGTGCGGCACCGACTTGCACATTTTCGAAGGCACGCAGCCCTATTTCGAATATCCGCGCGTGATCGGCCACGAGCTCGCCGGCGAGATTGCCGCGGTCGTCGGGCCGAGCCGCTTCCGCGTCGGCCAACAGGTCGCCGTCCTTCCTTATGTTTCCTGCGGCGTCTGCGTCGCCTGCCGGCGCGGCAAGCCGAACTGCTGCCAGCGCCTCAACGTGATCGGCGTGCACAGCGACGGCGGCTTCGCCGACTGGCTGGCGGCGCCGGAGGACAATCTCATCGACGCCGAGGGCGTCAGCCTCGACGAAGCGGCGATGGCCGAGTTTCTCGCCATCGGCGCGCACGCGGCGCTGCGCGGCGCAATCGAGCCCGGCCAGAAGGTCGTGGTCGTCGGCGCCGGCCCGATCGGCCTCGCCACGGCGATTTTCGCCCGCGCGCGCGGCGGCGACGTGACGCTGCTCGACACGCGCGCCGACCGCCTCGCCTTCGCGGGCAAGGCGATCGAGGTCGACCATGCGATCGAGGCGGGCGAGGGCGTCCGCGACCGGCTGGAGGATCTGACCGGCGGCGACTTCTTCGATTGCGTCTTCGACTGCACCGGTTCGCCGCCGGCGATGAACGCCGGCTTTTCTCTCGTCGCCCACGGCGGCGCCTACGTGCTGGTCAGCATCGTGCTCGGCGACGTCATGTTCTCCGATCCGGAGTTTCATAAACGCGAAACGACGCTCCTCGGCAGCCGCAACGCGACGCGGGCCGACTTCGACACGGTGTTCGCGGCGCTGCGCTCCGGCGCGATCCCGACGCAGGCCCTCGCCACCCATCGCGCCTCGCTCGACGACGCAGCGCGCGTCTTTCCGCATTGGCTCGACCCCGCCAGCGGCGTCGTCAAGGCGCTGATCGAGATCTGAACGATGGCCTTTCCAATCCTGCAATTCGGCACGAGCCGCTTCCTTCAGGCCCATTTCGATCTATTCGTCGCCCGCGGCTTCGTCGATGGGCCCGGAACCCGGCGGATCGCCGTCGTCCAGACGACGGCGTCGGCCGAAAGCGCGCGCCGGGTGGCCTTCTTCGACGCCGGACGCCCCTATCGCGTCCACGTGCGCGGCCTGGTCGGCGGCGCGGCCGTCGACGAATGGGAGGAGATCGACAGCATCGGCCGCGGGGTCGACGCCAACGCCGACTGGGCGGCGGCGGAAAAGCTGTTCCTCAACGCGAGCTGGGTCGTCTCGAACACCGGCGATCGCGGCTACGAACTCAACCCGGCCGATCGGGTCGACGACGGCGTTCCGCAGTCGTTTCCCGCCAAGCTGACGAAGCTGCTTTACGCCCGCTTCGCCGCCGCCCGCCCGGCGCCGACGCTGTTTCCCTGCGAGCTGATCGAAGGCAACGGCGACCGACTGAAGGCGCTGACGCTCGAATTGGCGGCGGGCTGGGGCTTGTCCGGCGCGTTCGGGCGATGGGTCGGCGAGGACTGCATATGGGTCAATTCGCTGGTCGACCGCATCGTCTCGGCGCCGCTGGAGCCCGCCGGCGCGATCGCCGAGCCCTATTCGCTTTGGGCGGTCGAGAACCGGCCGGGCCTGACGATGCCCTGCCGCCATCCGAGCGTCGTCGTCACCGACGACCTCAAACGCTACGCGCGGCTGAAGCTGTTCATCCTCAATCTCGGCCACACCTATCTCGCCGAGTTGTGGCGCCGGCGCGGCGGCGGCGCGGAAGAAATCGTGCGCGCCCTGCTCGCCGACCCGGCGACGCTCGCCGAGCTCAACGACCTCTATGATCGTGAGACGCTGCCGGTTTTCGACGGGCTCGGAATGGGCGAGGAGGCGCGCGCCTATCGCGCCTCGGTCGTCGAGCGTTTCCGCAATCCTTTTCTCGACCATAGACTGGCCGACATATTCACCAACCATGCGGCGAAGAAGCAGCGCCGCTTCGGCGGGCTTGTCGCCTTGGCCGAGCAGCACCGGATCGTGGTCGCCCAGCCGCGCCTCAAGGCGGCGCTGGCGGCCTGAACGGCGGCCGCCGCCCTTGCCGGCGACGGGGGAAATAGTCCAATCTCCGCCTGCCCGGCGCTCAAACGCGCCGCGCCCCAACCCCGGAGTTCCCTGTGATCGCTTTCCTTCCGTCCGCCGTCGTTCGTCTCGCCGCCGCGGCGGCGCTGGCCTTGGCGCTGTCGCCCGCCTACGCCGCGCCGGCGCCGGAAGGAACGGTCGACATGGCGAAAGTGCTGCAGCCGGGGCCGCTGCCGGAACTGTCGCTCGGCGACCCCAAGGGCGTGACGGTGATCGAATACGGCTCGCTGACCTGCTCGCACTGCGCCACTTTCGCCGTCACCGTCTTGCCCGCCTTCCAAAAGGCCTATGTCGACACGGGCAAGGTTCATTTCATTTTCCGCGAGTTCTCGCGCAACCCGCTCGACGTCGCCGCCTTCGTGCTGGCGCGTTGCGAGGGCGACGACAAGACGCTGGCGACGATCGACCTCCTGTTCGCCGAGCAGGACAAGTGGGCCTTCGTCAACAATCCGCTCGAGGCGCTGATCACCGCCCTGCGCCCGACCGGCATGAGCCACGACCAGGCGATGACCTGCCTCAAGGACCAGGCGAAGGCCGACGCGATGACCAAGATCCTCGGCGCGGCGATCCAGGACGTGAAGGTGCAGGGCACGCCGACCTTCGTCATCGACGGCAAGGTCTACGACGGCGAACTGTCGCGGGACGATCTCGATGCGATTCTGAAGCCGCTGGTGAAGTGAGGCCTCCCATTCGCCCCGCTTGGCGGGGAGAGGGCGGGGCGAGGCGCGTGGCGACGCTGCGAATCTCGGCGCGGTTCATGCGCCGAGCGTCCGTTCGACCCCGCTCGGAGAAAAATAACGAATGGCGAATGACGGTCGCGCCAAGATGATTCCGAGGAGAACGGCGGAATCGGCGGCTATGTTGGCGAACGTCAAACGAGCGACGGCGATCACCGCCAATCTCAACCGTTTGACGTTCAACGACGCGGACGAAGTCCGCGCCTTGTTCAGCGATCTCATCGGCAAGAAGGTGGGCGACAGCTTCTTATTGATTCCACCCTTCTACACAACCGGCGGGGTCGATATCAGCGTCGGACGCAATGTTTTCGTCAATCAGAACTGCACTTTTGATGACTTAGGCGGCCTCGACATCGCCGACGATGTGATGATCGGGCCGAACGTCAGCATCATCACGTCTGGCCATCCCGTCGGACCCTCTCGGCGGCGCGCCGCCGTCATCGCAAAGCCCATCGTGATTGAAAGAAACGTTTGGATCGCGGCCGGCGCAACGATCATCGGCGGCGTGACGGTGGGCGAGAACTCGGTCGTTGCGGCGGGTTCGGTCGTCACTAAGGACGTTCCCGCGAACACTCTTGTCGGAGGAAATCCAGCACGGGTCATCCGTTCGATCGGCGACGACTGAGGGAACGTCCCAGAAAGGGTCGATCTTTCCCCTTCGCTCTCGGCCTGCAAGGCCCCGTCAGGGACTCTGGCGTCAGATCTCGAGTCGCAGAAGCGCCTACGCCCTCACCACTGCAGCCACTTGCGCCCGGCGAGGGCGCCGGCGGCGACGACGACCAGCGTCGCCAGCGGGTACCAGCTGGCGACGAACAGCGGCGAATCGTCGGTGCAATTGGTGGCGTAGATCGTCGCCGCGGCGCCGGCCGCCGCTGCGCCGGCGAGCGCCCCGGTCAGCGCCGGATGGCTCGGCGCGCCGGCCCGCATGGCGACGATCAGCGCGGCGAGCGGCGGGATCGACATCAGCGGGATCAGCGTCAGACAGTGCAGGGCGTTGGTTCCCATGAGCCGCGCCGTCCACAGCTCGGGCGGCGTGACGACGAGTTCGACGACCACTGCGCCTCCGAGCAGGATAAAGGGCGCGACCAGCGCCGCGACCAGCGCGCCCGGCCGCGCCTCGGGCCTCAGCAGTCGGACCGCCAGCAGCGCGCATGGCAGCAGCAGCGCCAGCGTGTCGACGAACTTGAGGTCGAAACGCATGGTGTGGGCGGCGGCGACGATGTCGTGCCGCGGCCCGAGCGCCGTCATGAACAGCACGGCGCTGACCGCCGCGCCGAGCGCCAGCGCCACAACGACGCGACGGCCGAGCCTGAGCGGCGGCGGCGGCGGTTCGGCGGCGAGCGCGTTGATGAGGTCGGCGGTCTTCATTGGGTCGCGCTCCGCCAGGCGACGGCAAGCGCCTTCAGCGCGCGGTGCAGCGCCACCCGCACGGCGACCTCGCTCATCGACAGGCGCGCCGCGGTGGCGGCGATCGACTGGCCTTCGAGCGAGATCGCGGTGACGATGTCGCGCTGGCGCGGCGCGAGCTTCCGCATCACCCGCTCGATGTCGCTGCGCGTGTGCGGGTCGTCGCCCTCCGGCGCGGCGAGCGTCGCCTCGAAATCCTCGATCGGTTCGGCCCGGCGCACGCCGCGTCGCCGCATCGCGTCGATGATCTTGTGGCGGGCGATGGCGTTGACCCACGGCGCGACCCTGGGTCCGCCGTCCCAGGTGCCGCGCTTCAGGTGGATCGCCAACAGAGTTTCCTGCACGACATCCTCGATATCCGCGTCGCCGACCCTGGCGCGGGCGAACGCGCCGCGCGCCATCGCCCTGACCGACCGGCCAATTTCCTCGAGCAGCCGCCGATAGGCCGCCTCGTCGCCGGCCAGGGCGGCGCGCATGGCCGGCGCCCATTTGTCGTCGCCGGGGCCCGCTGCGGGTGTCTCGCTCATTCCTGCTTCGTTCCGTCGCCGCGGTTTGTTACGCCGCCGGCGGACCAAACGCCCACCCTCTCGGCGCCCCGGACCGCCCGCGCCGTGTAACACGCGGCAGGCGCGCCGCGAAGACGCCGTTGACGGTTCAGCGGAGGTCGCCATGACAAGCCTGGAACTCGCCTCGGCGCGCGCCGCCGGTCCTCTGCCGCGCCGCGCCGGCGTCGGCTTCAAGCCCGAGCATTTCGCGGCGATTGTCGCCGCCCAGCGCGAGGTCGGCTTCTTCGAGGTCCACGCCGAGACCTACATGGGCGACGGCGGGCCGCCGCATCGCCGGCTGGAGGCGATCCGCGAGACCTATCCGCTGTCGCTGCACGGGGTGGGGCTGTCGATCGGTTCGCCGCGGCCGCTCGATCGCGATCACCTCGCGCGGCTCAAGGGCCTGATCCGCCGCTACCAGCCGGCGCAGTTCTCCGAACACCTCGCCTGGTCGAGCCACGACGAGGGCTTCCTCGCCGATCTGCTGCCGTTGCCCTACGACGACGAAACGCTGGCGGTGGTTTGCCGTCACATCGACGAGACGCAGGAGACGCTCGCGACGCGCCTGCTGCTCGAGAACCCGTCGACCTACGTGCAGTTTGCCGACAGCGCGATTCCAGAGACCGAATTCCTCGCCGAGGTCGTCCGCCGCACCGGCTGCGGCCTGCTGCTCGACGTCAACAACGTCTTCGTCAGTGCGACCAACCACGGCTTCGATCCCTTCGCCTATCTCGCCGCTTTCCCGCTTCGCCATGTCGGCGAGATCCATCTCGCCGGCTACTCCGACGCGCTCGACGACCAAGGCGCGCCGTTGCTGATCGACGCCCACAATTCGCCGGTGCGGGCGACGGTGTGGGCGCTCTACCAGGAGACGCTCGGGCGACTCGGGCCGACGCCTACGCTGATCGAATGGGACAACGACGTTCCGCAATGGCCGGTGCTCATGGCCGAGGCGCGCCGCGCCGACGCGGCGATGGCGCGCGGCGCGAAAGCCGAGGAGCTTCGCCATGCCGTTTGAGGCGACGATCGCCAGTTTTGCGCGCGCGCTGGTCGAGCCGTCGCGACCCGCCCCGGCGGCGACGCAGCGTCGCGACGGACGGCCGGTCGAGCGCCGCTTCGCCGTCTACCGCAACAACGTCGCCGTCGCCTTGATCGGGTCGCTGGAGGCGCGCTATCCGGTCGTCCGGCGCCTGGTCGGCGACGACTTCTTCCGCGCCATGGCCGGCGCCTTTGTCGCGGCGGAAAAGCCGCGCTCGCCGACGCTGGTCCATTACGGCGACGGCTTTCCCGAGTTCGTCGCCGGTTTCCCGGCCGCCGCCGCGGTTCCCTGCCTCGCCGACGTGGCGCGGCTTGAGAACGCCTGGGTCGAGGCCTATCACGCCGCCGAAGCCGACGCGCTCGGCCTCGACGCGCTGGCGACGATCGCGCCTGAGGCGTTGGAGGCGTTGCGCTTTCGACCGCACCCGGCGGCGAGGCTGCTCAGTTTCGCCCATCCTGCCGCCTCGATCTGGGCCGCCTCGCAAGGCGAGAGCGAACCGCGGCCGCCAGAGATTTGGTCGGCCGAGGAGGCGCTGGTCGCACGGCCCGGCGCCGACGTCGCCGTGCGCGTCTTGCCGCCGGGCGGCTTCGCCTTCGCCGCGGCGCTGTTTTCCGGCGCGAGCCTCGGCGCAGCGACGGCGCTCGCCGCGGCCGACGGCTTCGACCCCGGCGCCCACCTTGTCGGCCTTGTCGAGGCCGGCGCGTTCCAATCCCTGATCTCGAAGGAGCCCTGACGATGACGACCGCTGACGCCTCCTCGGCGCCGCCGACGCGCGCCAACCCGATCGCTCGTCTTACCGCGGCATTGTTCGGTTGGCTGCCGATGTCGCTCGCCATGCTGGCGCTGCGCTTCGCCCTCGCCGTGCCGTTCTGGAAGTCGGGCATGACGAAATGGGACGGTTTCCTCACGCTCTCCTTCGGGGCGCAGCAATTGTTCGTCGACGAGTTCAAGCTGCATCTGTTCGGCGGCGAATATTCCTTTCCGTTCCCCGAGGCGATGGCGACTTTGTCGGCGCTCGGCGAGACGATCCTGCCGGTTCTGCTGGTCTTCGGGTTCGCGACCCGCCACGCGGCGCTCGGCGTCCTGGCGATGACGGCGATCATCCAGCTCACCGTGCCCGACGGCTGGGCCAACTTCCATCTCCCGTGGGCGGCGATGGCGCTGTCGATCATGACCTTCGGACCGGGCCGGATCGCGCTTGACCGCATCCTCGGGCTGGAGCGCGGCCGCGCCTAGGGCGTAGCCTCGACGCGCCGGCGCCGCGGCGGCAGCCCCAAGGCGAGGTCGACCGCGAGACTCGCCGCAAGGGCGTGGCCGCGGCGGCGGTCAGCCGAATTCACGCGGCGACCGGCGGACGCGGCTGGGCGCAACCCGGTGCCAAGCGTGGGAGCCCGTCAGGTCATCACATTGACGTGCTAAGCGTTACAAAGAGCGTTACAATAGGGAGCGGTCGCCACTCGAGAGTTGTTTAGCCGCCGGATTTTGCTATCAGTTTCTCCGTTGGGGAAAATACCGCTGAATGTTGGTGACGGACGAAACCGCGAAAGCGAGGGGCGACGTTAACGGCATCGTCCTTCTCGGGGCCGCTCGCGGCGGCGATGGCTTCAGTGACGCGGCGGCCCTGCCGCGTTTGGGTTTGGCTCTCCTCGCCTACTTGCTGCTCGACTGTCCGGGCGGGCGCGCCTCGCGCGAGGAGGCGGGCGCCTTTCTCTGGGAGCGAGTCGATCGCGCGCGGCAAGCCGGCAATCTACGGCAATTGCTGTTTCGCGTTCGCGCCGCCGAAGTCGCCGCCGACATGCGGCTGTTCGAGACGACGAGCGCGGAGATCGTTCTCAGTCTGCGCAACGTGTCGATCGATTTGCGCCGCCTTCAGGCGGCGATCCGTTCGGCTGGTGAAGTGGACGTCGTCGCCGCCTGCGAAGCTTATGGCGGCGATCTGCTCGCCGGATTGACCGTACACGGCGAAGGACTCGAGAACTGGCTGGCGCGCGAGCGCGCGGATTTGCGCGCTGGATTCCTGAGCGCGGTGACCCCCTATGTCGTGGCGAAAGCGAACGGCCCGGTCGAAGAGGCGGCGATCGTCGCCGCCGAGCGCATATTGGAAATTGATCCGCGCCAGGAGATCGCCTATCGCACGCTGATCCAGGCCTATCTGGAACGCGGCGACGCGGCGCGCGCCGACCAATATCGTCGCCAACATGATCACCTCCATGAGATCCACGCCGAGCGGCGGCCGGCGCCGAACACGGTCGTCGAAGGCGAACGCGCCTCGCGGTCGAGCGCGCCCGCCGCCCGCGCGGCGGAGGCGACGTCGCGCGGGCCGCGCCTGGGCGCGCGCGTCGACGAGCTGCCGCGCGCGGTCGTTTCGGCGCATGCGCCGAGCTACGCTTCTGCGGCAGGGCGCGAACTGGTCGCCGAATTGGGCGCCGATGTCGCCACCCGCCTGGCGCAGACGCGGGCGCTGACGGTGTTGGCGGTCGACGCGCCCGTCGAAATCGCAGCGCAGAACGCGGCGGACTATCTCGTCGAAATTCGCCTCGCGCCAGGCCGGGCGAGCGCCATTCAGTTGCGCCTGCTGACCCTGCCGGAGCGTCAGATTCTCTGGGCCGGGTCGTTCGCCGACAGCGACCAGTATTTCGAGCGCGCGCCGGTCACGCTGAACGCGATCCTGCGTCACGTCGAGGATCGCGAGCTGTCGCTGCAGATTGGCCCGGACGGGTCGCGCGTCGCCTATCGCGTCACCCTCGAGGCGCAACGGCTGCTCAACGCCATCGACCTGCCGTCGATCCGGCGCGCGCGCCGACTGCTGAGGTCGGCGCAGACCGTCGCCCCCAACTTCGTGCCGACCATCGCCGCGCTGGCGCGATCGCACGTCATGGAATGGCTGGTGCGGGCGCCGTTCGAGGTCGCGCCGCTGGAGTACGCCGAACAGTTCGCCAAGCAGGCGATCGCGATCAGTCCCGACGACTACCGCGGCTATCACGAGCTCGGCCTGGTGCGCGTCTATCGACGGCGGCTCGACGACGGCATCGAGTGTCTCAACCGGGCGGCGAGCTTGTGCCCCGAAGACAAAGGCGTGTGCGCCGATCTCGCCGACGCGCTAGTCTTCAACGGTCAGTCGCGCGAAGCGGTCGCCATGCTCGACGAACTGGTCCGTTCCTTCGATCCGGGCGGCGACTACATTCGATGGGTGCTCGCCGGGGCCCATTTCGCCCGCGAGGATTACGGGGCGGCGTTGCTGCAAGTCAAGCAGATGAGCAATCCTATGCCGGCGTTCCGTATTTCCGCGGCGACGCGCGCGTTGATAGGCGACGTCTCCGGGGCGCGGCGCGTGATGAAAGCGTCGATGGACTTCAATCCCAACTTCGATCTGCGCGCCTGGCTGGCCATGTTTCCGTGCCGCGACAAAGTCTTTCTGAGAAACTATACTGAAGGTCTGCACGCGGCGGGATTTATATGATCGCCGCTCCGCGGCAGTCAGCACGGGCCGAGGAGGGAAGCATGAGCAAAGCGATCATTCTGCGCACCAAGGACGACGGGCGTATTTGGCTGATCAGTTTCGATCGGCCGACGATCTCGGAGATTTCGGCGAGCACGGCCCGCGGGCTCGACTTGCCGGTGACGGAAGTCGAGACGTTCGCTGCGGCCGGGCAACGTTCGGCCGCTGCGTCGTTCCCGGCGCACGTCGTGCAATAACCGTGTTCGACGCCGCGTCGCTTCCCGCGCGCGGCGTCGTCTCCCGCTATTTTGATCGTGTCCGCGCGCCGGCCGAGACGCTGGCGGCGATGCGGCCGCGCTTGGCCGAATTCGGGATCACCCGCCTGGCTCGGCTGACCGGGCTCGACGAGCTCGGCGTCCCGGTGTGGGCGGCGGTGCGGCCGAACGCCCTCACCCTCGCGGTGTCGCAAGGCAAAGGGGTCGACGACGACGCCGCGGCGGCCTCGGCGATGATGGAGGCGATCGAGGTCGCCACCGCCGAACGCCGCGATCTGCCGCGTCTCGCCCTCTCGCCGCGGGCGATGGCGGCTTCGGGACGCCGCACGGCGCCGCTGTCCGAACTGCTGCGCCTCGCCGCTTCGCCGCCGGCCGCCGACGAGCCGATCGACTGGATCGAAGGTTTCGAGCTGATGGACGGCGGCCCGATCTGGGTTCCGCTCGACGCGGTCACGCTCGGCGAGGCGGCGGCCGAGGCGCGGTATTGGCAATCGACCGACGGTCTCGCCTCGGGCAACGTCCTGTGGGAGGCGGCGTTTCATGGCTTGTGCGAGCGCGTCGAGCGCGACGCGCTGGCGCTCTGGTCGCTCTGCGACGATTCCGAAGTCGGGAAACGCTGCCGCGATCCGCGCGATTTCGACGATTCCGAGCTCGCCGCGCTCTCGGCGAAGATCGAGGCGGCCGGACTTCGCCTGCGCCTGTTCGACATTTCGACCGACGTCGAGATCCCCGTCTGTTTCGCCACGATCTCGCCGCCGCCGGACGCCGACGCGGCGCGTTGGCGTCATTTCGACTTGCAGAGCGGCAGCGGCTGCCATCCCGATCCGGCGCGCGCCGCCATTCGCGCCGTAACCGAAGCGGCGCAGTCGCGCCTGACCGCGATCTCCGGCGCGCGCGACGATTTCGATCCCGACGACTATCGCGCGCGAATCGCGCTCGATCTGCTGCCGTTCGTCCAGGCCGAGCCGGCGGCGGGCGCGCCGGCCGTCGCCGCCGCGGTCGAACCCGCCGACTACATCGGCCACATCGTCTCGCGCCTGAGCGCGATCGGCGTCGGCTCGGCGATTGTCGCCCCGCTCGAGCCCGGCGAGCGCGGCTTCGCCGTCGCCAAGGCGCTGGTCGCTGATCTCGAGACGCTTCCCGGGGCGCGCCGTTTTCCGCTCGGGCCTCGCGCGCTGCGCGCCAAGCTCAGGCGCCGATGAAAGTGCTGTTCGCCGGTCCGTCGCTCTACGGCGACATCGTCGGGAAGCGCATCGCCGCCGCTCCCAAGATCGTCTGCCGCGGCCCTGCCGCGCAAGGCGACGTCGCCGCCGCCGTGCTCGATGGCGCGACGGCCATCGGCCTCGTCGACGGCCGCTACGAGGACGTCGCCGCGCCCTGGCACAAGGAGATCCTGTTTGCGTTGAGCGAGGGCGTGGCGGTCTACGGCGGCGGCAGCCTGGGCGCGCTGCGCGCCGCCGAATGCGCGCGTTTCGGCATGATCGGCGTCGGCGAGATCTTCACCCGCTACGTGAGCGGCGATCTGGTCGACGACAGCGCCGTCGCCCAGCTTCATGCGCCCGCCGAACTGGATTACATGCCGCTGACCGAGGCGCTGGTGAACGTCGAGGCGACCATCCGCCGCCTCGCCGAGCGCGGATTGATCGATTCGGCGCTCGCCGCGGCGCTGGAGGCGAGCGCGCGCGCCCTGTTCTTCAAGCGCCTCACGTTTCAGGCGGTGATCGAACGCGCTGGCGCGCCGGCGTCGTTGATTGCGCTCGTCGCCGACAATCGCGTCGATCAGAAGCGGGCGGACGCGCTGGCGCTGGTCGCTGAGTTGCAGGCGCGCGACGACGCCCTGGCGGCGAAGCCAGCCTGGCGGCTGGCGCGGCCGGTCGCCTGGCGCCGGCAATTCGAACGGCTCGTCGAAGCGCGCCGCGGGTGAACGCGGCGAAGGCCTCGGCGGCGCTCCGTCGGCGCGTCAAGCCGCCCCGGTCGAAGCCGCGCGGATAGAGACAGGCTGCGATCTTGCGTTTCTGTGCGGCGGCCAGCCGGCAACGACGGGGGCGGGCGGTTCATCGACCGGCGCAGCGGGATCGCCGCCCAGCGGCGGTGGGCGCGAGGTCGCCAGAGCGCCGCCTCGGATCCTCCGAAGACCCAAGGGCGAATTAGCGCCAGCGGACCCGCGGGAGCAGGCGGCGCTTAAACCGCAGCGCCCGCGCGTCCCGCTCAGCCGCCGGTCTCGGCGGAGTTCGCCCTCGATCGCAGCCGCGTCTTGGCCAGCCGCGCCGCCGCCAACGCCGTTTCGCCGTCGACGACCGCCGCGTATTCGCCGGCGAGGCAGGCGAGCGCGACGCGGTGGACGATCTCCGCCGGCCACAAGCCGCCGGCGCCGTCGGCAAGCGCGACCGCCCAGCAGGCGTCGGCGACGACGAAGACGCGATAGCCGAGATCGGCGGCGTGGCGCGCCGTCGCTTCGACCGAGTTGTGGGTCAGCGCGCCGCAGATCACCAGCGTCGTCGCGCCGACG
>Ga0182030_10020189_pt1 | contig 12601 bp, 9 predicted proteins | sample 812S3MmetaG_FD_121299 | JGI IMG/M metagenome (GOLD analysis project Ga0182030, IMG submission 121299) | Permafrost microbial communities from Stordalen Mire, Sweden - 812S3M metaG (Illumina Assembly) | ecosystem: Environmental > Terrestrial > Soil > Wetlands > Permafrost | place: Sweden... | reverse complement strand
TTTGTTCACGCTGATTTATTCGCTGCTGTTCGCCGTTTTCATTTATCTGCTCAATGACAAAATCCAGCACGGCCCGGATGACGCGGATTTGATTCCGTCCGGCAAACTCGCGCTGCCCACCAAAAATTAAATCACCCCATGCACCTCGATCTAAATACCATTTGGTTTATCCTCGTCGGCGTTTTGTTGACCGGCTTCGCCGTGCTGGACGGCTTCGACCTCGGTATCGGCGCGCTGCATCTGTTCACGAACAAAGACGAAGAACGCCGCGTCATGCTCAATTCCATCGGACCGGTTTGGGATGGCAATGAAGTCTGGCTCGTCACCGGCGGCGGCGCGCTGTTCGCTGCGTTTCCGAACGTGTATGCGACGGCTTTTTCCGGTTTTTACCTTGCTTTGATGCTGCTGCTCGCGGCATTGATTTTTCGCGCGGTGGCGATTGAATTTCGCAGCAAGCGTCCTGAACGCTGGTGGCGGCAGATGTGGGACGTGAGTTTTTCCGTTGGCAGTATTTTATCAAGCCTGCTCATCGGCACGGCGCTCGGCAACATCGCTTGGGGCGTGCCGGTGGACGCAAACGGAGAATTCGCCGGAACTTTTCTTAGCCTGCTGTCGCCGTATCCGCTACTTGTCGGCGTGACTACCGTGGCGCTGTTTATGATGCACGGCGCGATTTACGGCGTGATGAAAACGGAAGGCGAATTGCATGACAAACTGCGCGGCTGGGCGATGAGTTGCATCATTTTCTTCGTCATTTGTGCGGTGACGCTCACGATGGCGACGCTGTTATTTGTCCCGCACATGGCCGCGCGCGTCCGCGAAAATCCGTGGCTCTTTTCCGTCGCGCTGGCGAACATGCTCGCCGTCGCCAACATCCCGCGCGAATTTCACCACGGCAACGATGGTCGCGCCTTCCTGTCTTCGTGCGCCACGATTGTCACGCTGATGGCTTTGTTCGCATTGAACATTTTTCCGAACATGATTTACAGCCTGACGAATCCTGAAAATAGCCTGACGATCTACAACGCCGCTTCTTCGCCGAAAACACTGGGTATCATGCTGGTCATCGCCTGCATCGGCGTGCCGGTGGTGATCGCCTACACGGTTTGCATCTACTGGATTTTTCGCGGCAAGGTGAAGCTGGATCGGATGAGCTATTGAATTCATGGATGTCGCATCTTGGAACAACCGCTTCGCCGCGCCGCAATATATTTTACGGTGAAACACCGAATGTTTTCGTGGCTGAAATGGCGTCACAGATTCCCGCCGGAGCGGTGCTTTGTCTCGCCGAGGGCGAAGGACGCAACGCCGTTTACCTCGCGACATTAGGTCATCGGGTGACAGCGGTGGATCAATCCGAAGCTAGTTTAACCAAAGCGCGACGACTCGCGGCGACTCGCGGCGTTGACATTGAAACGGTGCCGGCGGACTTGGGAAACATCACCATCGAGCCGGGGATTTGGTCTGGAATCGTCGCCACTTTTGCCCATTTGCCACCCGCGATGCGGCGTCGCGTTCACGCGCAAGCGGTGCGGGGTCTGTGACCGGGCGGAGTGTTTATTCTTGAAGCCTACACTCCGGCGCAACTGGCGTTCGACACCGGTGGGCCAAAATCCCCGGAACTACTGATGACACTGCCTGGCCTGCTCGACGAACTTGCAGGATTGGAATTTCTCGTGGGGCGCGAGATTGAACGCGAGGTTATTGAGGGCAATGGCCACACCGGGCCCAGTGCGGTGGTGCAAATTCTCGCCCGCCAAGGCTTGTGAAATTTTTCACATGAATTTCCTTCAGCCGCCAGCGGGGAAGCCGATAACTAGGTTGAAACATGCGAGAGCACACTGCTGCCGTAGCGGCTCAATTTCTCGAGGAGCGTCGTCAAGACGTGTCTCAAGCCAGCCTATTCCCGCATTTTTCAACCGAAACTGAACTATGAAAAATTGGACCATTGGTAAACGCATCTTTGTCGGCTTTGCCACCGTGCTGCTCATTCTCGCTGCCCTCGGCATCTTTGCCCGCCTCCGCCTGTCGGCCATCCGACAGGACGCCAAAGACATCAGCGGCGATATTCCTTCCCTGGAAGCCGTGGCGGGATTGCGGGAAGGGGTCAAAGACAATCTCATCCTCGTTTACAAACACATCTACAGTTCGTCGCCGGAGGACATGGGGCGGATGGAGGCGCAACTGAAGGCTCAAGGTGAAGCGAATGCCAAGACGATCGAGGAATACGAACAGAAGGCATCTTCGAAGGAAGCCCGGGATCTGGTCACCCAATTGAAGAGTTGCCGGGAAGACTACCGAAAACTCCGCGCCGAAATCCTCGTGGCCAGCCGTGCGGCCACCAACGCCGAAGCTTCGGCGAAAGTTTATCTTCGCGTGCGAACCGAGTTGGAGCCGCTCGTCGCGCGTTATACTGATGCCCTGAACAAACTCTGGGAGATGAACAAGACGGAGACGGAAGCTTCGAGCACCATGATCACGGCGGAATCAAACCACACGAACTTTTGGCTGACGATTGGGTTGGTCATTGCCTTGGTGCTGGGCATTGGGCTGGCGTTCGTCATCAGCCGCAGCATCAGCGCGGTGCTGCGCCGCGTGAGCGCCTCACTGGGCGATGGTTCGCAACAAGTGGCCGCCGCCTCCGGCCAGGTTTCCGCCTCCAGCCAGTCGCTGGCCGAAGGTGCCAGCGAACAGGCCGCGTCGCTGGAGGAAACCAGTTCCTCGCTCGAAGAAATGGCCAGCATGACCAAGCGCAACGCCGAGAACGCCCAAAAGGCCAACGACCTCGCCAAACAAGCCCGCACCGCCGCCGACAAAGGCGCCGGCGACATGCAGACGATGAGCACCGCGATGGAAGCCATCAAGGTTTCCAGCGACAACATCGCCAAGATCATCAAGACGATTGACGAGATCGCTTTCCAAACCAACATCCTCGCCCTCAACGCCGCCGTCGAAGCCGCCCGCGCCGGCGAGGCCGGCATGGGTTTCGCCGTCGTCGCCGATGAAGTCCGCAACCTCGCCCAGCGCAGCGCGCAGGCCGCCAAAGAAACCGCCGATAAAATTGAAGGCGCCATTGGCAATACCGCGCAGGGTGTGGAGATCAGCAGGAAGGTCGCCGAAACATTGAATGAGATTGTGGTCAAAGCGCGGCAGGTGGACGAACTGGCGGCGGAAGTGGCCGGGGCCTCCAAGGAACAGACCCAGGGCATCACGCAGATCAACATCGCCGTCGGCCAGATGGACAAGGTGACGCAGAACAATGCGGCGAGCGCCGAGGAATGTGCCGCCGCCGCCGAGGAACTCAACGCCCAAGCCGAAACCATGAAGCATTCCGTGGGCGAATTGCTCCAACTCGTCGGCGGCAACACGGTATCCAAAGCTTCGGTGCCAGCAGGAAAAACATTGCGGGCAAAACCGGCGACGGTGTCCCACAACGGCAGCAACGGACACGCGGCCAAGATTCTTTCGCCGGGACGCGAACCGGCGGTTCCTCTCGTCACGGCGCGCCGGGGCGAAATCCCGCTCGATGGCGACTTTAAGGACTTTTGATTCGAGCGTCGGCGGCTTTCGGAATGAAAATTCGCTGCCGTCAAGGTTGGCAAAAAAGTTTTACCACAGCTCGGACGGCGACCTCAAGTTGGCTGCCTTGCCAGCTTAACGTCTGGGTGAAGGCGTTCAAACCTCGTCAACGCAAGGATCGGACGCAAGCCCGGCTTTGTTTCGATTGGATATTCCAAAGCGCGGAGAACGGAGTTTTCCCACGAATCGAAAAACTGAAACGACAGGATAAGTTAAAACCAACCCGGCGCAGCCTTCCGTAAGCACAATGAATTTTTCTCAAGCCCACCATCATCTTGCCGATACCATTCCGATGATGTGCATGGCCACAAGGCATGAACAGCACATGCAGTAATCGGCACTCAAAACAACAACGCGGGGTAAAAAACTGCGCCTCGACCCGACATTGAAAGATATGATCAACAGCAAGACAAACATCCGTTCCGGTCTCCTCCTGCTGGGAGTTGCCGGCCTGCTCTCAAAATCCTATGGAGCCGACACCACGGCACCGGTGATCTCCGGGCCGCCGGCCGGACAACTGCCGGTATGGATGACGGATTTGGGAATCGGCCTGAAGGAAAGCTATGACGACAACGTGATGTTGGTGTCAGGCGATAGCGAGCATCTTCAAGAGTCGTGGGTCACCACGGTGTCGCCGAAAATTGGATTCAATTTTGCGCCGCTGGTGGGCCAGACCAACATGTTGCAGACCTTGTCCCTGGTGTATTCGCCGGACTTTGCGTTTTACCATGAAAAGCCGGACGAAAATTACAATGCCCACCGGATCGGCAACACGCTCAAGGGCAAGAGCGGCGATTTTTCCTATTCGCTGGACAATGCCTTTCTCTACAACGACGGCAGCAAGGTTGCACCGGATTACGCCGAGAGCCAGTTCGGCGGCTCGGCCAACCAACTGGACAAAAACCGCAGTTCCTTCGCCACCGCCGCACCCCGGGAACGTCGCGACCAGATCCAGGACCGTTCGGCCGCGATTTTCCAATACAATGTAAACAAGTTTTTCGTCCGTCCGGCCTCGTCGCTGTTGTATTACAACTTGCTGACGGACTGGCACAATGCCTCCGCAGCCCCTTACATGGGGTATCAGAATTATGTGGACCGGACGGATGTGAACGGCGGCACGGATCTGGGTTACAAAGTCACTTTCGATTTGGCCGTCACCCTCGGCTATCGCTACGGCTATCAATATCAGCAAGCATTGCCACACTCGATTGACACCTTGCAAGTCAACGGGCAACAGGCGCAATCCTCCAGCGATTATCAGCGCATCCTGCTGGGCATCGAAGGCAAGCCGGTGAAATGGCTCAATGTCAAGCTGGTCGGCGGCCCGGATTTCCGCAGCTACAATGACGCGGCCCCGGTGAATGACGATCATCCCGTCACCCGCTACTGCGAGGGGCTCATCACCGCAACCATCACCCCAAACCAGAATCTAACCTTCACCACCAAACAATGGCAATGGGTCTCCAGCACCGGCAAGCTCCCTTACTTCGACAGCAGCTACGCGTTGAACTACCACTGGAAAGCCACGTCCAAGCTCGGTTTGGATCTGGGTGGAAAATTTTTGGAGGCGGACTACGACTGCGGTTCGCCCACCAAATCCCTCAACCAGAGCCTCCGGAACGACGCGGAATACATCGTTTCCGTCGGGGTCGGCTACGCCTTCACGCCGCATTTGAGCGCAAGCCTGGCGTATGAATATGACTTTGGCCGCAACCTGCAAAACCTGCCCGCCTCGCTGGCATCGAGCGCCGCCTACCGGCAGTTCAACAACCAGCTCGTCACCTTGGGAATGTTATACAAATTCTAAAACCTACCCGATTCTGACCGCAGCCTGATTTCATGAATAACAGCAAAACCCTCCTCAGCGTGCCGCTTCGCGGAGCCGTCGGCTTTACCACAAAAACCTCGGCGGCAGACGGGATTGATCCCGCATTCAGGCCAAAATCGTCCAGGCTTGGGCCGCAGCGAAATCCCCCGCGACGGCGATTTCAAGGATTTTTGAACGAACAATAAAACTCAATTTGTTAGGTCTCGTATCTCACCGAACACGTTCGCCCAGCAGTTGAAAAACATAGCGCCGCCAAAATTCGGAGTGCGCCACCCATTCGCGAAACACCGCCGCTAGCACGGCCCAGGCGAGAACTTCTTTTTCCACTTCCGCCAGCGCGGGGAAGCCTGACCCGCCCAGAATGCAGGAGGCGGTCAGCACACACGAGCCGCCGGGCTTGATATGGTAAAGCGTGATTTCACGGCCTTCTTGGCTGACGAGATAAACCCGCTCGGCACCCGTGACGGGAAAGGCCATGACGCCCGGCGTTTCGCGCCAGGCCAGCATTTGTTTGCCAGCGGAAAGCTTCACGGTCACGGGCGCCGCGACAAACCGGCTGCGTTCGGCGGCAGGTGCCGAGTGAAGCCAGTCGGGAAGAACCTTCATTGCGGGGATTAAACTGCCAAGCCGCTTGGAACGCAAAGCGGAAAACCGGTTTGTAACTTTTACGGCACTGGCGGCTCGGTATGAGCGTATGAAAATGCACATGCTCATCCGCCGGTTCGCCGGCACGTTCATCCTCGCCAGTCTGCTGCTCGCGCATTACCACAGCCAAAACTGGCTTTGGTTCACGGCTTTCGTCGGCTTCAACCTGCTGCAATCATCGTTCACAAACTTCTGCCCGCTGGAAATCGTGTTAAAAAAGTTCGGCGTGGACAGCTCGTGCTGCGGCAACGAGAAAAAGTCTGACAGCTCATGCTGTTCGTGACAAAGTTGTGTTACTCCATGAAACGCCTTCTGCTTTCAACCCTCGTCGCGGCGATTCCGTTTTTCTCCGGCTGTCACAAAGCTGCGGAACAAACTCAAGCGGAACCGCCGTCCGCCATTGTCCACACCCAAACGGTCGAGCGTAAGTCACGCGCTGCCACCGAGGATGTCGTCGGCACGGTGCGCCCGAAATTGAGCGCGGTCATCGAGGCGAAAGTCAGCGGACGCATCGAGCAAATGCTGGTCGTTCCCGGCCAGTTGGTGAAGGCCGGTGAAAAGCTCGTCCTGCTGGACGCGCATGAAATTCAGTCGCGGCTGGATCAAGCCTCCGCTGCGCGGCAACAGGCCGAGAACGACTTGAAACGTGCCACGGATTTGATGCAGCAGAAAATCCTTTCGCAGTCTGAATTCGACAACGCGCAATCCAAGTTTCGCATCGCCTCCGCCGCTGAAGCGGAAGCGAAAACCATGCTCAACTACACCCTGATCGTCGCGCCGTTTGATGGCGACATTACGCGCAAACTCGCGGATGTGGGTGATCTTGCCGCGCCGGGCAAGCCGCTGTTGCAAATGGAAAATCCCGACACGCTGCGCCTGGAAGCCGACGTGCCAGAGGCACTCATCGGCAATGTGAAGCTCGGCGATAAACTTGTCGCGCGTATCGCCGCCGTCGCAAGTGAAATTGAAGGCACGGTTGCCGAGTTGTCACCCACTGCCGACCCAAACAGCCGCACCTATTTGGTAAAACTGGATTTGCCAGGCGCGACGGGTTTGCGCTCCGGGCAATTTGGGCGCGTCTCGGTTCCGGTCGGCGAAGCGAGCGCGATTCGCGTTCCTGCTGCCGCTGTGATTTTGCGCGGACAAATGAAATTGGTTTTTGTTGTCGTCGGCAATCACTCGCAAATGCGCCTCGTCAAAACGGGTAGCCGTGTTGGTGACGAAGTTGAATTAGTTTCCGGTTTGGATTCGGGTGAACAAGTCGTGACCGATGGCGCGGCGAGCTTGACGGACGGGCAACCTGTGACGATCAAACCGTGAAAACCGGCGACATAAATTCATCCGGCGCGCATTTGGGCATCGCTGGCCGCATTGCGCAGTCCTTCATTGATTCAAAGCTGACGCTGCTCATTGTCATCGCGTCGCTGCTGCTTGGCGTGTTCGCCGTGGTGATGCTGCCGCGCGAGGAAGAACCGCAAATCAAAGTGCCGATGGTGGACGTGCTGGTGTCCATGCCAGGCTTTCACGCAAAAGAAGTCGAGGAGCGCGCCACGCGCCCGATGGAAAAGCTGCTCTGGGAGATTCCCGGCGTTGAATATATCTATTCGACTTCAAGCGAGGGCCAGTCAACAGTCATCGTGCGTTTCAAGGTTGGCGAAAACATGGAAAGCAGTCTGGTGAAGCTGAACCAGAAGATGCAGCAGAATTTCGACCGCATCCCGCATGGAGTTTCCACGCCGCTCATCAAAGCGCGGACGATTGACGACGTGCCTATCCTGGCCCTGACGATTCACAGTCCGCATTACGATCATCTCACGTTACGGCGGCTGGCCGCGCAAGTTGATGATGCGATCAAGCAGGTGCCACTGGTGGCCGAGACAACCATCATCGGCGGTGCCCAACGGCAAGTGCGCGTGCTGCTCGATCCGGTGCAGTTGGCATCGCGCAATCTGTCGCCCGCCGGTCTGGTGCCGATGTTGCAACAGGCGAACAAGCAATATTCTGCCGGGGGTCTGACCAGCGACAACCATGAAGTGATCGTGGAAACCGGCGCGTTTTTGCAGACCGCCGAAGACGTGGGCAACGTGGTCGTAGGCGCGTATTCCGGCAAGCCGGTTTATCTGCGCGATGTGGCGGACATCGCGGATGGAGCGGAAGAACCGAGCCAATATGTATTCTTCGGGTCTGGTGCGGCGAATAAAGTTTCCGCCGATGAACCGGCTGTGACGATCTCCATTGCCAAGCGGCCCGGTGCGAATGCGATTTCCGTCGCGCGGCAGGTTTTGAAGAAAGTGGACACGCTCAAGGGCTACATCATTCCGGCAGATGTCCAAGTCAGCGTTACGCGGAACTACGGCGTGACGGCGGAAGACAAATCCAACGAACTGCTCTGGCACATGCTGCTCGCGGTGGTGAGCGTGTCGTTCCTGATTTTAATCGTGTTGGGCTGGCGTGAATCCATCATCGTGCTGCTGGCGATTCCCGCGACGCTTGCACTAACGCTGCTCATTTTTTATCTCTACGGCTTTACGCTGAACCGGATCACGCTCTTCGCGCTGATTTTCTCCATCGGCATCCTTGTGGACGACGCGATAGTCGTGGTGGAAAATATCGTTCGCCATTTTCATCTGCCGGAAAGCAAGGGACGCAGCCGCGCCGTTGTCGTCATCGAGGCCGTGGGGGAAGTCGGCGACCCGACCATTCTCGCAACCTTCGCGGTAATCGCCGCCGTGCTGCCGATGGCGTTCGTCGGCGGGCTGATGGGGCCATACATGCGGCCGATTCCGATTGGCGCGAGCGCGGCGATGTTTTTCTCGCTGGCGATTTCCTTCATCGTCACGCCTTGGGCGGCCATCCGCATTTTGCAATGGCGTAAGAAAATCCGATCAGCCGACAGCCATGCGCCGGATCACGAATCGGCCAGTGAAAATTTCTATAGCCGAATGTATCGCGGGCTGATGACGCCGCTGATTGCCAGCGCGAAACGGCGTTTCCAGTTTCTCGCGGTGCTCGTCGTGTTGCTGCTCGTCTCGATGGCACTGGTCTATGTCGGTTGGGTGAAAGTGAAAATGCTCCCGTTTGACAACAAGAGTGAATTTCAAATCATCCTGAACATGCCGGAAGGCAGTTCCCTGGAACGCACCGCGCAGGCCGCGCGTGAAATCGCCGCCGCTGTTCGTGTTGAGCCAGAGGTGACGGATTACGAGATTTATGCCGGTGTCGCGTCGCCATTCAATTTCAACGGGCTGGTGCGCCATTACTTCATGCGGCGCGGCGCGAACGTGGCGGATTTGCAAATCAACCTCGTTCCCAAAAACGAGCGCAAGGCGCAAAGCCACGACATCGCCAAGCGAGTCCGTCCGCGCGTAGCGGAAATCGCGGCGAAATTTGGGGCGCGGGTGGCCGTGGCCGAAGTGCCGCCCGGCCCGCCGGTGTTGCAGACTTTGGTCGCCGAAATTTACGGGCCAACCGAAGAAAACCGTTTGAAGATGGCGCAGAAGGTAATTGATATTTTCCACAACACGCCCGGCGTTGTGGACACGGATTGGTATATCGAGGCCGACCAGCCGAAAGTGGAATTTGTGATTGATAAAGAAAAAGCCGCGTTGCATGGCATCAGCGCGGAGACAATTTCGCAAACTCTCAAGATCGCTGTGGGCGGTGAGTCGGTGGATTTGCTGCACATCCCGCGCGAGAAGGAGGACGTGAACATTGTTTTGCAACTCCCGCTCGCCAGCCGTAGTAACCCGGAAGAATTGCTCGCGCTGCGCGTGCGTTCCGGCGACGCCAACGCCTTGCCCGAACCGGCGACCGCTGGCAGTGCCGCGCCACTCGTGCCGTTGCGCGAGTTGGTGATGGTGAAGCAGACCACCACTGACAAAAGCATTTACCACAAAAATCTCATGCCGGTCACTTACGTCATCGGCGACGTGGCGGGCGTGGTGGAAAGCCCGGTGTATGCGATTTTGAAAATGAATGACGCGCTAGAAAAGCTCGACACGCGGGAATTCGGTGGCGACGGCTCGCCGCTGAAAATTTACAATGCTATCCTGCCGTTCTCCGACCAGCAGCCCTCAATGAAATGGGACGGCGAATGGCACATCACGATTGAAGTGTTCCGTGACCTCGGTCTGGCATTCGCGGCGGTGCTGGTGCTGATTTATGTTTTGATGGTCGGCTGGTTCAAGTCGTTCCTCACGCCGCTGATCGTGATGGTGGTGATTCCGTTTTCACTCATTGGCGTTTTGCCGGCGCACGGCCTTTTACACGCATTTTTCACCGCCACGTCCATGATCGGATTTATGGCCGGCGCGGGCATCGTGGTGCGCAATTCCATCATCCTCGTGGACTTCATCGAAATGCGATTGGCCGAGGGGCATCCACTGGCCGAGGCGGTGGTCGAAGCGGGCATGATCCGATTTCGTCCCATCATGCTCACGGCGCTGGCGGTGGTGGCAGGCGCAACGGTGATTCTGACTGACCCCATTTTTCAAGGTCTGGCGATTGCACTGATGGCGGGGAGTTTAATTTCCATGTTCACGGCACCGGTGCTGGTGCCGCTGCTGTATTTCATGGCAAATAACCGGCCAGGCAAAAATTAATTTCGACAGGCGCATCCAATTTCCGGGGAAAACACAGCGACGATGCGGCGCTGGCGTGGGAGGTAATAATCGTCGTTTTAGTTCTATGAACGTGGCGAGGTTACGCCGAATGCGGGCGCGCTACAAACACAGGGGAATTCTGGGCATGATGCCGATCCCGCGTGCTCCGGTGTTTTTTTTGCCGAACAATCAGACGATTCCCGGATTTGGTCGGACGATTATCGGATGATTATCGGTCGTTTAGTCATCGGTAGATTCCAATGACGAATCGGAAGATTATCCGAAGATTCGTGCAATTTGTAGTGACTGCTGAATCGGAAGATTCCGGCTGCGCATCGGAAGATTATCGGAAGATTCATCAACGGGCCTTCGCTTCTAACAGAACATACTTTGAAGCACGCCCCTTGCCTTGACGGACGAGGATTTTCAAATCTGCCAGCGCGATCAGGTCGCGATTGGCGGTGTCATACGTCACCTGCATATTCTTGACCAGCCAGCCGCTGGCGACAGAACCGGACTTGAGCACTTCTGCCAACGCTTTTCGCTGCCGTTCGTTCAACTGCGCTTCGATGGCCGGTGTCACCGTCAGCCGGGTTTCCGGGACGCGGATGCGATCCACATTCTCGTCCGGCCCAGGGAATGTGATTTGGAAATAGCCGGTGTCCGTGCCGATGGCCGGTTGATCCAAACCGTGATTAAGCATCTGGTCGCGCATCCGGCGGAAGCCGCTGCCACGTTCCTCGATGCGATGGAAATAGGAGAGGCATTGTGCCAGCACTGGATTACGGGAACAGGGGCGATACTTGCCCTTGCGGAGATTCGCCAAAGTGATGGGCGACGGCGGCAGGCCGGGACTGGAGATGACCACGCGGTCAGCAAAAACTTCCAGCATGATTTTGCGCCCGGCGTCCTCGTATTGGCGGTGTGCGACGGCGTTGACCAGAGCTTCCCGCAATGCTTCGACGGGATATTCATCCAACCGGAGGCGATTGAGGCCAACAATGCGCATCGGATGACGGGTGTTCCGGTCAATGAAGGCGATGGCTCGGTCAATCGCGGTCGGCATCGGCCTGCGAATGTCTTCATGGTCGTGGGGGTTGCCGTCCGGCTCCGCGCCGCGATACGCATCGGCCAGGATACGACACTGCGGAAAAACCGCCGAAGGGTCTTTCGCCAGCAACACGATGCCGGCGGCGGTGGCATAATGTTCCCCGGCTTGCGGGTCATGCCAGACCAAGCCGCGCACCGATGCGCCCGCGAGCAAGTCGGCAGCGGAGATTTTCCCGGCGTCCCGGCCTTCCGCTGCGGCAATCAATTGACGGATCACCTCATGGTCGAGTTCAGACCAACGTAATCTCGTCAGCGGCTGCGACTCGAATATGGATGTAGCCTCGATGGTTTGTTGCGCGACTTCGTTTTCGTCGCTGGAGGGCACGATGCCAAACTGTTCTTTGAGAAGTTTGACGAAGGCGGCACGAACCTCTTTTTGCAGTTCGATGACATTGCCGAAGCGCTTGTATTTCGGGCCATCGTCGTCAAGTTCCTTCAGCAACGCTTCGGTGCCGTCCTCGCGCTTCACTTTGCGGTCGCCCTTGATAAATGCAAGAACCGGCAATTTCTTTTCTTTGGATCGCCGGTATTCGGCGTGGGTTATGGAAAACTTGCCAACCAAAGTGCCGTATTGGGCGGCCACGATGAGCAGGTAAACGTGGCAGCCATCGAGTGATTTCAAGCAGCCTTCCAATGCCTTGTCCGGCGAGGCCGGCTCAAACTCATAAAGAATCGGCGAACAATGCGCCGACAGAAACGGGTCGGTGCTCAACAGGTTTTGGACGATAACCCGCTCGTCTTCGAGTTCCTTCTGCACCGAGCTGACGAATATGTTCAGTTTCTCATTCATGTGCGTCCTTCCAAAATCATATACAATGTTTGCCTCATATCGCCAGAA
>Ga0182030_10020188_pt1 | contig 12601 bp, 13 predicted proteins | sample 812S3MmetaG_FD_121299 | JGI IMG/M metagenome (GOLD analysis project Ga0182030, IMG submission 121299) | Permafrost microbial communities from Stordalen Mire, Sweden - 812S3M metaG (Illumina Assembly) | ecosystem: Environmental > Terrestrial > Soil > Wetlands > Permafrost | place: Sweden... | reverse complement strand
TCGCAGTAAGAGAGAAAGACGTTAATGCTGCTCAATGCCGATTCCATCGCAGCTACAGACTTTCCGTTGTTTCTGATCTGGGTCGTGACGTACAAGTTGGGGTAGTACAGCGGAGTTCCTGTTGTGCGATCGATCAACAAGCAATAACGCTCGCCACTCTGCATGATGAACGTCTTGATGCGGTATTTGAGTTTGAGTTCGTCCATTGCGCTGACTTTCCCTCCAAAACATTACAGTTTCCAAGGTACAACATAATTTATTTTAGCGGGGAAATTCTTTACACGTTTTCTGCACAAAAAAGTAATACCGCCCTTTAGAATCAGGGCGGTATTAGTAAACTTTACAAAAGTGGCCTCAGGTACAGGTCAGAACGGTATGTCGTCGTCCGAGATTTCTGCAGACTGCGCGAAGTCATCAGGCGCAGCCGGAGCGCGTTGATCAAAGCTCGCCGTCGAACCAGACGAACTCGAAGACCGGCTAGACCCCCCCGCGCTTGCGCCACCTTCATCGCGGCCAGACAGCAGGGACAAATCGTTCACAATGATTTCGGTCTTATACCGTTTCTGGCCAGACGTCTTGTCGTCCCAGTTGCTTGTACGGAGGCTGCCTTCAACATAAAGCTTGGCGCCCTTCTTCACGTAGTCTCGAATAATCTCGGCGTTTCGCTTGAAAGCTACCAAATTGTGCCACTCGGTCCGCTCCTGCCAGTTGCCTTGTGGGTCTTGATAGCGGTCGCCGGTGGCCAGACCGAAGGTAGCAACAATGTTCCCGCCGGCCGTCGACCGGATCTCCGGGTCTTTGCCCACATTGCCGAGTAGAATAACTTTGTTGACGCTCTTGGCCATCTCTATGCTCCCCTTGTCGTTGATTGTCCAATCCCCTGCAAACATGCGATCGAGAGGTCGCTTGAATCAGCGGGATGAATTGAAATGAATCTTAAGCCCGTTGTTCCCGGAGGCGCCTTCTGACGTTGCCGGCTCCCCGTGTGAGCATCGTTCGAATGCCTAATCCGCAAGCCAAATCATACTATAGTGCAGTACTGAGCCTCTCGCTCGGCTTCATTGATTCTCCCCGAGAGGGCATCGTTTCTTATAGCGCGCCAATCTTGACTCCAAACAGTGCATGATGGCCGAGATCCATCGCTCGGATATTGATGGCGTTCCTGCTGGTTCGTTGCTATTCGGTAATCGTCGTCCCGTATACCGCAGGCTCCGGCGCCGCACCTCGAATCTGTTCGATAAACGCCGGCACTTCTTTCTTGATCAAGTCCGGCCTATCAAGTTGTATGTAGTGCGTACTATCCTTCGCCACAATCCTCCGGCTCCGCGTCGACAGTTTCTTCAGGTCTTCCTGCATCTGTCCCCACACCTTTGCCATCATTACCGTCCGCTGCGGAGGATTCTGTTTCGGCAAAGACTTCATCGGGTCTTGCGAGAAAATCAAAATCGGAGTCGAACCATACGGCCCCGTCTTCACCGTCTCCAGCCCCGATGCATGCACGCCCTCAATTTCATCACCAACCACGCCAAAATGTGTGTGAAGGTAGTCTTCCAAAAACATCTTCTTTGTGTGGGGTTCAAAGTTCGGGATCAGGTCCGAAAAGTGGCTCACCAGGCGAGGAACACCAACGATGTATGCCGCTCTCTCCAACCCAACCATGACCAGAATTTTAAGTTTCGATCCGATCTCCGCCTTGAACGCCGGATTGTCGTCTTGCAGCGGCGTTGACCCATCGACAAACACAATTCCCTCGAGCCCCTCCGGAAACCGCGTCGCATAATCGCGCATATAGATCCCCGCGATGGAGTGGCCCATCAACACAATGGGACCCGTAATCTTCGCCTCCATCAGCAACCCATGCAGTTGACTGGCTATGTGGTCGGCATCGCGCGCCTCATCGCTACGATCGCTCCACCCCAGTCCCGCTCGGTCATAAGCGCACACCCGCGTAGTCTTCGCCAGTTCCGGCTGCACTCCTGCCCAAATCAGCCCGCCATTTCCCAATCCCGATTCCAGAATGATCGTCGGTGCGCCACTTCCCATGCAGTCCAAACGCATCTTGTGCCCGTCAACGTTGTAAATCACACCCGGTGCCGGATTGTGCACGCGAAACCAATACAAAGCTGCAGCGTTGTAACTCGCGCTGACCGCCACGACCGTCGTCACAACTACCACTCCCGATAGCACGATGCGCTCAACCACGCGCCTCCATCTTCTCGAAACCAAAACAGAGAGCGAACGCATTCGCCGGATCGACAGCCAGATCACCACAACGCCGATAAGCAGAATGCACGCAGGAATAACAACGTAGTCCAGATCCATGAATCATTCACCTTTCCATTTCGTAGCCTACGGAACTTGGCCGATCATCTTACCGCTTCGCCGCACAGCAGCGCCGTGATAGCGAAAATTAGCAGAACATTCCAGATATAAAAGAAGATTTGTTGCCAACTGACGCTGTTCAACAAGACAAGGTTCTCCCCGCGCCCGGAAGCCGAACGTCAAGTCCCAGGTTTATTGGCAGCACTCTGTTTTGGTCAACCGCTTGAAAAATGATTAGAGGGGCGGATTCGTCTCGCAACCGCTACTGCACAGCCTGCACCAGGATGCACGTAATGTTGTCGTGTCCCCCGGCCTTGTTCGCTGCCTCAACCAACCGCGCACACCGATCCTCCAGTGGTTGGTCCACCACGAGAATCTTCTCAATCACCGCGTCCGCCAACTCCCGCGTCAGCCCATCTGAACAAAGCAAAAACAAATCGCCCGCTTCCGCCTGCAATTCAAAGCAATCCGGCGTCACCCGGTTCTGCGTCCCCAGCGCGCGCGTAATCACATTGCGCAGCGGCGAGCGAATCGCCTCCGAACGGCTCATCCGTCCCATCCGCACCTGTTCCTCTACCAGCGAATGATCGAGCGTCTGCTGCTCCAGTTTTCCCGCGCGCAATCGATAGCAGCGGCTGTCGCCAATGTTGAGCACCCACACCCGCCGTTCTTCCACCACCAGCGACACCAGCGTCGTTCCCATGCCGCTCAGTCTCTGGTTGCGCTGCGCCCGCGTGTAAATCACTTCGTTGGCCGCGCAAATCGCTTCCCGCGCCACATCCGGCAGCGTTCCGTTCCCTGGGTTGCGGCCCTCCAGCAGGCGCAACACCTCGTCCACCGCCAGCGAACTGGCAATCTCTCCCGCCGCTGCGCCGCCCATGCCGTCGCACACGACATACACGCCGTCCTCGACGGAGTACCCAAACGCATCTTCATTGGAGGGGCGCTTGCGTCCGCGGTCTGTTACCGCCGCGGCCACATAGTGCACTACTGCCGTGGCCAAATCTTCACTCCCGCTGCCCAGTTTACACGCGCCGTCAATTTCCCCTCCATGGCACTCTTGTTCTCCGCTCGCTTTCACGGTCCCGCCTTCGTCACCGACAGGTCCGGCAACGGAGGCGGAGCAGGCAATTCAAAGATCTGTATCGCCCCCGCTCCCAGCACAGCCACTCGCCGCCCCGACGGAGAAATCGCCACGTTTCCGCCTGCATCCAACACCGGACTCGCCTCCGCCCTCAACGCCACCTTGCCGCTCGCGGCGTCAATCACCTCTACCGCTTGTCCTTTAATGTCTTCCGTTCCCAGCGGCGCCGACGCATTCACCGCATGAGTCGCCACCAGCGTCTCCCGCGCCAGCCGCGATCCATCCGCAGCCATCACCAGCAGTGGCCACACCAGCGTGCCTGACGCCGGACCCTCCCACAGCCGATGCCCGTTCGTCCCCATCGCCACCAGTCGCGCATCGCCGCCCGGCCCGCATGTCGTCGCCAAAAACTCCTTCGCCGATACAAAATCGATCGACGGCGAACACACCGAATCCACACTGCCCACAATCGAGCTGCCGCCCGTGAAAAAATTCAGGTTCAGCGCCCATGCCGCCCCGCGCGATCGCAGCGTCTCCAGGTAACCATCCCCATTGATCGGCAGATGTACCTCCGATCGCAGGTGGCTCACCAACAGCACCTGACCCGAGTCGCGCCGCAAAATCCGCAGCACCATGTCCGGCTCTCCGCCCAGCTTTTGCTCCCCTGTCACGGTCGCCTGAGCCGTCTCCGGACTAGGTACATCCCCAGGTTTGGGCGTTCTGGCAGCCGGTTCACTCGATCCCGTCACCAGGTACTTTTTCGACGGGTCCATCTCCACCCACAACACCGGCCCCGGAAACTGCAGATAAGGCTTCAGTTGCAGCGACGCATCTCCCAGTTGCAGCTTCTCCCGGTCGCGAAACAGGAACTGCCCATTCCCCAGCATCCACAAATACCGCGAGCGGTCGTGCACCGTCCAAACCGCCTCCGCCTGCACCGTCCCCTGCGGCAACCGAATCACCAATGCCCGAATCTTCCGCTCGTCCGTCCGCTCCTCGGAATTCAAATCCCGATGAATCAATCCCGGCACGCGAAACGTGAACAACACCTTGTCTTCGTCCAGAAAATCGAGCGAGACCAGGCTGTTCCGCATCCCCAGGTAAAACGCGCCTGGCGCACTAAACCCCATCGGTTCTACCGGATACGACAGAGTCGGCGGCTGCGAAGCACGAATCGGAGGCGGCCCCGGCAGCGGCTGATTCTTGTGCGAACCCATCCCCAGCATCGCCCACGCTGGAAGGTCTTGCCCTCCCGCCGGCGCCGTCATCAGCGCCAAAAGCGCCACCGCCAGCCCCAGGCTCGCACGCCGCCAAAACTCCGCCCGAACTGGCAACTTCACCATCACCCTACATTGTCGCCCATTTCTCCAGATTTTGCGGTATCGGTCGCTTTTTGATTCATTTCCGCACAAAAACAAGCGAACTTCGATCATTTTTCAATCCCTTTTTTGCCCGTTTAACTCCAGTTCGCTCCCAACCGTCGCGCCCCCATGCGACCCTTTTCCCATTTTTGTGCGCCTCATCAAATGTCGCATTCCCACACGACACTTCCCGCATGGCAAAAGCCGCCAACCTCCCTTGTGCGACAGTAAAAGTAGGAATGACGAACGAAATTCAGATCAGCAGCCGCACCCGCTTCCTCGGCTATGCAGCCTGTGCCCTCGCCGGATGCCTCTGGGGAACCGGCTTCTACTTCGGCCGCCTCGCCATGAACGAAATGAGCGTGGAGTACATGGTGCTCTACCGCTTCTTCTTCGCCTGCCTCGGCATGTTGCCCGTCCTCATCATCCATCGCATTCGTCTTACCTTCAATGAAATCAAGCTCTTACTCATCTCCGCCGCCTTCGGCATCCCCATCCAGTTCCTGCTCCAGTTCCACGGCCTCGCCCTAACCACCGTTAGCCACGCATCGCTCATGGTCGGTTCCATGCCCGTTCTGCTGGCCGCCGCCGCCGCCATTTTTGCCGGCGAACGCCTCGACGTCATCGGCTGGATCGCTCTCGCCGGTTCTACCGTCGGCGCAGCCCTGATCGTCCTCGGCGGCACCCGCGGCCCCGCCACCCACGGTCAGCCTTCGCTCACCGGCGATCTCATGGTTGTGGCCTCCCTCTGCACCGCGCTCGCCTGGATCCTGGTCAGCAAAAAGCTGATGAAAACCCACCCCCCCGAGGTCGTCACCGCCTGCACTATCCTCCTTGGAACCCTCATGTTAGCCCTCTGGATCCTAACCCCGCCCCTTCTCAAACCCTGGATCCCTAACTCCAGCGCGCCCATGCCCTTTGCCCACATCACCCCCACTGCCTGGGTCGCCCTCGTCATCAGCGGACTAGCCTGCACCGCCACCACCACCCTGCTTTGGAATTGGGGCATCCATCACGTGCCCGCCTCCCGCGCCGGCGTCTTCCTCAATATCGAGCCCGCCCTCGGGTCCTTCCTGGGCGTTAAGCTGCTCGGAGAGCATCTAGGACCCTACGCATGGCTCGGCGGCGGGCTCATCCTCGCCGCCGCCGTCACCCTCACTTCCCGCGGCCATGAATCCGATCCCGTATTAATCCTGGATTAATAATTCAGCATCTAATTCCAAGTCATGTCGCAATACCTCACCCCTGTTTTCGCCGATAGCGTTTGTATACACGCACCCAACAAACGCCGCGATCTCTTCGAACTCGGCGGCATCTTTGGCCTTATCCTGGTTGTCATTTGGACCCCTCGCCCCTGGCAGGCTCTCCTCTGGGCCTTAGCCGCCGCAACCTTGATTTACATCTGGCGAGCTTCCTACGAGGGTCTCAGACCCATGGGCATTTGCACCGCTAACTTGTTGAATTCAATGTGGGGAGTCGCCCTCGCTTTGGCCGTCGCCATGGCCGCTGTGGCTATCGCCGGCAGGTTCCACACCCTCCACATGCCCCAGACCCCGCTCCTCTTCGTCCGCCGCTACGGAGCCTACGCCGTCTGGGCCACCGTTCAGCAAATCATTCTTCAGTGCTTCTTTCTCTCGCGCTCCCTCCGGCTTCTTTCAAACGCCACCGCTGCCGCTGCCCTATCCGCCGTGCTGTTCGCCGTCGCCCATCTGCCCAATCCCATTCTCACCCTCATCACCCTGATCTTCGGCCTCGCGTCTTGCCTCTTCTTTATCCGTTATCGCAACCTTTGGCCACTCGCCATCGCCCACGCCATCCTCGGCATCTGCATTGCCATCACCATTCCCGCGCCCGTCGTTCACAACATGCGCGTCGGCATCGGCTATCTCACTTACGTCGACCGCTCCATGCTTCCTCATCCCATCGTCTTACCTAAGCCATAGAGACCAAATCGAATCCACCGTGGCATGGGTCACCGCCGAGGCCCCTACCCGCCGTTCCGCCCGCCACGCCCGCCCATAAAACACTCCGGCAATCGCCGCCAGCAGCACATAACGCCAGTTGAAATACGCAGCCCGCTTGTTGAAGTGCGCCAGTCCAAACAAGATAGCCGTCGCACCCAGCGCCGCCCAACGCCCCATCCACCGCTCCAGCAGGTTCTGCATCCAGCCCCGAAAAAACAGCTCCTCCGGCACGGCAATAAAGAAAAAAGTGAAAATCCAAGCCTCTCCCAGTGCCGCCAACCCAGGCCAGCCCAGATGCAGGTGCAAGAATCCCAGGCTCAACCCCAAAGCCAACGCCAGCGGGGTATAAATCACCATCTCTCGCAGCCCGATCACCACATCCATCGGTCGCAGCCGCAAATCAAACCCGGTACCCTCGAGCGGACGCAGCGCCACAAACCCGTAAACGCCCGCATCGAGCAGTAGGATTTTGTTGAAAACGTTCAAGTGCGCCGGCCACGCTCCCTCCTGCCAACGCAGATCTACCGCCAGCCCCAACGCCAATAGAATCAGCAGTTCAGGCCATCTCGTTTGCCACTGCACTCGATTCGCCGTCCACAGAACGCCGGCGATCGCCACCGGCATCAACCCATAAACCGCCAGCCAGCCCCAGGCAAAGTTTCCCGCCCCCAACGTGACCAACACGTACGGTAAGCCCAGCAGCGACGGCAGCCCGATCTGCGCCCAACTCGGTAGGCTCCGCACGCACCCCGCCGCCCACCGCGGTGCAAAGGCCGCGGCCAGATAAGGCACGAGGGCCATAACTCCTGCCATGACAACAACCGGCTCTACGCTCAACACAGAATCATTCTGCTTCATCGCCGCCACTCAACGGCTCCGGCAGCAATAAATTTTCCCGATTTCTCCCCTCACTCTGCCGATAAAGGGATTAGCCGTCGCAGTCAAACGGGAGGTTATATGCCCCTGGTGAATTGGAATGAAAGTCTTTCTGTCGGCGTCAAAGCCATGGACGACCAGCACATGATCTTGATGGAAAGCCTGAACGATTTGAACCAAGCCATGCTGGTTGGCGCAGATAAGTCCGTGACCGTTCCCCTGGTCCACAGAATGGCCAAATACATCGCCGACCATTTTGCGGCCGAGGAAGCCATGATGGCCGCCGTCCACTATCCCGGACTCGACGAACACCGCGCCATCCACGAGGAACTTACTCGCCAGGTCGCTCAGCACGTGTCCCGATTCGAACACGGCGAAGTCTCACTAAACGCACGCGTGCTCACCGTATTCCGTGAGTGGCTGACCGCCCATATTCTGGCCGACGACCTCAAATACGGCCCCTGGGTAAACAGCACTTCGGCCGTAGCCCTGGCTGAGCGCCCCGGCCTGGTTTGCGAAATTACCCCTCGAATGTAAGCTGGCTCGATGCGAACGACGGCTCGCTCTTGGGCTCCGAAGCCAGGTCGTAAACCAGCCGCTCCAGCACCAGCCGCTTGTCCGGAGGCGAAGACCGCAGCTCCACATCGGCGCGCGCCACCAGCCTGATGGCCCGCGTCAGTTCTTTTCGGCTCTTGTACCGCCGCGCCTGCTTGATCAGATCGTCGGCCGCAAATGGCGGAATCCGAAAGCCTTGCCATAACGCCTGCCAGATGGCTCGCTGATCCCGCACGTTCTTTTCGAGGATCACCAGCATCTGCCGAAATGTCCGCGCCAGCATGTAAAGATGGCCAATCGCCGCATCCTCGCCCGCATCTGAACTGTTCAGCAAGCCTTGCAGCAGGGCCAGCGCCCGAGCCCGGTTATGCGAACTGATGGCGTCGGTTAACTCATAGAGGGAGCGTTGTTTAGCTCCCAGCACCATGGTCTCCACGTCGCCCAGCGTGATCCGCCCCCGCCCCATCGTATAGAGCAGCAGCTTCTCCATCTCAGACGCCACACACATCATGTCGGCGCCCAGAGCGTCCACCAACTCCCGCGCCGCGTCCTGCTCCATTTTCGTGTCGGCTGCCTGCGCCGTCGCCTGCGCCCAGCGCATCGCGTCGTCCTCATTCACCCGCGCCAGTTCCACCATGCTGCAATGCTCGCCCAGCGTCTCTGTCAGCCGCTCAAAGCGATTTTTGTCGTCCATGTCCATCCGCCGCACGTCCGACGGGATGCGAATAAAGTCCGCGACAAAAATCAACAGCGCCTGCGGGTTAGGCGACTTAAAGTAGCGCGCCAGGGCAGCGAACTCATCCTTTTTTGCTCCCCGCGTATAGAGTTGCCGCACATTTCTGACAAAAATCACTTGAAAAGGAGCCATCAGCGACGGCGTCTGCGCGCGGTCTAGCACGTCGAAAATCGGCGTGGAGGATAAGTCCAGATCCGAGAGGCAGAAGTCTTTCAGGTCATTGGGAACAAAGGCTTTGAGCACCGCCTCCCGACAGCGCTCCTGGAGAAAAAGCTCATCTCCTGTCAGCACATAGCCAGCCTTCAGCGCACCGCGGCCGCCCTGGGCGGCCTCAATCTCCGCCACAAAGCGCTCTACAGCACTGAACCCAGCTCCCCAGCGCCCGGCGCTCACAGGTCAATCCTCCGGGCAATGTACATGCGGATCATTCGGCTCCAGAATATCGCGTCAGGTCACGTATTGCTGTGTGGAAGACCGGGAATGAACCTGATCCATTCAACTTAGATCGTGTAAGACAACTGTCTTACACCTGCTCAAAGGCCTTCAAGAACGTCAGCCACCAGCGCTTTGGCAAACTCGCGCGAGATTCGCTCTTCCGCCGCAGGGCTTTCATCAAAAAAAGTCGACAAATTCGTCGTCGATTGGTATTGCTGCCGATAAACATAGTTCTTGTTCTGGTAAAGAACCTTCCCCTCGCTACTCGTCAATGTCACTGAAACCACGAGGGTTATCAGGAAGCTCGAGGACTGCTGCGTCGACGTGTTATAGGTCAGCGGCGAAACCGTCTGCTTGAGAATCGTCCCTCGCAGCACCGCGTCTCCGCCATCACGGGGAGTAACCCTGAGACGGGTCCGCGCCGCGAACTCGCGGATCACGGCTTCGGTCATCACGGTCTCCGTATGATACGCCTCGGTGCGCGTCGCAAACTCAGGGATCGAAAGGGTTTGCACACCGGGCGGCAAATGAGTGGCCGCGCCCAGCGTATGGTAGCCGCATCCAGTTACCGCGACCAGAGCCACCGCTAGAACCGTCGCAATAACTGACATGCGCATGTGTCATTTTAGCCTTTTGCGGCCTTTATACCCACGCCGTCGCCAAGTTTCCTAGCCGGGCCGGGGAAAGCTTGAGCCCGTCGGCGCGATCCTTGAAATAGAGCTCGTTCAACTGCGCTGTTCCTACCTGCTCAATCCGATTGAAACCGGCACGCCTCAGCTCCGATTCCAGCTCTTCGCCTGTGAAAAAAAGCTGAAACGGCTCGCCAGCCGCCGCAACGCGGGCAGCCAGACCATCGAAGACAGCCCGGCGCTTCGGGCCCAGTGTTTCGGGCGGAAAGCAATAGTCGAAACTGACCCCGCTGCCGGTAGGAAGCTTGGCAATGGTTTGAATTGTTGCCCGAAATGCCTCCAGCGTCAGGTACGGAACGACCCCCAACCACCCAAAAAATGAAGGCATTTTGGCCTCAAAACCAGCTTCAACCAGCCCTTTTTCAAGCGATTTGTGCTCAAAATCGAGTGGAACAAAGGTCAAATTCGCGGGTATTTCGATCCCCGCTTGGCCTAAAACCTCTCGTTTCCACGCCTGCGTCGCCGGAAAATCCACCTCAAATACCTTCAACAAAGCGAAGGGGTTGCGGTATGCAAACGTGTCGAGCCCCGCCCCTAAGACCACATACTGCGTCACCCCACCGTCAACCGCAAACCCAAGCCGGTCTTCAGCATAGCGACTCCGAGCCGCCATAAAGCAGCGAAAATCGCGAGCTACCGTGTGGCTGGCCCGTTCGAGGTCCCGTTCAAATCCTGGGCCAAGCAACGGCAAAGCTATTGGATCATTGAGGATGCGGGGGGTATCGACCAATTGGTGAGCAGCACGGCGAATGGCCACGCGGAGTGCAGTTTTGCTGGCACGGCCAATCTCCATAGAATCAGTGTAAACCGGACTAAAAGCCACCAACCCGGTACGATACAGCTATGAATTGGATCGGATGGGCGCTACTTTCCGCCGTCTTTGCCGCCGCCACCGCCTTGCTGGCCAAGATCGGCGTGGCTCATGTGGATTCAAACCTGGCTACCGCGATCCGCACCAGCGTCGTGTTAGTTTTCGCCTGGGCCATTGCGTTGGCGTTGGGTAAGCATGGCGAGATTCGTTTGCTCGATCGCCGAACCCTCTTGTTTCTCACGCTTTCGGGATTGGCGACCGGGCTTTCCTGGTTGTGCTATTTTCGTGCGCTACAAATGGGTCCTGCCTCGCGCGTGGCTCCGCTCGACAAGCTGAGCGTTCCCCTCGTCATGATCTTTGCCTGGTTGCTATTAGGCGAAAAGCTTACGCTGCCGGCGATTGCCGGCGGGCTATTAATTACCGCGGGCGCTATCGTTATGGTCCTCGGCTGACCCATCACGCGAAGCGAAGGCTTTACCCTAGATGTAGCCCGTGTCCACGATCCCGCCAAACTCCGTCGACCGAAACGCCGCGACCGTTCGCCGCATTGTGCTCACCGGCTTTATGGGCTCTGGCAAGAGCACGGTCGGACCGATCCTGGCTCAACGGCTAGGGTGGAAGTTTCTCGATGTCGATGACGTGATCGAGGCCGAAACTGGCATGGCGATCAGTGCGTATTTTGCCCAACTCGGTGAACCGGCATTTCGCGACGTTGAACACGCCACAATCGGCCGTCTCGCCACCGGCAAGGCCCTGGTTCTGGCACTCGGCGGCGGGGCGATCGAGCACCCGGCGACCCGGGACCTGCTGCTCACTGACCTGGGTACGCTCTTGATTCACTTGGAGATAGAACTGGCCACGACCCTGGCCCGTTGCCGCGGCAGTGAGGGAACGCGCCCCGTTCTGGCGGACCACGCCAACCTCGCCAGCCGTTACGAGCGCCGTCTGCCTCTTTATCGAACCGCGCACGTTTCGATTGCCTCGGACGCGCTTACTCCTGATCAGATCGTAGATCAAATTCTGCAAGTGGCTGGGTTTAAAGATCTTCATCGCACCTGACTCGCCGCTTGCTATGATCGAGTCAGACCCCGGCAGCAGCATCCTCCGGAAATCTCACTTAGAGGTCATCTCCACCCCGAAATGGCGCGCATCTCCCAAGCCACAGCCCCCGTCGAGCTTACCGGTCCGATCGTCTCGGAGGGCGGAGCGCACGGATTGCCTCACGCGCCGGCGGCCGGCTCGACAGCCAAGCTGATTCACGACCTGCGCGAGTTGTTCAAAGTGCGCGTCACCGGCATGGTCGTCGTCACGGGCTGGGCCGGGTTTTACCTGGGATCGATGCAGTCGGGCATTTCAAGCGTGCAACGCGGCCTTCTGGATACGTTGGTAGGCATCGGGTTGATTTCGGCTGGAGCGAGCGCTCTGAACCAGGCCCTCGAACGCAAGACCGACGCGCTCATGATTCGCACCGCCGACCGGCCCCTCGCCACTGGGCGTATACCGCTCGTAGTGGGCATCTTGGCGGGCCTTGGCGCCTTGGCTCTCGGCGGTTATTGGCTGCTGCTTCACACCAATCTGCTCACGGTCGCCTTGGCATTGCTTACTGCTTTTACCTATGTGGCGATTTACACACCGCTCAAGCGCATCACCACCCTAGCCACTTTCATCGGGGCGTTTCCGGGAGCCATGGGACCGCTGTTGGGGTGGACAGCGTCGCGGGGGCGGATCGAATGGCCGGGAGTGGCCCTTTTCGCCATTCTTTTTGTGT
>Ga0182030_10020187_pt1 | contig 12601 bp, 11 predicted proteins | sample 812S3MmetaG_FD_121299 | JGI IMG/M metagenome (GOLD analysis project Ga0182030, IMG submission 121299) | Permafrost microbial communities from Stordalen Mire, Sweden - 812S3M metaG (Illumina Assembly) | ecosystem: Environmental > Terrestrial > Soil > Wetlands > Permafrost | place: Sweden... | reverse complement strand
TCCAAAGCTCCTTGAAGCCCTTGGCTCAGAGTCTTGAGGGAAAAGGCAGGCAGGATCGAGAAGCAGCCCGTTGATCGTGAAGTCCCGCCGCTTCACGTCTTCTTCCGCGCTGGCCGTGTAACGCACTGCGTCCGGGTGGCGGCCGTCGGAGTAGACGCCGTCCGAGCGGAACGTCGCGACCTCGGTGGTGAAGTAGGAATCGCCCTCGCCCTCACCCGCTTCATGTGCCACGAGCACCACGCCGAAGTGCGCCCCAACCGCGAAGGTGCGCGGAAACAGCGCGAGGACCAGGTCGGGCGTCGCGCTGGTGGCTACATCATAGTCAGAGGGCGCACGGCCCAGCAGCAGATCGCGCACGCACCCGCCAGCGAGATAAGCCCGGTGGCCGGCGGCGCGCAGCGCGCGGATCACGCCGAGAGCCGCTTCGAAATGGGTAGACTCGACTTCCATACCAACCTTCATTTTCGCCTGCCGCCATCCCCCCGTGCCCCGTCCTTTTCGCGTTCTTTGCGAAATGGGCGGGAAGCCAAAGCTGCGAATCAGCCAACTCGAAGAGTCTCTGCGCCAGTCGACAAGCCCGCACCCGATAAACTAATCAGATGCCCAGCGGCCTGATCCTCGCCATCGAATCCTCATGCGACGAGACCGCTGCGGCTGTCGTGGAGCGGGGCGCGCACACGCTCAGTTCGGTGGTGGCGTCCCAGATTGACCTGCACGCGCGTTACGGAGGCGTGGTGCCCGAACTGGCTTCGCGAGAGCATCTGCGCGCTGTCGTCCCGGTCGTGCGCGCCGCACTGGCGCAGGCCGGCGTTACGCTGGCCGACCTCGATGCCATTGCGGTAACGTCAGGGCCGGGCCTGGCCGGTGCGCTGCTGGTGGGCATCACCTACGCCAAAGCGCTGGCCTTCGCAGCCGGACTGCCGCTGATCGCCATAAATCATCTTGAAGGCCACATCCACGCCGTTCTGTTGAATGAGCGTGAATCGGCTTCGTCGCAATCTGATCCGTCCGCTTCAGCGAACGGTCATCCTGAGCGAGCGCAGCGAGCCGAAGGATCTGCGGTTGTTCCTGGCTTTGCCTCCTCCTCCGAACCCGCGTTGGCGCTAGTCGTCTCCGGCGGCCACACGCACCTCTATCTGGCTCAGCCCACCGCCGGCACGTGGCACTACAAGCTGGTTGGCCGCACCCTGGACGACGCCGCCGGCGAGGCCTACGACAAGGTAGCCAAGCTGCTGGGCCTGGGCTATCCCGGCGGCCCGTGGATCGACGCTCTGGCAAAGTTCGGCAACCCCAAAGCCGTCCCCTTCGCCTTTGCGCACATCAAGACCAAGCTGCACCTGGCCGGCAAGACGCCGCGCACCAAGGCCGCCAAGACCGCGCCCATCGCCGATCTCGATCCGCACTTCCTCTTCTCGTTCTCCGGAATCAAGACAGCCGTGCTCCGCTATGTGGAGTTGCACAACCTTCGCCCGCAAGCCGAGGCTCGCGCCGCGTGGCTTTCCACTTCTCAAGCTTGTCATCCTGAGCGAGCGCAGCGAGTCGAAGGATCTGCGGTTGCCCTTCAGCCGCCTCAAAAACCGCCAACCACCCATGCCGAAGCGCTGGCGCTCTGCCCGCAGCCAACCCTCGACCTCATCGCCAGCTTTCAGGCCGCTGTCGTCGGCGACCTCATGAAGAAGACCTTTGCCGCGGCTGAGTCGCTTGGCGCCCGCCGCGTGCTCGTCACCGGTGGCGTGGCCGCCAACCGCGAACTGCGCGCCCGCTTCACCGCCGAGGCTGCGCGCCGCAGCGTCAGCATTTCATTTCCTACCCTTGCTCTCAGCACGGACAACGCCGCGATGATCGCCGCCGCCGCGTGGCCGCGATTCCTGGCGGCGGACTTCGCGGAATCCGATTTGTCAGCCGACCCAACGCTAGCGCTAGGTGGTTGAAACATCGTTTGGAATGCACGACTTGAAATCAAAAAAGGAGAAACCTGATGCGCATCTTCCTCAACATTCTCAGCGCCTGCCTGATCGCCATGGGCATCATCTGGATTTTGCAGGGCGTGAACATTCTTCCCGGCAGTTTTATGACCGGGCAGATTGTCTGGGCGTGGCGCGGAGCCGCGTGCGCCGTCACTGGGGTACTCATGCTGATCATCCTCAATCGCAAGCGGCGCTAAACCCTAACCCCTAGTCCCTGCCTCATCCCCGCCTTGCTACAATCGAAAAGTCCTGCCGCAGCAGACTTTTCGCCTATTTATGAGCCAGCCGTTCGCGCTTCAACCCGCACGCCAATCCATGACCGCACGACTCTTCAACACCCTGACTGGAGACGTGGAAGCGCTTACGCCCATGGACGGTGAAGCGCTGCGCATGTACGCCTGCGGACCTACGGTCTACGATTACGGCCACATCGGCAACTTCCGAACTTTTCTGCAGGTGGACATTTTGCGCCGGTTTCTGCTGCTCACCGGCACGCGCGTACGGCACGTAATGAACATTACCGACGTTGATGACAAGATCATCCGTAACGCCGCGGCGCAGAACATGCCCATCGGCGAGTACACGGCGCGGTTTGAGGCGGCATTCTTTGAGGATTTGGAATCGCTCGGGGTGCAGCGGCCGGAGATTATCGCCCGCGCGACTGAGCACATTCCGCGCATGGTGGAGCTGGTGCAGAAGCTGGCCGCAGCCGGCGCAGCTTACCAGACCGAGGATGGCAGCTGGTACTTCCGGCTTTCGGCATTTCCGGAGTATGGCAAGTTAAGCAAGAAGGATCTTTCCGGCATGGAAGACGGCGCGCGCGTCGACGTGGACGAGTACGAGAAGGATTCGGCTCGCGACTTTGCGCTGTGGAAGGCGGCGAAGCCGGGCGAGACCTCGTGGGACACGGCGATTGGGCGCGGTCGTCCCGGTTGGCACATCGAGTGCTCGGCCATGGCGATGGAGTACCTGGGCGAGAGCTTTGACCTGCATGCCGGCGGCGAAGACCTGATGTTTCCGCACCATGAAAACGAGATTGCGCAGAGCGAGTCGGTCACACACAAGCAGTTCGTGCGGCATTGGATGCATGTGCGCTTTCTGCTGGTGGACGGACGCAAGATGTCAAAGAGCGAGGGCAACTTTTATACGCTCCGCGACCTGCTGCTGAAGGGCTACAAGGCGTCGGCGATTCGCCTCGCGCTGGTTTCGGTGCCGTATCGGCACCAGCTGAACTTCACGTTTGAAGGACTCACTGAGGCCACCAACGCCATCGAACGGCTGCGGACGTTTGCTGACCGGCTCACGAAGGCCAGCCTTGCGCCAGGTGCGAATCCAGCCGTTCAGGCCGCGGCAGAGAAGGCGCAGGCCGACTACCTGGGCGCGCTGGCCAACGACCTGAATACCGCCGAGGCGCGCGCGCCCATCTTCGACCTGGTGCGCGCGGCCAACACGGCCATCGACCAAGGCAATCTGCTGGCGGACGATCGCACGGCGATTTTCGCGGTGCTGGCGAGCTTTGATGCGGTCTTTGACGTCATGGTGGATCGCGACGCCGAGCCGACCAAACGCGCGCTTGCCTGGGCCCAAGAAGCCGGCCGAATGGCCGACGTGGCTCCGGAGCTGCTGGCCAGCCAGTCGCTGACCGACGAGGTTATTGACGCGCTGGTGGCGGAGCGGACACAGGCCAAGCGGCAGCGCAACTTTGCCCGCGCAGACCAGATCCGCAATGAGCTTGCCGAAAAGGGCGTGGTCCTTGAAGATGCAAAGGACGGCGTACGTTGGAAGCGGAAGTAAGTGGCGCTTTTTCTCCGATCGGACTCACAGATGCAGACTGATTTTCAAATTAAATTCGACCGCGAGACCGATGGCAGGTGGATCGCAGAGATTCCAGCGCAGCCCTGTGTCCTGGCATATGGCGCAAGCCGTGAAGACGCGCAGGCAAAGGCCGTAGCCATCGCGCAACGCGTAGAGCAAGACAAAATGGATACGAGGGCGAGACATGGAAGCTAACGAAGTTGGAGAGTTGCAAGAGCAGGCGGAGAAGGGCGGCGAGTCGGCGTTGCGGCCGGTGGCATTCTTCATGAGCGTCATCGCCGTGCTGGTGGCCGTAACCACAGTGCTGGGGCATCGCACGCATACAGACGCCGTGCTCAGCCAGGCCAAGGCCAGCGACAAGTGGAACGAGTACCAGGCCATCAAGATCCGCTCCAGCGATCTGCAGGCGATCCAGAACCTGCTGGGCGCCGTGACCATCGCGGACAAGGACAAGGCAGCCAAAGATGCGGCCGTCTATGACGATCACCAGAAGAAGTGGGCTGAAGACCTGCCGAACCTGAAGAAGGATGCCGAAGAGCTGGAGGCCGACGTGCGGCTGGCCGAGCATCGCGCCGACTTTTACGATCTGGCCGAGGCGCTGCTCGAAATCGGCCTCGTCGTCAGCTCGGTCACCTTGCTGACGCGCAACAAGTTCTACTGGTATCTGGGAATCGTGGCCTCCATTGCCGGAGTGATCGCCGCCACTTGGGGCGTGATTCTCAAGTAGGGTGGCGCTGCGTCAGTCGGCCACGATCCGTCCCCGGTCCTCGCTGGGCTCAAGCGGCGCCTTGGCCCGGACCTGCGCGGTGGTCAGCAGAAAAACCGCCACGATGATGGCCGCCATGCCCACAAACTCCGGCGCGGCGGGGCGTTCGTGCAAAACCAGAATTCCCAGCAGCACAGCCACCACGGGGTTGACGTAGCTGTGCGAGGAAACCTTCGCCACCGGCACGTGCTCCAGCAGATAGATAAAGCAGGTATAGCCGAGTAGTGAGCCGCCGGTGATGAGCCAGGCGAGCGAACCGACGGCCGCCTCATTCAGCTTGAATTGCGGCCATTCGCCGAGCACGGTTCCGAGAAGCGTGGATGCCACACCGGCAAACAGCATCTGCCAGGCAGCTGCTACGAGGCTGTGCACGGGAAGTCTCGATCGGCGCGACAGCAGGCTGCCGACGGCCCAGGAGAGGGCCCCGGCGAGCAGAACACCAAGGGCCGTCAGCAGAGCGCGATTGCCGGCGAGACCACTCGAAAGCGAGGGCCACACCAGTACGCCCAGGCCAGCAAAGCCCAGCGCCATGCCCAGCCAGCCGCGCCGGGGCAGCGGCTCACCGCCGGGCAGAACCATCTCCAGCAGGGCGACGTAGAGCGGAATGACGGCGAGCACCAGCGCGGCCAGGCCGCTGGGCATGGTCTCCTCGGCAAAACACAGGCCCACATTGCCGCCTCCCAGCAGCAGCAGGCCGATCGCCGCCAGCCGCAGCATATTGGGCGTGGGCCACAGGATGCGCAGGCCGCGCCAGCGGCACCAGGCCAGCAGGATCGCGCCCGCAATCAGAAACCGGACGCCCGCCAGCAGCAGCGCCGGCATCTCTCCGCCGCCGATGCGGATGGCCGTGTACGTCGAGCCCCAGAAGAAATAGACGCTGGCGAAGGCGAGCACAATGGGGGTGGTGGTGGCCGTCTTCTTTGCCGGATGGGAAGTTGCCGTGCTGTGTTTTGCCATGAGCTGTTTTCATCGTAGCCTGAGCTGCGGTGAACCGCTTCCCGGTTCTTGCCACGCTTGAGCCGGTAATTTCTGAGGGCTGCCGGGACGTAAGCCTTTTGTTTCGGGGTCAAAAAGCGGAGATTTTGCGGCTAACTTGATTGTGTTCTGTGGGTTGCGGGAAAAGTGGGGGAGGGGGTGGGGTATCTGCCCGGCCGTGGTACAGGCCGTACACCTTTCGAAGGCTTTGCGAGGTGACGGGGAATGGTTTCTATCTGCCGCCTGTCTTCAAAATCTATTGTGTGCCCAAGGGACGAAATAATCTGCAAATGAACGAAGGAGCCGTCAGGCGGCCGATTCGACGATCGCGGCCGACTCGAGACAATCGACGCTTTCCTGGAGAGGCAACGGTTGGCCGCCCACCGGGAGCAGGACGGAGAACGTCGTACCTCGCCGCTGTCCTTCTGTCTTGGATCGAACCCGGATCGATCCGCCATTTTTTTCAACCAGCTGCTTGCAGACCCAGAGCCCAAGGCCGATTCCGACTGTGCCTTTGGTGGTGAAGAAAGGGTCGAAGATCCGCTTTGCCGTAGCCGCCCCCATGCCGTGACCACTGTCGGCCACTGTGACCCGAATCCGTCGTCTACCATTTCCGTGCTCAACGGAGGCAGAGGCACGCAGAACAATCCGGCCGTCCGGGCCAGCTGCGTCCAGGCTGTTTGCGAGCAGGTTGGCCAGCACTTGCCGCAGTTCCCCCGCGATTCCCATCACCTCAAGCGTATCCTCGCACTGCTGCTCAACCTTGGCCCCATTTGCCTTGATCTTCGCCTTGAGCAGATTGACGACGGAGCCGATCAAATCGGACGCGGAGTTGCTGGTTGCCGCGGAAAACTCGCGATAGAATCCCAACGTCTGGCGCGTGATATGGGCAATGCGCATCAGTTCCCCGTCTGCGATATCCAGATACTCGAGGGCCTCGGCGGGAACATTGACGGCCCTTCGCGCGAGAAACAGCGTGTTCACGATCGCTTCCAGCGGATTGTTGATCTCGTGGGCGATGCTTGCCGCCATCCGTCCCGCGCTGGCCAGCATTTCGCTGCGCTGCAGTGCCTCTTCCACCCGCTTGCGCGCACTGTTGTCGGTGCCAATCAACAGGTAGCCAATAATGGCGTCTTGCGCATCGCGCAGTGCCGTGACCGACACCACCGCGGGAAACCGGCTACTATCCTTGCGGCAGTAGGTCAGCTCGTAGATGTCCTCGATGCCGCGCGAGGCCTTGAACACCAATGCTTCAAAGCCTGGCGTGATCGAGGTTCCGAATTCCAGGCTCAACGCCGCGGCGCGCGCGACCACCTCTTGAGCGTCGGAGATGTCGGCCGGGGTGACCTTGTTGATCACTTCGGCGGCGGTATAGCCCAGCATCCGCTCGGCCCCGACGTTGAAGATTTGAATGACGCCGTGAGCGTCTGTGGCAATGCTTGAGAAATTGGCGCTGTTGAAGATCGCGCGCTGCAGAGCGCCAGCCTTGATGAGCGCCTCTTCGGCCTGCTTGCGCGCGGTGTTGTCGGTGCCAATCAAGAGATAGCCGATGACGCCGTCCTGAGCGTCCCGCAGTGCGGTGACGGAAACCACGGCCGGAAGACGGCTGCCATCCTTGCACACGTAGGTAAGCTCGTAGATGTCCTCGATCCCGCGCGAGGCCTTGAACACCAATGCCTCGAAGCCTGGTGTAATCAGGGTGCCGAGCTCGAGGCTCAGCTCTTCGGCTCGCGCGATCACTTCCTGCGGATCGGAGATGTCGGCGGGCGTGATCTTGTTCATCACTTCGGCGGCCGTGTAGCCCAGCATTCGCTCGGCCCCGACGTTGAAGATCTGGATGACGCCGTGAGCGTCGGTGGCGATACTCGAGAAGTTGGCGCTGTTGAAGATCGCGCTCTGCAGAGCGCCCGCCTTGATCAGCGCCTCTTCGGCCCGCTTGCGCGCGGTGTTGTCGGTGCCAATCAGCAGGTAGCCGATGATGGCGTTCTGCGCGTCGCGCAGCGCCGTGACCGACACCACCGCCGGGAACCGGCTGCCATCCTTGCGGATGTAGGTCAGCTCGTAGATGTCCTCGATCCCGCGCGAGGCCTTGAACACCAAAGCCTCGAAGCCTGGCGTAATCTGGGTTCCGAGTTCGAGGCTCAGCTCTTCGGCCCGAGCGATGATTTCCCGCGGATCGGAGATGTCAGCCGGGGTGACCTTGTTCATTACTTCGGCGGCGGTATAGCCCAGCATTCGCTCGGCTCCGACGTTGAAGATTTGAACGACGCCGTGAGCGTCTGTGGCAATGCTTGAGAAATTGGCGCTGTTGAAGATGGCGCGCTGCAGAGCGCCCGCCTTGATGAGCGCCTCTTCGGCCTGCTTGCGCGCGGTGTTGTCGGTGCCAATCAAAAGGTAGCCGATGACGCCGTCCTGCGCGTCCCGCAGCGCAGTGACGGAAACCACCGCCGGAAGACGGCTGCCATCCTTGCACACGTAGGTCAGCTCGTAGATGTCCTCGATGCCGCGCGAGGCCTTGAACACTAACGCCTCGAAGCCTGGTTTAATCAGAGTGCCAAGCTCGAGGCTCAGTTCTGCGGCGCGTGCGATGATTTCCCGCGGATCGGAAATGTCAGCCGGTGTGACCTTGTTCATTACTTCGGCGGCGGTATAGCCCAGCATTCGCTCGGCACCGACGTTGAAGATTTGAATGACGCCCTGCGCGTCGGTGGCAATGCTTGAGAAATTGGCGCTGTTGAAGATCGCGCGCTGCAGCGCGCCCGCCTTGAGCAGTACCTGTTTCGCCTTTGTGCGCTCGATGATCTCTGCTAGCAATTTCCGGCCTCGCAGCGCTTCGACCGATTGAGCCGTCGCTTCCAAGGGGTTCGGCTGCAAGTCAGTTTCCGAACCGCTTGGCCAATTGTCCTCCTAAACCTGGCCCGCGGCTGTGCCGTATAGCTCGCTATGGACATCTTTATTGCGATCTGAGCTGGTTGCAGGACTCGGTCAACTGGCGAGTACAGTAGATTCGATCGTCGAACCGCGGGTTGTCGATTTCCTTGAACTTTGGGGACTCTGGCTGGCGTTCAAGCGCCAGGCGGCGGGGGATGGAGCTGCCAGCGTGGTTCTGCTGTACATGGAAGCTGGAGTTGGGCTATGCTCAAGCCAGCGGGGCTCCCCATGCACATTTTTGCCATTCAACGACTGCTTGCACCAGCTACACGGCGCTGGTCGCGGTCGCGTGAGCGGAGCATTTGCCCGCGGCGGCACTTGCGCGTGCTGCCCACCCGCACGCGGCCTAGCCTCTTCGGCGGCGATTAATTTCCGCCTGGCGAAGACCCCCTCGCTCGTTTTCCAGACCTTGCAGGCACAGACGCAGTCCGAACGGATCGAAAGCCTCCCCCTGAGTTTGCCGAAGGGACCCGCCTTTCAAGACCGAAGAGCAACCGCAGATCCTTCGACTTCGGTCGCCGCGGCGACCTTCGCTCAGGATGACAGGTTCAGAGACATCGACCGGCACTGCTGCCCAGACAGACCATGCAGGGGACCAAAGCCAATTCTCATCCGCCAGGATGACAGCCCTCGATACGGGAAAAATGATACGGGAGAAATATTATGACCAAACAGGAAATGTACGCGCAGTACGGGCCGAAGCTTCGCACGGCTCTGCCCGGGCCCAAGGCCAAGGCGGCGGTTGAAGCCGACGACCGGCTGATCTCGCCAAGCTACACGCGGTCTTATCCGCTGGTGGCCAAGAGCGGCCGCGGGGTTCGCGTTGAAGATGTGGACGGCAACGAGTTTCTGGACTTCGCCGCGGGCATTGCCGTGAATTCGACTGGCCATTGCCATCCGGAAGTGGTGGCGGCGATCCAGAAGCAGGCAGCGGAGCTGATTCACATCTCGGGCACGGATTTTTACAACATGCCGCTTACCGACCTGGCCGAGCGGCTCTCCGCCGTGGCGCCGATGCCCGGGCCGCACAAGTTCTTCTATGGCAACTCCGGCGCCGAGGCTGTGGAGTGCGCGTTGAAGCTGGCGCGCTACCACACCGGCCGCCAGAACGTGATTGCCTTCCTGGGCGCGTTTCACGGGCGGACCATGGGCGCACTGTCGCTGACCGGATCGAAGCCGCAGCAGAAGCGGCGCTTTGGGCCCATGCTGCCGGGAGTGACGCATATCCGCTATCCGTATGCATACCGCGGCTGCTCGGGCGGGCCGCAGGCGGAGGAAGAGTTCGCGATGGGCTGCGCGCGCTACATCGAGGAGAAGCTGTTCAAGACGATTCTGCCACCGGAAGAGGTGGCGGCGATCTTTATTGAGCCGATCCAGGGCGAGGGCGGCTACGTGGTGGCGCCGACGAACTTTCTGCGCGAGCTGCGCCGCATCTGCGACCGGCATGGCATTCTGCTGGTGGTGGACGAGGTGCAGTCGGGCGCGGGGCGCACGGGCAAGTGGTGGGCGATCGAGCACTCCGGCGTGCAGCCCGATATCGTCTGCATGGCCAAGGGGATTGCCAGCGGCATGCCGCTGGGTATCTGCATGAGCCGCGCGGAGATCATGGACTGGGTGCCGGGGTCGCATGCGTCCACGTTTGGCGGCAATCCCGTTTCGCTGGCGGCGGCGCTGGCGACGATGGATGTGCTGGAGCGTGAGGGGATTTCCAACGCGGCGCGGGTTGGAGGGCTGATGCTGGAACGGCTTGCGACCTGGAAGGATTCCCACCCGCTGGTGGGCGATGTGCGCGGGCGCGGGTTGATGATCGGCATTGAGCTGGTGAAGGACAAGGCCACGCGCCAGCCGGCGGCAGCGCTGCGCAACCGCGTGGAGACCCTGGCCTTTGAAAAAGGCCTGATGATCCTGGGCTGCGGCGAGACTTCGCTGCGGCTGTGTCCTCCGCTGATTGTGAGCGAGCAGGAAGCCATGGTTGCGCTGGACATTCTGGAAGAGGCGTTGACCGAGGTGGAGAAGGAGCACGTGCACGCGAGCACGCTGGAGGTGGTGACGGCTTAGCTTTTTCCTTTTGATCAGGATTTGGGTTTAGCAGGACTGGCGGATACGGCTCTTTTCTCGATGCGGCCTTAGCTTGCATCGAGGAAGGGGCCGCATTTGCTTGTTGGGCGGTGGTGGCGCAGAATTGTTTGCCATGGGCTGGATGATGCGAACCCGGTTGAACCTGCTGGAAGGCACGCTGGATGCGATGCGGCGAATTGCTGCCCGTGGCGCACGCGGGCCGGCTCACCTGGCTACCGGAATTGAAGGCGAGGACGCGGCGTTCTTCTACCTGCGCCGCGAGGGCTACACAGTGGTGGCGCGGCGGTGGTCCTCGTCGCGCCAGCGCGGGGACCTGGACCTGATTGCCTGGCAGGGGCCGATGCTTTGCTTCATCGAGGTGAAGACGCGTACGGCGCATGACATCGCGCCGGCTGAGGCGAACGTCGACTCGAATAAGCGCCACACACTGAGGAAGCTGGCGCGGGCGTATGTGCGGCAACTGCCCGGCGAGGAACTGCCGCCGTCGCGGTTCGACATTTTGAGCGTGTACCTGGTGCCAGGAAAGCCGAAGGAGTTTATGCACTTTGAGGCGGCGTTTGGCTGGAGCGTAGGCGAAGAGAATGAATGGCGTTAGTTTCTGCTCGGTGTGGGCGCTGGAACTCCGTCAGCGAACTTGAGCGAACTGAGTTTGCCCTTGAGCCTTTGGTTCGGAGCGAGGTAGAGTATGCGGTCTGGCTGAGTGTCAGAGTAGGCAGTGGCACCCGCCGCGGAAAAGCACACCAGGGCGGCAACGGCTGTTGCTGCAGCACATGCTGGACAGACTGCCACTAGCGCGACGGTACCCCAGATTGCTGTGCCGAGCCCAACGTTGAATCCGAGGAACAACCGGAGTGAAAGTTTTTCATCTCCGGGCAGGATCAGGGCGGCGATTTGCTGGGGAAAGTAAACGCGCAAGCCACCCAACGCGCGGGAGCAGACGAGCTTCTCAACCGTGAAGGACTTGATGTGGCAGCTTTGCCGGCGGTCAGGCTCACCGAGCGTGACGACGAAGAGCTTGCCCTTTCCGGAACCATCACCTTGAGCCGCTTCCCACGTTCTGCTGGCTGGCGTGACTCCCGCTGAGGGCACAGCCATAGACTGCGCGAATGCGCTTACTGTCGCGACTATGGCGAGCACTGAGAGGGGGGAGATACAGCGGATGGTTCGCTGAGACATGGACGGCCTCCTGAATTGCGCTGCGTCCATGAGACAGCACCGGAATGGTCCGCGGAGACCAGATTGGGACAGTCTCGCGATTGCCACACACAACGAGGGTGGCAACATGACCAAGTAGGTCATATTGTGATAGCTTGAGCTTATGCGGACCGTCAAGATCAGCGAATTGAAAGCCAAGCTCAGCGCCCACATCGAGCTCGTGAAGAATGGCGAAGAGGTGCTGATCTTTAACCGGGACAAGCTGGTGGCGCGGCTGGTGCCTGGGGGCGATTTGGACGCTTATGACGAGCTTGAACAGCGCCTTATCGCATCAGGCCAGATGACGCCTCCGAGTGACCCGCGCAATCTTAAGGGATTCATTCCAAAGCCGGCCGGCAATAAGATGATTCCGCAAGAGGTCATAGATCGCCTATGGGAAGAGGAGCGGGCAGATCGGTGCTAAATCCAATTGCCTTTTGGGATGCAAGCGCACTGGTGCCGCTTTGCACAACGCAGCCTGAAACTTCGCAAGCGCTTTGTCTTTACCAAGGCAACCGCGTGGCGGTCTGGTGGGCGACACCGATCGAGATCATAAGCGCTCTGACGCGCCTACGACGAGAAGGCGCCATCAGCGCGCAAGACTACGCAGATGGCGCATTGCAAGCAGAGCTGCTCGCTAGTTTCTGGAGGACGATTACCCCTACGGGGAGTATCCTGGCCGACGCCCGTATCCTGCTCGAGCGATTTCCTCTTCGCGCTGCCGATGCGATGCAACTGGCAGCAGCATTGCGCTGGTGCGGGGGCAATCCCGATGGCCGGGTATTTATCTCGTTCGACAAGAGGCTACGCTCAAGCGCTCACCAGGCGGGATTCACCGTGGCGTAGTAGGGGCGAATGAAGCGGCTCGGATTAG
>Ga0182030_10020186_pt1 | contig 12601 bp, 14 predicted proteins | sample 812S3MmetaG_FD_121299 | JGI IMG/M metagenome (GOLD analysis project Ga0182030, IMG submission 121299) | Permafrost microbial communities from Stordalen Mire, Sweden - 812S3M metaG (Illumina Assembly) | ecosystem: Environmental > Terrestrial > Soil > Wetlands > Permafrost | place: Sweden... | reverse complement strand
GTACTGGAATGCGGCCTGGTCGTCCGTCATACCGGAGAGAACCACGTCAAGAGAAGCCTGCAGACTGTGATTCAAGCCGCCCTTGATGGTTCCTGCCAGCGTTTTGATTTCCGCCGGCTGCAAATCGGTCAGAAGACTCTTGTCACCGGTGGGATCGGTGCTGATGGCGCCGAGGAGCGCGGCGATCAGGTCGGTGTCCCCCAGTGGGGCGGTAACCCCAGCCGACGCGGACAAGTCGGCCTTCCACGCCGTTCCACTCTGCCGCAAGACGCTCAGCTCGATAGTATCGGCATCCTTGCGGCGCACCCGCACCTGATAAGAGCCGGAGAGGGTGAAACTAGCGCACAGCCCCACGGCCGCGCCCGCCTGCACGGCAATCGTGCCGGCGCCCAACGGCAGGGCTGCCGACGCCAACGGATTCGGCGACGCCGACACCTTCACTCCGCCGGAGATCTTCAAGCTGCCTTGCCCCGAGACGGTGGCGATATCGTTGACGCCGAGCGCATCGAGATCGGAAAGGTCCGCCGGAATGACATAGGACGACATCGTTCGGCCGAGGGCATTCCCCAGCGTGGGCTCGCCCAAGCCCAAGGGGAACGCCTTCAGGTATTCCAGACTCACGCCGGCGGTTCTGTCGAGCCCGAAGGTCAGATCGCCATCGGAGCCGCTCACGCCCAGATCGAGCGATCCCTGGAAGCCCACTGACAAGTAGCCGGTTTGGTCCGGCACCTTGGCCGGCGCGTGGAACGGGTCGTCATCGAACAGGTTGCTGCCGGGGCTGGCGTTGACGCGAATCGTAGCCTGGGCCTCGGGCTTGACCTCGATTTCCGGTTTCGTGTTGCCGAGCTGAAACTCGTGCTGCGCCTTGACCTGGAACTTGATGGGCTTGGTGGCGGCCTGGCTAAGGGTGCTGTCTTTGCGCGCCAGGAAATCGGGAAGCACCGCCAGGTGCAGCAGCTCGGTCCGGAGGTATTTGAGCAGGGAGGAAGGTTGGCTCAGGTCGATCTTGATGGTTCCGACCGGCTTGTCGAGTTGATCGGTAATCTGTATGTCCGGCATGGCCTTCTATCATACATAGCGGGGACGCGCCCCGCCCCCCTCCCGGCAGGCGGAGTGAGCGTTATCGCACACTTCCAGGAGGGTTCGGCCAATGGTGGTGGTGTTGGCCTCCGGGTAAACACGACAATATTGCAGCCGGTTTTCGGGATGCGTTACGCCAGCCCGGCTGCTCGCGCGATCAGAAACAACCCTGCCCCGACGGCCACGGCTCCGATGGCTCGCGCCACGCGCTCAAAGGCCGGTGCGACGCGTTCGGCGGTGATGGCCGCCGTGACGATAGCCATCGCGCGCAAGTCCATGATCCCGATCACCAGAAGGATCGCCGTCAGGCCGGCACAGCCGAAGCTGCAGTGGAGGCCGAGGCGCAGGCCGAGGCGCCAGGCAGCGGCGGCATTCGCCGGCAGCGTACGGCCGCGCCCCGGCGCCTCCCGGCAGCAGGCAAGGTGATGGGACTTCCACGAGGTGAACTGGAGCGCGCCAGCCAATAGGACCACCACCCCCGCCGCCATCGGAACGGCGCCCGCCAGCGCCCGCTGCCGCATCTCCACCGCCGCCACCGCAACGCCCACCGGAAAAACGGCCATTCCGAACACCGTCCACACACCGAAGTACCCCGCGCCCACCAGCGCAGTCAACCGGCCCAGGCGTGTTGCTCCTGTCCTGCCTACGGCTTCGCGGTAGCGCCACAACGTAGGCGCCAGGGACGGCAGCATCATCGCGACCATCATCACCGTCCACATCACGGCGAAGGACGCCGCGGCGGCCGGCCACGTCTGTCCGGGCATCCGCATCCAAGCCATCGACATAGTCCAACCGCCGGGCATCGGCATCCCTCCCAGCGCCGACATGGGTCCGCACCAGGCAATTGTCAGCGCCGTGCTGGTGGCGAAGAGCAACGCGGAGACACCGGCGAAGGCGCGATGGGAAGTCAGCCCGGAAGCCACGCCAGTGTCCATGCTGCGGCAGATACGGGGCTCAAAGTTGTTGGCGAGGGAAGCTATGCAGGTCATTGTGCTGTCTCCGTTTTTCCAGTCGCGCGCTTACTGTTCAGCCGCTGTTGTGGACCGACCGGTTCAGCGATTGCCGGTCCCCAGGTCGTCCGAATACCCAGCCTTCAGGCGAGACCACTGGGCGGTGGGACGTCCATCGATTCGGAAATTCTGCTTGCCTTTAAACCGTTGCGGCCAGCCGGTCGGCGAGTCCTCCCACGTCTCCTGCCGCCCGTAGACGGTCAGGTCGAGCAACCGATAGCTGTTATCCATCGCCTCAACGCCGCGAATTGTAGTCCAATAGGTCTCGAAGACGTTGGACCCTTGTCGAAGGTAGCAAACGATGTACATCATGCTCACCCGGCGTCCCGCCAGGAGGGTGTCGAGCGAGTCCTGAGCCGAGTACCAGGGTGTCTCCCAGCCCATGAAGTCGCGGTACCGCGCGCTCTCTTCGTACGGGCCTTTGCAGAACACGGCGAAGGTGACGTCGCGGGATTGAATATAGGACAGCTCGCGGACCTGCGATGTAACCCAGGTACACCCCTCGCACTGCTCCGGCGCAGGGTGGCCGGTGTGCCACATGAAGTAGTAGGCGATGAGCATCCGGCGTCCCTCAAACGCGTCCAATAGTGTCACCGCGCCGGTTTCGCCAATGAGCGGTGTGGCGCCGTCCACCTCGACCATGGGGAGCCGCCGGCGCGCGGCTGCAATGGCGTCGCCTTCTCGTGTGTGAGCCTTCTCTCGAAAGCGCAATGCGTCCAGCTCGGCGTGGAAGGTGCTCCGATCGACTATTTTGGGCGCTCCAAGATCATCGCTCATGGTATCTGTCATAACTCTCTCCCTTGCTAACCTCGGTTATTTTTTCTCCTCTGCGGCGCGCTTTCGGGCGGCTTCTTGAGGGTCGGTTAATATGTCGATCCACTTCGGGTCAGGCGGGGCCTCCGCGTCGTAGTTGTCGTGCCAGTTCCACCACTTGTATGGCGGGTTCTGGGGGTAACCCTCCGGCGAGTCCTCCCAAGTCTCCTGACGGCCGAGCGGCGTGATATCGAGGTAGCTCCAGGTGCTCCCCATCGCCTCGTCGCCGCGGTTGTTGATGAAGTATGTGCGGAACACCCGCTCGCCGTCGCGGAAGAACACGTTGTGGCCGTGCCATTCCTTGACGCCGAAGTCCGTGTCGAAGCCGTCGGTGATGGTGTACCAGGGCATCTCCCAGCCCATCCGCGCCTTCAGGCGCGCGATGTCCGCTTGCGGCGCGCGTGAGGCGTAGGCGAGGGTGGTGTCGCGAGCATTCAGATGGGCCAGGTGGGCCACCTGATCGGCGCCCAGGGAGCAGCCGCGGCAGGCGTGTTCGGGCCAGCCGAACACGCCTGGCTCGAAGAAGGCGCGATAGATTATCAACTGACGGCGGCCCTCGAACAAATCGAGCAGGCTTACCTTACCCTTGGGTCCGTCGAACTCGTACTTCTTGTCCACAGCCAGCCAGGGCATCCGCCGGCGTTCGGCGGCCAGCGCGTCACGGGAGCGGGTCAAAGCCTTCTCCTTCACGATGAGCTGCCGGTGCGCAGCCTCCCACTCCTGCTGCGACACGATCGGGGGGGTGTTCATCGCGAGCTGCCCTTTCCCGTGTTCTTCGTCTCTTTTTTTGCTTGTTGCCATCTTATCTCTCCTCGGTAAGAATGTTGATTGTCGGCCACGAGTTAAATTTAACGCCGGATGTAGAAACGATGGGAGTGACAAGTGTGGCGGGATTCCGATGGATTCGCTGATCACGGCCGCGGCACGCGCACTCGCGGCGGGCGATCTCCTCGGCGCGTTGAAGCGGGTCGCCCTGCGCGACGACGCGCCGGCTCTCGCTCTTCGAGGCATCGCCATGGCGCAACTCGGCGACCTGGTTCGAGCGATGGAACTGCTGCGGAGGGCTGCGCGCGCCTTCGGTCCGAACGAGGCGGTGGCCCGCGCCAAGTGCATCGTGGCGGAGGCCGAGATCGCGCTCGCCTCGCGCGATTTGGGCTGGCCGGTGAAATCCCTCGACGCGGCCCGGGCGACGCTCGAAGCGCACGGCGACCGCGTCAACGCTGCGCATGCGCGGTACCTCGAAGTCCGGCGCCTCCTCCTGATCGGGCGCCTCGACGAGGCCGAGCGGGCGCTGGCCGATCTCGACCCCACGCCATTTCCCCCAGCGTCTAGGGCCGCTCACCAGTTGGTGGTTGCGGGGATTGCGATGCGGCGCCTCCAAACCGGGACAGCCCGCGCCGCGCTCGCTCTGGCCGGGCACGCCGCGCGCCAGGCAGGTATCCCTGCGTTGGCGGCGGAGGTGGAGAGCGCATCCGTCATCCTGAATAGCCCCGCAGCACGCCTGATTGCCGGTGGCGGAGAAAGGCTCCTCCTGCTCGAGGAAGTCGAGGCCTTGCTGGCGTCGGGAGCATTCGTGGTGGATGCCTGCCGTCACGTCGTGCGTCAAGGCGGCACGGCGATCCCGCTGGCGACGCGTCCGGTGTTGTTCGCGCTGGCACGCTCGCTAGGCGAAGCGTGGCCCGGCGACGTGGCGAGGGACGTGCTGCTGGCGCGGGCATTCGGCGCAAGGCTCGCCGATGAATCGCATCGCGCGCGTCTGCGAGTCGAGGTCGGGCGGCTTCGGAGGGTGCTTCGGACGCTGGCCGACATTCACGCGACGAAGCGGGGGTTTGCGCTGGCGCCGCGCGGCGCGCGCGAGGTGGTCGTGCTGGCGCGGCCCATTGAAGAGGAGCATGCGGCGGTGCTCGCCTTCCTTGCCGACGGTGAATCCTGGTCGAGTTCGGCACTTGCGCTGGCGCTGGGCGCCAGCCAGCGCACCGTACAGCGAGCGCTCGACTCGCTTGCGGCAGCGGGCAAGGTGCAGTCATTCGGTCGCGCACGGGCTCGCCGTTGGCTGACCCCGCCGGTGCCGGGATTCACGACCGCTTTGTTACTCCCCGCTCCTTTGCCGATTGAGTAATGTAGAAGCATGCAGCCCTCAAACGCCGAGATCGTCCGTGAGTATGGACCCTTTCCGGGTATCGACAGAGTGCATGGCGTCACCTATGACGGCCAACAAGTCTGGCTTGCCGCGGGAGACACCCTGAACGCCTTCGATCCTGCGACCGGAGAGATGCGGCGCTCCATCGATGCCGCCGCGCATGCCGGAACGGCCTTCGACGGCCATAACCTGTTTCAACTCGCCGAGGATCGCATCCACAAGATCGATCCGAAGACCGGCCGCGTGCTCGCCACCATCCCGGCGCCCGGCGGCGGCGGTGACTCGGGGCTCGCGTGGGCCGAAGGGACGCTTTGGGTCGGGCAGTACCGCGGCCGGAAGATCCATCAGGTCGATCCTGAAACAGGGGCGATCCTTCGCACCATCGAGTCCAGCCGCTTCGTCACCGGGGTAACTTGGGTGGACGGAGAGCTCTGGCACGGCACCTGGGAAGGTGACGAGAGCGATGTGAGGCGAATCGATCCCCGAACGGGAGAGGTCCTGGCGAGACTCGATATGCCGCCCGGAGTGGGTGTTTCCGGGCTCGAGTCCGATGGCGGCGATCGGTTCTTTTGCGGAGGAGGAAAGAGCGGGAAGGTCCGGGCCGTCCGGCGTCCCAAGCGAGGCTCCGCGAGGGACAGCGCCTCTACGACCGGCGTGGAGTCCAGGAGCAGGTAATCGACGCGGCCATCGCGGGAGAACATCGGCGAGGCTCCTGTCCGCACGCGCCCGTAGGGAGACCTTGGAGTATCTGCCGGGGGCAGAATATCACGGCACGCGAATGGAGCTCCTCGGGCGGAGGTCGCGCCACCCGAGAAAGCGAACGTTTTATCGCAATGGCGACAAGTTGAATCGATAGCGGCGAGACAGCCGAAACTGAATCCGTGGAAGGCGGACCGGCATCAATATGGCGGGGATAGTTTGCCGTAGAGAGAGGAGTAAGACATGTATGTGATTACAGGAGCGACAGGCAACACGGGAAGCGCGGTAGCGGAGAGATTGCTCGAAGCGGGACAGAAGGTTCGTGTTGTGGGGCGCGACCCGAAACGGCTGGAGAAATTCACCGGGAAGGGTGCGGAATCGTTCATCGCCGATGTGACGGATGGGGTCGCTCTCACCAACGCGTTTGCCGGCGCAAAGGCCGTGTACGCGATGATCCCTCCCAATATTGGCGCCCCGGACGTTCGCGCATATATGGAGAGCGTGAGCGACGCCTTACATTCCGCAATTCGGAAAAACGGGACAGAGTATGCCGTCGTTCTGAGCAGCGTCGGCGCGGACAAATCGCAGGGGACCGGTCCCGTGGCCGGCTTGCACAATCTGGAACAGAAACTCGAAGAAATTCCAGGGTTAAATGCCCTCTTCCTGCGAGCCGGCTACTTCATGGAGAACCTTCTGCCCCAGGCCGGTGTGATTAAGGCCATGGGAATCATGGCCGGCTGTTCTGGAACAGCGTGGCGGGGTCGGAACTGCCCACCAGCGCCCGCACGTCCGCGACCAGCGCACCCGCTTCGACCATGGCCTTGGCCCAGTCCGTAATCACCAGGACATCTCCAATCAGATACTCCACGCGGGCATCGTCCACACTGAGACCGACCAGGGGACCGAGACTTACGGTCGCGCCCATCTGAACTGCCGTCGGCCACAGAGCGTCATCGACGATCCGATAACGCAGCGCGTCGTTCGCCTGATGGTCCGGATCGAGCAGCGCGCGCATCGCCTTCCGCCCGATTTCGAGATAGTCATTCTTGGGACGAAGGTTCCTCTCCGCATCGAAGAACATCGCTTCGGATTCGGAATCCCCGAACGATGTCCGCAGCACGCAGGTCGATGGCGCCCCATCGTGAAACTGGCCCAGGATTTTGCGCTCCTATTTCGAACCAACGAGTGAAGAAAAAGCCCAAGGTATCAAGATGCCTACGGTCGCACATCGGGCTATTGCAGAGCTGGTCAAGGCGGAGTACATCCGCATCATTGTGACGACGAATTTCGATCGGCTCGTTGAAATGGCCCTGACCGACGTCGGAATTCAGCCGATGATCGTCAGTACGGCGGATGGCGTCAAAGGAGCTCTTCCACTATCCCATATCCGCTGTCTCGTTCTGAAAATCAACGGAGACTACCTAGACAGCCGGATTAGGAACACGCAGGCCGAGTTGAGCGTTTACGATTCCGCTCTGACCGGCATACTGGATCGGATATTTGATGAATTCGGTCTCATCGTCTGTGGCTGGTCGGGCGATTGGGACATCGGTTTGAGAGCCGCCATTGAAAGGTGCCCAACTCGTCGGTTCTCAATGTATTGGGCCACGCGGGGAGAAACATCGGCGAAGGCTACCGATCTGATAACGCTTCGTGCGGGGATTCCCGTCAAGATCCAGTCGGCGAACTCGTTCTTCGGTGCTCTGAAGGAAAAGACGCTCGCCTTGGCTGAGTTTGGCCAACACCATCCGCTCTCGGCGAAGCTCGCAGGTGCCCTTGTAAAACGTTACATCGTTCGAGCCGAGAATCGAATTCTTCTACATGATCTGGTTTACGACGAAACAGAGAAGGCATACGGCCAAATGGACCCGGAGAAATTTCATGGTCGGCGCGTTTCGGACGTATCAGCAGAACTCGCAAAGCGACTTAGCGCCTACGAATCGATAATGGATGTCTTGCTTGAAGCGGTCATCACTGGCTGCTATTGGGGGAGCGAACATCAAGACTACATTTGGCGACACGTGGCCGAACGCCTAGGAGACCCACCGGGCCCAACCTCCGGTCTCCTCATCGCTTGGACAGCCCTTCGTCTATATCCGGCGAGCCTAGTCGTGTATGGCGGCGGCATCGGTGCAATTCTTGCGAACAAATTCTCAACTCTGGCTGCGCTTCTGAAGGCACAGGTTGCACATCCATATGCGGACAGAACTGCTTCTCCCCTCAAGACTGTCACTGCCGCCAACCGGGTACATTACGGCACTGTATTGGAAAACGGTCTGGCTGAGTACATGCCTGGCAAGAAAAGCTACAGTAACTACTTGTTCGACCTTCTGGGGGCGAGGTTCAGCAGCTTCGACCCCTCACAACGTGAATACGAAGTTGCGTTCGATGTGTTTGAGTATTGCCTGGGTTTGATCGTACAACTGGCGCCAGCCACGACCGTAGCTTGGTCACCGGTCGGCCGCGCCGCATGGCGGGCGAGTTCGTTTTACGAGCCAGATGGCCCGACGAGCCCCTCCAATGCTCGCATGGCTGCGATTGCTGAGGCCCTGTTCGAAAGGGGCATTGATGAGTACCGGGTCGCGAAGACCGCTTATGACAAATGGGTGTTACGCCGGGGGTTACCGTAAATCGGCGGAGATGTTTCACGCCAGAATACGGAATCGGCGACACCAGTCGCTTCAAGGCCGCGATCCACCGTGGAAGAACGAGTAACGCGCGCTTGCGACCCCCGTGATCGGGACGTGTAGTCGCCTGTGCTGAGACTGACCAGATATGGCGTTCTGGGAGATCAGCCCGCCGCGAAGATAGGCGGCAGGGATGCCGTCGTTCGCCGCCCCGCAGAACGGGTGCGCGACCGCGCCCGAAAGCGGAACAATATGCGGCAATGTCGGCAACTTCTCGGGGGTGTCTCTGTGCAAACCTACATGGGGCACGGCCTCCGACGCGATGTAAGGATGTGAGCCGTGTGCGGGATTGTGGTAGCGCCCGCCGCTACCGCGTCGCTGGGCTTCGCCGGAAACACCGGCTAGTTTTCACGACGAAGTTGCGGATCGCCGCAAGGTTGGTCACGATGGAAGGGGCGACATTCCAAGGTAGATAATGGGAGCTGCGAAGCGCATGTTGAGATTGTCCCCCTCAATTCGATGGCAGAGATTCATCTCGGCCGCCGTGTTTCTAAGCGCGGCCTTCCATGCAGGCGCGAGCATTGTGGTCCTGGGCCTATCGCAAAAGGCAATCGTTCTCGCCGCCGATAGTAGGGTAGGGCAGAGCGGACACTTTGTTGACAGCGAATGCAAGATCGCTGCCCTCAATGACAGGACCCTTTATGCGGCTACGGGTCTGGGACGATATCCCGCGGAGCTTCTCGGCGGACATGGCTGGTCAGGCAAAGAGGCCGCGGAAAACGTGGTCATCGGACTCGGGAATTTAGCCCCGTTGGAGAGATTGGGAGCCACCTGGGCAAGTACCATGGAGCGAAACTTGGCTCGAAGCATGCAAATGCAGCCGAGGTTGACCGCTAGCGCCATCGAGGAAGATGGAGGCATCGTGACTGGGATTTTCGCCCGTTTGGCTATGGACAGTCGAATTGAGGCCATCGTCGTTTACATTGGGTACTCCGGTTCGCATTTCGACCATCGGATAGAATCCATCACACAGCCGGCGGTACGGCTCTTCGGTGATGGTCGAGTGATCGCCTGGATACGAGCCCGTGCGGCTACCCAGCGTTTTACACCTGATAGTCCCGGCCAACTTGGAGGCTGGATTGAAGCGGCCATAAAGGCCCGGGTCGCGGACAACGTCGGTGGTGTCGTCAGTATTGTGGAACTTGAGAGAGGCAGTGCGATCCGCTGGAACAAAAGCGTTTGCCCAAATTAGAATGCGCAACGGCTTTGATGAGATAGTTTCGACGGCCTCCAGCGTCCGCGATGTTAGAACCCGCGTGGGGCGAACAAAAGACGAAAAACGATATCCTGATTCGCGTGAAACGATGCCGGGGGTCGTTTGTGGATTCGGATGGGATCGAGCGTGCCGTCGAGCTGGATGCACGGAACCTCTACGAAGCCCGTGGGGCTCGCGACTGATCGATTCCGGCTTCCGAGCGGGCTGCAGGCTGGAGCTGAAGAGCCGCGGCTGGCCGGATGTCGGCCGGGAATCGAGCGGTCCGAAACCTGGCTCAGAGGCAATGGGATCGGGCCTTGCAAACGAGGCTGCGCTTTGTTCCAATCTTCAGCAGCCCAAGTATTTGCAGAGAGGAGCCGGCATGACTGCGCCAGTTGACGCCCAGAAGCTCCAAGGTGCGCTACGCGCGCTCGGAGAACACGTGATCGCTTGCGTTCGCGCTTTCAGGGCCTCGGGCCGACTCGCTATTCGGCGACAGCAGTACGTCGTCCGCCCCGATTTCACCTTGTGGTACTCTGTTGACCCAACGGTACTGAATTTTGAAATAGGAACCGCCGAAGAAGACGTCTGGGATTGGAAGGATCTAGAAGCGTTCCTGGCAAACCACATTGCAACTCATCCGGCACACGCCAACGTAATTCAAATCCTTCAAGATAGTGCGGGAGATGTCAACCTCGTCCGGAGGTTCGCATCGCGCGTAGCCTATGATGCCGCGCTTAACAGTGGCCCTGAATTAGATCAGCACATAGCCGCGATGCTGCGCGACGCCACCGGCTCTCCGCACAAGTACCACGTAAGGGTGTGGCTTACCGGGATCACGCTGAGCGAAGGCGTAGTACAGGTTTCGGACTCGCTATCACTCCGGCGTCCCACACGGGAAGACCTTCAAGAGAGAGTACGGGTCGAAGATGTCCAATCCGCTCATGCCGGCCTCCCGGGGAGGGTCTTCTTCTCCTGCATTGCGGACTGTGAAATTTCGGCACGCCAGCCTGCCGAGTGTCAACGCTTTGTCGACCGGCTGATTACAACGCTTCGCCTCTTCCGCCTCGGGTCGGTTTCCGCCGCCCGTTACGACTATCGCGCGGAGTCCTTTTCGCTGTTTGCCAGCGCGAGTTTTGGCGGAGGACAACGTGCCCCACGGCTAGCGTACACCCTATCACCCGATGATCGCCCGAGACTCCTGTCGGCCTTACGGGTTCTCATGCCCCTGCTCCCGAGCATCTATGACGTCCCTGAGGCCAAGCCGAATTTCCTATCGACGGCCCTAGACTGGTACAGTCAGTCACTGCTGGCCGGGGGGCCGGTGGAAGGCACCGTCGCATGGGCCGTCGCGTGCCTTGAGGCTCTTTTCCTTGGGGACAATCCGGGCACGGAGTTGTCTTACCGTCTGGCTCACAGAGTGATCGCATTGCTGCGTTGCTTCGGATGGGCCCCTTTGGAGATTCGGAACGTCTTGCGGGCAGCGTATGACGTTCGCAGCCGCCACGTTCACGGCGCTGTCCCGAAGAAGTTATCCCAAGAGGAACTGGGCACTTTGCATCGCAACTTAGCGGAGTACGCCCGAGCATCCTGCCTGGTCTGGCCGCAAATCCTGCTAGATAAGAGGCGCAACGATCTACTGGCGACCCTTGAGGAGTCCCTTATCGACGATGCCGCGCGCCTGCGCCTGCAGCAGTGGTGCAACAAAGTTGATTTTGTCCGAACGCCATAGTGGCCTGGGAGCCCGAATCCCCGCAGGGGCCAGACACGGCGTTGGGGGAAGTGTGGCGCGGTCGCCCACTCGGAGAATGGCTACCACGGCGCCTTGGGGATGCGTGCCCCTGCCACCCATACCATTCCTGTGGATCATATCTCCTTGCCACCAGAGATTGGTCAACGATCGAAAAATGTGGAGACGCCTAGGCGGCCGGGTTGTGCCGGCGTTCCACTTCGGCCATGATTTCCTGGATTGTTGCACCCTCCAGCCATCGGTGGCGATCCCGGGTGTAGTCTCCGGCGCCGGATCGATACAGGCGGAGGAAGCGGGCCAGACCGTCCAGCCCCAGTTCGCGCTGCAGAACCGCCAGGGCATGCCGCTCGAAGTCTGCATCGCTCATATTCTCGAGAGGGATCGTAGTGCTACCTCCCGATACTCAGGATACCGGGTTCATGACGCGCGTGCGGATCTCGTCGATCCGCCGGCCGGCGAGGCGAACCAGGTCGTCGTCAGTTGTAGAAACACATCGGCTCGACCCTCCTCGGCGCATGCCAGATGCAGAGCATCGAATGGGTCGAACCCAAGCTTCTGAAGGAATGCGGCTCGCTCGGCCGAGCGTGATTGCGGGACCACGACTTCATTCGCGAGGGCTAGCAGCGCGGCCACGTCGTGCCGACGGTCCGCATCCGGATTCCGGTCGATCTCGATCTCCAGAGCGGTGCTGCCGACCCACGTCGCCTCTCCCGCGCGTGCCATGCGAAAGATGGCTTCGACCGCTTCGGCTTCATCGCGAATGCGGGCTTGGCTTCGATCGCCGGTCAGGCGGTTCAAACAACAGGCATCGAGATATAGTCTCAATCGCAGCCTTTCCTCGCCCGGCTGTGCTCACCAAGCCCCTGTTGTATTGCCGATTGCACCCCGGCCGCTGAAAGCGGTAGATGTGTAACCGTTCTTGTCGCGGAATCCTCTTCGCGGTAGCGACAGGACGGCGGTAGTGTCAGGTCCGCCCGGCGGCAAAGGGCGGGTGTCCTCGCCATGCCGGCTGGCTGGCATTTGCCGGGCACACATGGACAAGGGTGCGCGACGTGGAAGTGATGCGGATTCGGTTGCCGGGTGGGGCGGACCCCCTGGTCCGCGGCCGACCCCCCGGTCGGCCCCTGCTCTTTTGGTGAGATTTCCGCAGCTTTCGCCGAACTATCTCCGTGTGCCTCTCTACCGACGCAGGCTTCCCCACGACTATGAGGCCGACCAGCCCGTTTT
>Ga0182030_10020185_pt1 | contig 12603 bp, 8 predicted proteins | sample 812S3MmetaG_FD_121299 | JGI IMG/M metagenome (GOLD analysis project Ga0182030, IMG submission 121299) | Permafrost microbial communities from Stordalen Mire, Sweden - 812S3M metaG (Illumina Assembly) | ecosystem: Environmental > Terrestrial > Soil > Wetlands > Permafrost | place: Sweden... | reverse complement strand
CATGTTGCCGTCGGGTGAGGCGGCGATCTCGGTGATGCTGCCTTTAGCAAATTCGATGCGACTCATAATACGCCCGCTGGAAACGGAGGCAATGCCGATGGTGTGGCGGGGCTGTGGTCCGATCAGAAACGCCACCTCGGACGTTCCGACGGCGGCCAACGGTCCGGTAGTCTCCTCGGTCGTGTTGACAAACGGAACGGTCTCTTTGCCGGCTTCGCCGAGCATCAGGCGAGTTTTGCCGGAGACGAATTCGATCCAGACCGCGCGTCCATCCGGCAGGGCTGCGAAATCATTGGTCGCGGGTCTCAGCGCGCCGGCGATCCGCTCCGCATGGCCGCCTTCCGCCGGGAAACGGATCACGTCCATGGGCCGGTCGATTTGATCCAAATAAATGCCGCCATCGGCCCCCGTGTCGAGCGTGTAAACCGGCATCGTCAATGTAAACAGCGGCTGGGCAGCCGCGGACCCATCGACGGGAATGGAAAGAATCCGTGTCAGGCCGCCGTGAGTGCTGGCGAAAACCGCGGACTTGCCGTCGTGCATGACGGCGCCATTTACCTGGCTGAACAACGACTCGCCTAAGTCGGCATCGAGCGCGCGTATCCGGCCCGATTCCAGGTCGATCACATAGAGGCGCAGGCTGGTATCGGCTTCCGGCCCGATTCGCATGCCGGCCACCAGTGCACGGCGGCCATCCGGGAACGCCCGGGCCGAAGGAACGTCGATGCTCATGATCACCGGATACGCGCGCGATTTCCCGGTGTCCGGCCAATAGCGGAAAAGCTGCAACTGGTGCTGCGGATTGATCTGGCCGATCAGCAGGCTGCCGTCGGGCAGGGCTTCCGGCGACCAGCCGCTTTCCAGAATGGTCTGCTCTTCGCCTCCGAGAACCGGGACGCTGAAGACGCCCTTCGGCTGGTCATACCAGCGGTCGTAATAAAGGCGGCTGCCATCCGGTGACCAGGAAAACTGCTGTATATAGCCGCAGTCGCGGCGGTGCGTTAGCATGATGCGGTTGCCGGACTCCGGCTTCATCACCCAAAGCTGCATCACGTCGTCGGCATCCTTGGCTATGAATGCCACCCAGTGTCCATCGGGCGAGAGCCGCGGATTGGTGGAAAGCTCGGGGCCGCCGAGCAGCACGCCATTCCACCGCTGCGCCGCCGCCGGCCGCCGGAGATCCCAGCCGGCGGCGATGCCGATGGCGAGAATTGCCAACGCCGCCGGCGCCATTCGCAACCGTTTTCGCGCCGCGGCAGGCGCGGCGATGCCGGTCGCGCCGCTCCCCTGCGATAGGGCGGCGAGCGCGAAGGCGAGGTCGCGCGCAGATTGGAAGCGGTTGGCCGCATCCTTCTCGATGCAGTGTGCCACGATCTGGCGCACGCCGGCGGGCACAGTCTCGGGCAGATCGGGCGGCTCGTTTTTCAGAATCGCGGTCATGGTCTCGACCGAGGTATCGCCGGTGAACGCGCGGTTCCCGGCCAGCAATTGGTAGAGGATCAGCCCGAAGCTGAAAATATCGGAGCGGTGGTCGGCTTCGTCGCCGCGAACCTGCTCGGGCGACATGTAGCCGACCGTGCCCATTACGATTCCCGGTTCGGTATGAACCGTCAGCGTCTCTGTAGCCCCCGCAACCGCCTTTGGCCCTCCGCTAACTTTGGCCAATCCGAAATCGAGAATCTTGACCCGGCCATCGCGAGTGAGCAGGATATTGTCGGGCTTGAGATCGCGATGCACGATGCCGGCAGTGTGCGCCGCAGCCAGCCCGCTGGCGATCTGGACAGCGATCTCCAGCGTTTTTCGCACCGCGAATTTCTTCCCGCGCAGCGGTTCGCCATCCACCAGCTCGCCGACGATGTAGCCCTCGCCAACGTCGTAGACGGCCACGATGTTGGGGTGATTGAGGGCGGCCACGGCGCGCGCTTCCAGTTCGAAGCGCTGGCGGCGGGAAGGATCGTTGGCCACTTCGGCGGGCAGGATTTTGAGCGCTACCTCGCGGCCCAGGCGGGTATCGCGGGCGCGATAGACCTCACCCATCCCACCGGCGCCAAGCGGAGCGAGAATTTCGTAAGGGCCGAGCCGCGTTCCGGCGCTCAGGGGCATGGTGCTATATTGTACCCCAGCCCTCGGATTTTATTCCTGCGCCGGCACGAATCGCCACAACGTGGAACGCATGCTCAGGCGAAGGGCCATGATCCGGCCGTCCGGCAACCACGCGATCGATATGTCGGGGCACTTGGGCCGAGTCCAGTTCTGGGACACGAGGGCCTTCAACGAACCGCTTCAACCCGGCAGAGCCACCGTCGACGAGCACTCTTTCGTGAGCACTACACCGGTCAAATGTCATTCTACGCCGAAAGCCATCAGTGCGTCATCGCGTAGACCACGTAGTTGACGCCGTAGCGGTAGGCCAGCGCGGTCATCTTCTCGGGGTAATAGGGCACGTCCGCGAACTCCCAGGCGTCGCCGATGTCGGTGTTGTAGTTCACCGCCACCACGGTGTGGCCGTTGCCGTCTTCCATCGATTTCCATGCCGGCTGCGTGCCCTCGGGCTGCACCGCGGTAATGGCGCCGTCGGTGCCGCGGCGCAGATGGCGCGAGCCGGGAATCCACGTGAGGTCCTGCTCCTCGATATCGTACACCACGTGGCGTTCTGGGTCCGATAAGTCGAGATCGGTAATCGGCTGACCGGGCAGCACCTGCGCCATGGTGGTGGCGAAGACCTGCCACTGCGCCGGATCGGTGCTCCAGAAATCGTCGGTCATGAGGTACCCGCCGCGCAACAGGTACTCGCGCAGGCGTGCGATCTCGGTCTTGCTCAAGCCCCACCAGCCGGTCTGCGTGGCGTAGATCCAGGGGTAATCGAAGAGCTTGTTGTCGGTGAGGCTGAAGTGGCGCGGGTCGCCGACGTCCATGCGCGTCAGCCGCTGCAAGCCGGAGGTGAAGTGATTATCGGCGGCGGGCCAATCGACAATCCACCAGCCGGAGCCCTGGCCCATGCGCGAGGAATATCCGAAACCGCGGTGGTACTGCGGCAGGTCGGTGTATTCCAGGCGGATGAAGTGGAATTCGCCGTCGCGAGGTTTGGCCACTTCGTCGAACGGGTCGACGCCGCGTTCCGGCACGCGCTGCCCGAAGCCGCCCCTCTGGAAACCACCCCCGCGGAAACCGCGCTGCGCCAGTCCGGCGGCGGCCAGCGCGCCCAGCACGGCCACAATTGCCAGAGGTTGCAGGAAGCCGCGCTTCATAGAGGTGCTTCTATTGTAGCCCCGCCAGATTCTGGCGCAGGAACGCCAGCACTTTGGGAATGGAGTCGAGGGACGATCTGGCGTCGCCCTCCGCCGTGCCGCCCAGGTCGTTTTCCTGGCCCGACGTGGGATTGCGGACGGCGCCGTGCCACGCGGGCACGATTTCCTGTCGGCCGGCGTAGTGGCCGGCGTGCGGATATTTCAGGTTTTCGAAGCTGTAGGCGAAGCGGTGGCTCTTGAGACGCGCGACCACGTCATCGGCCATCTCCCACGACTTCCAGAGGTGGTCGCCTTCGCCGGAGATCATGAGAATCGGTCCCTTGGTATTCTCCACCTCGATGGCGGCGTTGGCGCGCGCCGCGAAGTTCGTCATTTGACGGGGAATCACGTAGGGCAAGGCGCGTCCCTGCCAGGTCCACGCCGGCCCGCCGTCGTTGCGGCAGCACGACGCGATGCGCACATTGGCGGGCACGTAGGCCACCACGGCGGCGATGCGCGGGAACATGGAGCCCAACTGCAGCGCCAGTTCGCCGCCGCGCGAGGTTCCCAGCACGGCCACGCGCGCATCGCCGATCTCGGGGCGCTGCGCCATCCATTGCAGGGCGTGCTGGAAATACTCCAGCGGGATGGATTCAAGCTGCGGCGGCAGGTCCTCGAAGCGGAAGTACGCCAGCGCCAGCGCGACGTAACCGTGCGAGGCCAGCCATGCCGCGGGACGCAGCGGCACGCCGCCATTCGACCCGCCCACCACCAGCACGGCTGGATGCCGTCCTGCGCCCGCGGGCACGAACAGGGTGCCGCGCAGACCATCCTCGTGGACCGGGAGGCGCGCGACTCCATCGGCCAGCGTCACCTGTTCAAGCTGCGCGGCGGCTGCCTCTTTGCCCTGGCGGAGCAGGTGAAAGTCGACGCGCTGCGGCCCCAGGTTGCGCGCCGCCATATAAGCGCTAACCTTCTTCGTCACCGGCATCATGGACCAGACCAGGCCCATCGCCGAAACCTCTTTATAGGAGCCGGCGACCGGAGCCTGTTTGGACGCGTCGACGGCGCCTTGTGCGTCGGCGACGAAATCGGCTTGCGAGGCCCACGATTGGCCGCCGCCATCGGTGAGCTCGGCGCGAATGGAGACGCGTTCGTTGGGCCCGAGGCCGGTGGCGCGGATGGCGGCCGCTTCGTCGGCCATCGCGCGGGCGGGAACTACCTCCAGAGTTTGCGCGGCGATGCCGCCGGCAAAGAGCAGCGCTCCCGATATAACCAACGGTAATAGCTTCATGAAAGGCCTCGCTCTTACACAGATATTACAAAAGATTTTCCGGTTGGGTTCTAAAATCGAGTATAGGTACTGAAAGTCCTAAAATGCTCATCCATCCGAAGGGCTGCAAGGCCCGTATTCTGCTCAGCTCCGTTTTTGGGCCATACGCGCAAGACGACGAGTTCGGGAGCCGTAAAATCAACCCGATGGAGCTGTATCACAACCAGGTGACCCGCGAACAGGGGCCATTTTCTCTGCGCATGTTCCACCGCTCGTGGGGCATCCTCATGATTCAAGAGAATATTTCGGCGCCTACGACGGTGCTCGATTTCCCGACGCGCGCGGCCTTTGAGGCCGAGTTATCGGCCCACCGGTACGACATCGTGGGTATCTCGTCGATCATTGTCAACATCGGCAAGGTGCGCGAAATGTGTCAAATCGCACGGCGCCTGGCGCCCCAGGCGACCATCGTGGTGGGTGGCCACGTGGCGGCGATCCCGGGGATCGAAGACATGATCGACGCCGACCACATCGTGCGCGGCGACGGCATTTCGTGGATGCGGCGTTTCCTGGGCGAAGACGATAGCGCGCCCATACGCCACCCTGAGATCGTTTCCGGTTTCGGCGGGCGCGTGATGGGCATGCCCCTGCCCGGCGACAAGGGGAACACGGCGGCCACCATCATCCCGTCGGTGGGTTGCCCCATGGGTTGCAATTTCTGCACCACGTCGGCGTTTTTCGGCGGCAAGGGCAAGTACCTCAACTTCTACGACACCGGCGCGGAACTGTTCGACGTGATGGCGGCGATGGAAGCCCGGCTGGGCGTGAAGTCGTTCTTCATGATGGACGAGAATTTCCTGCTCCACAAACGGCGCGCCCTGCAACTGCTGGAGCGCATGAAGGCGGGCAACAAGGCATGGTCGCTGTACGTCTTCTCGTCGGCCAACGCGATCGCCCAATATTCCATGCGTGAGCTGGTGGAACTGGGCGTTTCGTGGGTCTGGATGGGCCTGGAATCGCCGCGGTCCTCGTACCTCAAGCTGCACGGCGCGGACACCCTCAAGCTGACGCGCGAATTGCGCGCGCACGGCATTAAACTGCTGGGTTCCACCATCGTCGGCCTGGAACACCACACTCCCGAGAATATCCACGAGGAGATCGAGCACGCCGTCGCGCACGACACCGATTTCCACCAGTTTATGCTGTACACGCCCGTGCCCGGCACGCCGCTGTTCGCCGAAATGACCGAGCAGGGGCGGATGCTGGAGGGCGTCGACCTGGCCGATATCCACGGGCAGCACCAGTTCAACTTCCGGCACGCCGCCATCTCGCGGCAAGATTCCCAAAAGTTCCTGGACTGGGCCTTCCGCCGCGATTTCGAACGCAACGGGCCGAGCATTTATCGCATCTGCCGCACCACGCTGAACGGCTGGCTGCGGTATAAGAACGACCCCGACGCGCGCGTACGCGCCCGTTTCGCCTGGGAGTCGCGCTCCCTCAAAGACGGCTACGCCTCGGCGCTGTGGGCCATGGAAAAACACTTGCGCCATTCGAATCCCGCAGTCAGTGCCAGGATCCACGACTTGCGGATGGAAGTGGGCCGCGAGTTCGGACTGGCCAGCCGCGTGGTGACGAGCTTGTTGGGCCCGGTGCTCCTGTGGTCGGCGCGGCGGGAAGAGCGCCGCTTGCTGGCCGGCGAGACTTACGAGCCGCAAACCATCATCGAGCGCCGCAACTGGAGTGGCGTGCTGGCGGAGATGCCGCTGCCCGAGCCGGAATGCGCCGCCGAAGCCGCGGTCTAAGTCATACTCGCGCCGACGTGGCGCAGACTCTTCAGTCTGCGGTGCCGGCACTCATGCCGGCACGTTTTCGCGGTGTGCCTGCGTGTCAAGTAGCCCCCGTTTCTGACGCCAGAGACGCTCCCGTCCCGGCCTTCAGCCCGCTTTCGGGCGGGATCGTCTTTCGCTCTTCGGGACGCTGCCAGTCGTTTAGCCAGACGCGCCGCATCGGAAAACCGCTTGCGGACGCGCGCGGCTCGGTCCCTCACTCACACCGGCGTGGCGCAGACTCTCAGTCTGCCGTGCCGGCACTCCTGCCGGCACATTTTCGCGGTGTGAAAAACATCTCGGTGTCATTCAGCCAGGCACGGCGTTGGAAACCGCTCGCTGACGCGAGTGACTCGGTCCCATGCGGCGGAGCGATCGAGCGCAGTAGCTGACTGCTGACCGCTGACCGCTGAACGCTTTCACTCGCACCAGACTGGAAATATCGTAGACGTGTGGTAGCGGTCGCGCACCGTCACGTCCGCGCCCACCCGGCATCCGCGCGCCCTCAGGATCGACTCGGGAGACAATTTCTCCTGCCACGCGGAACTGTACCCCACCCAGAAATGCGCTCCCCGCGCTTCGTCGAGACTGACATGGTTCTTGACCTGGATGCGGGCCGCTTCTTCGGCGAGTTTGGGGCGATCGGCCGTGCGGATGGGGGCCGCGAATCCCGTGAGCTTGCCGGCCTTCAGAGTCTCCAAATAGAACCAGATGGGATAGTGCAGATACTTATCGACGGAGTAGAAAGTCACCGTAGCCGGGTTGTCCGCTTCTTGTGCGAGCATCTGGACGACCAGTAAGTCGTAGGGAGTCTTCTTGTCGTCGCCCTTGATGTGGTGCTGAATGCACATGCCGGCCCAAACTGCGCACAGGACTCCGCCGGTGATCCGCACCGGCAGGGAATTCAATTGGAAGTAAGCCGCCGCTACCAGCATGAGGATCGGGAACACCAGGTACACCATGTGGCGATGGCCCCACACCGAGCTCGGCAGCAAGCGCGAAGCGGTGAAGGCCACGAACACCGATCCCAGCACGAAATACAGCAGGAAGCGCGCCACGTAGACGAAGTGCCCGGTGTGCAGGCGCGCCCGCTCGCACCAGGCGGCGTATCCGGCGGCGAGCACCAGCAGCACAAGCAGGATCACCGCCTGCCGCCCGATGGACGGGAAGTCGCCGAACCCCGCCAGGTCCACGAAGAACCATGCCAGGGCGCCGGCGTCGGGCTTCTGAATCCAGTCGAGGTTCGATGCCAGGCCGCCCTTGGCGTAAATGAACTTACCCACCCAGCACATCCAGGGCGTAAATGCCGCCAATACCACCGCCGACGACACCATCATGCGTTTCCAGTACTCGCGCTTCCACAGAATCAGGTAACCGCATTCCAACCCGATTACCAGCCAGCCGTAGTAATGCGAATACACCGCTACGATATTTACCAGAGTGAGCGCCGCGAACTTACCCGTTGTGGAGCGTTTGCCGGGGCGGATGCAAGCATGGAAGATCCATAGCGAAGTGAGCGCGCAGAGCATTAATAAGGTGTACATCCTTACATGCTGCGAGTAATAAAGAAGAAACGGGTGGACCGCCGCCAGCCCCACGGTGGTGTTGATCGCCACGGGGCGAAGGTGGAATTCGCGCCCCAGAAGCACCACCGGAACGATGGCCAGGCTGGAGAAAAGCGCGGGCAACAGCCGCGCCCAAAACAGCGAATCGTTACCGAGAGCGATCCACAGTTTCAGCAGGAAATAGAACAGCGGCGGATGGATGGAGTCCCGCCCCACGGCTTGCATTAAGCCTGCCCAACTATGAGTGGCCACCCCGACGCTGAAGATTTCGTCGCCATCCATGCAGATGGCCGCGCCATGATACACGCGCATCGCCACATACAGGGCCGCCACGCCCGCCAGGACCCATCGCTGCGCGCCCCAGGTCATCCGGCGACCGCTCCCACGTGCAGCGCCACGCTTCCGCCGGTGAAGCGCTGATAAGTCACGTTGCTGAAGCCGGCGCGACGCATATCTTCGGCTAACTGCGGCGCGGCGGGGAACTTACGGATGGACTCCGGCAGATACCGGTACGCATCGCGGCTGCCGGTAAGGGCCCCGCCGATCCACGGCAGAACGCGCCGCGAGTAGAAGCCGTAGACCGCGCCGAACAGGGCGTTCGAGGGCTGCGAGAATTCCAGGATCGCCGCCATCCCGCCGGGCCGCAGGGCGCGGCGCATCTCGCGCAGGCCGTCCTCATAGTTGGCCAGGTTGCGGAATCCGAATGCCACGGTGATCAGGTCGAGCGAAGCGTCGCGCACCGGCAGGCGCAGGGCGTCGGATTCGAACAGCAGCGCGGCCGCATGGTGGCGCGCCACCTTGGCGCGCGCGGCCACCAGCATGGGATGGCAGAAGTCCGAGCCCAGGACCGGCCGCGGGCAGGCGCGCTGCAGGGCCACGACCAGGTCGCCCGTGCCGCAGCAGATGTCGAGCACGCGCGCGCCGGGCCGCTCCAGGATGGGCCGCACGCGCCGCACGGTGCGGGCGCGCCACAAGCGGTCGATATTGAAGGAGAGCAGGTGATTGGCCAGGTCGTAGCGGTGCGCCACCCGTCCGAACATGGCGCGCACCCAGGTGGCCGCCTCCTGTTCGCTGCGCGCGCCTTCGGGTGTGGCGCCCTTCATGCCAGAGCCGACCGGATTGCTGCGCGCACCAGCCTGTCGTCCACGCCGGAAACCACCGTGGCCTCGCCGATGCGCACCGGCAGCACGAAATGGACTTTGCCCTGAACGGTCTTCTTGTCGTGCACCAGGCGCGCGTGCAGACTGCCGGCGGAGATGCCGTCGAGCGGGGGAATGGGGCCGTAGAGGCGCAGCACATCGAGAATCTCCACGCTATCTTCGGCGGACAGGTGGCCGGTCGATTGCGCCAGGTACACGGCCGCGCGCATGCCCCAGGCCACGGCCTCGCCGTGCAGGAAGCGGGTGTAGCCGGTTTCCGATTCGAGGGCGTGGCCGAAGGTGTGGCCGAGATTCAGAATGCGGCGCAGATCGCCCTCGCGCTCGTCGGCGCTGACCACCTCGGCCTTCATGCGGACGGAGTCGTCGATGATGCGGTCGACGGCGTGCGGATGGCGGGCCAGCACCGCGGCGCTCTCGGCGGCCAGAAAATCGAACAGCGCGCGGTCGCGGATGATGCCCGCCTTGATAATTTCGTAGAGCCCCGCGCGGTACTCGCGCTCCGGCAAGGTGTCCAGCAGGGCGGGATCGATGAGCACGGCCACGGGCTGGTGGAAGCTGCCGATAAGGTTCTTGCCGCTCACCAGGTTGACGCCGGTTTTGCCGCCGATGGAGGCGTCCACCTGGGCCAGCAGGGTGGTGGGAATCTGCACCAGCGGGATGCCGCGCATGAAAATGGCGGCCAGGAATCCGGCCATATCGGTGACGATGCCGCCGCCGTAGGCGACCACCACGCTGGTGCGGTCGGCGCCGAGCTCGACCATTTCCTCGGCCAGTTGTTCGAGCGGGGCCAGGCGTTTGCGGTCCTCGCCGCCGGGCAGAAACAGCACTTCGTGCGGGATGCCGGAAAGGGCGCCGGCGAGGCATCCGCCCTGGTGGCGCCAGACGTCTTCGGTGGAGACGGCGAAGACCTTGCCTGCGCGGGGCGGGACGTACTGCGCCGCGGACGCGAGGACGCCCCGTTCCACCACGGCGGAATAGCTCCCCTGCGGCGTTTCGACGCGGAAAGAAGGCATAGAAGATTTGTACCACGGGGCGCGGACGGGGGCTTGGGGCACGGTTGTGGCGCCGCGTTCTCGAAGGGGGCTCGCAGCTTGCCACATGCCTGGGCGAGGGCTACGACAGCCTGGCGACCAAAGGCCGTCATTCGAGACCGGCTTATGCCACGCCGGATGGGGGCAAAGACAAGCTCAAGAACTCGGATGGCCAGCGCTTTTGAGAGAGACGTTTGAAATGCCGGAAGGGCGGATTTGTGCGCCGCCTCAAACCGCACCGTTTGCGGTCCGGCAAAACCGCTCCCTAACCCGGCGTAGCCGGAACCAAACAGGTCGCGATCTGAAATAGTTCGTGGCCCATGCCGATATGCTTCTGAACCGCATAAACATTGCACGAAACGCACACCGCCAAAAATATTCTGCCGTTTTCGGCGAGAATTCAACTTCGTAGGTACTGACGGTCGCAGCTCAGAATCGGGCTCACAATCGGGCTCAGAATCGGGTTCCGGAGCCGGGTCCAAAGGGCACCCCGTGAGGGCGCAGTTGGAGTGTTAATTTCGTGACACCCCCCGGGGCCGCCCTTACGACCTGGCCCGAGCCATGTACCATGAAAACTGGCCGTGCCTTCCGCCATTCTCGAAATCCGCGATGTATCCTGCGCCCTGGGCGGCCGGCCGGTGCTGCGCCATATCGACCTGAAGGTGGAAGAGGGCGAAACCGTGGTGCTCTTAGGCCGTAGCGGCTCGGGCAAAACCACCCTGCTCAAAACCATCAACGGACTGGCGCCGGTATCCGCCGGTGAGGTCCGCTTCGAAGGCCGCGCGGCCGTCCAGTGGGACGCGGTGCGGATGCGCCGCCGCATGGGCTACGTCATTCAGGACGCGGGATTGTTCCCGCACTGGACGGTCGAGGCCAACATCGGACTGGTGCCGCGCCTCGAGAAATGGGAACCTGCCCGCGTGGCGGCGCGGGTGGAACTGCTGCTCGCCGCCGTGGGACTCGCGCCCGCCGAGTTCCGCCATCGCTACCCGCGGCAGCTTTCCGGCGGCGAGCGGCAACGGGTGGGCATCGCGCGCGCGCTGGGCGCCGATCCGCCGCTGCTGCTCTTCGACGAGCCGTTCGCCTCGCTCGATCCCATCACGCGTTTCGAGTTGCAGCGGCAGTTACTGGAACTGCGCCGCACCGTGCGGAAGACCGCGCTGTTCGTGACCCACGATGTCCGCGAGGCGCTGATGCTGGCTTCGCGCATCGCGCTGCTCGACGGCGGAGCGCTGGATCTCGTCGCTACGCCGGCGGAATTCCGGACCGCCCGCACGCCCGAGGCGCGGGCATTCCTCGCCGGGCTGGAAGAAAATGGGAGGCCGAATTGAGCGGCAGCCTGGTGCGGGAGATCGTGTCGCTTTCGCTGCAGCACGTGCGGCTGGTCGGGCTCACGATTGCCATCGCGGTGACGCTGGCGCTGCCCGCCGCGGTCCTGGTGGCGCGCCGCCCGGCCACCCGCCGCTGGGTGTTGGGCTTCACGAATATCGCGCAGACGGTGCCCAGCCTGGCGCTGTTCGGCTTTCTGTTGCCGTTCACGGGCATCGGCGAGCACACCGCCATCCTGGCGCTGAGTCTGTACGCCCTGTTGCCGATTCTGCGCAACACGGTTACCGGCATCCTCGGCGTGGACCCCGCGGTGCGCGAATCGGCCCTGGCGATGGGGATGACGCCGCGCCAGATTCTCTGGCAGGTAGAGATGCCGCTGGCGGTTCCGTCGATCGTCGCCGGACTGCGCATCGCCACCGTGACCACCATCGGGACCGCGACCATCGCGGCCTTCATCGGCGCCGGCGGTCTGGGCGTGTTTCTGGTGCGTGGAATCGCCATGATGGATAAGCAGGCCCTGCTGGCGGGCGCGCTGCCCGCCGCGGCCATGGCGCTGGCGGCCGATGAGGGGTTGGAATGGATCGAACGACGATTATCGCCTGTCTGAGCGGCCTGTTGCTCGCCTCCTGCGGCGGGCGCGCGCGGATCGTGGTAGGCTCCAAGAATTTCACCGAGCAGGTGGTCCTGGGCGAGATTCTGGCGCAGCAGATCGAACGGCGCATGGGCGTCCCCGTGGAGCGCCGCCTCAATCTGGGCGGCACGCTGCTGGCGCATGAGGCGCTGGTGCGGGGATCCATCGATCTGTACCCCGAATACACCGGCACCGCCCTCATGGCGGTCCTGAAGCGCCCTCCAGCCGGCGATCCCGCCGCGGTGCTGGCGGCCGTGCGCGCGGCGTATCACTCCGAGTGGAAGCTGGCGTGGCTTTCGCCGCTGGGTTTCAATAATACGTTCGCCATGATCGTCCGCACCGAGACCGCGCGCGCCGGCCACCTGGCGACACTGTCCGACGCGGCCCGTTACGGCGCGTGGCGTCTGGGCGTAGGGTACGAATTCGAGCAGCGGCCCGACGGGCTTGCGGGGCTGCTGAAAACCTACGGGCTGCGCTGCGCCGGCGACCCCGTCACCATGGATTTGGGCCTGCTGTATGCCGCGCTCGACAGCCGGAAAGTGGACATGATCGCCGCGAATT
>Ga0182030_10020182_pt1 | contig 12603 bp, 7 predicted proteins | sample 812S3MmetaG_FD_121299 | JGI IMG/M metagenome (GOLD analysis project Ga0182030, IMG submission 121299) | Permafrost microbial communities from Stordalen Mire, Sweden - 812S3M metaG (Illumina Assembly) | ecosystem: Environmental > Terrestrial > Soil > Wetlands > Permafrost | place: Sweden... | reverse complement strand
GGTATTGTGGAAGAAGAGCGCGGGGGCGCAATCTACCAGATTCACGTCTGGATTCGCCACGTCAGTCCGATGATCTGGCGGCGGCTTCTGGTCCGCAGTGAAGGCACCCTCGCCGACCTCCATTACACCCTCCGAATTGCTTTTGATTGGACCGACTTTCATCTGCACCGATTCCACATTCGCGGTAGAGATTACGGGATCAGCCGAATCGGCGGGATCAGCTTCTCCTCCGATGCCCGCAAGGTTCGTCTCGGCGACTTCCAATTCCGCCTCAACGAGCGATTCTTGTATGAATACGACTTCGGCGACGGATGGGAACAGGAGGTGCGGAGCGAGCGACGCTTGCCAGCGGAGGCAAAGAAAATCTACCCGGTTTGCGTGGGAGGGCGGCGCGCCGGGCCCGAGGAAGACTGCGGTGGTCCGTGGGTATACATGGAACGGGTAGGCCATCATCGGTTCCATCCACCACTTGAGGAGCTTTCGGTGATGGCGGAAGCCGCAAGTCGGCTTCTCGACGCCCAGGAGGATGAAACCATTCGCGACGCCCTCGGTGATCCGGATGAGCTGCGGGAGGCAGTGGACCACGTGGAGGCCTACCACCATTTCCAGCCGGAGCGCTTCGATCGCCGAAAAGTGAATCGACGCCTGAAACAATATGCCAGGGGGGATGAGAAATGGAGAGGGGAGTAAAGGAGGCTTCGTCCATGAAGATTAAGGAGGCTTCGTCCATGAAGATTAAGGTTCAGGTCGTTATCGAATCGGAGAGTGGGAGTCAGGAGGCGGTGGAAGCGATCGCCATCATAAGAACGTGGCGCGCTGCGAGCTGAAAATCTCGGCCTCACGCTCGCGGAAGCCAAAAACCTGCTGCGCAGTGTACAGCAAACCATGATCACCCATCAGGTCAATCACCATCTGGCGGACTATTGACAGTGCCCGGCTTGCGGCAAGCCGCGCAGCCGGAAGGGAAAGCAGACCATTCCCTTCCGCACGCTATTCGGCAAGCTAACCCTGGAGAGTCCGCGTTACTACGAGTGCGCCTGCCAGAAAAAGCCCGCGAAACGGAGCAGCAGCCCGCTGCCAGAACTCTTAAAAGAACGGACGGCGCCGGAGCTTTCCTATCTGGAAGCGAAGTTTGTTTCTCTGCTTCCCTACCTGTGGCTGGTGTGGAAGACTCGGTTCCTCAATGGCCACGCCGTTCGAATTCTCTTGTTTACTCCAGGTGGGCTCGCCGACCAGCTTGACTCTACGGTGAACTCAGCCACCGGCTCGCTGTGGTGAAGACGTTCTGGCCCGAGTGTCCTGGAGAAATCTGGCACGATATCCAGGCCCTCGGCAGCACTATGGGGCGGGGGCATTCGACCCAGTGAGCATTTGAATGAACAGATTCCGGAGAGTTTCTGTCTCGCCGCTTTCTTTGTGTGTTTCGATCTTCTGAAAAGTGTCTAACGCCCGCGCGGCATCATCGCCCCGGCCCGCCACCTTATAAAGACCGGAGAGCCGCTTCCAAGCCTCTGCGAAATCGGGTGTGGTTTCGACAGCCGATTCCAGGTCGGCGATCGCAGCAGGGTTGTTCCCCATGCGCTCGTGCGCCACGCTCCGAGCGAGATCGCAGAAGCTACATTTGGGAATGCCCCGGCTAGCGATTGCGAGTTCGTCCACAATGCGGTTGAAGTCCCGAGATTGGAGGCTCAGTAGCAGATCGGCATGCAGGTAGTAGAGATAGGGCGTCGGATTTGGATTGCCCAGACCTCTGTCCGCCGCTTTCTCAGCCTCATCCATTCTTCCCAGCCGGTACAACGCATAGGCCCTCAGCAGATAGCCCGAAGAGGACTCCGGCTCGAGTTTCAGGAGGTGGTCCAGATTCTTCAGGCACTCCTGAAACCGGCCGTCGAGACTTTGGGCGAGAGAGAGGCCGAGAGCGAGAAAAGCCGACGCAGGATTCAGGCGGGCGCCGCGCTCAAAGATTTCGTCGGCCTGACGATAGGTACGTTGTTGGAGGTAAAAGAGGCCTAGGTCCAAGGCGTAGTTTTCCTCCTGCGGAGCCTTGGAGAAGGCTTCCGCCAAGTCGTGCTCCGCTTCTTTCGTTTTCCCTAATGCATTCTCAATCTTGCCACGCAGGTACAATAAGGCCGCACCTTCAGCTTCGCTCTTGTAGGGTGTGCCTTCTAAAGCCTTGAGAGCTTCCGGAAATTTTTGTTGAGCGAAAAGCGCCAACGCCAGATTATAGGGGGCTTCGGTGATGTCTGGATTCTCCCGGGCGCAACGAGCGAAGGATTGCTCCGCTTCTGCATAGAATCCATGTTGAGCAAGCTGGATTCCCACCCGCAATAAGATATCCGGATCGAGTTGGTCGCGCGCGAGGAGCTGCCGCAATGCATCCCTCGCCTTGTCGACGCGGCCCTGCGCAAGCGACGATTCAATGGCATTCGCCAGGGATTCCGGGGACACTGGGGCACTCTCATTCACGGCCTGGGCGGGGGGGGTGACACGCAGGACAGTCGCAGCACCGGCGGTCAGAGCTCCGGTGACGAGAGCATGCTTGCCCCGCACTCTCGCCTGGCCCGGAGAGACACCCGTGAAAGCCGACATCAGAATCCAAAGTATGCCCGTCCGCTTCCACTTCTTTCTCTTTAAGACTGAACCGAGTAGCGTCTCTCCACCGCGTGCCACTGTTTGGTTTGATTCGGCGGAGCCGTTTCTTTCGATTGCCCGAGCAAGCAAGACGTTCATCGGCTATGATCTTCTGTGGGTAGTTCTCAAGTCAGGATACCGCCGACGCCTCGTCCCGAGGCGCTGCGGTTTATTTCGACATGTTACTTTCCAAAGAGTCCATCGCTTTCCGCGCGACCTGAATCGATCTCCCGTACCGTTTCGGTGAAGCCCCATCGAGGAATCTCTTTAGACACCGTCGGGCCTCCTCCCGTTGACCTTCTTCACGATAGTCGAGGCCCAAGTTGAGCCACGCGTCCCAGTAGTCAGGATCGACTGCAAGGGCTTTTTGGAATTCAATCGCCGCCTCAGACCGGCGGCCCTGTCTCACGCGGATCAGTCCGAGGCCATTGCAGGCGGAAGCCCGCCCGGGATCCTTTTCCAGCAGATGCTGAAAGGCTCGCTCGGCTTCGGGAAGTCGATCTAATTTCAAATCGCACATCCCAAGGCCATCAAGGCTTTCGGCATGATCGGGATTGAGTTCGAGCGAACGTCCAAAGGCCTGTACGGCTTGTAGCAATTCGCCCTCGCCCTCGAGCAGTGTGGCATAGCGAAAGTACAGCTCGTCGGTTCCGGCGTGGTGTTGGATGGCTCGCTCATAAACGCCCATCGCGGCTCGGGGGTTGCCAGACAGTTCCGAGCAGATCCCCAAGCGGAGATTGAACAATGGGTTGCCAGGGTCGGCCTCAACCGCAGCTTCTAAACGCGGCAAGGCCTCGTTGTATTCGCCGGACACCATAAATTGGTCCGCCACTTCGAACGTGCCCAGGAGGCCAATCCGTTTCTTAGGATCCGGCAGTGAAGAGTTGACCTCAGGAGTTTCACTCACACCGGCGCTCACGTAGCCAAGTGAGGCAAGCTCCTGACGGAGTTCGGCGCTCACCGCATTCCCTTTAATCCTCTGGCTTCCCTGATCACCCAGCATCCCGGCTATGAGCTTCTTATAACGCTCGGCCGTAGCCGGATTCGAGGGAAGCCGGTTAAGTGCTTCGCGAGAATCGCTTCGAAAATCGTAAAGCTCTTCTTCCGGCGCCTCGATGTACTTCCATTCGGCCGTCCGAAGTGCACGCAACGGGGACCATCCCATCGTCGTCCGAGGATAAATCGTCTCCAGGTAAGCGAACCTGCTTTCGCTCGGCAAAGATGCCGTGCCCTCCATCAATGGCTTCAATGATATCCCCTGACTTTGGTTTGGAACTTGAAGATGACATATGGAGAGAATAGTCGGCATCAGATCAATCGAGCGCACCTGTGCCTGCACAACCTGTCCTGAGGGAACACCAGGACCAGCCAGAATAAAGGGGATTCGGACCGTGGTGTCGTAGAGGAAAATCCCGTGCGCTGACTCACCGTGATCGCCGAGGCCTTCGCCGTGGTCGCCTAGCAATACGAAAAGTGTCTTATCGGCCAAGCCTTGCAGTTGGAAGGCTTTTAAGAGGCGGCCTAGCTGCACGTCTGTATAAGCAATTTCGCCGTCATAGAGCCTGCCAGCATACTGGCTTCGGTATGGCTCAGGCGGATCGTAGGGTGCATGTGGGTCGTAGACGTGTACCCAAAGAAAGAAGCGTCCGGGAGGGCGACCTCCGAGCCACGCAATTACTCGGTTGACCACGACTTCGGCGCGGACCTCCGCTTCGTGAGCCACTGAAGCTGCCAAATCGACGGGCGGCATCCGGTCGTCGTAGGTCTCGAAACCGCGGTTGAGGCCAAAGCGATGATCCAGAACAGCAGCCCCTACGAATCCTGCGGTATGGAATCCCGCTTGCCGAAAGACGGTGGCCAGGGTCGGCGGCGAATCGCCGAGCACAAAGCCCAGATTGTCCCGGACGCCATGGACGAAAGGATAGGTTCCCGTCAGAATGCTCACGTGGGAAGGAAGAGTCAGCGGCACTGCCGTAACCGCCTGGGCGAATCGCGTGCCTCGCGCGCTGAGCGCGTCGAGAGCGGTGGTGCGCACAGACCTATTGCCATAACACCCCAGGTGATCGGGCCGGAGAGTGTCAATGGTGATCAGGACGACGTTTGCAGGAACTGTTTCCGAGGCTCCGGTGGAGCGGGTCGAACTCGAGCATTTCGAGGCTACGGTCAGCGTTAAAATAAAAAACAGAGTCGCCAGGATTCCTTTAAGTACTCTAGTGCAGAATGAAAACCGATGGTCCATCGCAATTCTGCGCCCCCAGCCTGCCCAAACCTCCAGCCGTTTCGATTGAGTTTATCACAATCGGTTCCAAATTGTAGGGTCGGACCTAGGGACGGCCCAGACTTGGCCCCGACGACCTGCGATTCAACGGATCGACGGCGTGTTGGAACGACACCTTCGCCGGAACGGGGGTGGGTCGTCCCCATCCAATCGGTGGCAGCCTCCTCGACTCTCTCTGTCGTCCTAGTGGGGTTGAAACGATCGGCTGGGTTCAGTCCCTGTCTTAACTTGAGATAAATTGACGAAGTCAAGAATTATGAATTCTGTTAATCGTTTCTGAACGGCATGGTCAAAAAGGTAAAGACAAAGGTAAAGAAAACGCTTGACATTGAACGCCCCGCGGGTATAGATATTCGCCCCATGTAGTTAATAGGGTGCAGGGCTGTCTGGCGTGTCTTTATTCACCGCTCTAAGCAGGAAATAATCCGCGTACGTGGGGTCGGGCTAAAGTCGGCATCGGTAGGTGACACTCGTGACCGAAGGAGGTCAAAATGGTACACAAGGGGTTTTGGATGTTCATTCTCCTGTTTGCTCTAGCCAACCCTTGCTTTGGGCAGCTTGAGCGCAGCGTTGTGGAAGGAACCGTGACCGATCCGCAGGGGGCGTTTGTTCCCGGCGTCAAGGTGACGGTTACCGCACAAGAAACCAACATCAGTGTACCCACCACGACGAACAGGGCGGGCTATTTCCGCGTAACCAGCCTTATACCGGGCAAATACCATGTTCATTTTGAAGTCAGCGGCTTTTCACCGCTCGATCTGGTGGACATTGTGGTCCCGGCCGGCCAGGCGGTCAGGGCGGACGCGACCTTGCAACTCGGAACTACGGTACAGACGGTGGAAGTTTCTGCCGCCACGTCCATGGTTCAAACTGCGGCAACGGACTTTTCCACCACGATTGGAACGAGCACCATTCAAGAGGTCCCTCTCGCGGGTCGGGACCTGCAACAGCTTGTACTCTTCGTGCCGGGAGTCGTCGGCAATGGGCCGCCAGGCAGCAATTTTGGTTTCAACAGCCAGTTTGGAACTTTCCCCGATCCCACGCACCTGACGGGGAGCGACGTTTCCGTAAACGGCGGACAGACGGGGACCAACGCGTGGTACCTGGATGGCAACTTTAACACCGCCTCCGGATCAGCCGAAGCCCTGGTAGTCGATCCCTCTCCCGACGCGGTTAGCGAGTTCCAAGCTATCACCAACGGCTTTTCAGCCGAATACGGGCGGAGTGGCGGCGCAGTGTTTAGCACCGTCCTGAAGTCAGGCGCCAATCAAGTTCATGGAGACCTGTATGAGTATGTTCGCAACAGCTACTTTAACGCCCGCAACCCGTTCACGTCGATCGGCTCGAACGGGCAGATCATCCCGCAGGACCAACTGCGGTACAACAACTTCGGCGGAACGATTGGTGGTCCGATCGTGATCCCGCACCTTTACAACGGCAAGAACAAGAGTTTCTTCTTCTTCTCCTACAGTGAATCCATCCTGCACCTGAATGGAAGCGATGTCTTGACCGTTCCGACGCCGCTGATGAAGGCAGGAAACTTCAGTGAAGATCCCAATACGGCGCAATACGGCATCTGGAACCCGTACAGCACGGTGGGTCCCGCCCCTGACGGTACGTATGCGCGTTCGGCATTTGGGACCCCGGTGGCCGGGAGTCCCATCGGGTGTACAGGGGCGATAGGGGCGGCAACGGCCATGAATCCCACCTCGGCCGATTGCAACTTTGCCACTCAAATTCCCACGAATATGCTGAGTAAAACCGCCGCGTTCTTCATGAATTCGTTCCCCAATCCGAACTATCTGAGTCCGCTGAGCAATGCCCCCCTGGCAGCAGGGGGAGCGTACCGAATCGCTTCTAACTACCTTGGGGCGGTGGGCAGCAGCCAAGACTCCGGCAACATCTCGTTGAAGGTCGACCACCAATGGAGCGATAAAAGCCGGTACTTCGGGGAGTGGCTCTTCAATCCCGGCTTCTACAACAATTACCGCTTGCCTTGGACCGGGGCGGCGTTCCCCCAGAGTATCGGGTTTGGATCGGTCCTGCCCATGAACTTCGCTAATCAAATTATTGCCGTGGGAAACACTTACACCCTCAACCCGAGCACCATCAATGAGTTTCGGGCCAGTTTCAGCCGCCAGTATTACACCACGCACCCCGAAACTGGAGGCTACCCCAATAGTGTGACCGACCTTACCGCTGTGCAGCAGGAGTTAGCACCCATTGGGATTACTCTGTGGGGTCAGACCCCGCAGCCAAGCTTTCAGCTCAGCGGACCAGATGGTTCGTCGATAGCTTTTGGGCCGACGGCTTGGGTGAGCAACTATACTGCTACCGAGTCTTACACGATCCTGGATAATGTGACCAAAATCATTGGGAAGCACACCCTGCGCACCGGATTCGTATACCGTCTGTCGCACGCTGCCGAATTTCAAGGCTCGCCCACCGAGCTTTATTGGCCCGGGCCTGTTTCGGGAACGGTGAACCCCGTCACCGGGCTTGGCGGTGGAGGAGTCGGCTTGGCAGGCTTCGAGATGGGAGCGGTCATGCAAGCCGTAGGCAATAACGGCAATGCGGTAGACACCGCTTGGAATCCCTATGTACGTTTCGGTTATTGGGGAGCTTATCTTCAGGATGACTTCCGCGTCACTCCAAAGTTTACCTTAAATGTTGGCGTGCGCTACGACATCAATGAGTCATTTAACTCGCGCCAGCAGCCAATCTCAAGATTATGCTATACCTGTATCGACTCCTTCTCCGGGCTGGAAGGCACCGTCCAGTACGCAGGACAGGTTTCTGGATGGCCGCGAGGCAGCAACATCATTCCTGCCAATTTGAACGATATCGGGCCGAGGTTTAACTTCGCGTGGACCCCCTTCGCGGACCGCAAGACCGTGATTCGTGGGGGTTTTGACGTATTCTTCAGCAATGCCTACAGTTCGGTAAACTCCGAACAGAGCATTGAAAATGAAAATGGCTGGAAAGAAAATTACTTCTGGCGAGGGAGTTCGACGCCCAATTGCCCTGCCTTTTCCGGCCAATGCGTGGCATGGTCGTTGGACGATGTGGGCAACAAGAGCGCCTTGCTTACACCCGTCGATAACGGCCTATTCCCGGCTCAGTCCGGCGGGTTTGCCGCTAATGAGTACACGGGGACGGCGGAGTCAATCGTCAAGCCTGTACATGACCCCATGGTGACGACCTGGACGCTGGAAGTGCAGCGTGAACTGCCCGGCAATATGGCTTTAACCGTCGGCTATGTCGGTTCACACGGTACTCATCTGGCGGGTAACATGTGGCACAGTTGGGACTATGTGTCCACGGCGAATTTGATCAAATACGGAAGCTCGATTAACAATGTCGTTCCCATTACAAATTACTACTCCGGGCAGGCGGCGAGTGCCCTTACCCAAGTCTACGGGACGAGCGAACTGCCCATCTCGAGCCTTTTGGTTCCGTATCCCATGTGGACGTATTGGGGTCAGGTGGAACAATTCAATGGCGAGAACGTTTACCACTCACTCCAGGTGCGGCTGCAGAAGCGCTATAGCCACGGTTTGAATTTTGACTTGGCATACACTTGGTCCAAGAACATCACCAACGCCTTGGTGGGTGGGTTGCAGGCGACGGACATTGACCCCATTCACGATAGTGGTATCTATTCCGGCTGGACGGGTGGACGGAACGGAGCAGTTGCCGGTTCGACCGGCAATGGCTACGCCGTGGGCATAGGCAGCTACTACCAGAATCCAGATGACACCCGAGCGGACAGGGCCGTGTCCTCCAACGATATTCCGCAGGTGCTTAATTTCGCCGCTACCTATCAACTGCCCTTTGGGGTGGGGCAGAAGTACATGAACCGCAAAAACCCTCTCAATTACCTTGTCGGGGGCTGGAAATTCATCCAGAATTTCAACGCCGAAAGCGGCGTCCCCCTGGCTATACAAGGCCCGTGTGATGCCTTGACTTGCAGGCCTGACCTGGTCGGTAACCCGAAAGCTGTGCCGGGCGGTCAAAATGCCAATCATTGGATCAACGCTGCCGCTTTCCTTCCGCCCTATGGCGCTGACCAGACCTACTGGGCAAATCCCGTCAAAACCGATCCCCGCTGGTATCAGTTTGGGACCGCCGGCCCCGTACTGCCCAGCCTGCGTAGCCCTGGGTACTGGAACTTCGATACCTCACTGACCAAGCAGTTCCACGTCACGGAAGCCGACTACTTTGAATTCCGCTGGGAAATGTTCAATGCCCTGAATCACCAGAACCCAGGGCTCCCCAATACCGGCTACTGTTTGCCGCCGAACCCCGATGGTTCCACGGACGCGGTTCACCAAGCGGGTTGCCAGTTTGGGCGGATTACCAATGTTCAAACCGACCCGCGGGCAATGGAATTCGCCTTAAAGTTTTTCTTCTAATTCGCATCGCCTCGGAGGGCGGGGAGTGATCTCCGCCCTCACCTCATGGTCCACACAGTAATTCGTTCTTGGCTTCACACTAGGTCTGCGGTTCAGGAGGGGAGTTCCGTCCCTTTCGGTTACTGCCGGCAGGTGTCAGCTCTCGCTGAGATTCCGTTTCTAGGGGAGGTGTGGGAATGCATCGTACACCAAGATTTTACACAATCGGTCTAATCGCAGGTTTGGCGTGTCTTGCCATGTTCTCGCTCTGGTACAAATCCTATGCGGGCTTTGCTCGGGAGTCGCCTGCCAGTAATGCCGGCCTCAACGAAGAGTTGAAGGCATTTGCAGCGCTAAACCCCATCGATGTACACGCGCACGTATTCAAGCGCGACCCGGCTTTTGTCGAGATGCTCCGGCAACTCCACCTGCACATTGTTGATATCGTGGTGGTAGATGACACGAGCCCGCGACTCAAAAGTCTGAAGTGGCAAGTCGACAATATCTTGTCGGTTGTACGGAGCTCCGATGGACATGCCTTGTTCTGTACCTCCTTCGACCCCTACAAGCTCAATGAGCCGGAGTTCTCGCAACAAGCGATAAAACAGCTCGATGAAAATTTCGCTCAGGGCGCCATAGCCGTCAAGATCTGGAAAAACATTGGAATGGAGATCAAAAAGGCGAACGGCAAATTTGTGCTGCCGGACGATCCTGTTTTTGGACCGATATATCAAGATATTGCTGGCCATAATAAGACCATGATTGCTCATATTGCGGAACCCGATCAGGCCTGGCTGCCTCCCAACCCGAAAGACCCTTCTAACAGCTACTATACAGAGAATCCTCAGTGGTACATGTACGGCAAACCCGACCATCCGTCCAAGGCCACCATTCTCGCGGCACGAGATCGCATGGTGGCAGAGAACCCCAAGCTTCGGGTTGTTGGTGCGCATCTGGGGAGTATGGAAGCGGACCTCGATGAGCTTGGCAGGCGCTTCGACCGCTATCCTAATTTTGCCGTAGACACGGCAGCACGCATACCCAATCTTATGGTGCAATCGCCGCAGAAAGTGCGTGCCTTCCTGATCAAATATCAAGATCGGGTTGTCTATGGAACGGACCTTGAGCTCATGCCTGATCGAGACACGCAAAAAGCCATAGAGGAATGGGAGGTGGCATATCTGCACGACTGGAAGTATTTTGCCGAGGCCGAATGCACGGATGAGAGGGGGCACAAGATCCCCGGCCTTAGTCTGCCCACGGCCGTTATCCGCAAGCTGTTCCACGAGAATGCGGTGCACTGGTTCCCCGGGATCTAACGGTCGAGGTCTGGAATCCGATTCGGATGGAAGTGGCGGATTCACAGGAAAGCGTTGTTAGCCGGGCCCGAGCGTCTGATCCCCGCGCCCCTTAGGGTGGAGTGGTTTTTTCGGCCCGCTTTGGCTGGCGGGATTGGCTCGCGATCTGCGATAGCTCAGAAATATGCTGTTGGACTGCCCGGTCTTGGGGCTCTAATTCCGCCGCACTGCGCAGATAAGCGAGCGCCGACGTGTAATTCTTCTGCGTTGCCGCTTTGTTGGCCAGGATCAAGGCTTCCTTGAAAAGCAGCGTCGACGTATCGGCGTTCTCGGGACTGAGTGCGTGTGCATGCCCTAGAACCTTGAAAGCAGCCAGGTCGTCGCCCAACATATAGAGCGTCGCTCCCAGCAGTGAGTTCGAGCCATAAAAATCGGGGCACAGCGCCACCGCTTTTTCCAGGGGTCGGCGGGCCTCGCGATAACGCCGCAACTGGAAATAGCTCAGTCCAAGGTTATGATTGATTTCGAAGGAGTCAGGGTCGAGCCGACTTGCTTCTTCCAAAGGCTTTAGGGCCTCGTCGTAGCGGCCGTGCTGGCCATAGAGCATCCCGAGGACCGTGAGCCGGTCGGGGTCGTGGGGGTCGAAGAGCCGATCGCAAACCGCCTTGGCGTCCTCCAAAGGTTTGCTTTCGAGCCTCTGGCTGCAAGTCACGGCCTGTTGAGCAGTTCGGAGGTATTGCTCGCGCAATTGGGAAGAGAGTGCGAACTGCTTCGCGGCCTCTGACTTCCGCCCTTCGCCCTGGTAGACGTGCGCCAGGCGTTCGGGAACGCGGTAGTCGCTCGGATCAGCTCGGGCCGCGACCGCGAACCACTTTTCCGCAGGCCCTGGCTCCCCGTTTCGCAAATACGCGGTGCCCAAATAGTAAGCTGTATCCGGAAAAGGAGGATCGTTGACCAACGGCCTCAACCTTTTAATGGCCGCCTCGAAGTCTCCCGCTTGCAAGTCAAGTCTGGCGAGCTGGTAAACGACGCTGGGGCCTCCTCGGGTTTCCTTCTCAAGCAGCTCAAATTCCCGGCGGGCCTCTTGAAACTTCCCCATAGCGAACAGGCAGGCGGCCATTTGGTATCGCGCCCCGACGAGGCTCGGATTGAGCGCCAACGCCGCGTGGAACTCCTCGGCAGCCACCTGATACCTCTCGTCTTTCACGGCCTCATAGCCTTTGCCGACGTGGGCTTCGGCGCTGTCGGCAGGCGGCTTCGCCTGCGTTCTTCCCATCAAGACGGAAACGGCCAGGCCGAAAGTCAAGTAAACGGCGAGGGTCCCGCGCCGTGACAATCTGGGTCTGAAGTGACGGAGCTCCATGAGTTCAAGGAAGCCAAGCCTCGGCAAGCGGGTTAGCTTCTTCGTTATTATACTCCCGAATTTCATGCCCAGATTGCGCTATCCATGCGAGGGATAGTGGAAACTACGGGCGGGACATGCGGCGTTGAAAGCAAAAGGGGGCATCGGCCCGCACGTTACGGGTTCCGACGGTGAAACTGAGTGTATGGCGACTTTGTGTCTCGCCACATTCCAATCTGCATAATAGAACGTGCATAGTCGGCGAGATTTGCCGGCTAGAATGAGGCTTGGTTCTGGGAGTGAAATATTTCCCCGCCGTATCGTTGTCGCGCTGTAGTTAAAGGGGTAACGGCAGGGAAGCTGCGGCAGGACCTAACAGGCCTAGACCCAACAGTCGTGTCACCAGGTGCCATTTCGATCACAGGAGGGCCAACCGCGTGTTCATGTCCAAATCGAACCGGCCATACGGGTTCACGTGGTCCCAGATCAGCGGGGTCAGGGCAGCGTAGTCGCGGGGTGTGAACTTCCCTTGCCAATGCGGAGAGCAGCAGGAACCCGGGGGTCTGGCTTTAATGAACCATTAACTTGTAGGCTGGAGGGATGAAAACACAAACACCCTTCAAGCGACTGATTCTACGAGCAGTATTGCGTAAGGTGAGC
>Ga0182030_10020181_pt1 | contig 12603 bp, 2 predicted proteins | sample 812S3MmetaG_FD_121299 | JGI IMG/M metagenome (GOLD analysis project Ga0182030, IMG submission 121299) | Permafrost microbial communities from Stordalen Mire, Sweden - 812S3M metaG (Illumina Assembly) | ecosystem: Environmental > Terrestrial > Soil > Wetlands > Permafrost | place: Sweden... | reverse complement strand
TTTTACTTGCACCCGTTGGATTTTCCATTTTTTGTTGGTTGGACATAGATGAAAGCCTTTGTTTATGCGGCTTTATTGTATGTCAATAACATTGGCTTGTGAAGCTTATATGGGAAATCCGGGCTAATATCAATGCGGTGAGAACCTGTATTTGAACTACTGCGAACCTGTTCAATTTGCCGTGATGATCAGTTTCGCTTTGGCTTTAGCCCATGCCGGCAATTGCCCAGCAAACTGTAGATTGTCACGTAAGCGAATTAACTCGAATCACACGACAGACAAATTCTTCTGTCAGTCTTGGGTTGATGTAAAGCTTCTCCACTTTTTGTTCTGTGGGTCAGCGTAGGTGTAATTGAAAAAATCAATGTCAATAAAACCGCTTTCGGCCTTGTTGTTGTAAGAGTAAATACCAAGACGAGTGCCGCGATAATTTCCCCAGCCAAATTTGAAACCGTCACCAGTGGCCGTGAAATTGTTTCCGTCCTGACTCCAGAAAAAATTGCTGCTGCCCAGATCATCAATCATCGCCTTGAACCAGACATTGGTTGTGTTTGAATTCAACTGGCTGCCAGTGGTGTTCGTGCCATTATTGTTTAATTCGATTCTGCGGACGCCGTTTTCTTGCACGACTCCGAGGGTGCAAAATTCTTTCCAGAAAATGCAGAGCCCCGCCGTTTGACCATCGGTCATACCCGCCACGTCCAGTTTCATCAGCACTTCGCCGCCATTACAGCCCATGATGCGTTGCGTCAGCGTATTGCCCGCCTTGAAAAAATCACCGGGCCGCAGCGGCTGGAAGGCGTGCAGGCGCAACCAGCCGGGTCGTTCGGTCAGCGACCATTTTCCCGCGCGCGGCTGGTAGTTCCATTCCCATTGCGGCTCAAGTGAAGGCTTGGAAAAATCATCGTCGGTTTGCGGAACTTGGATCGGAAACTTGTTGATCGGTTTTTTAGAGCTCCACAAAATGGTTCCCGCGCCATTTCGGTCAATCAAACCCGGCACTGGCCAGCCGTTGGTCCAGGTCACCGGCAACAAATGGGAAGGCCGTCCGTCATAAGTTCCATTCTCGCCGCGACCCTGTTGCGTGATGAACCACCAATCGCCTGCTTCGGTTTGCACCAAGCCGCCCTGATTGGGCTGCCGGTCATAACGCCCAGGGAAATCTTCCAAAATGATTTTCTTTTCGTAAGGGCCAAATAGGTTGGTTGAACGCATCATTACACCGACGCGCGGGCGGTGCGGCACGACTTGATTGTGAAAGACGTAGTAAGTGTCGTTGATCTTGTAAATTTTATTGCCTTCGCTCGACTGATAGTTGTCTATGATCTTTTCGCTCGCGGGATCAACCGACGTTCCATCAATGCTCATTTTGTAAATGTGCGTCCACCACTGCTTGCCTGGCGTGCTCAACAAAAGATACGCCTGGCCGTCATCGTCCCAAAACGGGCACGGATCATCGAAGCCTTGCTTGTCCCAAACGCGCGTCACCGGCGACCACGGGCCGGCGGGGTTCGTTGCTGTCGTCATGAACACACCTTCGTCCATCGTCGTGAAAAACACCCAGAACTTGCCGGAATGAAAGCGGATCGCGCCCGCGTAGATGCCGCGATTATAGCGATTCATCCGATCCCAATTCAATTCCGGCCCAAGCTGCGTTATGTCGGCAACGCAATGGCTCAGGTATTGCCAGTTCACCAAATCCTTTGAGTGCAAAACCGCCATGCCGGGCGAGTATTGGAAGGTCGAGGTGATGAAATAATAATCGCCACCAACCCGAATCACATCGGGATCGGAGAAATCGCCAGGCAAAATAGGATTCTTGAATGTGCCATCGCCTTGATCGCCCCACGCACCCCGATTGCCCATATCGGCGCGGGCAAAAGGCGAGGCGGCCAAACTAAATGCCAAAACGAGCAGCAGAATCTTATTACTCCGCATGGCACTATTAATAATCATGGGATTTGCAACCGGTAGAAATTCTGGGGCGAATTCGTGCTGGGCGCGTTGGTGAAGTTGAAATTACCGCCGCTGTCAAACTGGTTGGTCAGCAGCCGTGCCCAGATGTTCAGCGGTGCGGCAAGGTTGGTTGCAGTCAGCAGATAATAACTGGCGTTGGCCGTGCCGCCGGAGCCGCTCATTACCAAGCCGTTCGGGGTCGCCAGAATATTTCCAAACTTTGGCCGCGCCACGATGAGATTCACCTGGCCTTGCACCGAGGTGTCAATGTTGTAGCCGTAACCCACCGGCATCATGCCGAAAGTTAGCGTGCCGATGCTCAATGTGCCGCCGTAAGTGAACAGCGTGTAAGTGCCGGGGCCGAAGCCGGTCGCCGCATTGAGGTTCAATGTGCCGCCAAGCGTTAGGTCACCGGTGACGGAAACATGGCTGCTAGTCGCACCGAGTTGAAACTGTAAAACGCTGGCGTTGTTCAAGCCCAAATCATTTGTGATCGTCAGCGTGCCGGAACCGTTGGTGCTGGGCACGAGCGTGGCTCCGGCGGCAAACGAAACCTGCCCGTCAATCGTGCCATTGCCGCCAAGCGCACCGCCGGGATTGATGCTGACCGAACCCGAACCGGTGCCGCTGCCGGCGGTGTTGTTGACCAACAACGTGCCGCCATTGACCGTCGTGGCGCCGGAAAAAGTATTGTTGCCGCCGAGCGTGAGCGAGCCGGGGCCGTTGAAAACTAAAGCGGTGGCCGCCGCGCCACCGTCGGAAATCGTGCCGTTGAAAACGCTGTTGGTGTTGACGCCGCCGACCACATAAGTCGTCAGCGAAGCCGTGGCGGTGGTGGCGCCCGAGAGACCGGCTCCGGCTCCGCCGAACAGTGCGCCGAGATAAATTGTTGCGCCGCCGTTCTTGTTGTAAATGCCGCCGCTGCCCAAATTCCACACGGCGTTTGAACTGCCAAAAATGCCGGCACCCTCGCGTATCCCGTTGGCGGTTGTAAAATTGATCGTGCCGCCGAATCCACTCCAGTCGCCGCCCGGGGTAAAGACGCCGCCGCCGCCGATGGACAGATTCAATACGCCTGATCCTTGCAGGCTGAATCCGGCGTAAGGCTGGCCGTATGTTTGCAATGTGTTGGAGCCTACGCACGAAATCATGTTGGCGGTGCCAATATTGTTAAGAAACAACGTCCCGCCGTTTAGTGTTATCGGTCCGGTGCCGCCGGCGTAGTAATTGTTGACGAGCTGCAACGTGCCGCCGTTCACCAACGTGCCGCCGCTGTAGCTGTTGCTCGAATTGAGCATCAACATTCCCGAACCGCTCTTGACCAGGCCCGCGCCGCCGCCCAGCACGCCGCCCCCGATGGTGTAGTTGACCAGATTATTTGTGACCAGCACGCTCGCCGGCTGCACTGCGCCGACGATGGAGACATTTCCGTTGGTCGAGGTGTCATCAAATTGCACGGTGTCAAGATTGTAAAACTCGTCGGCGGTCGAACCGTTGAGCCAATTCACCGTCGTGGCCAGATCCCAGTTGCTACCGTTGGTTCCCTGCCACACCAGCGAACCCGCATTGCCCGTGACAACGAGTTGCACGCCGGATGAAGGGTTTTGGAACGTGAAATTCTGGCGCGTGTTACTAGGCAGGTTGCTGGCGAACGTTCCGCCGCCCGAGCTGCCCGAGGCGCCGCCGATCAAGTTATAAGTGCCCGCCCCATAAACACCGTTGATTGGATAAAAAATGAAGTTGTTCACGCCGCTCATCGCCAGCGAACCACCCTGCATCACAATCTCGTCGTTCACTCCGATGGGTGAACTGGACAGATCAAAAAATAAATTTGGTGCGGTGAGAGTTAGGTTGTTACTGACCGTGAGCGTGCCGGCCTGGCCGTTCAAGATGCCAGGCAAGATATTTCCGCCAGACTGGACGGTTACGCCGCCGCCTAAAAATCCGGTGCCTCGAAGCGCTCCGCCGCTCGCCACCGTCACCGGACTGCTGCTGAAAGAGCCGGTGATGGTCAGCGAGCCACTGCTAACAGTGGTCGAACCGGCATGAGTGCTATTGCCGGTCAACGTGAGCGTGCCAGAACCGACTTTCACAAGGTTCACCGATGTTTGGAATTGGCCCGCAAACATGGTGTCAAGATTGAGCGCACCAATTTGCAGCGTTGGCGCTCCGGCATAAGCGTCATAAAAGGCCGCCGACTGATTAGTTCCAGATAAGGATCCAAAATAGTAAGTGTTCCCTGAAGAGTTGTCTCTGAAACCCATTGTTACCGGTGCGTTTACGGTGGTCTGTGCATTCTGAAACCCGTAAAACGCCCCACCATTGGCAAAAAACATCAACCCGCCACTGCCTAGGATATTCACGGTGCCGGTGAAGGCTCCACAATTGCCTTTGATTTGATCCGTGGCCCCAGTGTCCTGAACGTTGAGATTTAAAGTGCCCGCTCCGGTCAGAGAGCCGGTAAGATCACTGCTGTTGCCCAGATTGATGGTGCCGGTGGCATTAGTCGGCACGACTAGCGGGTTCGGGAGGTTGAGATAGTTACCGGATGCATAGTTGTTCACCAACGTTCCGGACTGGAATATAATCGCTCCGGCACCGTTGCCGAGGGAACTACCGTCGTTAAGCTGGATGCTGCTGTTGTTGATATTTATCGCTCCGCTAAAGTTATTGACGTTGTTGACGGTCAAGGTTCCCGTGCCGGACATGGTCAACGATGCTATTCCGCTGATCGCGCCGGTCCCACCGATGGTATAGTTGTTCGAACTGTTGTTGAAAACGATGCTCCCAGGCGCGACCGTGCCGGTGAGATTGATGGCCGGACTGGCGGAACCCGTGTCATCAAAGGTCACGTTGTCGCTGGAGTTGAACGTGACCAGATTGTTGCCGTTGAACCAGTCGGCGGTATTGGTGGTGTCCCAAGTGTTGCTGATGCCATCGCCTCGCCAGACCAAGTTTTTGGGAATATACACAACGGAAACCAGCAATCCCATCATGTTGGTCATGCTGGTTCCGTCACTGTCCGCCACGGCAAAGTTGAAACTGGCCAGCCCGGTGAAGCCGGGATTGGGCAGGAAATATGCGAAGTGGCTGTTGGTCAGCGTGACCGAGCCGTTCACCGCACCAGATACAGTGTAGGTCCCGCCGTTGGTGAAGCCCAGCGTGTAGGGCCACAAATCAATGCCAGTGGCATTTGTTTGCACAAAGGCGTGCGGTGCCGCGAGCCAGTTAATGTAATTTTCAATGTTCGCATAGCCGTTGGCGGCGATGGTCATGGCCTGATTGGTATAGAGATTGAGTCCAACGGCATTTTTCCAGATGTCCGGAATGCCATCGCCATCGGTGCAGGTCAGCGGCGTGCCGCCGTCAATCGTGCCATAGCCGCCGTTAGCCAATCCTGTGTTGCCCGGACTGGTGATGAGATTTCCCGATGTGCCGAGTGACATCACCTGGCCGATGACGAGTGAGTCCAGCGGGTCGGAAGGAAATGCCCCGGCACTGGAAACGTCAATGCGATAAGCGTTCTGGGCAGACACCGTGGGAATTGTCGCCGTGACCGGCGACCACGGCGTGGCCGAAACGATGTCGCTGCCGGGTTCGGACGGACTGCCGTTCAAAACACCGTCCCGGCTGCTATCCAGCATATTGCCAACGGCATAAACCGTCTGATTGCCATCGAACTGGAAGAAGTCGTCATTGGGCGAAGAGCTGGAAGGGCCGGTGATGAAATAGTTGTTCACGATGTCATGGCTGAAATGCCCTGCGGTGTCAGCAGTCGTGTAACCGGCCTGAAAATCATAGCAAACGTTGTTGACATAAACCGTGCTGGCTTTGGCCAAGGGTTGACGGTTATGAGCATTGACCCAGAGGTTGCCGATGTAGGAAGCATTGGCACCTTGGACGTGCGCACCGAACTGCTGGTTGATGGGATCGGCAATGATACAGTTTTGAATCGTGAAGGTGTAGGAGCCAACGGCATCGATGCTGTCCCACTGGCCGAACTCCACGGAGGTGTGATCGAAAATCATGTTGCTGCCGTCACCGATATTGATACCACTAGAACCGGTGCTGCTGCCGCCCTGCCGAACGCGCAGATGCCGACAGATGACGTTGTTCTTGCCGTAGAATGATAATTCATTGCCCATCAAACCAATGCCGCCGCCCGGAGCGGTCTGGCCGGCAATGGTCAGGTTGTTGGCGGCCGCCACGGCGGAGCCAAGGTTGATATAACCACCTACATCGAAAATGATGATGCGATTGGGCTGGCTCACCGCAGCCCGGAAAGTGCCCGCACTGCCGTCATCCACCAGCGAGGTGACATGATAGACTGTGCCGAAGCGTCCGCCCGTGATGTTGGTGATGGCGCCAAAACCCAGCGCTCCGGGGAAGGCGATTGCCGGAGGATAAATCACCGGGTTGGTATATGATCCCGTCGATACCGCTAGATATAGCTCGCCATTTGTGATCAGCAATGACGGAGTGGCGTTGGTTGCGAGACCATTGCCGCCCATGATAATAGTAGTTGGTAAGGTTCCGGTTATGAATCCTGAGCCGTTGCCGTTGGTCGAGACAAGCTTGTAAGTCCCCAAGGCAAAGGCCGGGCCGGTATTATTGATTTGAACGATGGTAGTGGCAGACAAGTTCAATGTGCCGTTGGTGATGGTGAACGACGGTGTGCCGGATGCATAATTGAAGACAATGGTTCCGGAGCCGGTGTTGATGTTGCCTCCCAGAACGGCCGGCGAGCTGCTGTTCGTCAATGCCTGGCTGGAACCGAGTGTGTATGCACCCGTGGCGGGACCATCAAAGATTCCGACGCCGCCAACGATGATGTTCTGGCTGGCGGCAATCGAACCGGAAGCGCCCAGCGCCAGCATGCCGTTGGTGATGGTAGTGTTGCCGGTGTAGGTGTTTGCGCCGTTCAATGTCAGTGTGCCGGCTCCGAGCATGGTCAGACCGCCATCCGGCGTGCCGCTGCCATGAACAACCGGTGCGGCAATTGTGATGTTGTAACCGTTGGGATTAATGCGCGCACCTGCACCCGCGTTCACATACACCGTCAATCCCGTGAAGGCCGGCAGGAAGGTGCTGGTCGGGCCGCTGGTCGGGTCGCTGGCATTCGCCTGCAACACCCCGCCGTTGAAATTGATCTGCGCCTGATGTGTGGTTCCGGCGTCGCTATCCAGAAAATTGCCCACTGCCATAGTTCCGCCATTCAGATTGGCCAGGTCGGTTTGTGCCGTGCTGCCAATGTCGGCATTCAAATCAAACCCATTGGTAATCGAGAGGAGGCCGTTGCCTTGCACCGTGACGGAACTGCTGGCCACGCGAGAACCATCGCCATAGCTCAACGAAGCCCCAGTCAGGCTGGCGTTGTTGGTGACCAACAACGAACAGGCACCCGGATAGCCGGCACCGCCGTCATAGAGCACTTGCACCATGCCAGCAACCGAAACCGACGCCGAATCCGCCAGAATCAAATTAGCCGGACCGGCGGTGCCGCTGATGGTCAGATTGCCGGCGGACGAAAGGCTGCCAACACCGCCGAGTTTCAGCGTGCCGCTGTTGACCTTGGTAAGGCCGGTATAGTTCACCCCGCCGATGGTGCCGGAGCCGATGGTCTGCGTTCCCGTTCCAGACATGACCAGCGAACCGCTCCCCGACAAGTTCCCGGCATAAATGGCGGTGCCGTTATTATTGCCCACAGTTAAAGTCAATGATGCGCCGTTCAAATTAGTCAGGCCAAGTGTGGTATTCGTGCCGCTCAAACCACCCAGCGTGGCGGTAGTAATATTTCCACCAAACAAAACCGAGCCGCCTTTGTAATTCAACGTGCTGCTTTGCAACGCCTGCGGCGTGGCGAGTTCCAACACACCATTGGATATGGTGGTCGAACCGGTGAAGGTGTTCGTTGCTCCAAGCAAAACCGTGCCGGTGTTGCCGCCACTGTTGATGATGAGCGCGTTGACTCCCGTGTTGCCCGCTGAGCCAATGACACCGTTGACACTAAACGTCTGGCCGCTGGCGGCGTCTATCAGCCCCGTTGAACCGGTGCCACCGCTGGTTGCACCGATGCCTATGCTGTTGTTCAAGGTAAATGTGCTACTGCCCAGAAGGTCACCCCCATTAAGTATGATGGCGGCAGTATTTGCTACGCTATTCGGTGAGGCAATGCTCAACACACCTGCGTTAAGCGTCGTGGTTCCGATGTAAGTGTTGTTGCCATTCAACATCAATGTGCCGTTGCCAGCCTCGGCCAAGGCTCCGCTGCCGCTGATGGTGCCTCCCACTCCAAAATTATATCCATTGTTATTGGCCGTGACCGTCGCACCGGATCCGGCAATCACATTATTATTTATGTTCAAGCCCGGTGCACCCGCCTGCAGCGTGCTGCTGGCAATGACATTCACATCGCCCGCGCCCAGCGCGCCATTGCCGGCTACCTGCAATGTTCCACCGCCGCTCAACGTCGTGCCAACGCTTCCGGCCGATGGGCCGTAACTGTTTGCTCCGGAAAGAATCGTCGTGCCGGTGCCGTTCACCGTCACCGTTTTGATCACGCTAGGACCGTTGGAAACAATTCCGGAAATGGCCAGCGCATCACCGCCGCCCACGCTGATTTGCAGGTTGTCGTTCAGCGCCATGGAAGTTTGAATCAGATTCGACGTGCCGGCACCGATCAGGATTGCCGCGCCGGTTCCATTGTTGTTCAACGTCAAAGTATTTCCGGCATTCGCGATGACAAAGGAATTGGCGTTGGTCATGGCGAGACTACCCACCGTCTCGTTGGTGTTCAGGATGACGGTTTGTAAAGCCGAACCGATCCCAAACGTGGCTGAATCGCCCACAGAATGAGGCACGTTCGGATTGGAACTCCAGTTGGTGCCGCCCGACCAGTTGCCACCGACATTGTTTGTCCAAGTTGCCTGGATGCCGGGCGCATTCACAACCAGAACCACATTGCTGCTGGTCGTTAAAACGGCTGACACTGCTCCATTGACCAGCCCCGCACCTGAAAAAGCGGGCGGATTAGTGTTAAACGAACCGGTTATGCCACCGGCGGCGGTCATCAAAGTGTAATTACCGGTTCCCAGCGGCAGGCCACCGGGAACATTGACCGACAAGATATTGGTGTTCAGAATGGCTAGTCCGGTAATTGACAGGGGCGAACCTTCCGTGAACAACCCATACGAACCTGACTGCCAGTTAATATTACCGGCTATTGTGCCCGTGCAGCCAAAAGTTCCCTGGTTGGCCACGGTCACGCTGCTGGAGGCAAGGCTGCCGTTGACATTCAAGGTCACCGCAGTAGTGCCATTGCCCACCGCCGTGGCACCGGTGTAGGTTGCGCCGCCCGACAAATTTAGACTGCCGCCACCTGTTGAGTCCACCACCGTCAGCGCGCCGCTGCCACCGTTGCCGATGGAGTTGGCATAGCTGATGGCATGAGAATTGACATCAATCGTGCCGCCACCCGCAGACAAAGTGACCGGCTGGCCCGATATATCCACGGCGGTGTTATACAAGGTGTTGGAATATTGCAACGTGCCGTTGTTGAAAGTAATTGAGCCTTGATTACCCCCGCCCAACTGCCATTCGGTGTTGATGTTCAAAGTGGCCCCGCCAAGGATGGTGACACCGCCATAAAAGTAATTGCCGGTGGCGTAGTTTAATATCACTTTGCCAGTGCCATAAACTGGCGTTGTGTTCGCCGTGCCCGTGCCCGTGCCCGGTAACAGACCCGCCACATAACCGTTCGCCGCCGAAGCCGGAATGCCAATAACCAGCGGACCGGTTCCCGCAGCACTGCCAACCTGACCGTCAACGGTCAGCGTGCTGCCGGCTGTCGCCGCCAACCCGCCGCCAGCGTTGCCGAGAATAATGTTGCGCTTGTTGGCCCCAGCGTTGTCCAGCGTGACACTCGCGCTGCCGGATACTGTGGTGGGATATCCGGAACCGGTGATCGTGCCCGCGACAATCGTGCCGCCATTCAAATTCACCTGCGCGCCCGTAGCCGGAGCGCCCAAATCGGCGTCCACGCCCACCACGGTTTGGCCGCCGTTCAAATAGGTCTGGCCCGAGAAGTTATTCGCATACAAACCAGCAGCCCCTGACACCGTCGAAGTGCCCGGCATTACGACCGTGCCGGGACCCGCTTGAACGTAGGTCAAAGTGCCGGTTCCGCCGTCGGAATCATTAATGAGACTACCAATGCCGAAGAAAGCATTGGGGTTATTCTGCCATACCCACTCGGTGGATGCAGAATGATTATAGACGGCATACCAGTTGCCGTTGCCAATCGCGCAGTTGTTGGCACCCATGTTAGGAGTGACCAACACGGCGTTAATGATCACCCATTTGCCGTTGACATTAACAGTCGTGGCGGCCGGCGTGTTGAAACGGATCGTCGTGGTTCCCACGTTGCCACCGGCGGTGTAATTCGCCTGCAAGTCCATGTTCTGTCCCTGCCCCGTGCCACCCATCGTAGTTAGATAACCGGCCCCGCCGCTCAAGCCGCCGATGTTGTAGGGGCTGCTGGCGGTGGTCGTCACCGCCCAATCCGTAGTGCCATACGTATCATAATCGTTCCACAAGATATTACCCGGCCCAGTGGCCTTGGTGGTGGTCGTGATGGTGCTTGCGCCATTGGTGAGATAGGTCACGGTCGCAAATCCCGACCAAGACAATCCTCCAAGGACCAGCGTGGGCGAGCTGCCATTGTTAACCATGTTGATGATATTCCCGCCCGAGGTGAAGGCCGCGCTGCCAAAAGTTTGGGTGCTGGGGTTGGAAGTATTGCCTTTGATCTTCAATGTCCCGCCGGCCATGGTCAGGGGCGAGTAGCTGCTAAGCAGGCTGTTGTTTGCCCCGGCGTTCACGAAATCAATCGCCAGCGTGCCGGCATTGACGGTGACGGAACCGGAGGCGGAACCCACATTGCTCGTGGGATTGACCGTGAATGTGCCGTAGCCGGTTTTGGTTATGCCCAGATTGGAACCCGTAGTTCCCGTATCGCGGTTGAAATTGCCGCTGAAAACGATGTTGCCCAACCCACCAAAGGTCAGCGTTTTGGCGCCTCCCGTTCCACCCGCGCCCCCGGAAATGTTGCCCGCGAAAGTCAGCGTGTTCGCGCTGTTGTTGGCGATGGAGTAGCTTTGCGCGGTCGCATTGAGACCCAGCTCAATCGCCGAATTAAATAACTCGTTGTTGGTCACCGTGGTGTTCATCGTAATGGCGCCGCTGTCATTGAGCGTGAGCGTCTGGCTGCCAACCGCACCATTGCCAATCGTATATGCCGCTGCGCCGCCGGTATTGAAAAGCAGGTTTCCGATCGTGACACCCGTTCCCAAATTAATCGAGGTGTTGCCATTGCCCAAGCCATTGAAGGTGGCGGTATCGCCCGTGCCGGGCACCGGCGTGGCGCTCCAATTGGCATCAGACCAACTGGCATCGGTGGCACCCGTCCAACTGCCGCTGGCCGCTTTCAAACTAAATGCGCCCACCAGAAACAGCAGGCAGGTGATTTCAGTAATTCGGATCGTTTTCATAATTATGAAGCAGGATTTCAAGGTAAGCTGGTTATTTTCGCGATATGCAATCTTTCTGGGAAATTATTGGGCTGTCAGGCGTCCCGAAATTTCGAGTTCGGCAATCGCTGCCGGTTTCCCGGCAAACGTCACGCGCAGGAGATGGGCGCTGGTCGCGCTTGAAAAATTTTCCGTCCTGATTTGATCGGTGCTGGCAGTTTGGGTTTCGTCAACCGCTGGAGTCCAATGCTGTCCGTCGCTGGAGGCTTCGATTTTATAGCGGTAATTTCCCGGTGTTGGAAATGTGACTTTCACCCGCGTCATCGTCACCGCGCGTTCGAGATCCACCTGCCACCACGGATTAATGTCCGCGTCCTGCGACTGCCAGAAGGTCGTCGCGTTGCCGTCATTGCCGAGGCTTGCGGAATGTCCGGCGGCTTCACTGCTGGCAAGGATTGGATTGTTCAATCCAAAAATGGAATTCGCCCAATTCGCTGAATGTCTTCCCGACCCCTCGTTGAAGCGAACATACGGACGCGGTTTTGGTGCCGGTGTTTTGCCCGCGAGAAATTTCGGCTCGCCAAGCGTCGTGAGCGTGATCGTTGCGTCTTTGAGTCCGGGCGACGTGGCGCGAATTACAGTCTTGCCGGAATAGTAAGAACGAAATTCCATCGCCGCCTGCCCGTCGCGGATGGCGATGTCGGAATCCGGCGCGAATGAGATAGCCGGGCCGGTCGGAAATTCACCGGGGCCGGATCCAATCGTCAGCGAGACCGGCGGCGAGTTGCTCAACGGTTTGCCGCTGGCGTCCACGACGGTCACGATGATTTGCGCGTCGTCCGTTCCGTCCGCAGATTTCAAGGTGGTTTTGTCGGCGGAAAGTTTTAGCGCGGCGGGCGTTCCATCTGCCGGCCATTCAGGCGGCGGAATATGGGCGTATTCATTACGATACCAATACCACGCGCGTTTCGGCAGCCGGAAATAATCCACGATACCGGTCTTGCCTTCGTCGCCGGCGATGCTGCCGTGATCGAACATGCACCACAGCACCTCGCCGCTGCGCCACGGATAGCGCCAGAAAAACGGCCGCTGCCTGTCGCCCGGACCTTGCACGAGATTT